>Ga0210383_10005274_pt1 | contig 11369 bp, 8 predicted proteins | sample IncBWC14OmetaG_FD_160072 | JGI IMG/M metagenome (GOLD analysis project Ga0210383, IMG submission 160072) | Forest soil microbial communities from Barre Woods Harvard Forest LTER site, Petersham, Massachusetts, United States - Inc-BW-C-14-O ...
ACAGAATAGCTGGATCTGGATGCCGATACCCCCACCTGCTCTCCAACTGATCCGCACGCAGATCGGCGGCTCGGGGAGCGGGGGCCGGGGCGCGGTCAATAACCTCAATCGTTCAGGTAGTTTGAGGACTGGTTACTGATTGTGCTGGTGTGCGTTTTTCGGCCTTATGTCCGTTTCTCCTTTGGGCCGGGGTGTTCGGGCTGCCCGGCATGCCGGGTGAGCACCGGCTCCGACCGCGCCGGACTGGTCCTCCTCTCGCGTTGACGGGATGGTTCGTGCTGGTCAGGCTGGCGCTGGCAGGGTGCAGAGCTGTTGCCAGCAGGCGAGGAACGCGTCCTTCCATGGCCAGTTCGGGCTGATCTTCAGGATTCGCTGCCGGGCGTGGACGGCGAGGCGGGCGGGGATGTGCCAGATCCGGTAGCGGAGCGTGTCCGGGTCGGCGTCCCGCAGCTCGCCGTCGTCGCAGCAGCCGAGGAGGCGGGTCCAGGCGGTCAGGTCGGCGGCGATGTTCGCCGCGATGACCCAGCCGCAGTTGACCTGCCAGGTCTTCGACGGGAGGTTCCGCAGGCCCATGGCCTTGGCGGTGCGGACGCCGCTCGTCTCGACGACGGCGTGCTCGCGGTGGACCACGTCGATGTACTGGGGGTGGTGGCTGCCCGGGACGCCGGCGATCCCGGCGTCCGGGATGTTCGTGCAGGTGATGGAGTACTTCCAGCCGGTCTTCTTCTCGTAGTCCGTGAGGTTCCTGAGGTGGCGGCGGGATGGCTTCACCCGGCGGGCGATCCACCGCAGGCCGTCAGGCCAGTTCCCGGCGCGGCTCATCAGGCCGGTGATCTCCGCGACGTCCTTGTCGTCCTCGATCGTGCCGTCCTGGCACGTGCCGGGCTTCCAGGCGGCCGCCGGGGCCTGGCGGATGGCGTCCTCATCGGCGGCGGTGATCATCCACCCGCAGGTGAACAGGACTATCCGGCGCGCGGAGGAGAGGGACAGCAGGTGCTCCATGAGCTCGTGGCTGGCGCCGGCCCCGTCGACGCGGACGAGGACCTTCCGCCGGAACCGGGCCGGGACCTGCCGGATCGCCGCGGTCAGCACTTCCTTGTGGTCGGTGAACGTGTTTGACCCGGCGTTGCCGGGGCGCAGCAGCATGGCCAGGCACTCGCGGGTGCTGGCACACCAGGCGCCCAGCGGGTGGAAGCCGTAGCCCTTCTTCCAGGTGGGAGCGGCGCCCTCCTTGTCCGAGCTGGCGGTGACCAAGGTGGCGTCCATGTCGATGATCAGCCACCCGGTCAGGGTCTTCCCCGCGATGACCAGCCACGGGAAACCCGCGGGGGTTTTCTCGATCAGGTCCCACACGTGCGTGCGGGCCTTCGCCCGGGCGCGGGCGATCCGGTCCAGCATGGCCGCCGTGCCGGCCAGGTCCAGGGCGCGGCGCACCGTCGGCCCGCTCGGCGCGTCCCCGAGCACGGGGGCCAGGTGCGCGAGCAGGGCGATGTCGCTCATGCTGGCCGCCCCGAGCGCGATCGCCGCCGCCAGCGACACGAGCACGGCGCCCCGGTCGAAGGCGGGCGACGTGCCCTTCTTCCGCAGCGCCCCGCTGAGCAGCCCGGTCAGTCCCGCCTGGTCGGCGGCCTTCCGCAGCAGGACCGCGCCGGCGTAGCCGACCAGGCCGGTCCCGCCGGCGGTGACCTTCAGGGCATGGTCCCACCCGTTATGCTGCATGGCGAGGAGCGCTCCAGTTCAGGGGATTAAGGCGTGTGGTAACCCGTAATCTCCCAGAGCCAGGGCGCTCTTCGCTGTTAAAACCAGCAGGACGGCCGCTACGCGGCCGTCCCCGTCGTTTCCCCGCTCCCGGAGATCTCCTCGCACCCATAAGCTGCGCCCGCCTCCCCGCCCCCAATGACACGAAACCCCTGCTCACGGCTACCGGAATGCCACAGAGCCGCTCAGTTCACCTTCAATGCTGAATAGCGGAGGCTAGTCGCTCACGCCCGCGCAGGGCCGCCCATCCTTCCCGGATAGGCCCCGGCATAACTGCCAGCAGAATGGCCGAGAAAACGGCCATTGCCAGCGAGCCGAGGATCAGCAGGGAAACCCAGGAGGGACTCGTATTCAGGCCGGGGATGAGCCCGGCCAGGACGACGACGGAGATCATTCCGGCTACGCCAAGCAACGGCAGGCCTACCGATTTGCACAGCGCAGGGAGGTGTACTGAAGCGTAACGGACCGTCCACAGGCAGGTGACGATGGCTATCCCCGCTGCCACCAGAGCCTGGTCCAGGGCGACGACCGTAATGCCGGCCTGCGCCGTCCCGATCAGCACGGCAGTCAGCACAGCCAGGTGCAACCCGCGTCCAGCGAATACCAGATTGGGGCGGCCGGCTGCCTTGAGGACTTGAAGGACACTCAAGATGAGTGAGAGGAAAAAGCCATAGATAGCCAGGAATCGTACCGCACCTGCCGCTGGCGCCCACTTGCTCCCGAGCACGACAATGTGGTCGGCGAATAGCACCAGGCCGGCGAACCAGGGAATGATTACCGCGTTGATGAGGCTGATCGTGTTTTCTGAGGCCCGGCCAATTGCTTCCCGTGAGGGTAGTCTGCAATAGTACGGGAAGACAGCCCCGTTCGCCACTACTGAAATCGCCAGGTAAGGCATATAGCAGATCCGGTAGGCCAGCGAGTACAGGCCGAGTGCCACCGGGCCCAGGACATGACCGACGATGATATAATCCACATTAAGTAGGCCAAGGTTAATGAGGTCTGCAGCAGTGAGATAGCCTCCGTAGTTCAGCAGCCGACGAGCCATGACGGGGTCCCAGCCAGGCAAGCATCGCGGACCGAGAAGGAATGCGATAAAGGCATTGGCGACAGAACTTGCGATCTGTCCGGCCACCAGGCCGATCAGCGGATAGCCGGCCGCAACCACCGCGATGGTCACCAGACCGCCGATGACCGAGGGTATTGAGTCGGTAACCGCACGTCGCCGGAAGCTCAGGGCGCGCGTAAGCCGTCCTATCGGGACCTGGGCAGATGCGTCGAAAGGCAGGCAGACAGCAAAGCCCCTGATCACGAAGACGGCGTCCGGGCTATGAAAAAAGGACGCGATTACGGGTGCGAAGGCCCAGGTCAGGCCCATGAGTACGAGTCCGGCGGCAAGCACCAGGGACAGCGCTGTCCTCGTCGCCTGGTCGATCCGATCCTGCAGATAGGTCAGCGCGTCGGCCACTCCCAGCTCGTTGATGGCCGACAAAATGTTGTATGTGAGGGCGGCAATGGCGAGGATGCCGAATTCTGCCGGCGCCAGCGCCTTCGCCAGCACAAGCAGTACGACGGTCTGCATGACCTTCGCGCCCCAGGAACCCGCCGATAGCCACAGGGCCCCGCGCGCGGCACGGGTCCGACTGCCTGCGGTACTGGGATCAGAAGCAGCTATGACTTCCGCCTGCTGCGTTCAGGGATGTTGTCACTTCCTACCCCCTTGGCCACTGGCCAGAATACGCACCCCCCGATCCGATGCCTTCCCCCAGCTTGCCTGTATTAGCCTAACGGTATGACAGCAGACCGGCTGATGTCATGATGGCCGCAGGAGAATTCTCCCGCGTGACCAGCCGGGGCAGGCGCTCGCAGGTACTGGCGGGAACAGTGATGCTCGCCGTCGCGTCGGCCGTTGGTCTTGCGGTAGCGAACTGGCTGGTGCTTGCCCTCGCCGGGCTGGCCGCCGTCGCCGTCCTCGTCCTCTTGCTGTGCAGGCTTGACCTGGTGGTGGCCCTGCTAGCCGCCGACTTCTTCTTCAACGCCTACCTGAACCACGGGGCAGGCATCATCACGATCGACAAGATCATCGGCGCTCTCGCCGTGGCGGCCTGGCTGCTGGACTGGGTAGTGAACCGGCGCTCGATCATCGGTAACCGGCAGCTGCTGGTACTCGCCGCCTTCCTAGCCTGGACCGCCATATCGATCGTCGGCGCTACCAGCGAAAAGGCCGCGCTCACCACCTCGCTTCGGTATCTGATCTTCATCACGCTCTACTTCCTGGTGATCCAGATGGTCAGAGGCGACCGGCGCCGGGCCGACGTGCTCCTCCGGGTAGTCCTCGTCGCCTCCGCAGCGGCCAGCATCGTCGGACTGATCGCTTTCTTCACCCATCACGTCGCGCGCGCCAGTGGACCGGTCAAGGATCCCAACGATTTCGGGTTCATCCTCGCCAGCAGCGTGCCGGTGGCGATTTATCAAGTACGGTGGGCAGCCACCAAGTGGGGCAAGACGGCCTGCGGTGTAGTGATTGTCCTGATCCTGGCGTGCACGCTCGCGACGTTCTCCCGCAGCGCGCTGACGGGCCTGTCCGTGGCGACCCTCTGGGCCCTCCTGACCGGACGTCTGCGGTTGCGCTGGGTGCTGACCGTCCTGGCGTGCCTGGGCGTTGTCCTTCTCGTCACCTTCAAGGTGGCACCGCAAGTCATCAACGTGGCGCTCGGCGAGAAGACCCACGTGGCGATAAAGAACGTGGATGTGCGATACGGCTACTACCGGGTCGAGATCAACGAGTGGGAGCACTACCCCCTCACCGGCGTGGGACCGGGCAACTTTGTCTACCGCTTCTACCAGTTCGCGCCGGGGGTACAGGAAAGCCTGCCCTACCCTTCCAACGTCCTGACCATCAGCGGCGAGGAGGCCTACCTCATCATCCTGGCGGAACAAGGGACGCCAGGTCTGGCGCTGTTCCTCACCTACCTCGCCCTGTCATGGGTCGACCTGCGCCGCCGGTTCCCTGATGACGCACGAAGGAACGACCTCCAGGCCGCGCTGGCCGCCGGCTTCATCGTGGCTTGTATCGGTGCTCTGTTTCTCGCCGAACAGTACTATCCGCCCCTGTGGTACCTGCCCGCCCTGGCCGCCGGCCTGGCCGCTTCCGGGTCGGGTACCAAGATCACAGATCCGGCCGATAGCCGGTCAGGCAACGGACCGGCGAGGATCCTCGCTGACGGAGCGGACCGGTGAGGCCGGCGGTTGCCCTCGCGGTCCGGGTACGGGCCCGCTGGCCGCTGCCTCTCGGACCCGCAGTCGCCGTCCTCGGGTGGCATCGGGTGGACGTCGAAGGAGGTGGCCTGGCGGTATCGCCTGCGCGCTTTGCCCGTCAGATGGACCTGCTGGACGAGCATCGGCAGCACTTCCCAGTCGCATGTATTGACCAGGTCGCGAGCTTCCTGGCCTCAGCCGGACGCCGCTCTCGTCGGGTGGTCCTGACCTTCGACGACGCATGGGCTGACAACCACGCCAATGCCCTGGGCCCGCTCAGCCAGCACCACCTGCCAGCCACCCTCTATGTTCCAAGTCGGCTGCTGGGCCAACCCGGCTACATGACGCGTACCCAGCTGCTGGAGATGGACGACGCCGGCGTGGCCATAGGCGCGCACAGCCGCACCCACCCTGACCTCCGGGCGTGCACCCCCGGGAAGCTGGAGCGCGAAATCCGCGGGAGCAAGGAGGATCTCGAGGATCTCCTGGCCAAACCCGTGACCTCCTTTGCCTATCCCACGGGTCTGACCGACGAGCGAGTACAGGCCGCCGTGGTGGCCGCTGGATTCACGTCAGCCGTGACCACTCGTCCCGGCTGGTGGCGACCGTCGACGAAGTCGTTGGAGATTCCCCGCAGTTTCGTGCAGAACTTCTCTGACGTCACATTCGTGGCTGCCCTGGCTGGCGGCCTCAACGTCCTCGGTCCCGTAGGGGCGGCAAAAGGCCTGATGCCCGGGCGCGGACGGCCATGAAGGTCGTCTTCCTGCTCACCCAGGACCGAGGCGGGCCAGCCGACCTGACCACCAGCTTGGCCGTAGAGCTTGCCGGGCGGGCGAACAGCCCGGATGTGATCATCCTGGGGCCCGCCTCCCTCGCCGACGCTGGCCTGCCTCCGACGTTGCTGCGTCCGGTACACGTACAGTCGAAGGCAGATGCGCGGGGATACTCGGCCGTCTCCGACCTGCTGAAGGAGCTGTCCCCGGACATCATCCATGCCCAGGACCGCAGGGCCGGCCTGGTGTCCACGCTGGCGGCCGGCAGGAAGACCCCCATCGTGCTGACCTTCCACGGAGTTCCCGACAACGCCGCTGGCCGTTGGGCGCAGGCCGGACCACTCCGCGGTCGCCGGCCGGGCATGGCGGGCGGTAGCCGGCTCGTGGCCGACGCGCTTGTCTCCCGCACGGTGACCTGCACCGTCGCGCCGTCGGCGGCCATGGCCCGGTTTCTCCGTCATGAACTCCGAGTACCTGCCCGCCAGCTGCGCGTCCTGCCCAACGGGGTGGCAATCCCCGCGCGCCGCCACCCCGCGGCGACCGTGCGCACGTTCGTCACGGTGAGTTCATTTGCTCCCTGTAAAGCCACGCCGGTGCTGGTCAAAGCCTTCATGGCCGCAGCCGGCCGCCGCCCGGGCGTTCGGCTCCTGATGATCGGCGAAGGTGAAGACCGCCGACTCTGCGAGGATCTCGTGAGACGATCCGGGAGGGGGCACCAGGTGGAGTTCGCTGGCTACCGCACCGACGTCCCGGCTCAGCTCGAGCGGGCTGACGCCTTCGTCCTGCCGTCGGTGAACGAGAACCTGCCGCTTGCCTTGCTCCAAGCGATGGCGACGGGCATGCCGTGCATCGCGGCTAACATCGGCGGAATCCCCGAAGCCCTGGAGGGAGGCTGCGGTGCTCTCGTCACCCCTGGGGACGTCCGGTCACTGCGGCGCGCCATGGAGCGGCTCATCGAGGACCCCTTGCTCGCGGCCAGGTTCGGTGCGGCGGCGCGGAAAAGGGTGGCAGAAGGATTCTCGCTGGTCCGCTGCGCCGACGATCACGTACGGCTGTGGTCGGACATCCTCGGGAAGGAGCGCGGTGAAAATCCTGCACGTGCTGCCCAACCTCGCTCCCGGCGGCATGGAGCAACTGGCCATCCAGCTCGCGGGTGACGCGGCCGACCATGGAGATCGCGTGGTAATCGCCTCGGGACCCGGAGCCTGGGTGGACAAGGCTACGGCGGCTGGCGCTGAACACTTCGCCTTGCCCGCCACCTCACGTAGCGCCATTGCCGACATGGCGGCGGCGATTGCCCGGTTGGGTCATGGCATGAGAAAGCTACGTCCGCACGTGGTGCATTCTCATAATGTCCGGGCGACAGCGTTGGCCCGGTTCGCGCTACTCGCCGCTCGCGGCCAAGCCGCCTTGGTGCCGACGCTTCACGGGGTCGCCCCAAGTGACTACCGTGCGGCGAGCCGGGTGCTCAGCCTCACCGCGCGCCGAGTCATTGCTTGTGCACCAGCTGTCGCTCGCTCGCTGCAGGCGGCCGGCTTTCCGGGCGACAGGATTGATGTAATCACCAACGGCGCCGCCCTGCTTCCGGCCGACCATAAGCGCCAGGCGGACCTGCGGCAATCCCTCGGCCTCGGCCAGGGACCTCTTGTCGTGGGGATAGGGCGGCTCACCGAGCAGAAGAACTGGCCGGTATTCATTGAGGCGGCTAGCCGCCTCAATGGGCCATGTTTTGCTATAGCCGGTGACGGACCGCTCAGGCAGCAGCTGGTGGGCCTCGCAAGTCGGCACGGAAGCCCGGTCAGAGTCCTTGGTGTGGTCGATGACATCCCCGCTCTTGTAGGCATCGCCTCCTGCGTTGTCTCGACCTCCACCTGGGAAGGGCTTCCCCTCGCGCTTCTCGAGGCGCTTTCACTGGGCGCCCCTGTTGTGGCCACGGCCGTCGATGGCATTACGGACCTGGTCCCACTAGGAGCTGCGCTGCTGGTGCCTCCGGGAGATCCGGCCGCGGTCAGTGCAGCGATATCTCGCGTCCTCAGCGACGACTACCTTGCGACCTCACTGCGGGCTGCCGCCCTGGATGCAGCCGTGGCATGGAGACCAGAGCGGATGCTCAGTCAATACCGCAGCGCTTACCGGGCAGCGGTCGCCGGGAAACCTCGGTGGGTCTGACAGCACCACCAGCCGACCATGGGCGCGCTCTTCGGCAGGTCTCTGTCCATGCACGACGAATCGCTCGGCGCGTGCTCGAACCAGATTTCGAAGCCTCTTTCGGTGCGCGTGGATGGGGGCTCAGATGGTCGACCGGACCGTCAGATGGCGCGAGCCCACCGCCTGAGCAGCGACCCCAATCGGACGAGGGTCATCCGTCCATACGGGGAGTGTCATCTCGAACAGGAATAGACAAGGCTTCTGAAATAGGCAGTCACTGGGTGGGTGGGAGCGTGGGAAGTTGGCTGAAGAGGGGGGGACGCTGCCGCCGGAGCCTGGCAGGAAAGCGTGCAGAAGTAGAGGTCGGTCATGCCCGTTCTCCTCGAGACCTTTGAATGCAGCAAGGTACTTCCTTACCGGGTCGGCGGTGACGTTCAGTAAGTACCGCTCCTGCCGCCTACTTCGGCACTTCCGTCGCCTAAACGACGCCAATTCCTTCCTCTTGCGCGAGCATACGCTGGGTTCGAGCTATGGCTGAAGCTAGCCAATCTGCAGAGGACATCTTCCGATATCGGGGCGAGGATAGGCGGTGGCCGCAGCCATTCGTTTCTACGGGACGTCCAAGTTGGCACTGGCAGACCATACAGCGACGCACTATCTTTATCCGAAAAACAGCGCTTCCGATATGCGACGCATTCGCGCTGCTCCTAGCTGGTCTGCTCGCAGGAAGTGGCTGGTCAGCGGTGGGGTACGGCGCCGCGGTGCTGATATTCCTAAGACTTAGTGGACGACAACGGCTGCGGATCTGCCTACGGCTGTCGGATGAGGTAGCGGGCCTAGCCGCCGCCGCGATCCTGCCCATCCCGCTGCTCCTGTTCTCTGCGAACCCACGAGAATTGGTCAAGCTCGCTGTGCTATCCGGTGTGTTGCTCATGACAATCCGGCTTGCTCTCTACACCATGCTGCGCGCTGCGAACCGGCGCAAATGGCTAGTGGAACGAGCGATTATAGTAGGCTCAGGAAAGCCTGGCGTCGAGATTGGGGAAGCGCTTCAGGAACACCCTGAACTAGGACTGGAGCCGGTTGGTTTCGTTGATAGTACGGCTCCCGACGGGGCGTCTTCGCTGCCGTTGCTGGGCGAAGTGCAAAAGCTACCGGATCTGGTGCCGGCATATGACGTTCACCGGATTATTGTCACGCCCCCAGAAGACAACGACGCGGAACTCGTGTCGGTGCTGCGCGCTGGAGGACAACCGACGGCAGAAGTATGCGTCATGCCGCGGATGTGGGAACTGGCCACGGCTGTTCCGGCGAGTTACCAAGATGACATACGGGGGATTCCGGTAGTCCCGCTGCGGCGCCCAGGCCTTCGGCTGTCCAGCCGAGTCGTGAAACGAGCGTTCGATATTGTCATCGGCACGATACTACTGCTTCTACTTTCGCCACTGATAGCGCTTCTCATGGGCGGAGTCGTGTTGACATGCGGTCGGCCCGCGCTGTTCCGGCAGGCTAGAGTGACCGGTTCCGGCCGGATCATGAAGATCATGAAGCTGCGGACTGTGGCCTGTGCTGACGCGGACGGACGCTGGACGGTCTCACCCGAGGACTGTTCGGCACTAGGCCGCTGGCTCCGGGCAACGCACCTGGACGAACTACCCCAGCTGGTGAATGTGATCCGCGGAGATATGTCACTTGTCGGACCGCGCCCGGAGCGGCCCTACTTCACATCGCGGTTCTCCGAGCTTGTTCCTCGCTATCAAGATCGGCACAGGGTGAACGGCGGCATGACCGGATGGGCGCAGGTACATGGCCTTACCGGGGATACCTCGATCCATGGACGGGCTCGGTTCGATAACAACTACATCGAGCATTGGTCGCTCTGGCTCGACCTGGTCATCCTGGTCCGCACGCTGACAGAACCGCTGACTGGCATCCGGAAGAAGCACTAAGTCCGGGATCGGTGGCAGACAGTCTTGAATATGTGTACCGGCCGGATCGCAGCTGATAAGTAAACGAGGAGAAAACAGCCTGCCCTAAAACGATGAATGCAAGATTGACGCGAGATGATCAACTCCGTGATCACCCCGGGCGGGACCCGGTTGGCGGACGAGCTGGCGATGAAAGTCCTTAGGCAGCGTGAGCGGGAACATCGGGGCCGTAAGCTTGCTCGCAGGCCGAGAGTCGGCCGTGACGGAAGCCCGGTTACCCTTCCCTCGACGCGAAAATCCTCACGTATTCTCATCGTTTCCCAGGCCACCGTGGATGGTGTGGCCGTGTGCGTCCGGGATCTGGTTCAGGCTGCCGCCGGTGCCGGATATCGGGTCACGGTGGCCTGCCCCGCGGCTGGTAACCTGCCAGCCTGGATCCGGCAAAGGGGAGCCGCCTGGGAGCGGCTGGAGATGCGGCGTCGCCCGCACCCCAGCGACATCATGGCCGTGATGCGGCTGCGACGGCTCGCCCGAACCCACGACCTGATTCACCTCCACTCCTCCAAGGCCGGCGTCGTGGGACGGCTGGCCGTGGCCAGTCTGGGGCCGCAGCGCCCTCCTGTCGTGTTCACCCCGCACGGCTGGTCATGGCTGGTCGGGGGACGGCTGGCTCCGCTCTACCGGTGGACCGAGCGCGTCGTGCTTCCGCTGGCTACGGCGTTGGTCGCCGTTTCGGAGGAGGAACGGGCCCATGGCCGGGCCGTACTCGGCGCGCGGGCGGCCCGGATCGTCGTTAATCCAAACGGGGTTGACCCTCGCCGTTTTTCTCCCGAGGGACCTGCGGCGGACCGGTCGGGGGCCCCTCTGGTCGTCTGTGTCGGACGCCTTTGCCATCAGCGGGCGCCCGACGTGGCTGTCGCTGCGCTGGCCCTCATGCGCACACCATCGGTCCGGCTGCGACTGGTCGGGGACGGGGAAGACCGGGCAGCGGTCGAGGAGCTCGTAACTGCTCTCGGCCTGGACGGACGGGTGGAGTTCAGCGGCTTCTGCCCCGAGCCCGCGCCGGAGCTTCGGGCGGCTGACGTTGTCGTGATCCCGTCACGCTACGACGGGATGGCCCTCATCCTGCTCGAGGCTATGGCCTGCGGCGCGGCCATCGTAGCCACGCGGGTCCCCGGCACCTCTGCGCTCGGGGAAGCAGGCCAGCTGGTTCCGGTCGAGGACCCGCAGAGCCTGGCGGAGGCGGTCGATGCGCTGCTTGCCGATCCGCAGCGGCGCAGGCAGCTCGGAGCCGCGGCCCGCGCACGGGCGGTCGAGGATTATTCGCTTCAGCGCTCACTTCAGGGAATACTGAAGCTATGGCAGGGCCTGGGGGCCCAGCCCGCGACCGGCTTGCCGGATGCAGAATCCCGGCTCCAGAGCACCTCGGCGGAGAAGAAGGCCAGTTGAGTTCCGGCGGATCCCACGACGCGGTCACACCACAACGAGTGGCCAGAGTACTGTG
>Ga0210383_10005276_pt1 | contig 11368 bp, 9 predicted proteins | sample IncBWC14OmetaG_FD_160072 | JGI IMG/M metagenome (GOLD analysis project Ga0210383, IMG submission 160072) | Forest soil microbial communities from Barre Woods Harvard Forest LTER site, Petersham, Massachusetts, United States - Inc-BW-C-14-O ...
TGGCAGCCACAAGCCGCTGTACATGATGCAGGGACTGGACGACAGCTTCGACGCTGCCATGTTCATCTCCTACCACGGCTCGGTTGGCGCGGCGGCGGGGCTCTCGCACACCTATAACCCGCGCGCGGTGATCGAGGCCCGGCTGGACGGCACCGTCACCGGGGAGGCGGGCATCAACGCGCTCGTCGCCGCGCACTACGGCGTACCCGTGGTGCTGGTGACGGGCGACCGGTGCGCGTGCGAGGAGACCGCCGCGCTGATCCCGGCCGTGCAGCAGGCTGTGGTCAAAGAGCACGTCAGCAGGCTCGCCGCCCACAGCCTGCACCCAGAGGTCGCGTGCGCGCTGATCCGCGAGCGGGCGGAGGTGGCGGTGCGCGCCGCCGCGACCGCCGCGCCACCGCGGCTGGATCCGGGGGTGCTGGAGGTCTTTGTCCGTACCACCGATATCGCCGAGGCGGCGACTTGGGTACGCGGCGTCGATCAGACAGGCCCCCGCCAGCTGCGCATCCACGGCCCGGACCGGCTGGCGACCTTCCGCGCCTTCTGCGCGGCCATCCTGCTGACACGCTCGGTGGCGGAGGCCGTATGACGACCTCAGCCGGCGCGCGGGTGGCCGTGGTCACCGGGGCGACAGGCGGGATCGGCAGCGCGGTATGCCGGCGTCTCGCGGCCGACGGCTTCGCTGTCGCCTGCCTGGACGTCGACGAAGCTGACGTCAAACGCCAGGCTGCCGACCTGCCGGAGGCCATCGGCGTGGCCGTCGACGTGCGCGACGCGGCGTCGGTCCGCGCGGCCGGGACCCGCATCCGGGCCGAGCTCGGCCCTGCCTGGCTGCTGGTCAATGTCGCCGGCGTGTTCAGCATCCAGCGGATCACCGAGCTGGCCGAGGCGGAATGGGACCGGATCCTCGATACCAATCTCAAGGGTCCCTACCTGACCTGCCGGGAGTTCCTGCCTGACATGATCGACGCACATGACGGGTGTGTCGTGAATGTCGCCTCGACGGCGGGTGTGCGCGGCGGCCGTCGGCGGGCGGCCTACTGCGCGTCGAAAGGCGGGCTGGTCCAGCTCACCCGGAGCCTGGCCATCGACCATGGCCCGGACGGCGTACGTGTCAACTGCGTCTGCCCTGGCCTGATCGACACATCCATGGCGGACTGGATCCGCCTTGACGAGGAGGCGCTGACCCAGTGGGCAGGCACGATCCCGGCCAGGCGCATCGGCACTGCGGCAGAGATAGCCGACACCATCGCGTTCCTCGCCTCGCCTGGTGGGAGCTACGTCCAGGGTGCTGTGCTGATGGTCGACGGCGGAGTAACGGCCTGATCATGGCACTGGGCCGATGAGCGGCGCCGCCGAGGAAGGCTCCGCCGGGCAGGCTCAGCACGCCGATGGTGACGGGCAGGGCGATCGACCCGCGGTACCGAAGCAGCGGTCGGCGGCCGCTTCGCGCCGCGCGGCCCGGCTGGTCGACATCGCCAGCGCCGCCGGCGTCCACGTCTCGACCGTCTCCCGGGTGCTCAACGGCGACCCTGGCCTGTCGATCCGGCCGGAGACGATCGAGCGCATCCTGACCACAGCCCGCACGCAGGGGTACCGGCCCAATGCCCTGGCCCGCGCACTCAAGCGCGACCGGACCGGAGCGTTCGCTTTCGTCGTCCCGCTGCTGCGCAACCCGATCTGGGTGCGGCTCCAGCGTGGCGCGCTCCTGCGCGCCGCTGAGCGCGGCTACGTGGTCATGATGATGGAAGAGGAGCCTAGCGACGACGCCAAGCCGCCGGGCGCCTACCGCTACCTGGTCGAGGAAAGCCGCGCCGACGGGCTGCTGCTCGCCACCGCGCTGCGGCAGACCGGCGCCGACGCCGGGATGCGAGAGGTCCCGCACATCTACGTGAACCGGCGCGGACCTGACCGCGGCAACGACGTGGTCATGGACGAGCCCGGCGCGATGCGCCTGTTCATTGACCACGTGGCGAGCCTCGGCCACCGCAGCGTGGTGCTGATCGACGGCCCTGGCGATGTCGACACGGTGTACCGCCGCGTCAGCGCCGCCCGCCGTTATGGCGCGGCGAACGGGCTCACGGTCACCATCCGGCATGCTCCGCCGACGGAGGAAGGCGGCTGGGACAGCACCAGGGAGATGCTGCGGGCGGGCCCGCTGCCGACGGCGTGCGGGGTCGGCAGCCTGAACCAGCTGTTCGGCGTGCTGGCCGCTCTGCGGGAGGCGGGCGCGTCGGTACCTGGCGACGTGTCGGTCGTCAGCTTCGACGAGGACGAGTGCCTGGCCTTCCTGGAGGTTCCCGTCACCAGCGTGTGCATGCCACTGGTCGAGCTTGGTGCCGCGGCCGTGGACGCCCTCATCGCCAGGATCGAGGGCAGTCCGGCTGAGGACGTCCTGGTCCGATCGCCGATGTTCCTGGTCCCGCGTGCATCCGTGGCGGCCCCACCATGAGTCAAGGCAGTCCCCCACCTCAACCTCGCCGAGGAGCGCCATGACGGCAGCACTAGCAGGCAAGACCGCGGTCGTCACGGGCACCGCGCACGGCATCGGCGCTGCCATCGCGAAGGCACTGCGTGACGACGGCGCAGCCGTGCACGAGGTCGACAGGGACAGTGTCGCTGAGCACACCGCCGACCTGACCGACTCCGCTGCCGTGCGGGACTTCTTCGCGGCCATCGGCGCCGTCGACATCCTGGTCAACAACGCCGGCGGCGTCTGCGGCCAGGTCGGCCGCCCGCTGGAGGAGGTACCCGACGATGACTGGCGCGCGGTCGTCGCAGCGAACCTCACCACCGCGTTCCACTGCACGCGCGCCGTGACGCCCGGCATGAAGGAACGCGGCTGGGGCCGGATTGTCAACATCTCGTCGGCGGCCGGGCTGACTGTGAGCAAGACCGGGATCCAGGCCTATGCCAGCGCGAAGGCCGGCCTGATCGGCTTCACCCGGCAGATGGCACACGAGCTCGGGCCGATGGGCATCACGGTCAACTGCATCGCGCCCGGCTTTATCCTGTCGAATCCGACCACGGAGATTCAGTGGCGCAGCTACGGTCCCGACGGCCAGCGTGAGCTGATTAGCGGCATCGCGACGCGGCGGCTCGGCGATCCGGCCGACATCGCCAACGGCGTGCAGTTCTTCGCCTCGCCGCGGTCCGGCTGGGTGACAGGGCAGGTCATCGCCATTGACGGCGGGAGCGCGTTCCTGTGATCGAGAGGGTATTCCGTTGATCGTGTCAGGCCCGCGGCCCGGGCCAGTCCGCCTGTCTTTTGCCGCCGACGACGGCGGTTACATACGCGAGCTGAGCGAGTTCGTGGCCGTTCCGAGCGTCAGCCGCGATGCCGACGCCGCCACCATGCTGGCGGCTGCGCGATGGCTGGCCGGCCAGCTGTCTTTCGCCGGCGGCCGGGTCGAGCAGACCGCAGGTCACCCTGTCGTGCGCGGCGAGTGGCTCGGCGCTCCCGGCGCGCCCACGATCCTGGTCTACGGGCACTACGACGTCCAGCCGACGGGCGAGGCCGCCGAGTGGCTTACTCCCCCGTTTGAGCTGGCCGTCGACGGCGACGTGGTGCGCGGGCGCGGCGCCACCGACGACAAGGGCCCGGTGTACATGGTGCTGAAGACCGCCCAGGCGTTCATGGCCCAGGAAGGCGCACTTCCGCTGAACGTGAAGTTCCTGTTTGAAGGCGAGGAGGAGATCGGCAGCCCGCACCTGCCGGACTACGTCGCGCGGAACGCCGCCGACCTGGCTGCTGATCTGGTCATTTCCGCCGACGGGGCCATGTGGCGACCCACCGAGCCGTCCCTCTCGCTGGCGTCCAAGGGCCTGGTCACGATGGACATCGTGGTCGAGGGCGCTTCGTCGGACCTGCATTCTGGCCGGTACGGCGGTACGGTCGCCAACCCGCTGCACGCGCTCAGCCAGATCCTGGCCAGCCTGCACGAGCCTGACGGCGGGGTCGCCGTGCCGGGCTTTTACGACGGCATTCCGGCTCTGACCGACGCGCGGCGGGCTGAGATAGCCCGCGTTCAGTTTGACGCGGCGGGGTTCCTCGCCGACCTCGGCCTGACCGAAGCCCACGGCGAACCCGGCTACACCACGCTCGAGCGGCTGTGGGAACGGCCGACGCTGGAAATCAACGGCGTCAGCGGCGGGGGCAAGTACACAGTGATACCGCGCAGGGCGGTGGGCCATGTGTCATGCCGCCTCGTTCCCGGCCAGGACCCGGATGCGGTCATCGGTGCCATTGGCGACCACGTAAGCCGGCAGCCCACGCCGGGGGTTTCGGTGTTCGTGCGGGCCGACGACGCGCGCGTCCCCGCCTACACCATCCCCGCCGATCATCCGGCCATCCGGGCGGCGGCCGCTGCGCTCGCCGCGGTGTACCCGGGCCAGGAGGTACTGCTGGCCTGCATCGGCGGCACACTGCCGGCGACGTACCTGTTCGAGCGGGTCCTCGGCTGCAAGACGCTGTTTTTCTCCTTCTCGACCGCCGACGAGAAGCTGCACGCACCCAACGAATTCCTGCGCATCCGCAGGCTGCGCGAGGGCATGCGGGCCTGGGAGGCGCTGTGGCGGCTGCTCGCCGCCGGAGAGGCTGACGATGACTGAGACGCCGACGAGTGGGCCGCCGTACACCGCGTACTCGTACCTGCCGCCGGGCTCGTTCGCCGGATTCGAGCTTGCCCCGGAGTTCGGCCGCGTCCCGCCGTACGCGGGCGCGCGCCTGACGCCGGAGCAGGCAGCGCGCGCGGCGGCGCTGCTGCGCGACAGCATGGTGATCAGCCTGCACGATCACCCGGTCCGGTTCCCGGCCGACATGGCGGAGACGCCGGGCTACAACCGCACCGGACGACAGCATGCCGCGTACGCGGGCATGCTCGCGTCGGGGCTGAACGTCATCTTCGACAACATGATGGACGGCACCGCCTGCGTGACGGGCAACGCGCCGTGGCGCTGGAACGACATCATCACCGACCTCGGCATGCGGCAGGCTGACCTGGCGCACGCGCCGGGCTTCATGGTCGTGCGGACGGTGGCCGACATTGACGAGGCGACGGCGTCCGGGCGCGTGGGGCTGGTCTTCGGCCTCGAGGCGGCAACGCCAATCGAGAACGAGCTCGACCGGCTCGACGTACTGTACGGTCTCGGGATCCGGCAGATCGGGATTGCCTACTCCGACGCGAACACCCTCGGCAGCGGCCTGTCCGAGCCCAGCGACGGCGGGCTGACCTCGTTCGGCCGGCGGGCGGTGACCCGGATGAACCAGCTCGGGCTGGCCATCGACTTGTCCCACTCCTCCGACCGGACCGCGCTCGACACCTGCGAGCAGAGCAGCGAGCCGGTGTTCATCACCCACGCTGGCGCGCGAGCGGTCTGGGACACCGCGCGGATGAAGCCAGATGCGGTGCTGCGCGCAGTCGCGGAGACCGGCGGCGTCATCGGCATGTCGGCGGCGCCGCACACGACGCTGTCGCCGGCGCACCCACGGCACAGCATCGAGTCGGTCATGGACCACTTCCGTTACTGCGCTGACCTGGTCGGCATCGAGCACGTCGCGTTCGGCCCGGACACGCTGTACGGGGACCATGTCGGCCTGCACACCACGTTCGCGCACTTGCTCAGCCTGGCCGCAATGCGGGGTCCGAGTTTCGACCCGGTGGCGTACGTCGACGGGCTGGAGAACCCGACGGAGAATTTCGCCAACATCTGTGCCTGGCTCGTGCAGAACGACTACTCCGACGACGAGATTCGCGCTGTCCTCGGCGGCAACATCTACCGGGTGCTGCAGCAGATCTGGGTCGGCTAGACGCAGCACGTGGGTGACTGCGCGAGTACGACGAGGAAAGGACCTGATCAAAATGGCTAGGGCACGTAACTGGCGTGACGTGCGTGCCGGTGCCTCACCATCTGGCGGGATGACGGATCGAATGAGGCGACTGGTTTCGCCTACCTGCGCGGCCGGAGTCCGCGCCTTGCACCCGGGCCGGGCGGACGATGGAATTGGGCCCGCCAGGCGAACTACGACCCGGTCGCCCCCAGCCAGATCCCAGCCCTGATCGCAAGCCGGGCCGCGATCGTGGCCCGGGACGTCTGCAACCGTGTCCTCGATGCTCAGGGGCCGAACGGACAGCTCGCGACCCGGCACCTCGAAAAACACCAGCTTCCCGTCCAGCTCGCGCCCTATACCCAGGTAATCGCATACTGGTCGCCGGACGGCCAGTGCGGCCACTGCCGCTAACTGCGGAGGCCGCCCTGCTTCGGCCCGGAGCGACACCGCCCCGGTGGTCGGCGGGCATTTGACGTACTGGCGCCGTGCAGCCAATCTGACCTATTGCCTGGCGATACTTAGCCGCAATGCTCAGGAGCTTGCGGCCGCGGAGCTGCTGAGCCCCTGCTCGAGCCAGGACCGCAGCGCGGAGGGTGGCGGCGCGCCGATCTGAGTCGCCTTGACCTGACCGCCGCTGAGCAGCAGCAGTGTCGGGATGGACTGCACGCCGAAGCGGCTTTGCAGCCGCGGCGATTCGTCGACGTTGACCTTGACCAGCTTCATCCGGCCAGCGAACTCGGCCGCGAGGTCGGCCAGCACCGGGCTCACCATGCGGCAGGGTCCGCACCAGGGTGCCCACAGGTCGACCACGACGGGCACCGACGCCTGCTCCGCGATCTCGGCGAAGTTGTTGTCGCCCGCGTCGACGATCCACGGCAGCGGCCGGTGGCAGTTGCCGCAGCGCGGGGTCCCGCTGGCCGCGGCCGGCACCCGGTTCTTGCGGCCGCAGTTAGGGCAAGTGATCACAGGGCCGTCGGCCATTGTGGCGCCTCATTGTCTGGTGTGGTGGCTCAGTCTGGTGTGGTGGCTCAGTCTGGATGTGGTGCGCTCACGTGGGGTTCTGGTAGGTCACTGTCAGTTCGAAGTCTGCCAGGTCGACCCGGATCACGGCACCATCGCGGACGTCGCCGGCCAGCAGCGCCCGCCCGATCTTCGTCTCGACCTCCCTGGCGATGAAGCGGCGCAGCGGCCGGGCCCCGTACACCGGATCGAAACCCTGCTCGGCGATGTAGTGCAGGGCCGCCGGGGAGATCTCCAGGATCATCTGCCGCTCAGCCAGCCGGGCGCGCAGGTCGTTGAACATCAGCTCGACGATGAGCTCGATCTCGGCCTCGGTCAGCGGCTTGAAAAGCACGATATCGTCCAGGCGATTGAGGAACTCGGGCCGGAAGTACCCCCGCATGGTTGCCATGACGCGGTCGCGGACGTCCGGCTTGATCTCGCCGTCCGCTACCGCATCCGCCTCCATCAGGTACTCCGAGCCGATGTTGGAAGTCATCACGATGACGGTGTTGCGGAAGTCCACGGTTCGGCCTTGACCGTCGGTCAGCCGGCCGTCGTCGAGGACCTGAAGCAGCGTGTTGAATACGTCCGGGTGCGCCTTCTCCACCTCGTCGAACAGCACGACGGAGTACGGCTTGCGCCGGACCGCCTCGGTGAGCTGACCGCCCTCCTCGTAGCCGACGTAGCCGGGCGGCGCGCCGACGAGCCGGCTGACGGTGTGCCGCTCCTGGTACTCGCTCATGTCGATCCGGATCATGCTCTCCTCGCTGTCGAACAGGGCGGCCGCGAGCGACTTGGCCAGCTCCGTTTTGCCGACCCCGGTCGGGCCGAGGAACATGAACGAGCCGATCGGGCGGCTGGGATCCTTGATGCCCGATCCCGACCTGATGATGGCGTCGGTCACCAGCTGGACCGCCTCGTCCTGCCCGATCACCCGCTCGTGCAGAGTCTCGTCGAGGCGCAGCAGCTTCTCGCGTTCGCCTTCCTCCAGACGGCTGACGGGGATGCCCGTCCACCTGGCGACGATAGCGGCGATCTCGTCGGCGGTGACGACCTCGCGCAGCAGGCGGTGGCCGCTCTGCCGCGCGCTGAGATGCTCCTCCTCGCCCCGCAGCCTCCGCTCCAGCTCAGGCAGCCTGCCCAGGCGCAGCTCCGCTGTCCTGTTCAGGTCGTAGTCGCGTTCGGCCTGGTCGGCCTGCTGGCGTACCTGCTCCATCTCCTCGCGCAACGCCTGCACCCGCCGCAGCGCCTGCCGCTCGCCCTCCCACTCCGCCCGCAGGGCGTCGGACTCGGCCCGCAGGTCAGCTAGATCCTTGCGCAGGTCGGCCAGGCGGGCCTGACTGGCCGCATCGTCCTCGCTGGCCAGCGCCGTCTCCTCGATTTCCAGGCGCATGACGCGGCGGGTGAGCTCGTCGAGTTCGGCGGGCATCGAGTCGATCTCCGTCCGGATCACCGCGCAGGCCTCGTCCACCAGGTCGATCGCCTTGTCCGGCAGGAACCGGTCGGAAATGTAGCGGTGGCTCAGCGTGGCTGCCGCAACCAGTGCGCTATCCGCGATCCGCACGCCGTGGAACACCTCCAGACGCCCGCGAAGGCCGCGGAGTATCGACACGGTGTCCTCGACTGACGGCTCATCCACTGTGACCGGCTGGAAACGCCGCTCGAGGGCTGCGTCTTTCTCGATGTACTTGCGGTATTCCTCGATCGTGGTAGCGCCGATCATGTGCAGCTCGCCGCGCGCCAGCATTGGCTTGAGCATGTTGCCCGCATCCATCGAGCCCTCGGCGGCGCCGGCGCCGACCACGGTGTGCACCTCGTCGACGAACAGCAGGATGCGCCCGGCGGAAGCCTTGACCTCGGCGAGCACCGCCTTGAGGCGCTCCTCGAACTCGCCCCGGTACTTGGCGCCCGCGATTAGCGCACCGAGGTCCAGGCTAAAGATCACCTTGTCCCGCAGTCCCTCCGGGACATCGCCGCGGGTGATGCGCTGCGCCAGGCCCTCGACGATGGCGGTTTTGCCTACGCCCGGATCGCCGACCAATACCGGGTTGTTCTTGGACTTCCTCGACAGGATCTGGATCACGCGGCGAATCTCGGCGTCGCGGCCGATGACCGGGTCAAGCCGGCCAGCCGCGGCGTCCGCGACCAGGTCGTGGCCGTACTTCTCGAGTGCCTCATAGGCGGTCTCCGGCATGGCCGAGGTGACGCGCTGATTACCCCGGATCCGCGCCAGCGCCTCCAGGAATGCGTCCCTGGTGACGCCCTGATCCTGGAGTAGCCGGCCTGCGGCGGTCGACTGGCCGAGATCGAGCATGGCCAGGATCAGGTGCTCGACGGAGACGTACTCGTCCTTCAGCCTTCCGGCCTGCTGCTCGGAATCGTCGAGCAGTCTGGACAGCTGCTGCGTGACGTTGACCTGGCCGGGGGCCGCGCCGGGCCCGCTGACACGTGGGCGGCGTTCGAGCGCAGCGGTCAGTTCCTTGTGCAGCAGGTCGGGGTCGGCGCCGACCTGGCTCACCAGGCGCGGCACGATGCCCTCGGGCTGGTCGAGCAGCGCCAGCAGCAGATGCTCGGTGTCCACGTCGGAATGCCCGAAGCGCAGTGCCTTGGTCTGGGCGTCGTGCAGGGCTTCCTGCGACTTCTGGGTCAGCCGGTTTGGGTCCATCACTGGCCTCCTGTCCGCGCGCGGCGCATGCCTGCCTCGAGCACCGCGATCCTGTCCAGCAGATCGATAACGAGGCCGGTCGCCGCGTAGTTGAGCGCGAACCCAGCGCGCAGCCGCTGCACGCGCGCGACGTCGGCAAGCTGGCTGCGGGTGAACCAGAGCCGGCCAGCTGAATCGCGAGCGGCATCGAGGACGCCGAGGGCGACCAGCCTGCGCACAAGCTCGGGATGCAGGCATGCCGCGGCAGCGAACTCATCCAGGTCAAGCCGCGGGGCGCGCACTACCGCGTAGGTCACCGGCGTCTCCTCGGGTCGAAGTCAGACGTAGCTGCCAGTTGCTCGAACAGCTCCCGCTCCGCGTCGGTGACCTTGCTCGGCACCATGATCCGGGCCTCGGCGTACAGATCACCCGGCGTGCCTCGCGGGCGTGGCATGCCGCGGCCGCGCAGCCGGAGCCGCTTCCCGCTGGAGGTACCCGCCGGGACGGTCACCTTGGCTTCACCGTCCGGTGTCGGCACGGCGACTGACGTACCGAGTGCGGCTTCCCACGGTGCGAGCCGCAGCTCGACGTAGATATCGCGGCCCTCGAGGCGGAAAATCCGGTCCGGCGCGATCCGCGCCACCAGGTAGAGGTCGCCTGCCCGCGCCCCGTCGCTGCCGCGCCCGCCCTGCCCGGCCAGCCGGATCCGCTGCCCGTCAGTGACACCGGGCGGGATAGTCACCTCCAGCGTGCGCTGGCTGTTCCCAGTGCCGATCGTCACCGTCCGGCGGCCGCCGTGATACGCATCCTCGAGTGCGAGCTCGATCTCTGCGCTCTGGTCGGCACCAGGTACCGGTCCCCAGCCGCGCCCGGCCCCTCCGTAGCCAGCACGGTCGTAGTCAGCACGGTCGTAGCCACCACCACCGCCGCGGCCGCCGAACAGGCCGCCGAACAGATCATCGAGGTCGATATCGTCGCCGCCCCCGTACCCGAAGCTGGTGCGGCCGCCCTGGCCGGCGCCGGCCCGAGCGCCAGCCCCGGCCCGGCTGCGGGAGCCGGCGCCCGCTCCGGCTTTGGCGCGGCGCCACGTCTCCGGGTCGACGTCCTCGGGTACCTGCCTGAAGTCAGGCCCGAACGCGTCGTACCGGCGCCTGGTCTGCGGATCGGACAGCACGCTGTAGGCCTCGGAGATGTCCTTGAAGCGATCCTCCGCCGCAGGATCACGGTTGACATCGGGATGGTTCTCGCGGGCGAGCCGACGGTAAGCCCGCTGGATCTCTTCCTGGCTGGCGCTGCTCGGCACACCGAGTATTCGGTAGAAATCCTGGTCGGCCATCAGTCTGCCTTGGCGACGACTACCTGAGCTGGCCGCAGCTGACGCTCGTCATCGCCGTAGGCCGGCTGGACAACCTCGATGACCGAGCCATCCGGCGCGGCCGGGTCCGGCCGCGCAGCGATGGCCTCGTGCCGGGCCGGGTCGAACGTCGCTCCGAGATCGTCGCGCCGGGAGAAGCCGAGCTGGCCGAGCACGGCTGTGGCCTGATCACGGACCGCCTGCACACCCGCGATGATCGAGCCGGGATCAGCGCGGGCGTGGGCGAGCGCCCGCTCCAGGTTGTCGACTACAGGCAGCCACTGTGCGGCCACCCGCGCCACGGTGTCTGCCTCGGCGGTCCTGAGCTGGGCGGCACACCTCTTGCGCAGGTTGTCCAGGTCGGCGAGGGCGCGCAAGCGCTGGTCTTCAAGCTCCGCGACGCGCGCGGCGAGGTCGCCCGTGGTTGGGTCGCCCGTGGTTGGGTCGCCCGTGGTTGGGTCGCCCGTGGTTGGGTCGCCGGCGCCGGGTGCCGCGCCGTTGGCAGCCTGGCCGCTCATGGCCGGCTCACTCATGGGTC
>Ga0210383_10005277_pt1 | contig 11367 bp, 8 predicted proteins | sample IncBWC14OmetaG_FD_160072 | JGI IMG/M metagenome (GOLD analysis project Ga0210383, IMG submission 160072) | Forest soil microbial communities from Barre Woods Harvard Forest LTER site, Petersham, Massachusetts, United States - Inc-BW-C-14-O ...
ATGTTCCAATCATCTTGCAAGATCATGCGGACAGACCACCGCGAATCTGGAGACGGGCTCTCTGGCGCCGTGGAATGGCAAAGGCGGCCGCAATCACATTCTGCACTGCAGAGCATGCGCGGCCCTTTGCAACCGCCGGCCTCCTGAGTCCGACTGCACATCTCTACGCGATTCCGGAATCCACAAGTCGCTTCTCGCAGGGAGACCGGGGGACTGCGCGCCGCATTACGCAGATTGAGGGCGATCCGGCAGTGTTGTGGGTTGGGCATCTGAACGAGAACAAGGATCCACTCACGGTGCTCGAGGGCATCAGCGAGGCGGCAGGCACACTGCCCGGCTTGCGGCTATGGTGTTGTTTCGGCACGGCTCCGTTGATGCGTAAGGTCCAGCAGCGCATCTCAGACGACCAAATGTTGCGCGGCCGAGTTCACCTACTCGGCCGCGTCCCGCATGAGCGGGTGGAACTTCTCATGCGCGCCGCGGACATCTTTGTGCTCGGCAGTCATCATGAAAGCACCGGTTTTTCTTTGATCGAGGCTATGGCATGTGGATTGCCACCAGTGGTCACGGACATCCCCTCTTTTCGCTCGCTCACGGGAGCGGGGACGGCGGGGATGCTTTGGCCGTGCAACGATGCCAGCGCTCTGAGTGAAGCAATCCGGTCGGTTGCGCACCGGTTGGGTTCGCAATTGCGTGCGGCCGTGCGCGCACACTTCGAGCGCGAACTGTCCTTTGATTCACTCGGCTTCAAGCTTGCGGAGATGTACCAACAGGTCCTCGACCGCTCGCGCGGGGCGCCGAGCGGGGTGAGGCGCTCAGAAGAGAGCGCCTCGATGTTGGCGTCTTGATGATCTCCTGAGGAGGCGCTGTCATCTCCCCATCCGTGTCCATCGTTCTACCGACATTCAACCGCCGCGAGTTTCTGCCGCCCGCGATCGAATCGGTATTTGCCCAGACGTTGACGGATTGGGAACTGATCATTGCGGACGATGGCTCGGAGGCCGATACGAAGGCTTATTTACGAACTGTCGAGAATCTCCCGGGCGTGCAGGTACTCTACCTGCCGCATACGGGAAGGCCTGCAGCCGTGCGCAATGCAGCGCTTCGCGAAGCGCACGGCGAGTTTGTCGCCTTTCTGGACTCCGACGATATCTGGCTTCCGATGAAACTGCAGACGCAGATTGCCTCGCTGCGCCGCCATCCGACCTGCAATTGGAGTTATACGAAGTTTGTCCTTGTTGATGCATCCGGCAACCCGACCGCCTGGGCACGACGTACTGGAGGCTGGCCAGTCCCGGGCGGCTGGATTCTGGACGAGTTGGTGACAGGGAAGACTGCTATTGCGTTACCAAGTGTAGTGGTCCGGCGCGATTTGCTCGTGAAGGTGGGCAACTTCGACGAAGAACTGGTCGGGAGCGAAGATTATGAGTTGTATCTGCGTTTGGCGGCGAGGAGCGAAGTCGCCGCAATAGACACGGCGCTGACTCTTGTCCGCAGGCACACGCAGCATTTCTCCGGACAAGGAGTCGTCCCCTTCGAGAGCAACGTTCGTATAATCGAGGGGTTGCTGCGCTCTGGTACTCTCGAGCACCTGCATCCCCATCTGCTCGAGCAACGCGCAGAGCTTACCGCCGGACTGGCGAGAACCCACGCGGGCTCCGGTAGGCGTATCACTGCGCTGCGTACTCTCTGTTCTAGCGCGCCATACTCGTGGCGATATCTGCGCTGGTGGTCCACGGCATTGGGAGCGGCGGCCTGGGCCCTGACCCCGGAGCCCCTGCAGAAGCTCGCGCGCAGCTGTCGCAGCCGTTGGAAGGCATTAGCGTGAACCGACACGGGAAAATGCAAAGCACGATGACTTCCCCAGCGCCCACCATCTCGATTGTTCTGCCGACATTCAACCGGCAGGAGTTTCTCCCAGCCGCGATCGAATCGGTATTTGCGCAGACCCTGACAGACTGGGAATTTATCATTGCCGACGACGGCTCGGAGGCCGATACGCGGGCTTATCTGCAAGGTCTCGAGGATCCGCCGCGCGTGCAGGTGCTCTACCTGCCGCATACGGGAAGGCCGGCGGCCGTGCGTAACGTGGCGTTGAGCAAGGCGCACGGCGAGTATGTCGCGTTCTTGGACTCTGACGACATTTGGCCACCCATGAAACTGAAGACCCAGATCGCATCGCTGCGCCGTCATCCAACCCGCAAGTGGAGCTATACGAGGTTTGGTCTGGTGGACGCGGCGGGGAATCCGACCGGCTCGACTCACCCGAGCGGCGGACCGGCTCCTGCCGGCTGGATACTGGAGAAGCTCCTGAAAGGGGAGACCGTGGTCGCCTTGTCAAGTGTGGTCGTCGATCGGCGGCTGCTGGAGCAGCTGGGCCCGTTCGACGAGCAACTGCTCATGTGCGAGGACGACGAGCTTTACTTCCGTTTGGCCGCCAAAAGTGAAATCGACGCAATCGACGAAACGCTGATGTTGAAACGCCGCCATGGACAGCATTTCGGGGACGATGTGACCGCCTGGCGGGATCGTAGACGCGTGTTCGAAAAACTACTGAGTTCGGGCTGCGCCCACCGCTTCGGGTCGGTACTGCGCAGACTGCGCGCCGAGATGGCTGCGGGACTGGCAAACAGCCAGGTCATGTCCGGACAGCGCCTCAGTGCCGTCAGCACACTTGTTTCGAGCGCGAAATACTCCTGGCCCTACTGGGAATGGTGGCGCGGCGCGGCGCGCGCACTTGCTCCGGAAGCGCTGCGCAGATTCATCCGCCGCCGACGGCGACGACACACCGACGCGGCAAGCGCGTGAACCAACATTCCTCAACCGAGGCCAAGCAACCCGTGAATCTGCTGTCCGACATCTGGAGAATTCTCACGCCAGCGCAGAGGCGTCAGGTGCTTACAGCGCAAGCGATTTCGCTAGCGATGGCCCTCTCAACCGTCACCGGGATCGCGGCGATTGCCCCGTTTTTCTCCGTACTCGGCAATCCGAGGTTGATCGAGGAGCAACGTTGGCTTCATTGGCTGTACGTTCATGGCGCCTTCACTTCCGAGCACACTTTTGTGGTGTGTCTGGGCGTCCTATTTGTCAGTGTGGTGGTGTTTGCCAATTTCATCAATGCAGCCGGGGCGCTGGCCATGAATCGCCTGGCTCTGCGTATTGGCCATGAGCTACAGACGGCACTTTTTGACGAGTATCTCACCCGGCCTTATCAGTTCCATGCCGGCACGAATACCTCGACACTGTTCAACAACGTCGTCTACGAGGTCGGACGCCTTAACAACGGGATCTTGCAGAACGCGTTCGTGCTTATCACCAACATAGCCACCGGCTCATTGATCGTCCTTTCCGTCCTGGTCCTCAATCCGGCGATCTCCGTCATGCTTCTCCTCGGCCTCGCCGGCAGTTACCTACTGATTTACCTGTCGGTGCGGACGCGGCTGCTGCTTCTCGGCCAGGCTCACTCGCGGGCCTGGTCTGAGCGTGCGAGGATCGTCAGCGAAAGTTTTGGCGCCATCAGAGAGATCCTCCTGCTCCGGGACGGGCGCCTCTTCAGCGAGGGCTTCGAACGCACGACCCGCGACGTCTCGGAGACCACAGCGCATATTTTTGCGGTTGGACAGATCCCCAAACACGTCATCGAGTGCACAGCAGTATCCGTTCTGGTCGGCGTAGCGCTTGTGACAAGCACGCACGGCGAAAGAATGGGTTCCTGGCTCGGAGAGTTGACTTTTGTCGCGTTTGCAGCCTATCGGCTTCTGCCCATACTGCAGCAGGTATTTTCCGCCACCGTGAGAATCCGTGCCGATCGGGGTGCATTGGATTTGATCGCGCCCGATCTGCGGCTTACCCGAGCCGTTAGAGGCTACGACGTCGCGAAGGGGGTTCGTAGTTTTCCGGATTCCTGGTGGCAGCAGCGTCCTCGCGATGAGATCCGATTCACGAACATCTCATTTAAATACACACCGGACTCAAGATGGGCGCTCGAGAGCGTCAACCTACGGATTGCCGCCCGGAGCACGGTCGGCATTGTCGGGGCAAACGGCTCTGGCAAAACTACCCTGATGGATTTGATGGCAGGCCTGTTATTGCCGACAAAAGGCGAGTTGCTGGTCGATGGGGTCCCACTCAACGTCGCCGATCGCGCGGGCTGGCACACCAGGATCGCCTACGTGCCGCAGAATACATTCCTGCTGGATTCCAGCATTGCTCAAAACATCGCTTTCGGGGTTCTGCAGAATGCCATTGACCGGCGACGAATGGTTGAGGCGGCGCGCTTGGCACAACTCGAGGAACTCATCACAAGCTTGCCTGAGGGTTACGAGCATCCTGTGGGCGAACGCGGAATCAGGTTGAGCGGAGGTCAACGGCAGAGAATCGGTATTGCGCGCGCGTTGTACAAAGAGGCTACGGTACTTCTGATGGACGAGGCAACCAGCGCACTCGATGGGTTGACGGAGGCGGAACTGATGGTGGCACTCAGGGGGCTGCGCGGACGCTGCACCATCGTTCTGATTGCTCAGAGAATGAGCGCGGTGCGCTCATGCGATGTCATTTTCGAACTCGAGAACGGAAGAATCACCAACAGTGGAAGCTACGATGAACTGTCCCGGAAATCGGAGCGGTTCGCGCGGACATTGGGATCTTATAATTCTCCCCGCCTGGCGCAGTGACCATGCTCGCCAGCATCGTAGACCTGGAAGGACAGCTCGATCGATATCTATCGCGACCACGCGTCGCCGTGGGCGATGCGCAGGCGTTGTCGATCGCCGCGGTCCGGTGGTCCGCGGCCGTCTGGGCTGCAGCCAACGGGGCGGGCCCGGTCGAGCTGGAAGCAGATGAAGTTACGCGAGCGTTTGATCTGGTGCGGCGTCCTGTATTCATTTGCGGCGCGCATCGAAGCGGGACGACTCTCGTTCGGGACATGCTCGATAGTCACCCTGCTCTAGCAGTGCTGCCGGCGGAGGGTACTTATTTCACCAACCTCAAGCCGCGCTTGATACGACAGCCGCAGGGCCTGTGGTTACAGTCTTTCGGATGTGAATGGTTGCGTCGCCTCTCGAATCCAATCCACCAGGAGCCGTACTGGCTCCTCGGTCCTTCTTCCGAAGAGCAGTCACCGTATGTCGAATTCGCGCGCGCCTTGATGGCGTGGTGGCCGCTCGCGGAAGAGCGTATCGGCTCCCTTGCGTCATCGTGGCCGCTCGTTGCCGTCGCTTTGGCTTACGCACATTGCACGGGCGGCTTCCGCGCGAATTCCAGCCTACGGAGATGGGTAGAGAAGACGCCGACCAACGAACGGTTCCTGGAACGACTGCGATCGGAGTTTCCGGATGCCAAGCTGATCCACCTCGTGCGGCACCCCTTTGCAGTGTATGCGTCGCACAAATACGAGAAGCAGCTGGTGCGGCGAAAGTTTCGGAGCGCCAACCGGGTGCTTCGCGATCTCGGGCGGTCCTATCGAATCGCACTGGAACAATCCTGCAGCGATGGATCAGATCACTACCTGCTGATTCGTTATGAGGACTTGCTCCAAAGTACGCACGCCGCGGTCGATCAACTTGCTGCCTTCCTAAGCATCGAGCCGCTTCCCATCCTCATGCAGCCCACGGCGTGCGGGCTCCCGGCACCCAGCAACAGCTCGTTTACCGCCGATGCGTTGCCTGGGCGCCTAAACGCGGCCCATCAGCGGTGGACAACCACGCTGACGCGCTCGGACCGCGAGCGTCTCACAGCAGTGGTTGGGGAATCCGCCGCTTCGCTCGGCTACGACCTCCCTCCAGTTTCTCCGTGGCGCGCACGCCTGTTCCGCCTCGCGGCGCGGATCGGCTAGTAGTCCTATGAGCCGCCGAAGCCGCGCTGTACCGACCGAGATTCCGGCGGATCCTTTTGGCGAGCGGCGCCCAGCAGCATTCCGCGTGCGCATGCAATTATTGGGTGGACGGTTTCACTTCGAGACGGATAGCACGCGGCTGCTGCACATAGTGCGACACGCGTATGCGAAATTGCCGCCGCACAAGCTCTCGGCAACTGCGCCGCATTTTCGGGTAAAACTTCTGCTCGCGTCCAAACGGCGCCCGCACCAGGCCGCTCGGATGGCGCGCGAGCCGCCGCGAGTGCGGCCGTTCGCGGGAGGAGGAATTCTTTGCGGGGCGATGGAGTCCGCCAACTTCATGGCGCTCACTCCGCAGCAGCGCTCGGCGCTGGTAGTCATCTCGCAGGACATGCTCGAATTTCCCTATCACATCCGCTATGAGCTGCTGGAGTTCGCTGTCTATGCCTTGGCAGCGCGTGTCCAGAAGTTGGTGCCCCTGCATGCCGCGTGCGTCGGCTGCAACGGTCAGGGCATCCTGCTGCTGGGGGCGAGCGGTGCGGGAAAATCGACATTGGCGCTTCACTGTTTGCTTCAGGGGTTCGAGTTTCTGGCCGAGGACAGCGTGTTGGTCAAGCCGGACGGTCTGCTGGCAACCGGGGTTGCAAACTTCCTGCACGTCCGAGTCGACTCGTTGCGGTTTCTCAGGGACACCAGCAGCGCGCCTGCCACGCGAAGGTCAGAGGTAATCCGCCGCCGAAGCGGCGTCGAGAAGTTCGAGATTGACCTGCGGCGGCCACCGTATCGACTGGCACCTGCACCGCAACGGATTGGCGCCCTGATATTCATCTCACCCAAAAGCGCTGGCAATCGCCCGCTCCTCACGCCGTTGCGCGGTGCTGCGATAGCTAAGCTGCTCGCTTCCGACCAGCGATACGCCGCGAGCCAGCCTGGATGGAGTTCCTTCGCAAGGCAGGCATCCGCTCTGCCGGCGTTCGAGTTGCGCAGGGGACCTCATCCCGTGCAGGCGGTCGAGGCGCTCCGAGCGCTGCTTCCGCGTGATCTGATAACTGTTCGCAGACGAGAGCGGCGATGAAGATCGCGCTGGTCGTGCCTGGAGGTGTCGACCGCTCCGGAGAGTACCGCGTCATCCCCGCCTTGCTGGCGCTCCTAACACGCCTGTCACGACAAAATGAGATCCATGTGTTTGCCCTGGCGCAGGAGGATCGGCGCGCGACTTGGGATCTCGCGGGAGCGCGGATCCACAATATCGGGACTGGGTACGCGCGCATGCGGGCCGTTCGGGCGATCTGTGCTGAACATCGATTGTCAGCGTTCCAGGCGGTCCAATCAATCTGGTCCGGTACTCCCGGTATGGTCGCTGTGTCTGCTGCCCGGCTACTGGGTATCCCGAGCTTCGTGCACGTTGCTGGCGGAGAGCTCGTTGCTCTACCGCGGATACCTTATGGAGGTCGCCTCACTTGGAAGGGGCGCGCGCGCGAAGCGGTTGTACTGCGGGCCGCAACCCGGGTCACCGCGGCGAGTGCGGCCATGATTGAAACACTCACACAGATCGGAGTGCCCGCAAGTCGACTTCCGTTGGGTGTCGACCGGAGGATTTGGCAACCCAAGGAGCCTGTGCGGCGTGATCTTAGCAAACCCGCCAGATTGATCCATACGGCGAGCCTGAATCGAATCAAAGACCAACCGACGCTGTTGCGTGCGTTGGCGTTACTGGTCGAGTCGGGGCTGGATTTCGAGATGAACATCGTCGGCGAGGACACTCTGAAGGGTGAAATGCAGCGGATGGCGCGCCACTTAGGCTTGTGCGCACGGGTGAAATTTGTCGGATTTCTGCCCCACCGGGACCTTGTCATGCGGGTGGCAGAAGCGCATCTGATGGTTATCTCGTCGCTTCACGAGGCCGGCCCCTTGGCGGTTCTCGAGGCAGCCATGGTCGGCGTACCGACAGTTGGGACGGCCGTCGGCCACATCAAGGAGTGGGCCCCCGATGCCGCAGTTTCGGTGCCTGTCGCAGACCCTACCGCCTTGGCCCGTGCCATGGCCACCTTGCTCGGCAATGAGGAGCAACGCCTTCGCACAGGTCGCGAGGCCATGCGCCGCGCCACTGAGGAAGACGCTGACTACACCGCACGAGCCTTTCAGACGATGTACGCGGATCTCGCCTGATGAATCACGACCGATCCGCGGGGCTGTTGCCGGATCGAGTCCTGGAGGCGCCACGAGTCGCCGATCGATCTGAGCCCCTTCGCGACTCTGCGCTGCCGTTTCGGCCCGACATCGATGGCCTACGTGCCGTTGCGGTCGGACTGGTCATCGCCTATCACGCCTTCCCGAAATTTCTGGCGGGCGGTTTCATCGGCGTCGACGTCTTCTTCGTCATCTCCGGCTATCTGATCACCCGGTTGGTACTGATGAGTCTCCAGGCTGGTACATTCAGCCTCGGTGAATTCTATCGGCGTCGCGTGCGGCGCATCGTGCCTGCTCTGGTGCTGGTCATGTTGGCCTGTTGCCTCTTCGGCTGGCTGTGGTTGCTGCCCAGCGAACTGCAGTCGCTTGGCAAATCGCTGGCGTGGTGCGCCCCGTTTCTCGCCAACTTGTACTTCGCGAGAAACGGCGGCTACTTTGATAAGGCCGCGGAGTTGAATCCGCTTCTGCACCTGTGGTCGCTCGGGGTGGAGGAACAGTTCTATTTGATCTGGCCTGTCTTGCTGCTCCTCGCGGTAAAGCGCCGCATGACGCTCCGCGTTCTAATCGCAGTGGCTGCAACATCGTTAGCCGTCAGCATCTGGGGCGCCTGGCACGCACCAAGACCCTATTTCTATCTCCCTGTACCGAGAATGTGGGAGTTGGCCGTCGGCGGGATATTGGCCGCCTGGCAATTGCGTGTACCTCGCGCGGGCGCGGCGGGCAACCCATCGCACCGCGTGCGGTTCTGGTCTGGCGCGCAGCTGTCCTCATTGGCAGGGCTGTCACTGATATGTGCAAGCGCGCTGTTACTGAGCTCACGTCTCGCGATTCCGGGTGCGTGGAGTACCATCCCCACCGCCGGCGCCGCACTGCTCATCGGAGCGGGCCAATTGGCGCCGGTGAACCGCCTGGTGCTTGGAAACGGTCCGATGATATTCGTCGGGCGGTTAAGCTACCCTCTGTATCTCTGGCATTGGCCGCTGTTCTCGTTTGCGCGAATCATCCTTGGGCACCCCCCGACGCCGGAGCTGGCGATAGGAGTCATCCTCGTCGCCTTGGTCGCCGCCTATGCCAGTTACCGCCTCGTGGAGTTGCCGATACGTTTCAGCGCCTTCGGGCGCCGGGCGATTGCCGGTCTGCTTGTGGCGCTTGCGGGTCTCGCACTGGTCGGAGCGGCCATGGCGACAATGTGGGTTCCAGGCAGACTATCTGGGGCGACCTTCGCCGCGTGGGACGCCGCAGCCAGTGACTGGTACTACCCGGCCGAATCCAACATCGATAAACGGTCCGGGTTCGGTTCGGTGGCAGTCGCCAGTCACCGTGACCGCTATACGGTGTTCATCGGCGATTCGCACATCGAACAGTACTGGCCGCGTGCCAAGCGCGTCATAGACACACAACCCGACTCGGCGCGATCAGCGATATTTGCCACCAATCAGGGCTGTCCTCCGCTACCGGGAATCGACCGGACATGGCGCGGAAAGAAATGCCGTGGCTTTTTCGAGCATGCCATGAAACTTGCCGTTCAACCCAACGTTGACACCGTGGTGTTCGGCGCCTTCTGGGAGAGCTACTTCCTTGGCGAGTACTCGGAGGATGAGTCCTCGCGACCGGCAGTCGCAGCGCCGCCACTGCAGCTCGACTCTGCCGATACACGGGCAGCGTTCGAGCAATTCCGCTTGACCGTTGCGAAGCTGGTTTCGGGCGGGCGGCGAGTTTTCATCGTGTTGTCGAACCCGACGTCGGGTCTGTTCGTGCCGTCTTTTCCGCCCGAGCTCAGGCTGTCGCTGCGTCCTCCTCCCCTGCGCCTTGCCACCATTGGACCGCGCGTCGATGTCAGCACATTCGAATCGTTCGTGGCGCCGCTCACCGAGCGCTTGCGGAGCATCGCAGCGCAGACAGGGGCAACCACGGTTGATCCTCTCGTGACGTTGTGCGCTGGACTGCTCTGCCCGTCGACCGGGGCCGACGGATTGCCGTTGTACGTGGACTCGAATCACCTCAGGAGCAGTTTCGCGCGCGATCGAGCCTTGTTCGTGGACGAGATGCTGCTCGGTCCGGAATCTCAACCGCCCTCCGTGCCGCCGCTCTGAGTACTTTTCTCGAACAGCAGGAACATGAACAGGCTTCTGATCGTACACAACCAGGTGTAGCGCGTGCCCCCAGACACATCAACACCACTCGAGTTGCGCGCCCAGATCGGCGGCAGTCCCGGGAGCACACGCGTCAGCATAAAGTAGGGCGCGCTGTACCTTGCGAACTCTGCGAGCCGCCTCCGAATGATCGGAACGTGGCTGCCTTGCACGGAATAGTGACCCTGGCGGCGGAGGCGAAAGGCATTTCTCCACCACCAGCCGTACCTCATGTCGCCGACGAAGTACGGGCTCAAAACGCTGACCAGCACCTTGCCGTTCGGTCCGGTGAGAGCATGGAATTTCGCAAATAGTTCCCGGAGGTCAGCGATCAGATTAAGCGGCGCGAAATTCGCAGTGACCAGGTCGACACCTAGGCCGACCTTAAGGCTCTGGCCAGCGAGAAATTCCCGATAGGTGCCCAGATCGAGCGTGACTCGGCCGGCGTCGATTAAATCCCGGCAATATTCGGAAAAATACTCGCACATCTTTGGGTCGACGTCGTACGCCCCAACGGTCAAACCCTGCTCCGCATAGAACCGGGCGTCCATCCCGGTTCCCGCGCCGAAGTCAAACAAGGAGCCACCCGGCGGCACAATGCTCAAAGCGAGGGCCTGGAAGGCCGCGCGGGTTCGGCGGTCCGATTCAGACGCCGTAATCTGCTTGACGTACTCGCCGCCAGCGCTCGCCTCCCCGGCGGTGCTAGCGGGAATTTGGGTTCCCTTCATCGAGCAGCTCACACCAACATCGAAGCCGGGACAGCACGGTAAAGGTGCAGATAATCGGCAAGAGGCAATGCATGGAAAGCCTCCGCGAATCGGCCTGCTCCGCCTCCCAGCGCCAGCGACCGATGCGCGTTCAATCCTATTGCCGCATGCACATAGTCCGTACCGGTCAATTGGGTGCGGTAGCAGGACAGGGCGCGCTTCTTCAAATCAACGGTAGCATCAATCTTGGCTACGCGATTCGGGAAGAGAGGCGTCCATACCTCGTAGCCGCGGCACTCGAACTCCATATGTGTCCCTGCCACCGCGGCAAGCAGCACGCCATTGGCAGCGCGGTGGTCTCGGTGTTGATCCAGAAAAAACGGCAAATAGACGCAGTGCGGCCGCTCTCGCCCCAGTATCTCGCGCAGCAACTTTGGCACGCGCCTGTCGGCACTCAGCCGTGTGTCCTCCGCGTCGAGAAACATGAGCGACTGAACGCCGAGAA
>Ga0210383_10005279_pt1 | contig 11365 bp, 11 predicted proteins | sample IncBWC14OmetaG_FD_160072 | JGI IMG/M metagenome (GOLD analysis project Ga0210383, IMG submission 160072) | Forest soil microbial communities from Barre Woods Harvard Forest LTER site, Petersham, Massachusetts, United States - Inc-BW-C-14-O ...
GCGCGGTATGGAGATCGCGGTCACCGACGACGGGCAGGCCGCCCTGCTGGCTGCCATTGAATCGCACCTGCAGCTTGTAGCGTCGCTGTTCAGCGATCGCCTGACGGCGACCGACCGCGCCGCACTCAGCCGGGTACTGTCCAAGCTCCTCGCCAAGCCGCAGCCGGACTGTGACGCCTCCCAGCAGGAGTGAGCTGTGCTTTGCGCTGGGTGCTAAGCTCAGGAGGGGCATTTGCCGTGCTTGCGCTAGCAAGTAAAATGACGGGTGGGTTCACGACCACGCACGAGAGGAACTGTGATGTCGGTACCACCTGTCGCGGCTCAAGGCGGGCAGCTTCCGCCCAAGGGCTACGTTGTGTTTGACCTAGATATTCACGACGCGGAGGGGTACGCCGCCTACCGCCTCGACGGCCAGGCGAGCATTCGCAGGTTCGGCGGGCGCGTGCTGTCCGGTGACCCGGCGCCCAAGGGGATCGTCGAATCGCTGGAAGGGGAGTGGCTCACCAAGCGCCTGGTGATCACGGAGTTCCCGACTGTCGACATCGCCCGCGCCTGGTACCACTCGGACCTCTATCAGGCTGCTGCACGCAAGCGCCAGGCGACGAGCACTGGCCGCGTCCTCCTCGTCGGCGGCTGGGACCGGCCATGGTGACCTCGTTCAGGCGCCGTCGACTGGCGGATCATGTCCGAGCGACCGCAGCCCGTCTTCCGGGTCGCTGACACCGGCCGGGCAGCGGCGGTTGATTCCCGGCAGCTCGAATGCTTCATCGCCGTCGCCGAGGAACTCAACATCAACCGCGCGGCGGTCCGGCTACATATGACGCAGCCGCCGCTGACCAGGCGGATACAGAGGCTCGAACACGACGTGGGAGTTGAGCTTTTCCGGCGGACGCCAGCAGGGATGGAACTGGCCGAGGCCGGTCAGATCCTGCTGGAACGTGCCTACCGGATCGTCACCCTGTCGGCCCGCGCCGTCGAGCGCACCCGCCAGGCGAGCATCGGGGAAGTGGGCCACCTTAGCGTCGGCTACTACGACTCGGCCATTCTCGATGCGATCCCCGCCATCGTCTCAGAGTTCCGCCACCAGTATCCGGACGTCAAGGTAAGTTTCGAGCTAGTCCCTAACCGCGCGCAGGTCGATTACCTGCGGGACAAGCTGCTGCACGTCGGGTTCGGACGTGACTACCCGCAGCAGCAGGGCGTAATCTGCCGCACGGTAGCCGTCGAGAATCTCTACGTCGCCGTGCGCGAGCCGTCGGCGCTGGCTTCCGGCCGGCCCGTCACCGTCGCCGATCTTCAAGATCGGCCCCTGGTCGTGTATCCCGCGTCCAGGCCGGGGTTTGCCGATGACGTTATCCGCATGTGCCGCAGTGCCGGATTCTCGCCGGTCATTGCCGTGGAGGCAGACGACGTCGTCGCATGCCTGGCCTACGTTGCGATTGGCGAGGCCATGGCCGTTGTCCCCTCGTCGGCTACCAGGACCCGGCCCCACGGAGTCACGTTCGTCCCCCTGGGCGGCGCGCCACCCGCAACGCTTGAATGCATATCGCTGGCAGCCAATGCGGCGCCCGCCCTCGCGCTATTTACCCGCTTTCTCGATCACCGGTGCGACGCTCTCCAAGCCGAGAAGGTATTACGTGCCGTCAGAAACAGTATTGGACACCAGTAGTCAGTCGCCGCAGGATGATCTTGCGGCGCACTGGCGTCGCTTTACCGAAATCCGCTCAGGAGGCGTTAAATGACAGCACAGCCGTCCGGAAATGCCGGCCCAGCGGTCGCGGCACTAATCCGCGCAGCGAATATTGAGCTGATCCCGCTGCGCGGGGCGCAGGAGAAACTAAACGCCGTCCCGGCGGGCACGAAGATTACCATCACCTGTTCGCCGAAGTTCGGCCTGGGAAGAACGCTCGGATACGCCGAACTCGCGGTCAAGGCAGGCTATGAAGTCGTCCCGCATCTCGCCGCCCGGCAGGTCGCGGATAAGGCGGAGCTGCGCGACGTCGTCCGCCGCATCGATGACCTCGGAATCACTGATCTCTATGTGATCGGCGGTGATGCCGACGAGCCGGCCGGCGGCTACCGTGAGGCCGCCGAGATCCTGGAGGACCTAGCCGGCCTAGACCACGGCCTGCAGCGGATCGGTGTCGGCTGCTATCCCGAAGGACACCCGAAGATCTCCGATGACGCCCTGCTCGATGCGCTACGGCGCAAGCAGGCTCATGCGACCTACATGGTCAGCCAGCTCTGCTTTGATGCCAAGGCCCTGATCAGGTGGCTGCGAGCCACCCGTGCCGCGGGGATCGGGCTGCCGCTCCGGGTCGGCCTCGCCGCGCCGCTGAAGACGACCCGGCTGATGGAGCTGTCCCTCAAGATCGGCGTCGGCTCATCGATCCGGTACCTGACCAAGCAGCATGGCTTCGTCGGCAATCTCCTCGTTGGCGGCGCCTACCAGCCCGAACAGCTGCTCTACACGATCGGCGACGACTTGGCCGTGGACGACCTCAACATCGAGGGCCTGCATATGTTCTCCTTCAACCAGTTCGATGTCACCGCCGCATGGCAGCGGCGCTTCTCGGCCATGCCGACCGCCAGCGCGCTCTGAGATCAGGGCAACCCATCAGCATCCGGCCGCTCAACTAGCAGCCAGGATGACCAAGTCAGGTCGAAAATAACCTTGCTTGCGCGAACAAGTAAATGTTAAGCTGGCTGCCGCATGGATACCACCCAGGCGGGGACGGGCCTCAGCAGCCCGAGCGGTCCGCCGATTACTAAGAGGCAGGGACGATGCCCGGAAGCCTGGAAGACAAGATTCAGCGGTCGGGGAACGTGGCGGAGATGCTGCGGAACTCCCCGGCGGGTGCCTACACCTACCCGATGAAGCCCGAGTTCAGCAACTGGCGCGACGAGCAGCGAGCGTGGGCGACGACGGCGGTGCTGTTCGACCAGTCGTTCCACATGACCGATGTCTACTTCCGCGGCCCGGACGCGCTCCGGCTGCTGTCCGACCTCGGAGTCAACAGCTTCAAGATCTTCGGCAAGAACAAGGCCAAGCAGTTCGTGGCCTGCAACTACGACGGGTACGTCGTCGGTGACGCCATCCTGTTCGGACTGGATGATGAGGAGTTCAGCCTTGTTGGCCGGCCCATCGCCCCGAACTGGGTCGCGTTCCACGCCGAGACCGGCGAGTACGACGTCAAGGTCATCCGCGACGAGCGCAGCGTCGCCAACCAGGGGCGCCGGCTCACCTTCCGGTACCAGCTGCAGGGCCCCAACGCCCTCAAGATTGTCGAGAGAGCCGTTGGCAAGCCCATCGACCGGATCAAGTTCTTCAACATCGGCGAGTTCACCATCGCGGGCTGCACGATCAGGGCCCTCAACCACACCATGTCCGGCATCCCCGGCGAGGAGATGACCGGGCTGGAGATGATGGGCCCGTCGGAGCACGGGGCCGAGGTCATGGCGGCGCTGCTGGCGGCGGGAGAGGAATTCGGCCTGCGCGAGGGCGGCAACCGCGCCTACCCGACGACGGCCATCGAGTCCGGGTGGATCCCCTCCCCGCTGCCGGCCATCTACACCGGCGAGCAGATGAAGCCGTTCCGGGAATGGCTGAGCGGGGACAGCTGGGAAGCCAACGCCTCCATCGGCGGCAGCTTCGTCTCCGGCAACATCGAGGACTACTACCTGACTCCGTGGGACCTCGGGTACGGCCACGTCGTCAAGTTCGACCACGACTTCATCGGCCGGGCTGCCCTGGAGCGGCTGGCCGGCCAGCCGCACAAGCGCAAGGTCTGGCTGCGCTGGAACGACGACGACGTGGCCCGCATCGTCGCCAGCAGCCTGTTCGGCGGCGAGCAGCGCGCCAAGTACATGGACATGCCGTCGGCCAATTACGCCACCGGTCCCTACGACAAAGTGCTGATCGGCGACCGGCTCGTCGGCTTCTCCGCGAACGTCGGCTACACCGTCAACATCGGCGGCTGGTCCTCGCTGGCCATGGTCGATGAGGCCGACGCCGTCGACGGCACCGAGGTCACCCTCGTGTGGGGCGAAGAGAATGGCGGCTCGGCCAAGCCGAGCGTCGAGCGGCACGTCCAGACCACGCTGCGGGCCAGGCTCAGCACCCGCCCTCTGGTGTGACGATGACCGCGGAAGTCATCGACGGCCGCAAGATCGCGACGGCACTCAAAGCCGATGTGGCCCTGGAAGTCGATCAGCTGAACACGGAAGGCATCGCCTGCGGCCTTGCCACGGTCGCGGCCGGCGACGACTTTTCCGCGGCGGCCTACCAGCGCCGCCTCGAGCGGATAGCGAATGAGCTCGGCGTGCCCTACCGGCATGTCTCTCTCGCAGCCACGAGCCAGCCAGACGAGGTGCTATCCGCCATCCGCTACCTCAACGCGGACCCAGCCGTCAGCGGCATCGTGGTGCTGCGGCCACTGCCAGAGCAAGTGTCCGAAGCCGGCGTGTTCTGCGCTCTGGCGCCGGTCAAGGACATCGAAGCGGTGCACCCAGAGAACGCCGGGCTGTTGGCCCTGGGCACGCCACGGTACGTGCCCTCGACTGCCGCGGCCGCCTTCCACGTACTCGATACCTGGCTCGACAACACGGGGGAGGACCGCACCGAGTTCTATCATCGATCGCTCATCACCGTGGTGGGCCGATCGAACAACGTCGGAAAGCCAGCGATATCCCTGGCCTACGACCGGGAGGCATCCGTCGAGTCGGTCGACGTGTGGGCTAGCCGGACCGGTCGGCTCGGCTGGCATACGCGCCGGGCCGATGTGCTTATCGTCGCCGCCGGCGCGGCAGGGCTGATCCGGTCCGAGCACATCCGCGCGGGTGCCGTGGTCCTTGACGTCGGCATCAACCGTGCGGTGGATCCGGCCACCGGCGCCACCAGGATGGTAGGTGACGTCAGCTTCAGCGATGTGGCGTCCCGGGCACGCGCCATCACGCCCGTGCCCGGTGGAATCGGCCCGGTGACCGACGTCTGGCTCATCCGCAACGCCGTGACTGCCGCTCGCAACCTCGCCCTCACGCCAGGACACTCCGCCAGTCAGCACAACCGCGGCCAGGGCATCCGGTGACCGTGACACCGGCCACCAGCTCGCCGCGGATACCCGCCTCCGACTATGTACTGACGCTGTCCTGCCCCGATCGGCCCGGCATAGTGCGTGCCGTCGCATCCTTTATCGCTGAATATGACTGCAATATTGTCGAGAGCCAGCAATTCGGCGACCGCGCCGGCGGCATGTTCTTCATGCGGGTCCAATTCGAGCCGCTCCACGGCACTGCGCTCGACGTCGATCGCCTGCGCGGTGACTTTGCCGTTACGGCGGGCCAGTTCGGCATGGCGTGGCGGCTGCTCGCCGCGGCAGGAAAGCAGCGGGTCCTCATCCTCGTCAGCAAGTATGGACATTGCCTAAACGATCTGCTCTACCGCGCCAACAGCGGGGCACTGAACATCGACGTGCCCGCGGTCATCTCTAACCACCCTGATCTGGGCATGCTCGCCGACACCTACAGCGTGCCCTTCCGGCACATCTCGGTGACGCCGGAGACAAAGCCCGATGCCGAAAAACAATTGCTGAGCGCGATCGACGAGCTGAATATCGACCTAGTGGTCCTCGCCCGCTACATGCAGATCCTGTCTAGCGACCTGTGCAAGCAGCTCGAGGGCCGCGCCATCAATATCCACCACTCCATGCTGCCCAGCTTTAAGGGCGCACGGCCCTATCAGCAGGCGTACGAGCGCGGCGTCAAGGTCATAGGAGCCACCGCACACTACGTCACACCCGATCTCGACGAGGGTCCGATCATCGAGCAAGCAGTCACCCGTATCAACCACACCATGACCGCGGCTCAGGTGACTCAGGTCGGCCGGGACAACGAATGCCTGGCACTCGCGCGCGCCGTCCAGTGGCACACCGAGAACAGGGTGCTGCTCGACGGCAGGCGAACAGTCGTCTTCCAGTAACGCCTCTGTTCCAGGTGCCGTGCCATCCGCTGGACTGGGACCTGAGCGCCGCTGACGCTCTTGCTGACCGGCCTGCCGCGACCCTTCCCCGGCCGGGCGGGCGCAGTTCCACCCCGAATCCATCCTCACGCCCCACGGCAGCGCCATCATCCGCAACTTCCTCCGAGAACTATTGCTTGCGCGAGCAAGCTATGTTACGATCGCTTCACGCTGTCGAAAGACGCGCGACATGTCCCTGACATGCAGTTTCTCCGCTTCCAACGACGGGAGAGATCGCGAAATGACGACCACCGCACAGACTCCTGCAATGTCCCCTCAGGGGACAGGCAGCACGGCCGGGCAGCACGGGGCGGGCTGGCTTCCGGTACCCGATTCCTCGCTCGGGCCGGTGATCCCCGAGCGCGGGTATCTCGTGGAAGAGATCCGCGACGGGCTTTACTGGGTCACCGAGGGCATGTATCAGTGTGCCTTCATGGTCACCGGGCACGGCGTCATCGCCGTCGACGCGCCGCCGTCGATCGGCGACCGCGTAACGAAGGCGATCCGGTCGGTGACCGACGAGCCCGTCACCCACGTGGTGTACAGCCACTCGCACGGCGACCACATCGGCACCACCGATCAGTTCCCCGACGACGCCCTCCGGATCGGGCACGCGGACACCAAGAAGTGGCTCGACCGGCTCCGCGACCCGCGGCGCAAGCCGCCGGACATTGTGTTCGACGACTCATACACCCTCGAAGTCGGCTCGCAGACCCTGCAACTGGACTACCGGGGCGGCAACCACGCGCTCGGCAACATCTTCATCCACGCCCCGCGGCAGCGCGCCCTCATGATCGTCGACGTGTTCTACCCCGGCTGGGTGCCGTTCGCCGGGCTCGGCCTGTGCCGCGACATCCCTGGCTTCGTCGACCACCACGACTACGCCTTGGAGTACGACTTCGACACGCTCATCAGCGGGCACCTCACCCGGCTCGGCCGCCGGGACGACGTCGAGACCCAGCGGGAGTACGTCACCGACCTGCGCCGGGAGGCGCTACGGGCGCTCGCGGAGGTCGACCAGCTTCCGTCCTGGCAGTACGTCCACAACGTGTACGGCATGTTCACCAACCACTTCAACCGGATCGCGTCCCAGGTAGCCGAGGAACTGCTCCCGAAGTGGAAGGGACGGCTGGCCGGCGTGGACTTCTTCGTCCAGAACCACTCCTTCATCATGCTCGAGGCGCTGCGCGTGGACTGGAACGCCGAGCCGTTCGTCGTGCTCCCGCCCCCCTCGCTCATCGTCGAAGAGGACTGATCCTGCCGCAACGAGCCACAAAAGCGGCCGCGCTGCGGCGTGGTTCACATGGTCTCACCCGCACACAAGACAGAAAGTGATGTGAAGCTTCCGTGACAGAGGAACTGAAGGGACGAGTGGCCCTGGTGACCGGCGCCAGCCGGGGCATCGGATACGCGATCGCGCAGGCGCTGCATGAGCATGGCGCACGGGTCGGCATGCTCGCCAGAGACAAGGATGCCCTGAACGCGGCAGCAGTCACGCTGGCTGGCACGGACGGCGAGCCCGTGCTGGCGGTCCCTGCCGATGTCACGAGCACCGCATCGGTCCGTGCAGCGGTCCAGCAGGTATACGAGTGGGGCGGGTGTCTGGACATCGTGGTGAACTGCGCCGGCCCGCAGTTGACCCCCGCGCCTCTGGCGCAGACTCCGGACACGGTGCTCACCAGCTACCTGGACGTCAAGCTGACCGGCTTCCACCGCGTCGCCTCCGCCGCGCTCCCTCTCCTCAGCGACACCGGCACCGGGCGGATCATCAACGTCGCTGGGCAGACAGCGCGAACCCTGGTGCCCAATGCCGGCGTCACCGGCATCACCAACGCTGCCGTCATCGCGCTCACCAGTTACCTCGCAAGTGAGGGCGCTCTCCGGCACGTACTCGTCAACGCGATCTCGCCGGGCATGACCCTCACCGAAGGCTGGATTAGCCGACACGACGCAATGGCGGCACAGCAGGGCACCACGCGAGAGGCCGTGCGTGACGGCATGACCAAGGGCGTCGGCATCCAGCTCGGGCGCTGGGCGGAAACCCGTGAGATCGCGCAGGCGGCCGTCTTCCTGGCGTCCGATCTTTCGTCCTATATCACTGGGCAGGTCATCGAGGTCGACGGCGGATTGACCAAGTCCGTCACCTGACCCCAATCGCGGAAAGGCACGGCTGCCATGCCATTCATACAGATCACTATCGCCGAAGGGCACGACGCCGCCACTAAGCGGGCGCTGGTGACCCAGGTCTCGGCCGCGGCGGCGTCGGCCACCGGCACACCGGAAGACGCATTCAGGGTGTGGATCGTGGAGGTCAACCCGAGCGAGGTCAGCGTGGGCGGCACCGTGCTAGCCGATATGCGCCGCCCGGGCTAGCGCACCGCGACAGGAAAAGGTGACAGGACAGATGAGCCTGGAAGACGAACTTGAGGCGCGGCGGCAGCGGGCGTACGCCCAGCGCAGCCCGGAGGAGCGGAAGGTACGAGCCGCGGCGGTCACGGCGGTCGCGAACGCGCAGACCGCCGAGCGAGCGCTGGGCGAAGGCGAGCCGATACCGAGATTCCAGCTGCCATCGATCGAAGGCGGGCTGGCGGACGCCGGCCTGCTGCTCGAACGCGGGCCGCTGGTCATCTCCTTCTATCGCGGCGGATGGTGCCCCTATTGCAACATTGAGCTGCGTTCCCTGCAGCGCTGGCTGCCCGATATCGAGGCGCTGGGCGCCAGCCTGGTCGCGATCAGCCCGGAAATGCCGGATCGCACGCTGATGACCGTGCAGAGCGACGCCCTGACGTTCCCGGTGTTGTTCGACAAGGGAAACGAGGTCGCGCGCCAATTCCGCCTGACGCATCAGATTGACCCGCAAGTCGTCCGCTATCAGCTTGGCAACGGCAACGATGTCGCCGCCTACAACGGCATGGACACCGCGGAGGTACCGTTGCCGGCGACATACGTAATCGGCGCAGACGGGGTCGTCCGCTACGCCTTCGTGGACGCCGACTACACGCGGCGAGCCGATCCGGAGGTCCTCGTCGGCGTGCTCCGCGACCTCGCAGCCGAGCGCGACGCGACGTCCGGCGCCGCGTCCGCACCGGCCAGCGCGACCGGCGCGGGAACGGTTGCCATGTCGAGCGAGCAGATCACGGCAGAGGTGCTCGCGGCCATCGGCCGTGCCAGCGGCACCCGGACCGGGGAGATCCTGTCCGCCGTGATCCGGCACACGCACGACCTCGCGCGGGAAGTCCGGCTCCAGCCAGGGGAACTGCTGGCCGCTGCCGACTTCCTGCGCAGGTGCGGCGACATCAGCGACGAGGCACGGCATGAGTACATCCTGCTGTCCGATGTACTCGGCCTGACCATGGTGGTGGACACGGAAGCTGCCGGCGTAGCCGACGGGGCACTGGAGACCAGTGTCCTCGGGCCGTTCTACCGGGCGGGCGCGCCCTGGCAGCCCAACGGGGCGAACATATCGCGCGGCACCGGTGACGGGGAGCCGGCCCGCATCCACGGCCGCATCCTCGACACCAGCGGCACGCCAGTCACCGGCGCGGTACTGGATGTGTGGGGCACCAACGGCCACGGCCTGTACGAGAACGTTGATCCGTCGCAGCCGGACTACAACCTTCGCGGCAGGTTCCGGTCCGCCGCCGACGGCAGCTACGACCTGTGGACCGTCAAGCCGGTCAGCTACCCGATACCGGACGACGGCCCCGTCGGGGAACTGCTCGCCGTCACCGGCCGCCACAACATGCGCCCCGCGCACTTCCACGTGATCGCCTCCGCGGACGGCTACCAGAGCGTCGTCACCGAGTTGTACACGGACGACGACCCCTACCTTGGCAGTGACGCCGTCTTCGGCGTCAAGCCGTCCCTGGTCGTCCACTACGACCACATCGACGACAGCCAAGCCCTCGCGGCTGCTGGCCGCAGCGAACCCTACTGGGACCTGGAGTACGACTTCATCCTCACACCCGGGCAAGCGTCATCCGCCGGATTCAGCACGGGACGCCGGCGAGCCGTCTGACAAGCGGAGCGCGGCAAACCGGACCGCGGCAAACCGGACAAGGAAGGACTCATGGCAAGTGATATCGCCGGTTCCGGCACGGTGCAGATGCCGGCTGCGTTCGCGCGGACCAGCCTGCCCGGCCGGATCATATTCGGTGACGGCGCGGTAGGGCTTCTCGCTGGCGAGCTCGACCAGCGCGATCTGCGGCGAGCGATGCTCATCGTCGCCAGTCACGACGCGCAGCTGACAGAGCGCGGCAGCAACGTCCTGGGAGAGCGCGTCCGACTGCACTGGGACGAAGTCAGGCAGCACGTTCCGCTTGAGCTGGCGCAACGGGCCACCAGCGCGGCGACGGCGGCGGGCATAGATGTGCTTGTCGCCATCGGCGGCGGCTCTACGACGGGGCTCGGCAAGGCCATCGCGGTCGCGACCGGCCTCCCGCTGGCTGTCGTGCCCACCACGTACGCGGGCAGCGAGATGACCCCGATCTACGGTCTTACCAGCGACAACGACAAAAAGACGGCACGCGATATGAGGGCCTTGCCGAGCATCGTGGTTTACGATCCCCAGTTGCTGATCACACTTCCGGCGGCCGTCGTCGGCCCGAGCGGGCTCAACGCGCTTGCGCACTGCGCCGAGGCATTGTGGGCTGCCAACGCCGACCCCATCACCGACGCGCTCGCGCTCGATGGCGCTGGCCGCATTCACCAGCACCTGGTGACGGCGTACTCGACCGAAGGTCCGGCGGCACGCGGTCACGTCCTGATCGCGGCCTGCCTGGCCGGCATCGCCCTTGGCACCGTCGGAACCAGCCTGCACCACGCCCTCTGCCACGTGCTCGGAGGCATGTTCGACACTCCCCATGCCGAAACCCACGCGATCATGCTGCCCTACGCAGTCAGCTATCTGCAGCCTGCCGTCCCCGCCGCGGCCCGGCGGCTGGCGCAGGCCACGGACGCAGATGAGGACCACTTGCCAGGGAGCATCTGGTCGCTGGGACAGTCAGTCGGGACTCCAGCCGGGCTGCGGTCCATTGGCATCCGCGAGGAACAGATCCCGGCGATCACGCGGGCTGCCCTGACCCGGAAACTGCCCAGCCCGCGCCCGCTTGAGTACGCCGCGTTGTATGAGGTGCTCCGCTCAGCGTGGGCAGGAGAGCCTCCCGGCTGATCGGCCTCGAAGCGTCATCTAGCCGACATAACGCCAGCGGCCGGGGCGCCGGAGACAACGGGCGGAAGGAAGCAGCGGTGGACAAGCTAGTAGCCAGCGCGGCGGAGGCGGTCGGCGACGTGCCGTCCGGCGCGTCGCTGGCGGTGGGCGGGTTCGGCTTGGGCGGGATTCCCAGCGTT
>Ga0210383_10005280_pt1 | contig 11362 bp, 9 predicted proteins | sample IncBWC14OmetaG_FD_160072 | JGI IMG/M metagenome (GOLD analysis project Ga0210383, IMG submission 160072) | Forest soil microbial communities from Barre Woods Harvard Forest LTER site, Petersham, Massachusetts, United States - Inc-BW-C-14-O ...
GGGCCGAGTCTTGATCGTTTCCGTGAAGGAATTCAGGTTCTCAGTCACGTGGCGCAAATTATCGATAATTTCGTCGAGATTTTCCGAATTCGTGTCGAGCGTGCGATTGAGCTGCGCGGTGAGCGCCTGGGCGTTGTCGAGCGTCTGATGCAATGTGAGCAGCGCCTGGTGCACTTCCGGACGGTCTTCGCCGATCATGGCGTCCACGTGCTGGATTGTGTCGTCGGCGTCGCTCGCGGTCTTGTGGAACTGGTCGATGATCGGCCCGAGCTTGGCCGTTGCATCGTTCACATGGCCGAGCGATGAGTGCACCAGCGGCCGGTCTTCCTGCAGCATGCCGTGGAGGTCCGCAACGGTGGCGGAAATATTGGCGCGATTCTGATCGTTCAGGAGATCGTTGACGCGGGCGATGGTCACCTGCAATTCGCTGGCGCGATCGTTCAGATTATCGAGAAGCTTCGTGGCCGAAGGGCCCATCTGCGCGAGCATCGCCTTGATGTCGTCGAGGCTGGTGTATGGGCCGGCGGGAAGCGTGGAGCCGTTCTGCGCGCGAGGCGCCGTCTTGGTGCCGGGCTTGATGCCGAGAAAATTGTCGCCGAGCGGGCTGTTGCTGGTGATGATCACCATGCTGTCCGTCTTGATCGGGACGCCGGGCTTCACGTCGAAATCAATTTCCATCAAGGTGGCATCATCGGGATCCACGTCCACCTTCTGCACGCGGCCGATCGCCGGGCCGCCGTTGTAATGAACTTCGGCGCCGGGCCCGAGACCTCCCGCGTTGTGCAGGAACGACTTGAACTTCATGTTGCCGCTGTTAAAGGTGCCGGTCAGAAGAAAAACGACGAACACCAGCAGGCCGGTGGCAACGATCACAAACAGTCCGACAACGGCCTGCTCCCGTTTTTGGTCCATACGAATCCTCGAAAATCTGTCGCTTGATTTGGCTTAAGCCCGTGCGGGGGACGCCGCCCGCCAAAGTGGCGGGAGTATATATCACGAGTTGTCCAAATCAAAAGCTTTAGTGCCGCGGACGCGGGTTCTGATCCGTCAGCATTTGCAAATAATCAATTTCGCCGGCCAGCTCGGGCTCCGGGACGCGGTCCATGAATTGCCGCACGCGCGGATGCTGGCTCGCCTGCAATTCCTGCGGCGTGCCGTCCGCGACGATATATCCCTTGTCGAGCAGGATCATCCGATCCGCGATCAGGAAAGCGCTCGCCAGCTCGTGCGTAACGACGATGATCGTCATCTTGAACGCTTTCTTCAACTTCAAAATCAGCTCGTCAATGCCCGCCGCGATGATCGGATCGAGGCCGGCCGAAGGCTCGTCGAAAAACAAAATTTCCGGATCCATCGAAAGGGCGCGCGCGATCGCGGCGCGCTTCTTCATGCCGCCCGAAAGCTGCGCAGGCATGTAATTCTCAAAACCGGAGAGGCCCACCTGGTCGAGCTTCAGGCGCACGACGATTTCGATCGTCGATTCATCCAGCGGCGAATGCTCGCGCAACGGTAGGCTCACGTTCTCGCCCACCGTCATCGAGCCGAAGAGCGCGCCGCCCTGAAACGACATACCGAGTTTCTTGCGCAGCTCGTCGCGATCTACTTCTGTCATGCTGGCGAAATTCTTCCCGTGCATCCAGATCTCGCCGCCGCTCGGAAGCTCCAGTCCAACCAACGTGCGCAGGAGCGTGCTCTTGCCGGAGCCGGAACCACCCAAGATGACAACCGTCTGGCCGGCCTGCACTTCAAAATTGATGCCGTGCAAAATTTCGCGCGTTCCGTAGTTCACGCGCAGATTGCGGACGGAAATCGCCACGCCGCCCGGCTCCTGCCGCGCCACTTCACGCTGGATGATGTGTCTCGCCATATCCGCTTAGTGCGCCGCCGTCAGATAGAAGATGGAAGTGAAAACCAGATCTACCAGCACCACCATGAAAATGGACTTCACCACCGCCGCCGTCGTCGAGCGGCCCACTTGCTCCGAGCCGAGGCCGGTCGCAAATCCTTCCTGGCAGCCAACCGCGGTGATCACCACGCCAAACATGAACGCCTTCACCAGGCCCGTGAGAATATCGCGAAGCAGCAGCGATTCCTGCGTGGCATGGAGGTAGCTCATCATCGTGAATCCAGCGCTGGTTACGCCAAACAAGCTTCCGCCGAGCACGCCCATCAGGTCCGCCCATGCGGTGAGCAGCGGCATCATCAAAATCATCGCCAGGAACTTCGGCGCCACGAGGAAATGCACCGGTTCGAGCGCCATCGTCTCCAGTGCGTCAATTTCCTCGTTCACTTTCATCGTGCCGATTTCAGCCGCAAACGCGGAGCCTGAACGCCCGATCACCACGATCGCCGTCATCAGCGGCCCGAGCTCGCGCGTCACGGCCAACGCCACGGCGGCAGCGACGTAATGAATCGCGCCGAGCTTTCGCAGCTGATAGGCGCTCTGCAAGGCGAGGATGAGCCCGACGAAGAAGGAAATCAGCGAGACGATCGGCAGCGCTTCCACGCCCACCGACATGGCCTGGTGAATCGCGCGGCTGACGCGCAGCTTGCGGCCGCGGAACGGCTCGACGAACACGTATTTCGCGGCGCCGCCCGTGAGGCGCGCCAGTCCGCCGACGTAAGCGAGACCGTTGATTGTAGCGGCGCCGATATTTTCAGTCAGTGCCATGCAAGATTCCGGTTGGGCTGGGAGCCCGGAAATTCAAAGCGAAGGAAGGGCCGAAACGCTAGTGCGCCGGCGCCGCGCTGCTGCCGGCGCGCAAGGCATCCTCTTCGTTCTCATAGACCTCGAAAACCTTGATCAGCCGCGTCAACTCGAGCACTTCGCGTGTCGTGCGGCTCAATCCGTAGAGCGCGAACCCGGTCTTCAGATCGCGCGATACCTTCAGGCCTTCCACCAGCGAAGCCACGCCCGCGCTGTCTATATAGCGGACGTTTTTCAGGTTCACGATTACGCGCGGGGCTCGCTTTACTTTCAATACGTCCATGAGAACTTTGCGAACGTCGGGCGAATTATAGAGGGTAATGTCGCCGGTCACGTCGACAACAGTAGCGCTACCGGCCTGGCGCGTAGAGATATCCATGTGGCTGTGGCCCCCCGCGGGACGTGCGGAATGTTTTGCCAGAGAATTGCGCCGGATGCAAGGTTTTTGCAAAAAAAGCCGATAGGACTGGCAGACCTCAAGGGCGAAGGACAGCTGTACTACGGTACCATTGACCCTAATCTCTATCTATGTAGACTTAGCTCATGGGCCTGCGAATCAAACTCTCCACGCAAACGCTGGCGGTGCTCGACGTCTTGCTCGAACACCCCACGCAGTGGCGCCACGGATATTCCGTGAGCCAGCAGACCGAGCTTCCCTCGGGAACGCTCTATCCGATCTTGATGCGCCTCGAAAAACTCGGCTGGCTCGAGACGCAATGGGAACAGCCCGAGAAGACGGGACGCCCGCCGCGACATCTCTACCGCCTCACGGGCCAAGGTCGCGCGTGGGCTGCGGATGAACTGCGTGAAGCCCGCGCGAAGAAATTCTGGAAGCCGGTTTACAGCGGAATTTGAACGGGCGCGATTGGAACGACGGGGGCCGACACTTGAACGAAGAACGATATTCGATGCGGCTTGCCCTGGCGGGATGGATCACGCGGGGCGTGGTGCGCGCGTGGCCTGAAGAGACGCAGCACTGGGCCCGCGCGTTTCGTGCGGAATTGCCCGAGATTGAGCGGCCCGGAGCTTCACTTCGTTGGGCGCTAGGAGGAGTCATCATGTTGACGCGAGCCTGGTGGAATCACTTGTTGCGTTCGTGGAATCGTCCCGCGGGAGTGCCGGAGGGTGGCGCGCTCGAGGCGCTCTCTCGCAACGCCTCGCGCATTCCGCGCACCCCGCGCTTCGTAACCGCGATTTTGCTCGTAGCTTCTCTCGCAATGTTGGCGGTGCCGGATGTCCGCGAGGCGATCCGGGCAACGTTTCGCGTCTGGTCGGGCAATTACGACCGGATAACTGCGGACGATCAGGCTCTGATTGCGCGGGTGCGCGCCGAAGGAGAGCTGCACCAAGACGCGCAGGCGATGGCTCTCGTCGCTTTGCATGCCGCGGATCATGCCGAGCGGATGCGCATGGCCGATCGGGCGGTGGCGCTCGATCCTTCCCTTACTTGGATCTATGCGTACGTGCGCACCACCGATGGGCTCGGCTCGTGCTGCAACAATCCCTTGCCCGCCGAATGGCTCGCCAAGCTCCAGAAATGGGACCCCGATAATGCCGTTCCGCGGCTGCTCGTCGCCCATCAGAGTTCCCTCAGATTCAGTGAATTCTGGGAGAAACACGGAGAACGCGGCGGCTACGAAGCGGAAGCCGTCAAGTATCTGCAACAAGACAAGGGCTGGGTCGCGGAGATGGAGTTCGTTTTCCAGGCGCCGAAATACGACTACTACGTTTCGCGCGAATTCGATCTCTATCGTGCGGTCACCCAGCGCTACGGTATTCGCGATTTGGACGCCACACGAAGCATCCTCTGGTCGAATTACGCCGGAAGAATCGGCGTGAACGACGCGACCTACTTTGCTTATTTCTTGGCGGAGCGGGCAGAAGCAGCCGAACAGTCTGGAGACTTTCAAAAAGCCGAGAGCCTCTATCGCGAGCCTGCCGAATTTTCCCAGCGCATGGCCGAACAGACCCACACGCAGGAGGAGCGCAACCACTGGCAGTCGGTCGAGGGCGATTCGCTTCGCAAACTGCAAGCCCTTCTCGCGAAGTCCGGCAAAACCGATGAGGCCGCGCTCGTCGGCGTCAAAGTGGACGCTTTGCAAACGAACCGCTCCGCTTGGGGACCGATGAGGCCCTGGTCGTGGGACGAAAATGGGTGGGAAGGCTTCATGATCCGCTCATTCACCGGGGCGATTCTCTTTCTCGGATGCGTATCTGTGTTGAGCCTCGGCGTCTTGTTCTGGCGCCGGCAGGCGGCGATTGAATCTCGCGGAGTGGGCGCTACGCTGGCGAGCATCGGTGTGGATTTTTGTCCCCTGCTTCTGCTGATTGCCGTGGCTGGAGTCTACGTCGCGTACCGGCCGATTGCCCTCATCTATGACGAATACATGACCTGGGCATCCCCGATTTACGACTACACGGAGCTGCGGCACGCGCTTTACACGCCTTACGAATCGCCGGAAGGCGTGTGGAGTCTCTCCAATTATTTCAGACCGGAAAATTACTGGCTTGCCTTGATCGTCGGGCTCACGATGCTGGCGGGATTCATCGCGCTGCGAGGGGTGCTCCGCCGGCGGTCCACCGTCTGAGTCGAACGCGGCAATCGACACACACGGCTACCTGCAGCGTTTATTTTTCGCAAGTGAACGGTTGTCGCTAGCTGCGGTGATCGAGCGGGATGTAGCTGCGTAGATCGTGGCCGAGGTAAATCTGCCGTGGCCGCGAAATCTTCTGCTCGGAATCGAGCAGCATTTCTTCCCACTGCGCAATCCAGCCGGACGTGCGCGGAATCGCGAACAGCACGGGAAACATCGTCATCGGGAAGCCCATGGATTGGTAGATCAATCCCGTGTAGAAATCCACGTTCGGATAGAGCCGCCGCTTGACGAAGTATTCGTCTTCGAGCGCGATGCGTTCGCATTCAAGCGCGATATCAATCAGCGGATTCCGCCCCATCACATCGAACACTTCATACGCGATGTGCTTCACGATGCGCGCGCGGGGATCGTAATTCTTGTAAACGCGGTGGCCGAAGCCCATCAATAGCTTCTCGCCCGCCTTCACGCTCTTCACGTACGCCGCTACGTTGTTCACCGAGCCAATCTCGACGAGCATGCGCAGCACCGCTTCGTTCGCCCCGCCGTGCAGCGGGCCATAAAGCGCCGCTGTGGCGGCAGCCGTGGCGGAGTAAGGATCCACGTGCGAACTGCCCACGCCGCGCATCGCCGTGGACGAGCAATTCTGCTCGTGGTCGGCGTGCAGGATGAAAAGGATATCGAGCGCGCGCTCGAGCGTCGGATTCGGGCGATACTTTGCTTCCGTGGTGCGGAAGAGCATGTTCAAAAAATTTCCGCAGTAGCTCAAATCATTGTCCGGATACGCGAAGGGCATCCCCAGGCTGTGCCGGTAGGCGAACGCGGCCAGCGTGGGCATCTTGCCGATCAGGCGATAAGTCTGCTTGCGGCGCAGTTCGGGATTGAAGATGTCTTTCGCGTCGGGGTAAAACGTGGAAAGCGCAGCCACCGTGGAGATGAGCATGCCCATCGGGTGCGCGTCGTAATGAAAGCCGTCGAGAAATTTCTTGATGCTCTCGTGGATGAACGTGTGGTGCGTGATGTTGTAGGCCCAGTCGGCCAATTGCGATTTCGTCGGCAGCTCGCCGTACAAAATCAAATAAGCCGTCTCGAGATAGCTGCTCTTCTCGGCGAGCTCCTCGATGGAGTAGCCGCGGTAGCGAAGGATTCCCTTGTCGCCGTCGATGTAAGTGATTCGGCTGATGCAGGAGGCGGTGTTGGTGAAAGCCGGGTCGTAGCACATCATGCCGAAATCGGCTTCGTTCACCTTGATCTGGCGCAGATCGATGGCGCGAATCGTGTCGTTTTTGATGGGAACTTCGAAGTGGCGGCCCGTGCGATTATCAGTGATGGAAAGCGTGTCGCGCTGCGCACCGGAGGGTGCGTCGTTGACCGCGGCAGGCTCGGACTTGGTCGGATTCATTGCCCAACCCCTTCAAACCGAATCCCGCAGAGCGGGACGCCTAGTGCGTGAATTAATAATCTACACCAAATGTGCGCGCGAGCGGAAAAACAATCGAGGGAAAGTTGCCGTATGGAGCAAAGTGAATTTCCATACGCAAGCGTATGGCGGCGGAATGCGCGGAAAACGCGGGATTTGTGGCGATCGCGCGTCAGTTCCTGCGGGTATGCAAATCCGCTATCTTGCTTCGATCGATCCACCCGACTCCGAGCCTACGAGTGACTGAGCGGCATCGCCGAGGTTAGCCATTTCGCTGCGGTTGCGTCCTTTTTCTTTGGCGCGATAGAGGGCTTCATCCGCGAGACGGATCACGGTGTCAGAGTCGATCGGCGCCGCCGCCGTGCTCCATGCAGCGCCGATGCTCGCGGTCACGTGCACTTCGCCCTTCGTGGTGGCCACGGGCCGCGATTCGATTTTGTGGCGAATGCGCTCGGCAATCGCGAAGGTGCCCCGCGGATCGGCGGTCGGCAGCAAGACGAGAAACTCCTCGCCGCCGTAACGGCCGGCCGTGTCGTAGTCGCGCAACGAGGCTTTCATGCGGCGCGCCACTTCCTGCAGCACCATGTCGCCCACCGCGTGGCCGTCCGTGTCGTTGACCTTCTTGAAATGGTCGAGGTCCACCAGCAGCACCCCGAACGATCCGCCGGTGCGCAACTGGCGCGACTGCTCTCTCCTCAGCCGCTCGACGACCTCGGTGCGATTCGGCAGGCCCGTGAGCGCGTCGTGCGTGGCGCGATAGCGGAGCTCTTCGCGCGTCTCGATGAGTTTGTCCTGCAAATCGAGAATGCGCTGGCCCACATGCAGGCGCGCCTCGAGCTCCTGCGGATCGAATGGCTTCGTCAGGTAATCGTCCGCGCCCGATTTCAATCCTTGCAGCAGGTCTTCCTTCTGGCTGCGCGCTGTCAGCAGGATGATGTAGACGTAGGGGCGCTCGTTGTTCTCTCGCACGCGCTCGCATACCTGCGTGCCTTCCATTCCCGGCATCATCCAGTCGAGCACGGCGAGCCGCGGCGCGACGTTGTCGTCCAGCTCGCGCAGTGCGTCTGTTCCATTCGCCACTGTGACCACGTTGTAGCCGCGCTTCACCAGAAATACTTCCAGCACGCGCCTCGAGACGGGGTCATCTTCCGCGATCAGAATCTTCGGCATTTTTTCGAGCGCATCCGCCATTGCCGTCCTCGTCTTCCGCTCCAATGTCGCCTTCCATTCAGGCCGCCCGCTGCATCTCCAATTCCTGGCCGTGCAGTCGCTCGCTGCGGTTTGCGTGGTTCAGTTGCTCACCGGCTTCGCGATGAGCTCCAGTTCCCCGATCAGCCGCGCCGCCTCCGCACCCACAGCGTCTAGCGAGGCGCGCATCGCGTTCACGTTCTGCTCGCTTGCGTACCGCTCCAGCACCGCCGCAGCCTCCGATAAAGGCCTCGCACTCAAGCTGCCCGACGAGCCCTTCAGCGTGTGCGCCAGCCGCTCCACCCGCTTCCAATCCGCCGCCGCCGCCGATTCGCCAATCTCCCCGACGAGCCTCTTGCAATCTTCCTTGAACATCTGAACCAGCTCGTCGAGCAACGCGCGATCGCCTTCCACTCGCACCAGCGCCGACTTCATGTCGAAGGCAGGCACGTCCGCTTGGACGGGATCGGCGCCGGTCGCGTGCACTGTCGACGAGGCTTCCATATTGAAACTGCGCCTCTTCGCTGAAAAACGGTTCAGCGTCGCCAGCAGTTCGGGCGTTCGAATCGGCTTCGTCAGGTAATCGTCCGCGCCGGCCTCTAGGCACTTCTCCCTGTCGCCCTTCATCGCATGCGCCGTCAAAGCGATAATCGGCAAATGTTTGCCCGAATTGACCTCTTTCCGGCGAATGATGCGCATGGTTTCCAGGCCGTCGAGAACAGGCATCTGCACATCCATGAAGACGAGATCGAAGCGCTCTCGCTCAAGCGCATCGAGGGCCTCTTGCCCGTTTTCGGCAAGCACGATTACGTAGCCGTGCTTTTTCAATAGCCGGAAGATCAGCATGCGATTCACGTGGTTATCTTCTGCGACGAGTATTTTCACGATGTCGCCTTTCTCGGGCGTCTCCCGCTTGCTTTCTTCAAGCTGGGCGGTTTCCATCGGCGACGAAAGCGCGCTCAGCATCGCGTCGAGCAGTTCGGACGGCTGCACGGGCTTGGTGAGATAAGCCGAGATGCCCAGCTTCTGGCAGCGCGTCTTTTCGCCTGCCTGCACGCTCGAGCTCAAAATCAGCACGGGCAACTTTTTCTCCGCTGGAAGCGAACGCACGCGCTGCACGAACGCGAATCCGTCGAGATTCGGCATTTGCAGATCGCTTAATACGAGCTGGAAGGGTTCCCCGCGCCGGCGCGCATCCGCGAGCGCGTCAAGCGCCTCGCCGCCTCCACTCACCGCTTGCGGGTTCATGCCCCACTCCTTGAGCATCTCGCTCAGGATCAGACGGTTCGTTTCATTGTCGTCCACCACCATCACCCGGAGATCCGCGAGCATCTCCGGATTCAGCGGCGCGGTCGCAAGGATTGGCGCCGATGCCGCACGGCACTGCACCGTGAAGTGAAATGTGCTTCCGCTACCCGGCTCGCTCTCCACCCAAATTCGCCCGCCCATGAGTTCGATCAGCCGCGTCGTGATCGCCAGGCCCAGCCCCGTGCCGCCGTATTGCCGCGTCGTCGAGCCATCGGCCTGCGTGAACGCCTCGAAAATGATCTTCTGCTTCTCTTTCGGGATGCCGATGCCGGTGTCGCGCACGCTGAAATGCAGCGTCACGCCATCGCCTTCTGATGGATCGCGCGACACCGCCACCACCACTTCGCCGCGCTCGGTGAATTTGATCGCATTGCCCGCTAGATTCACGAGCACTTGCCGCAATCGCCCGATGTCACCCGAAACCTGATCCGGCACATTTGCTTCCACGCGCCAAGCCAGCTCCAGGTGCTTCTGGTGCGCGCGAAATCCAAGCGTCTTCATCGTTTCGCCGAGGTTCTGCCGCAACAGGAAATCGATCGGCTCGATATCGAGCTTGCCTGCCTCGATTTTCGAGAAATCCAGAATGTCGTTGAGCAACGTAAGCAGCGAGTTCGCCGAAGACTTCACCATTCCCAAATACTCGCGCTGCTCAGACGTCAACTCCGTATCGAGCGCCAGCTCCGTCATCCCGATCACTCCGTTCATCGGCGTCCGGATTTCGTGGCTCATGTTCGCCAGGAACTCGCTCTTCGCCCGATTCGCCGATTCCGCCGCGTCTTTGGCTCGCAGCAGCGCTTCCTCGGCTCTCCTTCGCTCTGTGACGTCCTGGTAGAGGGCCAGCGTCCCCGTGTACTCGCCGTGCGACATGATCGGCACCGCATGAATTTCCGCGTCCACCAGCGTCCCGTCACTGCGCCTCCGCCGCGACATGTAGTTCTGAATCTGGCCCGCGGCTGATAACTCAAGGAAGGACGCACCGTCCGTGCGATCGACCGCCTGCGCCTCAAACATTTCCACCATTGGGCGGCCGACGATCCCCTCTCGCCGCACTCCGAAGAGCTTCTCGTACGCCGGATTCACTAGCACCACTCTGTGATCCGCCCCGATACTCAGAATTGCCAGGGGGCTGTTTTCGATCAGCGACTTCAAGAACGAAGTTCTTTCCTCCAGGTGAAGTTCCGCCAGTTGCCGTTCTGTTACCTCGTTGCGCAGATCGCGCGTCCGCTCCTCCACGCGCCGCTCCAGATCTGCGTGAGCGTTCTGCAACGCGGCGTCGCGCTGCTGGATCTGCGTGAGCATCTCGTTGAACCGGTCGAAGAGAAATCCGATTTCATCCCGGCTCGTCTTCGTCGCGCGGATCGAATAGTCCTTTTCCACCGACACCGCGAACGCCGTCCGCGTAAGTTCCAGAATTGGCTCTGAGATCGAGCGCTGCAGCCGCGACGCCAGCAGGAATGCCGCCGCGAACGATACGAAAATGATGATTCCGGCGATCGCCACGAACCGCGACGCGCGGTCGTAGAGTTGGTTGAGGTCCGAGCGAATGTAAATCGTACCGGCCACTTCGCCGTTTAGGCGGATCTGCTGGAACACGAGAAGCGCGCCGTGGCCAAAAATCCTCCCATCAGACTACGGTGGTGGCGCGGTGAACTGTGCGTTCGCGGCATCGCGGCTGTAGCGGGCAAACTCCCTGCCGTTTTCGCCATAGAGACACGCTTCCACGATGTGCGGCTTCGCGCGGAGGGAGGCAAGCGTCTCGCGCGCCGAAGCCGCGTCTCGAAACTCGAGGGCCGCTGTAGAGTTGGATCCCGTCATTCGCGCCACCGTCTCCAGGTCTTCGCTCATCTCGCGGCGAAACGTAACCAGGTCGTACGCTGCAAAAATCGTGCACGCCAGGGAGATAGCGATGGCGCACGTGAAGAGGATGATGCCCGTGAGCTTTTGCCGGATCGAGACGTTTCGCGTCGCGGCCATCTTCAATTCTTCCGGCTCGGCGCGTCGTGCACGATTTTCGCCAGCGCCAGCAGTTTCGAGCTGAGCTTCAATCCCGCCCTCTCGCCGGCGTCGGGATTGATCAGGAAGCGCACGTGGTTCTCCTCCACCGCAAACTGGATCGCGCCTCCCGATTCGGCGAAGTGTTCCGAT
>Ga0210383_10005282_pt1 | contig 11359 bp, 9 predicted proteins | sample IncBWC14OmetaG_FD_160072 | JGI IMG/M metagenome (GOLD analysis project Ga0210383, IMG submission 160072) | Forest soil microbial communities from Barre Woods Harvard Forest LTER site, Petersham, Massachusetts, United States - Inc-BW-C-14-O ...
TCCAGCACCTGGCCCTGCGCCGGGCCCGCGCCGCCGCGCAGAACATCATCCCCACCACCACCGGTGCCGCGAAGGCCACCGCGCTCGTGCTGCCCGAGCTCAAGGGCAAGATGGACGGCATCTCGATGCGGGTGCCGGTGATCGACGGGTCGGTCACCGACCTGGTGGCGCAGGTGCGGCGCGAGGTCACCGTGGCGGAGGTCAACGCGGCGTTCCAGGCCGCCGCCGACGGGCCGCTCAAGGCCTATCTGACCTACTCCACCGACCCGATCGTGTCCTCCGACATCGTCGGCACGCCGTGGTCGTGCACGTTCGATTCCCCGCTCACAATGGCCAACGGCGACCAGGTCAAGATCATCGGCTGGTACGACAACGAGTTCGGCTACTCCAGCCGGCTGGCCGATCTGACCGTCCTGGTGGGCTCGGGCCTGCGATGACCGCTGACCGCCGTCACCCCGTCCTTTTTGGCTGCAAAACGGAACCGCCGGACTCATGAAGCGCGCCGAGGATCTCGATGTGGCGGGGCAGACCGTCCTGGTCCGCGCCGACCTGAACGTGCCCCTGGACGGGGGCGCCATTACCGACGACGGCCGGATCCGGGCCAGCCTGCCAACCATCCAGGATCTGGTCCATCGCGGCGCGGCCGTGATCGTCTGCGCCCATCTCGGCCGGCCCAAGGGCGACGACTACGCCGCCCGCGCGGCGGGCGGCCCCTCGCTGCGGCCGGTGGCGACCAGGCTGTCCGAACTGCTTGACCAGCCGGTCACGCTGGCCGACGACGTCGCGGGGGAGTCCGCCCGGATCATCGCCGAGACCATGGACAGCAGCGAGGTTGCCCTGCTCGAGAACGTCCGGTTCGAGCCCGCGGAGACCAGCAAGGACGACGCGGTGCGGGGTGAGCTGGCGGCACGCCTCGCCGCGCTGGCCGACGTGTACGTCGGGGACGGTTTCGGCGCGATGCACCGCAAGCACGCCAGCGTGTACGACGTACCGCGGCTGCTGCCGCACGCCGCCGGGCAGCTGGTCCTGGCCGAGGTCGCGGTGCTACGGCAGCTCACCACCAGCCCGTCCCGGCCGTACGTGGTGGTCCTCGGCGGCGCCAAGGTCAGCGACAAGCTGGCCGTCATCGGGAACCTCGTCGGTAAGGCGGACCGGCTGCTCATCGCCGGCGGGATGGCCTATACGTTCCTGGCCGCCCAGGGCCACAAGGTCGGCAACTCGCTCCTTGAGACCGAGCGGATCCCGCAGGTGACCGCCGTGCTCGCCGACGCCGCCAAAGCCGGTGTGGAAGTGGTGCTGCCGGTCGACCACGTGGTGTCGGACCGGTTCTCGGCCGATGCGGAACCCGAGGTGGTCCCCGGCCCCGACATCCCGGACGGCAAGCTGGGGCTCGACATCGGGCCCGCCACGCGGGAGCTGTTCGCGCGCAAGCTGGCCGATGCCAAGACCGTGTTCTGGAACGGCCCGCCCGGGGTTTTCGAGTTCCCCGGGTTCGCCGCTGGCACCCGGGCGCTGGCCGAGGCGATCAGCCACGTAGCTGGGCTGACCGTGGTGGGAGGCGGCGACTCCGCGGCGGCCGTTAGGCAGCTAAATTTGCCGCCCGATGCGTACACGCATATCTCGACGGGGGGCGGCGCCAGCCTGGAATACCTGGAGGGGCGCACCCTGCCGGGCCTTGCCGCGCTTGAGGACTCCTCGTGAGCCGGCCCGGCGGCCGGATGCCGCTGATCGCCGGCAACTGGAAGATGAACTACAACCACCTGGAAGCGCTGGCGCTGGTACAGAAGCTGGCGTTCGGGCTCAAGCGGCAGGACTTCGCCGTGGTGGAGGTGGCAGTGCTGCCCCCGTTCACCTCGCTGCGGAGCGTGCAGACCCTGGTGACCGGGGACAAGCTGGAGATCCGCTACGGCGCGCAGGACATCTCCACCCACGACAAGGGGGCCTACACCGGCGATGTGTCCGGCCCCATGCTGGCCAAACTCGGCTGCAGGTACGTGCTCGCCGGGCATTCCGAGCGGCGGCAGTACCACGGCGAGGACGACGCCACGGTCAACGCCAAGGTCAAGGCCGCGCTCCGGTGGGATCTCGTGCCCATCTTGTGTGTCGGGGAGACGCTGGAGATCCGCCAGGCGGGGCACTACACCGACTACTGCGAGTCGCAGGTGGTCGCGGGACTGGCAGGCCTGAAGAGCGAGCAGGTGGCCGGCATGGTGATCGCCTACGAGCCTATCTGGGCTATCGGCACCGGTGAGGTCGCTAAGCCCACGGACGCGCAGGAGGCCATCGCGGCCATCCGCGCCCGGGTTTCCGCGGTTCACGGCGGCGATGCGGCCGAAAGTGTGCGTATCCTGTATGGCGGGTCGGTTAAGGCCAACAACATCGCAGCAATGATGGCGCAGCCAGCCATCGATGGTGCCCTGGTCGGTGGGGCCAGCCTCGATGCCGGTGAGTTCGTGAGAATCTGCCGGTACCGGGAACTGCCCGTGGGTGCCTAACAGCCGGGCACTCGGAAGGACGAGATCAGCAGTGACAATCGCGCTTTCTGTGGTTCTGATCCTCACGAGCTTCCTGATGATCGTGCTTGTGCTGCTGCACAAGGGCAAGGGCGGCGGCCTGTCCGACCTGTTCGGCGGCGGTGTCTCGTCCTCACTTGGCTCTTCGTCCGTGGTCGAGCGGAACCTGGACCGGCTGACGATCTTTACCGGCGTTCTCTGGTTCCTCTGCATCGTCGGCCTCAACCTGCTATTGAATCACTAAGCGAAGATGGCCGTCGGCCTGGCCAGCGTTCCTGAGTTCGGGTGACCGGCAGAGCTTCTAGTGGGTTTGACAGAGCAAGGGGTGGTCAGTGGGTAGTGGCAACGCCATCAGGGGAAGCCGCGTCGGCGCGGGCCCTATGGGTGAGGCGGAACGAGGCGAGGCGGCACCGCGGATCCGGGTGTCCTTCTGGTGCTCGAACAACCATGAGACGCGGCCGAGTTTCGCGACCGACGCCGCGGTACCAGAAACATGGGACTGCCCCCGGTGCGGGTTCCCAGCGGGCCGCGATGAGGCCAACCCGCCAGCGCCGCCGCACAGCGAGCCTTACAAGACCCACCTGGCCTACGTGAAGGAGCGGCGCAGCGACACCGACGGCGCCGCCATCCTCGCCGAAGCACTTGGCCGCATCCGTCGCTGATTCCCCGCGCGTCAGTGGGCGAAGTTCTGGCGGTTGCCTTCGGGGGCCAGGGGCGGGCAGTTGTACTGGTTCCCGGCCAGGGCGTGCCAGTGGCTGTTCAGGTCGGATAGGAACAAGTCGGCCAGGTTCTTGGTGAAGCCGTTGCGGATCACCACCCTGATGACCGCCATGTCGGTGAGGTTTTCCGGGAAGGTGTAGGCGGGCACGAGCCAGCCCCGGGTGCGCATGCGCTCGGTGAGGTCGAACACGCTGTAGCCGGGTTGCGGGTCGGCCAGCCGGAACGCGAACACCGGCAGGTCCCGGCCCTCGGTGATCATCTCGAACGGGCCCATCTCGGCGATCTGCCCGGACATGTACAGCGCGACGTCCTGGGACGCCTGGTGCACTCGCCGGTACCCGGCGAAGCCCAGCCGCAGGAAGTTGTAGTACTGGGCGGCGACCTGCGCGCCGGGCCGGGAGAAGTTCAGCGCGAACGTCGGCATCTGGCCGCCGAGGTAGTTGACGTTGAACACCAGGTCCTCGGGCAGGGCGCTGGCCTCGCGCCACACCACCCAGCCGACACCGGGATAGACGAGCCCGTACTTGTGCCCGGAGGCGTTGATCGAGGCCACCCGGGATACCCGGAAATCCCAGATCAGGTCCGGCTGCAGGAACGGCGCGACGAACCCGCCGGAGGCGCCGTCCACGTGAACCGGGACGTCGGGGCCGCCGCCTGCGGCCAGGCGGTCCAGTTCGCCGCAGATCTCGCTGACCGGCTCGTAGCTGCCGTCCATCGTGGAGCCGAGGATCGCGACCACGCCGATGGTGTTCTGGTCGCAGCGGGCCGCGGCCTCCGCCCCGGTCAGGTGGTAACGCCCTTTGACCATCGGCACCAGCCGCGGCTCCACCTGCCAGTAACGGCAGAACTTCTCCCAGCACACCTGCACGTTCGCACCCATGACCAGGTTCGGGCGGTCCGTCGCCGCTCCCGCGGCCTTCCTCCGCTCGCGCCAGCGCCACAGCAGCGCCATGCCAGCCAGCATGCATGCCTCGCTGGACCCCGTGGTGGAACAGCCGGTCGCGTCGCCGCCATCCGGGGCGTGCCAGAGGTCGGCCAGAATGTTGACGCAGCGGGCTTCGAGTTCCGCGGTCTGCGGGTACTCGTCCTTGTCGATCATGTTCTTGTCGAGGCACTCGGTCATCAGCCACCGTGCCTGCGGTTCCATCCAGGTGGTGACGAACGTGGCGAGGTTCAGCCGCGCGTTCCCGTCGAGCAGCAGCTCATCTCGGACAACCTCAAGCGCGGTATCCGGCAGCATCGAATTCTCCGGGAGGGTGTGCCGGGGGACCGGGTGCTGGACGAGCCGGACGTACAACGGATTGATGTCGACATCGGACTGACGGCCGGACCGCCGGGCATCGGTATGCAGCGGCACGTGAGCGCTCCCCTCAACAAGGCCAGCGGCGTTCCGCCGGGCAACGGTCCGACGCTAGCGGTTTCCGGCATGAGCGGCCCGGCGCGGCGTATGGTTACTCACCCGCTGGCCGTGCGCTCGATCGTCATCTCGCTCAGATCCGCGGCCAGCCGCTGGCACAACCGCGCGGACCAGTTACCCAGGGATTGTTGCAGGGTCTTGGTGTGCAGGTCAGAACTTCCCGCGCCGACAAGATGGCGGATCTCCTTCTCCAGGTCCGCGCCAAGACCCCCGCTGGGCAGGACGGCGGCGAGCCGGACGAGGTTCGCCCTGGTGGGGTTGAGCTGGAAAGCCCAGGCGCCGGCGTGCAGGTCGAGGTCGCCGATGACATCGGTCCGGCCCCGCTCCCACGCCCAGGTCCGTAGGCGGTCGAGCAGAGCGGGGTCAGCAGGGCATGCGTCGTGCTGCATGATTGCCAGTGTGCAGCAATTAGGCGCGCCCAGGCATCTGGCAACCGACTAGACCGGGCCGGCCGCGTCTATAGACCTCTTTAGCCGGATGGGGACTGCTGACACAATGCTCAGATGAGCTGGTGTGGGCTGCGGGTGGCCGGAGGAGGGTGTGGCTGAAGGTGCCTTGCCCGTGGCCCTGAGCAGTCTGATCGGCCGCCACCGGGAGATCGAGGCCCTCACCAAGCTGCTGACCACGGCCAGGATGGTCACGATCGTGGGCAGCGGCGGGGCCGGCAAGAGCCGGCTTGCGCTTGCCGCGGCGGCGCGGGCCAGCGCCAGGTTTCCCGACGGTGTGTGGTGGGCGGACCTGTCGCCGCTGGGCGAGGCCGATCTGCTGCCCGGTGTCGTGGCCAGCGCCCTGCAGGTGCCGCAGTCGCCCGGTGAGGACCTGATGCCGGTCATCACCAGGCATATCAGACAGAACGTCACGCTCGTGGTGCTTGACAGCTGCGAGCACCTTGTCGGGGAAGCCGCTGAGCTGGCCGAACGGCTGCTGCGGGCCGGCCCGGGAATCCGGGTGCTGGCCACCTCACGCGAGGTGATCGGCGTCAGCGGCGAGCGGGTCTTCCGGGTCGGGGGCCTGGACCTGCCCGAACGGGCCGGCGAACCGCAGGCGAGCGAGGCGGTCCAGCTGTTCGTGGAGCGGGCCGGGCAGACCGTGACCGGCCTGAAGCTGGACCCGGCCGAACTCGGCTCCGTGGCCCGGCTCTGCGAGCGGCTCGACGGCATACCGCTGGCCATCGAGCTGGCGGCGGCCCGGGTCGGGACCTTGAGCATCGACGAGATCGCGGCTCGCCTGGACGACAATCCCGACCTGCTGCGCCATCCGAGCCGGACCGCGCCTGCCCGCCACCAGACCCTCCAGGCCACCCTGGAATGGAGCTACCGGCTGCTGGCGCCCGCCGAACAGGTGCTGTTCCACCGGCTGTCCGCGTTCCAGGGCACCTTCTCGCTGCTGGCCGCGGAGTCGGCCGGGGGAGGCGGGGAGATCGACTGCAGGGAGGTGGTCTCGCTCCTGGGCAGCCTGGTGGACAAGTCACTGGTCCAGGTGGCCGACCGGGGAGCCGAGCACCGGTACCGGCTCCTTGAGACCGTCCGCCAGTATGGCGAGGCGAAGCTGGCGGCGTCCGGCGAGCTGCCCGGGGTCTTCCGCGCCCACGCCACGTTCTACCTGGCGCTCGCCGAACAGGCCGCAGCCGGGCTGGCCGGGGCCGACCAGGCGCGCTGGCTGGACCGGCTCGAGCTTGAACACGACAACCTCAGGGCCGTGCTGCGGCGCAACCTGCCGGCCGGGCCCGAGGTGGGCGGCAGGCTGGCCGGGCTGCTGTGGCCGTTCTGGTACCGGCGCGGGTACTACCACGAGGCGCGGTCCTGGCTCGAACAGGCCGCGCAGCTGACCGGTGAGATGAGCCCGCCGGTGCGGGCAGCCGCGCTGACCGGCGCGGGGGTTCTGGCGTTCCTGCAGTGCGACTACAAACTGGCCGCGCAGCGGCTCAGCCAGGTACGCGCCCTGCACGAAGCGGCCGACGATCAGGTGGGCGTGGCCGCCGCCCTGCAGGGCCTCGGCTCGATTGCCCGTGAGCAGGCCCGCTACGACGAGGCGTACCGGCTGCACGAGGAAAGCATGGCGATATGGGCCGGCCTGGATGAGCCGGCCGGGGTTGCCGCATCGCTGGACTACCTCGGTTTCGCGGCCTGGCTGGAGGGAGACTACGCTCGGGCCAGCACGCATTGCGCCCAGGCGCTGGCGTTCTTCGAGGCGTCGGGCAGGCGCAAGGAGACCGCGTCGGCCCTGATCAACCTCGGCGCTGCCGCGCGTTACGCCGGTGACACCCAGCGCGCAGCCGAACGGCTGACCGAGGCGCTGACGATCTCCAGGCAGATCGGGTACACCGAGGGGATCGCCTGGGCGCTGTCCGAGCTGGGTGCGCTGACCGGCGGCGCCGACGGCGCGGACATGCTGCGCGATGGCCTGCGAACCCATTTCCGGCTCGGTGACCGCTGGCGGATCGCCAGCGTCCTGGAGGCCATCGCCGCCACCATGGCCGGGCCGGATCCAGCCACCACGACGACGCTGCTGAGCGCGAGCGACGAGCTGCGCAAGAACCTGGGCACGCCAGTCCCGCCTGCCGAGCGCCCAGCGGTGGAGGCCGCCAGGGGAGCGGTGGAGCAGGCACTCGAGCCCGCGCTGTTCGCCAAGAGCTGGGCGAGTGGCCAGTCCATGCCACTCCCCGACGTCGTCGAGCTTGCCTGCCAGCCCACTGGCGTGCGCCCGGCCCCGGCACCGGACGGTGCGGCCGGGCTCGGCACCGACCTGACCGAGCGGGAGCTCGCGGTGCTGCGCCTGGTCAGCCAGGGCCTGACCAACCGGGAGATCGGTAGCCGGCTGTTCATCAGCGCGGGCACGGCCGGCGTCCACGTGTCCAATATCTTGCGCAAGCTGGGCGTCACGAGCCGGGTCCAGGCCGCCGGGATCGCCCGCGACATGGGCCTGTAGCCCGGCCCCGGCGGACCACGTGCGAGCGGCCGTTCAGATGTGCCCTGCCATTGGGGGACAGCTTTCGCCGGACCGGGCGGCGCCGGTAGGCTCACCGTGGCGGCCCCGGGCTGTATCGAGGTGGGAGCGGTGCGATTCACCAGGGGCACGATCTTTGTAGCGACGGTTGTGGCTGCCGGGATGCTGGTCCCGGCGGCTGTGGGCGCTGGCGGCGGGGCGGCGCTGGCCGCTGGCAGGCCGGCCGGGCCGGCGTTCAGGCTGTTCGCCGGGACCGATCTGCCGAATCAGCTGGTTACCGGGCCAGACGGCGCGGTGTGGTTCACCAATGTTGGCAGCGACTCGATCGGCCGGGTGACCCCCTCGGGCGGGTTCCGCACCTTCACCGGCCCCGGGATCGACAGTCCCAACACGATCACGGTGGGCCCGGACGGGGCGATGTGGTTCACCAACGAGGGCACCCAGCGCTTGTCGGGCCGGGGGTTCACCGGCTCGTCGATCGGCCGGATCACCGCCTCAGGGAAGGTCACCGACTACAAGGCCGCCGGGATCGACGACCCGGTGTCGATCGTGGCGGGCCCTGACGGCGCCTTGTGGTTCACCGACGCGAGGGGGCAGATCGCCCGGGGCCAGCGCGGCGCCATCGGCCGGATCACCACCGCCGGCGTCGTGACCACATTCACCGGCCCCGACATTGCCGGTCCCATCGGCCTCGCTGCCGGCCCGGACGGGGCGCTGTGGTTCACCAACAGCAACAACACGATCGGGCGGATCACCACCTCGGGGAAGGTGTCGGCCTTCCGCGGCGGCGGCATCTCCGGGCCCGATCAGATCACGGCCGGCCCGGACGGAGCCTTGTGGTTCGCCAACGAGGGGCACTACAACGGAGACTTCTTCACGAACTCCTCCATCGGGCGGATCACGACGGCGGGGAAGGTGAGCCGGTTCACCGGCAAGGGCGTGGTGGCCCCCACCGCCATCGCCGCGGGCCCGGACGGGGCGTTGTGGTTCACCATCAGCGACTTCCCCAATGGCAATGGGACGATCGGCCGGATCAGCACCACCGGGAAGTTGTCGATCTACCGATCGGCGGCCATCAATGGCCCATCCGGGATCACCGACGGGCCGGGCGGCGCCCTGTGGTTCACCAACTACACCGCCGGGGCGTCCGGGCCGGGCACTATCGGGCGGATCAGCACCACCGGGGCGCTGCGCACCTTCACCGATCCCGGCATCGGCGCCACCGGCGGGAGCACGCGGGGCCCGGACGGGGCGGAGTGGTTCGCCAACGGCGACTCCATCGGCCGGATCACTCTCTCCGGAGCTGTCAAGACCTTCACCGGCCGTGGCATCGCCAGCGTGAGCGCCATCGCCGCCGGCCCTGATGGCGCGCTGTGGTTCACCAACGACGCCGGTGGCCCGAAGGGCACCGGCTCGATCGGCCGGATCACCACCTCGGGCACCGTGACCAACTTCACCGCCGCGGGCATAGACCACCCATCGTCGATCACCGCCGGCCCCGGCGGGGCGCTGTGGTTCGCCAACTTCGGAACCTTCAGCGAGGACACCTACCTCAAGTCCTCGATCGGCCGGATCACCACCGGCGGCGCGGTCACCATCCACACCTCAGCGAAGATCACCGGGCCATCCAGCATCGCCGTCGGCCCGGATGGGGCGCTGTGGTTTGTCAACGCCAACAGCACGATCGGCCGCATCACCACCACCGGGAAGGTAACCAGCTACCAGGGTCACGGCATCGACAATCCCCTGCAGATCACCGCCGGACCGGACCGGGCGCTGTGGTTCACCAACTACACCCCCGGGGGGCCCGGGCCTGGCACCATCGGGCGGATCAGCACCACAGGAACCGTCACCGTCTTTCCCAGCACAAAGATCTTCGGCCCGTCAGGCATCACCACCGGTCCCGACGGCGCACTGTGGTTCACCAACTATGCCGGCGACACCATCGGCCGCATCACCACCAGCGGCGCGGTCACCACCTACACCAGCCCTTACACCCTCAGCCTCATCCAGTCGATCGCCCCCGGGCCAGCCGGCACCCTGTGGTTCACCGGACTGGCCGCCGTCATCGGAAAGATCTCCGGCATCTCACATCTGAACCGCGGCCTCAACCCGGATTTCAGACGGTCTTAAGCAGGGCTTCAGCGACCTCGCCGGCCGGATCGGTACAGCCGCCTTCTTAAGGCCTTCTTTAGCGTGGCGGCTGGCCTCTTTAGGCGCTGGCCGGGCTCTATAGCGGGGCCATAGGGCCGTTTAGCGCCCGCATAAGCCGAGCCAGTGGGCCTATACCGGGCCAGGCGGCGCCTTTAGCGGCGGCTTCGCAGGACTGGGCGAACGCCAGATGCGGCCGGCCCGGTAAATACCGCAAGCTCAAGGTGTGCCTCACCGAGAGGCCGTGAACGCAGTCAGGAGTGGCCTCGCGAGGCCACCATCACATAAAAGGAACGTAGAACAATGTCGATCGGGACCGTCAAGTACTTCCCGGGCCTGAGCAGCACCTCGCACAAGGTGACCGCGGTTCTGAACGCAACGCTGAGCAACTGCAACTTCGAGGGCACCGGCCAGACCTTCAGCGGCAGCGTGTTCGGCGTGCTGACCGGCACCGCGACAGGGAAGGCAGCCACGCTGACCGGCAACCTGGCCGTCACCTGGCCGTCCGACGCGGGGCTTAACCCCACGATCTCGCCGGTCTCGCTGTCCACGTCGAACGGCACCTACTCGTTCTTTGGCACGCCAACCGCGGGCGCGGGCACGGGCCAGCAGCTCAACGGCGCCTACGCCAAGATCGGCTCGGTGAAGATCAACGGCGGCACGCAGCAGAGCATCCTGGGCAGCGCCCCGTTCCAGCTCGAGGTGAACAACGGCTGAGCCCGTCCCGGCAGCTAGACGCAGCCCCCGCTGGCACCAGCCAGCGGGGGCTGATCCATGATCGGGCCGGGCGTGTCCCGCAGATCCCCAGCAGGGACTGTTGCGTGACGGCTCCGGCCACGCCCTAATGAATTTTTCGCCCGTTGCTGCGCACCTGGAGCTCGGCGATCATCAGGAAACCGCCGCCGGTGCCCGGTGCGGCGCTGGTCATGTCCAGCCGCAGCTGGCTGCTGCGCACCGGGTCAAAGGTGAGCGTGGTCGGCTGGCTGGACGCGGTGGCCCAGTCGATGGCCAGGTTCCGCACCGGCACGAACTCCCGTCCGTCCCAGTACGACACCGCGATCGTGGCGGGCAGCGCGAGCGCCGCCCCCGTGGTGAAGTAGGCGACGGCCGAGTCGAAGGACTGCGGCTGCGGCCAGGAGAGCGCGACCCAGTCGCTGGGATTGGAGACGCTCACCGCGCGCAGGTTGGCGGTTTGCGCCTTGTCGTAGTAGTTCGACCAGCCGGTGGCCAGGTTCCCGTCCAGCATGGCCGCGGGCACCGTGCCGGGCGCGCCCGAGTAGCTCGCGTCGGCGGTGGGGGCCTGCGGATCCGGCGGGCTGGCCGCGGGCCCGCTGGCCAGTGCGGCGGCGGTCATGGCCCGGCCCCGGCCGCGCGGCGGGCCCGCGGAGCCCAGCGTGACCTGGGCCCCGCGGAGCCCGGGCGAGGTCGCGGTGACCGTTATCCGGTCGCCGTGCCATGACGCGCCGGGCCGGTCCGGCCGCTGGCCGCCCTGCGGGGCCGACTGGACGATCACCAGCGCCCGGCCGTTGAAGGCGGGCACCGATGACGCCTGGTAGCTCTGCGGGTTCTCCTGGCGGCCGTTGCCGACCCCGGCGAGGATCGCAGGGCCGTC
>Ga0210383_10005283_pt1 | contig 11358 bp, 14 predicted proteins | sample IncBWC14OmetaG_FD_160072 | JGI IMG/M metagenome (GOLD analysis project Ga0210383, IMG submission 160072) | Forest soil microbial communities from Barre Woods Harvard Forest LTER site, Petersham, Massachusetts, United States - Inc-BW-C-14-O ...
ACGAATCGAATCAGGCTACTTTGTTCACATTCAACCAGCCGGTTCAGATTCCCGGCCACGTGCTCCCAGCAGGGACCTATCTCTTCGAGATCGTGAATAACTTCAACCACGAAATCGTGAGGATCTCGAACGCGGATCGGACCAACGTGATTGCCCTGATTCAGGCGCGGCCCACCGTGCAGAAGGGCGCTACCGGGAAGGCTTCCATCGTTCTCGCGGAGCGAGGGGTATCACAGCCGGCGGCGATTGTCTCTTGGTCCTATCAAGGGAACCTCGAGGGCCATCAATTCGTGTATCCGAAGCAGGTGCAGCAGGAAGTCGTGAAGGATAAGCAGGACACCTTCACATTCGGAGACTAGCCTCGAGCGTCGGTGTGAAGCATCAACAGGCCGGCGGTGAGATTCAGGAGCCGCCGGTCGAGTTGGCGCAGCGGCTTCGGATCACTTGAATGTTTTTTACTTGGCTTTTCGAGTCTGAGAGGCGGCATTCCGAGCCAGGCAAGAAAGAGCCTAAAGGACGATACCGTGAAAGCAGCGAGTCAAGCCGAACAACGAGAGTTCACTGAGACGGATGCCGTGCGACTGGCTCAACAGGGTGACGCCGGCGCGTTTGAACGAATCTATCGGTTGCACAGCCGAAAGATCTACGCTCTATGCCTTCGCATGGTGGGAAACCAAACGGAAGCAGAAGATCTCACCCAGGATGTCTTTCTGCATCTGTTTCGGAAGATCGGCGCGTTTCGTGGTGAATCAGCCTTCTCTACGTGGCTGCACAGGATGTCCGTCAATATCGTCCTGGCGCGATTCCGGAAAAAAGCTCTACCGGAAACTTCCTTCGACACAATCGCAGACCCTGAGGGGCAGATCAACACGGCTCCCGCGGAATTTGGCGTCCCTGACCTGCAACTAAACGGCGTCGTTGACCGCGTCACGCTTGAAGCAGCCATCGACCAGCTGGCGCCCGGATACAAGGCGATGTTTATTCTCCGCTACGTTGAGGGATATCAGCACAACGAGATCGCTCAGATGTGTGGATGTTCTGTGGGAAATACAAAGTCGCAGGTACACAAGGCACGAACGCGGCTATGTGAGTTGCTAAAGGATACAACTGGGAACCACACGCGCCATCACCGCAAGTCAATCGCCAGCTCACTTGACTCGAACGACCCGAGATTTACCGTCGATTGTGTTAACGCCTGAACCAGCCGCGCCCGACGGATCCGATACAGAGCGCGATTGCCACGTTAGAGACGGAATAAAAATCTCAGAAAAGCAGTTAGTAAAATGCAGCGCAAACCGAAGAAGTGGCAATCGGGCGATTGCGATTTACGGCGCAAGCGGCAGACCGACTTCGATCCTCACGGGGGCGCACGTGTTGCGCGCGCGGCTTTGATCTGGGCGTGGCTCGAGGTCTTGACTTGCGCCGCGGTTCACACAATTCCTACAGAAAGTGTGGTCACCATTCATGCGACTCTTCGAGATTCACGAGCAGCCATGGTTCCCTCAATTCCTCCGGGATCAATTTGTCGACGGGCTCCAGATGATCCTGGATCTCACGAATACCTATGCGCCGATCGCTAAACTTCTACGGAAACGGCTCGAGGAATGTGGTTCTGAGCGCGTGCTGGATTTGTGCTCGGGAGCGGGCGGCCCGTGGCCATCTCTCGTGCGCCAGTTCGAATTAAATGGAGCGAGGCCACCCGAAGTTTTCCTCACTGACAAGTATCCGATCACAAGAAAGCTTCACGATTTAGAGTCTCCAGCCGAGATGCGAATTCATTTTCTCAGGCATTCGATCGACGCAACTCAGATCCCGGGGCATCTTCAGGGGTTTAGGACGCTCTTTTCCTCTTTTCATCACTTGAACCCCGACGAGGCGCGCCGTCTTCTGCAGGACAGCGTTAGCAGACGAGAGGGCATCGGTATCTTTGAAGCGCCCGCGCGGCACACGTTGACGTTACTGTCTCTGTTGTTAATTCCCATCGCGGCATGGCTATTCGTCCCTTTCCGGCGTCCCTTTCGTTGGTCGCGGCTCCTCTGGACATATTTGATTCCAGTGGTTCCCTTCGTTCTCTTCTTCGACGGACTGGTTTCTTGCCTGCGCGCGTATTCACTTGGGGAACTTCACGAGATGACCAAGGGGCTTGCAGCTAGCGGATACCGATGGGAAATCGGGGAAAAATCTGGAGGATTGTTGCCGGTCAGGGTCACGTATTTAGTCGGCTGTCCGCTGAGCGTAGCCGAATCAACCGATTAACCCCCACGACGCAATCGAGCTTATGGATGGCTCCGATTAGCCAGCCCTCGTCCGAGGGAGCCGTTTCCGCAACGAGCGTGTAAGTCATCATCACGATCGCGATTAAGAGGCGGCGCAAGCTCCGCCCGTCAGCGTGCTTCGGATGAAATGATGCCTGACGGAAATAACCAGAATAAGGGAATAAACCGGTGAGCGAGACGATTGGGAATAATGTGGAGCAGTTCGTCGCGCGAAGAGAGGAGAAACACCGGTGACTATGCGTTGGAGCGAACCCGAAATGTCGTCGATCGTAGAGGCTGGAGGCGGGAGATATGTTGGCGTTCTCAATGAGATCCCCGAAAAGATGGAATCGGTCATCCTCTTTATTTCGCCACAAACAAGAACGACGCTTGGCATTCCTATTTCGCGCTTAACTGTCGATGCCGTACGCGAGCGACTGGCCGAATCCGATGCGGCCTTCACTGAAGCAGATTCGAAATGACGAGGGCAATCGGCGCGGGCATCGTCCTCGAATACAATTTTCGCGACTCTTTTTGCTTCCATGTCCGCCTGGCGGAGTTGCTGGACACAGAAATGCCCCAACTGATCGAACGGCTGAAACTCTTTCACGGTGAAATTGTAGGGATCTCAGAACCGAGGGTTCGCCGATAAGCCGCCGTGTCTCTCCGTTCCCCACACTCAAGTAATCCGGTACTCATCGCCTGTTAGAGGGAAAAAAAAGGCAAGGATCAATTATCGGGAATAATTCGGAACGGGATGCGGTCTACATTTTGAGCGGAGAACAGACAAATCTTCGAAGGATGTTCTCCAACCTTAACTTGCCTTTGTGAATAATCAGGAGTCTCAATGAGGAATCTTGTGTTGCATACATTGTTGCCCGCGCTGGCCGCGATTATTTTGTGGCCTGGCATATTTTTTCTGCGCCCCATGCCGATCCCGGCATAAAATGACAGCGTTCAAGTCATAGAAGTAACAGCGAAGAAGTACGAATACTCACCCGCTCCGATCCATGTGAAGAGCGGAACGAAAATTCAACTCAAGATCACCGCGACTGACCATGACCACGGTTTCTCGATCTTGACGGTTCCCGATGGCGCCGATGCGAACGGTTCAGCAGGGTTGGTATTCACTTCGCCGGAAGAGTGCTGGCAACTCAAGAAGGGCGAAACAACAACGATTGAATTTCTTGCCCAAACTCCCGGCACGTACTCCTTCAAATGCTGCCATACCTGTGGTCTTGGGCATCGAGGCATGACAGGCCAGCTCATTGTGGATCGGTAGGTGTCTCGAACTCGCGTCTCGCCTTTGCTTCTGTCTTACTTAACCAGGGAGCCCGATGCGGCGTTCAAGGTCCTTAAAGCGCGGGTCCGAGCGGAGAGGATCGAAGCCCGGCCGCAGCAGGACACCCGGATTAAATCGCTCTTTGTAACCTCTTTCCAGCCAATTCATCGCTTGATCTCGGTCCCCGAGCGCCGCATAAATCGCGGCAATCTCCGCGGCTAGCGAACCACCTGGGTTCGAGCGCGCCTTAAGATCGGTCAGTAGTTTTTCCGCTTCGCTCGTTTTGCTGGACGCGACGTAGGCGCGCGCGAGATTCGCGATCGATGTCGGGCTGCCCCCGGAAAGCTGAACGGCTTTTTGGAGTTCCGCCACCGCTTCATCGTTCATGTGCTTCTGGAGATAGGCCTGGCCGAGTTGATTGTGCGCGAGAGCAAAATTCGGATCCATTTCGATGGTCTTTCGGCTTTGTTCGATCGATTCGTCGTAGGAATGGGAAAGTAGAAGGAGCTCTGCCAAATCGGCGTTAATTACGAGCGATAGCGGATCTAGATTTACAGCCTTTTTCATTTCCACGATCGCTTCATCGTTCTTACCTAACAGGGCCAGATGCCACGCATACCAATGGTGAGCGGTCGCATAGCCAGGATTTAGTTCAATCGCTCGCCGGAATTCCTTTCCTGCCGAGACGAAATCCCAGTCGAAACCATCGAGGCAGAATGCAAGTGAGTTGTGAGCTTCGCCGAGCGCGCTGTCCAATTGCAACGCCCTGATCGCCGCTGCCTTCGCTTTGGGAAGCGCCTCCTTAGGAGTCATGACTGCGAACTGCCAATCTCCCAGCAAAGCATACGTGTCGGCCAAACCAGAATAAGCCTGGGCGTAATTCGGATCTTCGTCTGTCGCTTGGTTGAAATAAGCGAGCGCAACCTTTAAACCGTCCGCCGTTCGCTTGTTCCAGAAGTAACGGCCTTTCAGGTAGGACTCGTAGGCTTCGGGATTCACAACTTTCACATTCTTCAGTGCAGCTTGCTCCTGCGGACTCAAATTAATCCGAATTTGATCTGCTATTGCTTGAGCGACCTCGCTCTGAAGCGTAAGCGTATTCTGCAGTTCACCTTCGTAGCTATGCGACCACAAATGCTTGTCGGCCGGAGCTTCAATCAGCTGCGCCGTGATGCGAACTCGGTCGCCAGAGCGAAGCACAGTGCCTTCCACAACGGCGTCCACGTTCAATTCGCGAGCAATCTCGGGCAGTGGCTTGCGAGCGTGTTTGTAACCCATCACAGACGTACGCGAGATCACACGCAAGGCGCTGATTTGGCCGAGGTCCGAAATTAATTCGTCGGTCATCCCGTCGGCGAAATAATCCTGCGATGTATCGCTCGAAAGGCTTTCGAAAGGAAGCACAGCCAATGAGCGAATCGTAGGGGCCGGGTGATTCCAGGGATGAAGCTTCCACGCGGCGAGTGATGCCGCGATCAGGAGCAGCGCGAGCACCGATAACTTCCACGCGCGCGACTGCGGAATTCGGCTGACGATCGCTGCTCGACCAGCGAGGTCTGAGCGATTGTGACCTTCGGTCCCGGGAATGGGGGTTGTGAGAGCGATCGTCGGGCTGCGAACAATTGAATCGGCGACGTCAGCGTCTTTGACGTCCGCCAGGAAGCGATAGCCGCGCCGCGCAACAGTCTCAACAAACCGAGGACTCTCGGCGGAATCGCCCAGAGCGTCACGGATCTTGTTTATCGCTTTGTTGAGCCCATGATCAAAATCCACGAAGGTGTCTGCGGCCCAGAGTTTTTTCTGAAGTTGTTCGCGAGTTACCACATCGCCGGCGTGAGCCAGCAGCATAGTTAGAACTTGGAAGGGCTGTTCCTGTAGCCGGACTCGCAGGCCGTGCTTGCGCAATTCGCCAGCGCGGAGATCCAGCTCGAATACCCCAAAACGGAGCCTTCCGCCAGCCTGAGGGGCTTCTTGCACGGCGAAGTGCACCTCGATCGAAACTGAGTGTACCACCGGGCAAAGTTCTTTGAGACAGGAACAGGGAACAGTTTGCTGTAAACCTTCCATTGAGTGGCGTTTACGCGGGGATGCTTATTCCAGCCTCAATGAACTGTCCGTCCATTGTTCGGAATCTGAGCGCGAAGCATAGTGACGCTTTCGAGCACACGGAAGTAGTAGCAACGGTGTGGCAGGAGGGTCTAATGTTCGAGCAGAAACAACAACGGGATTTTGAGCAAACCGTCTTGCCGCATCTTGACGCCGCCTATAACCTCGCGCGTTGGTTGATGCGTAATGAGCAGGACGCCCAGGACGCGGTTCAGGACGCGTATTTGCGCGCTCTCCGGTTCTTTCCCAGCTATCGCGGTGGCGACGCGCGTGCGTGGCTCCTGCAAATCGTCCGCAACACTTGTCGCACCTGGTTTCACGCGAACCGGCGACTGAAAGACGCATCTGAATTTGACGAGAACCATTTCCCTCCCGATTCTCACGCACTCGATCCGGAAGAAGCTGCTATTCAAAACGACAGCACCAATCTAGTGCGATCGGCGCTGGAGCAGCTCCCGCGGAAATCTCGGGAAGTGCTCATCCTTCGTGAACTCGAGCAGATGTCTTACAAAGAGATCGCGGACATTACCGGCAGGCCGCCAGGCACTGTGATGTCGAGCTTGTCGCGCGCGAGAGGTCAACTTCGTCAAGTATTGACAAGTCTCATGAAGGGAGAAACCGTGCCAGATTCGCGGCGAACAGCAGCTGTGAACTGAAATGTGGGTGTGGATCAGTAGTATGCGAATTCCAACTTCTTGCAATGCCTGTCCTCGGGAATAAAAGATCTCCTGTTCCAGTTCTTCTAATCGGCGGGCTCACGTGGCGCAAGCAGTGCAACACGGTAGTCCCGTTCATCTATGAAGCAATGGAATAAGCAGGAGACTGGAGTTCAATGCCACCCTACAAAGTAAGCTTGCGAGCTCATAAGACTCTCTGTACCGGCACTTCTGCGTTCTATTTTGCTAAGCCCGAAGGATTTGACTTCGAGGCAGGGCAGTTCGTCAGTTTTACGCTCCTCAGCTCTGGCAAAACGGATCTGGAAGGGAATACTCGTGCGCTCTCGATCGCGAGCGCTCCGCATGAACGAAATCTGATGGTGGCCATGCGCGTCCGCACCACCGCGTTCAAACGCGCTCTCAATTCGTTGCCGCTCAACACCGAGCTTCTTCTCCAGGGCCCCTACGGATCCTTAACTCTGTCTCGGGAAGGCACGCGCCCCGTGGTGTTTCTGGCCGGAGGGATCGGCATCACACCTTTCCGCAGCTTGATCTGGAATGCAACCGAATCGCTGTCCCGCCGCAGAATCTTACTTTTCTATTCCGTTCGCGTCCCTGAGGAGGCAGCTTTCCTGGACGAATTGCGAGAAATGGAACAATACAACCCCCGCTACAAATTCGTCTGTACGGTCACCCAACCCGAAAAAGCGAGAATGCCTGGGAGGGGAGAGACCGGGCGAATTTCGATCGAGATGCTCTCCAAATGGATTCCGGATCTAAGAGTTCCGATCTACTACGTAGCGGGCCCTTCGGCGATGGTCGCTGGCGTACGCCAGATGCTCGTCAGCTCAGGAATTTCTGAGGACGACATCCGTGCGGAGGAATTCTGCGGATACGAATAAGCTCCGGCGGACAGCGTGTGGCATAACACTTATTGTGGCTGGTACCTGGCAGCACGGTTGCACTGAAAATGTTCACACAGTGCGAACTCCTCTTGGTGCCGACGGTTCTGCTATGCATCGCCTCGGTTTTTGCTCAATCTGCTCCCGCTCAGTCAGCGGTCACTGATGGGCCGGACGCGAATCCTGGGCGTCCCACGGTTTCGACTCCCGCAGCACTGACACCTGTCGGCTATCTCCAGTTTGAAACTGGTGTTCTCGGTGCGACCGTGTCTCCCGAGTTTTCGACTCGATACGGATTCAATGAAATTCTAAAGCTCTCAGTCGCCCCTCGCGTGGAGTTCTTTTCCTCGTTGGAACCCGCAGTCCATTTCACCGCTGCCGGAAATGGAAACCCAACGAATGGAATGGGCGAGGTCTTTTTGGGAGCTCAGGCAGTGATTGTTCCCGGAGACGGCGGAAAGCCGACTTTCTCGGCGAGCTATTCCTACCGCTCGTATGATGGCGACGCACCTGAGTTGGATCTTGGCAGCCCGAGAAATTCCTTATTACTTTTGGTCAGCGGCGATGTGAAGGGCTTTCACTATGATGCGAACGCAATCTTCAACGAGATTGTTCAAGGGAAGAAGCGCAGGCTTCAGCTTGGCCAGACGCTTTCCATCAGCCATCCAATTGCGCGAAGGTTCGAGGTGTCAGGTGAGATTTGGCGTTTCACACAGCCGTTCCTAGATAGTTACGCTGTCGGAAATCTTTGGGCCCTTAGTTACACGCCACGGAAAAACCTGGTACTCGACGCAGGATTTGAGAAGGGACTGACGAGCACATCCACGCGATGGGAAGTCTTCGCAGGTTTCACCTACTTGCTCCCTCACAGGCTGTGGGGGCGTTGAGATGATTGATCTATTTGCACTTTGTCACTTCTTGTCTTTACTCGAGAAGCTCGCGGCGTGCAAGTTTCGCACGTAGTTGCCTCCAAGCTCGATCGAGCAAGCACCCAAAACGATCCTGACGGACTCAATGTGTGGGAATTTTGTGCCCGGGCGGGGGACGTATTCGAACATCTGGAATAAGAAGCCCCTCGCGGCTGTCTTACTAAATGAAACGAATTCAAGGAAGGAAGGAGCAAGTCATGAAAGTCATTCAAGCAACAATCGCAAACGACCACATCTGTAACGCCCTAGTGCTTCTCGCATTTCTTGCCGCGACGGCGCCCGGTGCTGATGCGAAGCATCGAGCCGCCGAGCCCGTAGAGCAACCGGCGACAGTCGTCGCGCACATTCCACTGTCAGGGTCTCTGACGAGCCAAATGGATCTGCAAGAAAACGGGGACAGGCAGTACTTGTACATCAGTGCGAATTCGAATGAAGGCCTAACAGTTGTTGAGGTGACGAATCCAGATCAGCCGAAGGTCATTAAGCGCTTGGCCTGGCCGAATAAGGCGTCCACGGGCAGATTGCAAATGGTCAACGGCGGACTTGCTCTCGCAGAAGGTCCGGATGGCGAATCCGTGGCGGCAGATCCCGCACCGTCGACGAGGACCGTGAAGGTGCTCGACTTGCGCGATCCGGCAAACCCTCGGGCCGTTTTGAGTTTTTCAGGAGTCACAAGCACTCTCGACGACGAAGCACACAGCCTGGTTTACATCACAAATGGCGAGGGGCTATGGATCCTGCGGAATAACCAGGCGCTAGCCGCCGGCGCAAAACGCCATGCATGCAATTCAGATGATGCATACAACGATGTCGCAAGCTGTCAGTAATTCCGAGAAGACGGACCGAGTCGATCGGAAATCGAGCAGAACGCGACGAAAGAGCGAATTCGCGCGCGGATTTTAAATCCAAAGGAGGAAAGAACAATGAAAGGAAATGTAAGCGGCAAATTGTCGGGTTTCTATTGGGCCGCGATGACGATAGCTGCAATCGGGATCGCTGCGGCAGGCCCAGCTCTTCACGCCACACCAAAATCAGACAAGGCGGCAGACAAGCCCGCCAATGTAGTTGCCCACGTCCAACTTTCCAGCGGCCCGGTAACTCGAATGCTGTTGGTGAAGAAAAACGGTAAAGAGTATCTGCTTCTCGGGCTCGACTCCCCGACAAGCATCACCATCCTGGACGTTAGTAACCCTGACCAGCCCCGTACGATCGATACAGCTTCGGGAGCTACTGGAGCGCCGTCCGCCGAAGTGAAGTTGATTGCCGATACCCTAGCCCTCTTCGGCTCCTCGGAAGCAGGAACAGTTTCTTCGTCCAACTCGAAAGAAATGCGCAGCTTCTCCGGCGTAACGGCTTCCATGAAAGACAAGTCCCGTGGACTCATCTACGTCACCAATGGTGATGGCCTGTGGATCATCAAGACAAAGCAAAAAGCCGAGGAAGACGCTATCGCTGCTAATTTCGATAGTTAGGCCTCGACTACCATCTTGACTGCGAGGGTCCCGGCATCGATGAACGAAGCCGGGACCCTCTGCATTTTTGGAGTGGAATCTGTAGCAGACGATTTCGCATGGAGAACGACTTATGAAAGGGTTCCTCGGGACTTGGGCCGGCTTCAGTGCCGACCTTAATCTCCTGATCCAAGTCGCGATGGGAGTTGCGCTGCTCGCCGGCGCCTTCTTAGCTAGGGCGAAACGTTACGCCGCTCACGGCGCTTGCCAAGCTGCGGTGCTGATCCTCAATCTCCCGATGATTGCTCTAGTGATGTGGCCGTCGCTGCACGCTCGAGTGTTGCCGCGACTCTCCAGTCATCTCCGGAAACAAAACTATGCCATTGCCACAGCCCATGGTGTTCTAGGGGCTTTTGCCGAGGTTCTGGGTCTGTACATTCTGTTGGTCGCCGGAACAAACATACTTCCTCCTAGGTGGCGGTTTCGGCGCTGGAAGCTATGGATGCGGATTGAGCTAGTTCTTTGGTGGATAGTCCTGCTAACGGGGTTAGGGACGTACCATGCTTGGTACGCAGCGTCACAGTCGCGCTAAAAATGTTCATGCGGTGTGGATGTTCACGCTTGCTCGTTCCAGTGCCGCGAACGGCTCCAGAGATGGTCGCTAACTCGCATCGAAACGGTGCAGAGGGTTTTCGACACTTCAGCCCCCACGCAGCTCATGGGGTCAGGAATTGATTGAACTGAGGAAGTTCTGCAAAGACCAGCCTAATCTCAAGAGTTCTGAAATCGTCCTCCAGGGCGAGCCATTCCTCACGATTTTGCGAATCTGCTAGAAACTCCTGTAGCTCAAATACCTCCAGAACGAGCTCCGGGAAAACCGATCTGTTCGGCCGTACTCCGTCAAACCTAGCTAGGGTTGTGTTCCGGATGATCTAGCCCTAGCGAGCGATTGAGCCTTCGTTTTCAATGCAAATCGGGTTCGACCTGCGTGTTGCGTCGACCCATTGAATCCACCGCGTTAATCACGCCTCAGCTCAGTGTTGAATTCAACGCGAAACGGAACCGGAGCTAGTTGGAATTCGCCCACACGCGGGCGGATTCAAATGTGCGGGGTCCGCCCCAGACACCCGGATCCATACTGGCAATAGAAGCGAAGGCTTGCCGAGCCGAAGACTTGTCCTGTAGGTTGACAGCCAAGATTGCAAAACGATTCGCGTTCAAGTTCGAGAATCCGTAGATGCGTTGGGCGTTGATATAGCCATCTTTGATTTTCGGCAATGATACGCCAGGCAATTCCGCGATCTCCGGCGGACAGTTGCAAGCGACCGAGCTGATGATGCGGAAGTAGAGTATCGAACCATCCGGCTCCGGAAGGCGGGAAGAAGCTTCTTCGGCGAAGGCCGGGATTGCGCCGTGTTTGCCGTACCACTGGGGTTTCAGGTAGTCAGCATACTCGCGATAGTAGTGATAGTAGCCTGGTTCGAAAGCCACGGCCTGGTCGAGCAGTTCGCGCGCGTGAGCGTTATCCCATCCTTCTACAGAGGCGACCTGCTGCATGGCCTCGTACCAATGGGGGTCGCGTTCCTTCAGACGGGCGGCCGCGAGCAGCGCGTCTTTGGCCAGCGCAGCTCGCTCGCCGTAAAGCCCCCACTGGGCTTTGGATACGGTGTCGCCCTCGCCCGAGCCGCGAGCGAAGTCGGCGTAGTTAATGTAGGCGCGTGCGAGAGTGATTCGGGCCGCGGCAGACTGGGGATAGGCGGCGATCCATTTTTCAATA
>Ga0210383_10005284_pt1 | contig 11356 bp, 10 predicted proteins | sample IncBWC14OmetaG_FD_160072 | JGI IMG/M metagenome (GOLD analysis project Ga0210383, IMG submission 160072) | Forest soil microbial communities from Barre Woods Harvard Forest LTER site, Petersham, Massachusetts, United States - Inc-BW-C-14-O ...
CACGGCCATGCATCGCGGTCATCTCGCGAATGCTTCTCATCGTTTTGCTTCCTCAAGGAATGCACTCACTCGCTCCGCGCTTCCTGACGAAGAAGAAGCCCGAGCCGCATCGCATACCGCCATTACAAATACACCTTCTTCCAAGGTTGCCAACTCACCGGCTCCTTCCCCTCTGGCCGAGCTCAGGAAAGCCAAAGCCTGCGATCGCATCATTTCATCCCGCTCTTGAGGACACTCCTCCGACAACGCAAGTCCATCTTTTCGCAAGCTAACAACATGCGTCGGCATGTCCCAGGTCAGTTCGCCCTCAGCTCCATACGCGGTCATTCGCCGTCGGCACTGTCGCGTTACGTAGTCCAGTCGTAACGATACGGTCCCTCCTTCTGGCATGCGCCATACCACATCGGCGGACTCCTCCGCCAGGATCTCGAGGCGTCCGCTGTTGGTTAGCCAGCCGGAGACCTCTTGGGGCCTTCCGAATAGCCACACGGCGTAGTCAATCTCATGTACCAGATCTCGAAGCACTCCACCTTGCTCGCCACTCGCCGAATAGCTGTCGCGATAGTCCCGCAAAGGCCGCCACTCCGGCAAGTACGACTGCGCCTCAATCCGCACATGATCGACGACGCCGATCTGCTGCAAGAGCTGGCGAAACCGCTGGATACCGGCGTCAAAGCGTAGATTGCATCCTACATATAGACGACCGGCAATTTCATTGGCGGCGTTGTTCAGCAATGCGGCTGCAGCAGCGTCTGGCGCCAAGGGCTTCTCAATCAGGACGGCCCCCGCGCCGCTCTCGATCGCCGCAATCCCATCAGCGACGTAATTGGCTGTTTCTCCCGCCACAACCACCAGCGCCCCTGGAGTCACCGCCTGTTCTAGCGACGAACACGTGTCCCACCCATCTGCCTCCAGCTCTGCCCATCGCCCGCGGCGCTTGGAAACGAGAATAGTGCGTGCGCCAACCAGATCGCGGAAGATCCGCGCATGTCGCATCCCGATCGAACCGGTCCCGAAGACGACTACATCGGGGGTCGCTCGGTACTGGTTCGTCACTGCGTGAAAAGTTTCACTCATTTGGAGTTAGGTGAAACCGCGATGATATTTCTTATGCGCCAAACAATCAGCTATCTTGATATTTGGGACACAGTCGACGGCGGAGAAAAGCGTTACCCTCTGGCTAACGATAAATGATTCCGTAATAAGCGGCGCTTGCAGCTAAACCGATGGCTACATCAACCGTTCTAGCAGCGGCTTGTTTCCCCTTGTTGGATGGAATAAAGAGGATGTCGTTTGACTCCATTTGTATGTCGGGGGCTTTCGAGGCAAGGATTTTATCCAACGGGACAGGAATCGCCTGTTGGCCCCCAGGCACTCGCCGTACGATGTAGGCTTTGGAAGTCTTCGCGAACTTCGCGGGTCCGTGCGCCATAGCGACCGCTTTCATTACGGTATATTGTCCCTTTTCATCCATTAGAAAGCCGCTTGGAGAAAGCACTTCACCCACAACGTAGATCACGCCCGCCTTGGAAACGATGACCATGTCTCCAGGCTGTACAGGAACATTCGCTCCTAGAGACTGCACAGGGTCGCTCGTTAGGTGCACGGTTTGCGGCTCAGTACCGTCCTTGTGGGTAATCGTTACAGCCTGTCCTGCTGTCGCCGTAGTACCGCCGGCTTCCGCAAGGATGTCGAAAAGCGTTCCCGAACCTACAATCGGATAAATTCCCGGCCTGCCCACCTCACCCATCAACACTACTCCGCTTGAATAGCTTGTTATTACGATGCTCACGTGCGGGACCTTCAGCACGCCGCTCTTAAAATAAGCTTGCTCGACCACTCCTTGTGCATCTTCGACATGCATGCCAGCAACGTGGACGTAGTTGATCAGGGGCAAATAAATATTGCCAGAACTGTTTACCGCTGCTTTTTGCGAGAGGTCAGGCGCGCCAAAAACTGAGACATCCAGCACATCACCCGGAGAGATGAAGTAACGGGATTGGTCGGCAGCTGGCATCGCCGCAGGTGAATTGGTCGCCGACGCTGGATTCGAGGACGGGTTAGGGAATGTTGAGGCCGGAGGAGTTGACACGTCGTTCGCCGGATGCATCTTATCTGTTGTCTGGGCGCAGTCTCGAAGGGAGGAGCCTGTTGCGAGGGTGATACCGAGCGCAACCCGCAAAGTGAATCGCAAAGATTTGCGAGACGCAGCATTCGCATGACGAGAGAGCCTGAAGACGAAGCTCACTGTTCACTCCCTACCGCCGCCAAAGTATACCATGGTTGAGTTACCGGAAACGGTTCAGATCCGGAGTTGCATGTTCAACCGAGCACAGCATGGCGTCACGGAACACCCTGATTCGCCAGCTCTTCGAGAAGCGCCTGCGAAGCCAATGGCACCCTCGGATAAAGCGTAGAAACGCGGCTTTCTACAAATAACTCGATACCTGCTGGATCGAGGATCATTTCTTTCAATAAGTACACAACGGACTGGGCGGGAACAAGCCAGGGAAGTCGGCGGGTCGTCAGGTGCGACTCGTTTCTAGAGACGAGTTCCCAGTCAGCGTATTCCGGATAACGCTCGCGGAGCTGATAGAAGTAGTTCTGCTGGTTCAAATCTACGCCGCAAAGAACGATGCGTTTGTAGCCGACGAGCACCGCAATTGTCATCGCCGCAGTGACCGAGCCCCCGTACTTGAAGAGCCATCCTATATTGGCATGCGGGGAAAAGGCTCCGATTGACTGCATATACCTGATGCCAGCGCGGAGCTCCTCCTCATTGCGCGCCACGACAGGCAGTTCGTAACCCGCATACAGATTATTCTTCATGCCTTCCGGAAGCTCGAATACCGTCTGCCGCATTCCGACAGGAGCCAAATTGGTGACGATCTTCACAGTGTTTGTGTAGGCTGCTGACCTACGTTCCATAAGCAGCCGAAACGCGTTATACATAACAGGCTGGTAATCCTGGGTAAGGTTCTCAAAAAGGAGAAACCTCGGAACAAACGAATGTGCAGGCCAGAAGTTAAGCCCAATGCTGTCGTGTCGCGCAATTATGCTCCACTTTTCGTCGGGAATGTCGTTAATCGACCAGGCGCTACCAAGTACAAAGAGAGTATCGCTCCCTTTCAAGCTCCGCAAATCAAGGGTTTGCAAAAGCGGCAAGTCGGCAAGAACGGCGGCCCTTGCGGCTCGAGTAGATTCTTCGCGAAGGCGCACATGGTGGTACAACCTGTACAAAAGCGGGTGGGGCAAGTGCTTGGCTAGTGATCGGATCATTTTCATGTCAAACACTATCACTCAACTGGCGCCTGCTGATCTATCGTCACATGGCGTAGCTCCCGATTGCGTATGCTTCAAGATTCTGACCGATCCATTCGATTGTTCGAGTCAGCCCTTCTCGTAACGGAACTCTTGGTCTCCATGTCGTAAGCTGGCTTAGCAGGAGGCTATTTGCGCAGAGACGGTCTACTTCGCTTGCTTCCGGACGTATCCGTATGTCCTCGACATCCACGCGACAGGTCATGCCCATCAACTCAAAGATCACTTCAGCCAGTCCGTGAATAGAAGTTTCCGTACCGCTGCCAATGTTCAAGGTCTTTCCGATGGTTGCAGGAGTTTCGGCGATTGCAATGAATCCCTCAACGGTGTCTGAAACAAAGTTGAAATCGCGGATTGAATGCAGATTTCCTAACTTTACAGATGACTGAGCGAGGGCCTGCATAATAATCGTCGGAATTACAGCTCGGGATGACTGACGTGGTCCATAGGTATTGAAGGGGCGGGCGATTGAGATCGGCAAACCGAAAGAAAGATGATACGACTCAGCAATTTTATCAGCGCCTATTTTTGTTGCAGAATAGGGTGACTGGCCTTGTAGCCGGTGATTCTCATCAATTGGCACATAGGTAGCTGAACCATAAACCTCGCTGGTCGATGTGCAAACGATGCGTTCCGTGCCCTGTCGTTTAGCAGCCTCCAATATATTTAACGTCCCATCAATATTCGTGTGAACATACGATCGCGGCGAATGATAAGAATAAGGGATTCCTATTAGCGCTGCCAGATGGAAGATAACATCGACACCTTCAACGGCATGAAGGACGCTCTCATAATCCCGGATATCACCGTAGACGACTTCTAACTCTGGACGAAAAGCTGAGGCCGACAACCAGCCCAAAGATCCCTGCGACGTATAGCGGAGAAAACAGCGTATATGGGCGCCCAGTTGCACAAGGCGCTCTGCCAGGTGACTACCGATAAAACCGCCCGCGCCCGTAACGAGGACCCGGCGGTTTTTCCATAATGGACTGCTCAATGTCGTTGCCTCACCTACAGATTTTAAACTACGCCGCGCGCCGCATCCATGGATGCGAGCTCGTATTGCTCTATCTGTCCTATATCAAGCCAGTACTCGCGTATTGGAAAGCAGATCACGCGCCTTTGCGCGCTAATGAGGCTCATTATGAGGTCGGGCATGTCAAATGCGTGGTCTGAAGGAACCATCTTGCAGACGCTCGGCTGGACAAGATAGATGCCTGCATTCACAAAATTACGCAGTGTCGGTTTCTCGACGATACGGACGGCATCGATCCCATCAGTCGTGATGACGCCATACGGAATTCGCACTTCGTACTGTTGGACGGCAACTGTCATATCGGCCGAATGGTCGCGATGGAACTCCAGCATTGCCCGGAAATCTAGGGAAGTCAAAATATCTCCATTCACGACGAGCAAAGGAAGATTCCCGACGGACGCCCTTGCTAGCGATCCAGCAGTTCCCATGGGCTGGTCCTCGTCTACATATTCGATGTCTACGCCAAAATCCCTTCCATCATGAAAATGCCCGACGATGCTTTCCGCCAGGTAATGCGTTGAGATGCTGACATGATGAATTCCTGCTGCTCGCAGTTTGCAAACCAGATGCTCGAGGATGGGTTTGCCACTCACCGGCAACATAGGCTTTGGACACTTCTCCGTGAGAGGCATGAGACGCTTGCCAAATCCACCGGCCATGATTAAGCTGTCCAACGGCAGTGCGGGGGCAGACAAATAATCTGAATCAATTGCAATGTCAACGACCCGTTGTTCGCTGTCCAGTAGCGGAACCTGTCGAATGCAATGCTCTGCCATCAATCGGAGCAGTTCCGTAGGCGCAGTGCCGACGGGAGCAGTTACAGGGCGACGATAGCCTCCGCTATCCTCACGCGATGTAAGGAAATCGCTGACCCACTGATCCAATTCAACTCCACAGAGGATCGCGCGCCTCACATCGCCATCGGTAACTGTCGCTTCGAGCCGTCTGTTTTCGTCAACGACCAGCGTAATTCCCAAAGCGCAACGGTCCATTAGCCTCATCAACTCACGGACAGTATTAGACCTCGTCGTGAGCGGTAATTCATGCGAAGGATTGGCTGACATAGAGCGTCCCCCATATGAAAGCGCGGCATACTTTTAGACGGGGCGTGTGGAATCTGGATGATTTACATCCCCACCAGAACACTCATAATGATTCTGGCCCAATTACCATCATCCAATGATGAGGCCTCCCGAACAATGACCCGGTTAGGCTTTGAGCACGAACAACGGTTTCTACTTCACCGGTGAGTATAGCACTAGAGCCAAATGTACAGATGGTGCATGGCCTGGTGCGGCGACAACGTTTGGCCGTTTCTGTCTTGAAACCTAATAACGGTTCCTACGGCCGATTCCATTCCGAGTCGCGCAAAATTTGCGAGGTAAAACAAAAGACAGCTGCCGTGGGAACAACGATCGGTGGGCCAAGAAGTAAACAAAGGTTGAGCCTCGAACTAAGCCTGTTGTTAGCGAAGGAAGTTTACTCCTAGCTGGGAGGCGCGTCGTAGAATTTCTTTCTTACCAGAGTATCTCCAAGCGGAATGCTCCTAAGGCACTGCACGATAATAGATGAAGCTTCACCATTGCCATAGGGATTCGCCAGCCCAATCAATGAAGCGCGAAATTGCGGGTCTATAGCTTGCTGTATGCCCCTTACAATTTCTGTTCGGCTATAGCCCACATCTATAACATTCCGAGTACGCATCCTGCCACGCTGGCGTGTTCCTATATTAATTACCGGCAATTGAAAAGAAGCCGCCTCAATGATTCCGCTGGAGGAATTTCCGATCATCGCAGTAGCGAGATTCATCAAGCTGAAATACGTCTGCGTACCGAAGTTATCTACAAGCCTGGAGGACCGATTGGAGGTGACGAATTGCTGCAGCTTTTCTCTGATGACACGGTTTCCTGTATCAGCATTTGGCAAGGTAAAGATCAAAGGCAAATGCGTTTCCTGTAATGCAGCAAGCAATTCATCAATCTGCCACTCAGCCTGATCGTATTCCAGAGTGACAGGATGATACGTCACCAGAAGAAACGGTCCATCAAGATGCAACTCATAGCGGGCCTCAAGCTCATTTCGAGACAGCATTTCGATAGTCCGCAGGTTATCCAGGCCCACTTCACCAGAGACGGTCACACGCCAGGGCTCTTCTCCGAGTTGAATGATCCGCCGTGCGCATACTTCAGTCGAAGGGAAATGCAAGTGACTCAATTTACTAAGGCTGTGCCGCAGCACGTCGTCGGTGGCGCCTTCGGTGATATCCCCCCCGCCCAGGTGAGCAATGGGAATCATGAAAGGTAAAGCAGCCAGTGCAGCCGCATGCATTTCGAAGCGGTCCCCCGAAACGACCAGTATGTCAGGAACCCACCGGCTGAAAACTTGGGCGAAGCCGATGACTCCCAGTCCAACAGATTTGCTGATCGCCTCAGGAGTATCATCGGCGATGAGAACTTCAACCCTTTCGGCAATTTCATATCCGTCTTTTTCAATCTCCCGTACAGTAAGACCGTACTGAGGCGAAAGATGCATCCCAGATACGAGCAAGCGCAACCGCAGATCAGGGTCATTTCGAATTGCATTCAGCAAAGGCCGATAGGGCCCGTAGTCCGCCCGGCTGGTCGTAACGGCTCCGATGGTTCTCACGTTGACATCTCCGTGGCGACAAAAAATCCATTTAGAAAAGACGCTGGAGACACATGTTCCCTTCGGGATGACTGCGCTAAACTCCGAATACTACCATGCAGGCTGTGACGAGGGGCTAATCCATGTCGGTGTTCAAGCGTATAGCCGTAAAGCCTCTTATTGCTGCAACCATTGTTAGTGCCATTGCAGTATTCGGGATCCTCCATTTGGGCAACTACCTTGTCGTGAATCATCCTGAGCAATCAGATCTTATTGTCGTGTTGGCCGGCGACCACAATGATCTAAGGTATTGGCGCGGACTCGAGTTGCTTCGCGAAGGCTATGGCCTGCGAATGCTCGTGGATGCTCCGGACGACCTGGTCTACGGACGCACCTACGCGCAATATGCGGCGGACTTCGTCGCAGAGTCAGCGGGAGATAAGCGGCCTCAGATCAGTATATGCACGATCACGAATGACTCGACGGTCCAGGAGACGTCCGATGTTCGCCGCTGTCTTGCCGAGGTGAATCCCGCGCCTAAGTCGGTGCTGCTTGTCACTAACGACTTCCATACCCGCCGCGCTCTTTCGATCTTCAGGGAGCGTCTTCCACAGTATCATTGGTCTTCTGCCGCTGTTAGCGATACAGAACGATTTGGAGAGCCGTGGTGGACCAATCGCGAGTGGGCGAAGGTTTACGTCAATGAATCGGAAAAGCTGGCTTGGTGGGAACTGTTCGAATCGCGGCGGAAATAGAGAGATTCTGGCATCAAAGCCAGGGAAAACGTATCATTCCGTCACGCAGCATCAGTTCAGCGAGGCGAAAATCGACAGGGCTATCGATATCGATGGCGCGGTTTTCAGGAATCTCAAGTATTCGGTGCGGCATTTCGAAATAACGTGGCTTTTCCGAATCTGCGACATGATCACGCCGCCACAGATATAGAGCGCCATTGATTCTGTAAATCGCTGGGACATCCTGGCGTCTTACATAAACGTTGCCATCAGGAAAGCTCTGGCGCATGTAGCCGTCTGTTGCGATGTCTATACAGGCCCATCGCGGATTGAACGATGGTCGCGATGCAGTAACCACGCCTACCGCACACTCGTCCCCTTCAAGTAACTCGATAGCTTTCGAAACATCTTCCGGAAGGCGCGAAGGGTTGGGAGGTGAAAGCAACAGTACGCTCCCATAACGGCGATGATTGCGTAACTCCATCTCCGCCAATGCATGCTGAAGTACTGGCCACAAAGGTGTATCGTCTGCGGCAAGTTCCGCAGGCCGCAGAAATGGAACGCTTGTGCCGTATCGACGAGCCACAGCGACAATCTCCTCGTTATCTGTTGAAACCACGAACTCAGCAATCTCCCCGCAAAGCTTTGAAAAGAGGATCGAATGCGCGATCAGGGGCAGCCCAGCCAAGGGGCGAATATTTTTTCCCGGCAGTCCTTTCGACCCTCCGCGGGCGGGAATGATAGCGAGAACCGGTCGAATATTCATGGTATCGGCCTTGCACCCGATTGCCTGACCGAGTCGAGGAGCTTGTATGGCCAAAATGTACCTGGTAGATTGCGTATTTCATTGAATCTCCCAGGGTCTGCGATGAATGTTATGTAGCGGTATACGTGCGATCGGCCTCCGAAGCTACACTTGAAATCTTCCAACGAGTCCCCCGGCTTTGTTCCGCCTCCCAGATGCAGAAGGTCACATCCATGTTCGCGAGCTCTTCTCGCTCCTTCTATGACAAGAAGCGTTGAAGCACCATGCTTACGTCCAACATCGTTCACGGCTGACAAATGATAGTGGGTATAATGCGGTCCAAACAGAAATAAACTACCCCCGACTGGTTTATCTTCATACCAGGCAAGAGTGATACCTAGTCGTGTTCCCAGTGATTTTAGTCCTGCAAAGTAGCTGTTCGGAAACCTATAGAAGCTTTCGGCACCATTACGATCCATCAACTCACAGTAGAGAGATGAAAAGATTCCGAGGTTCCGTTCTGCGAGATCATCCTCTCCGGTGTTCCAGGACACGCGCAGGGTTCGGCTGGCAAGGCGCATATTGGAGCATCTGTCTTTCCTGAGCATGGCTGGCTGATCCAGCTTCTCATTCCACCGGGACAAGTCAATGGCAGTCGTGATACCTCTGGAATGAATTCGCAGGCAGTCCTGCCAGTTATTGGCTGTATGCATCCAATCATGCTGTTCCAGCATAGGATGAAGGCGAATGACGCAGCAGACAATTTTCCGGTTGGAGCACCACTCATGTAATTGTTCAAAAAAAAGCTGAACAGCCGATGTATCAGCGAGACCGGAGGGGGAAAGGCTCAGCATCCCACCATAGCCATAAGGAGTGGCCGCATCTAGCCACTCTATCGCAGAACTATCCCCATTCGCCGACATCCGGCGAATGAGGAGGGGGGCTAGCATTTTGCAGGAAGAGGCGCCGGCAATCAGTGCCACCGGCACTGTCCGTTCGATCTCTGCTGAGGCGCAGGCATATTCAGGCAAATAATAGACGTCAGAAAATGTAGAATTCTCTACCAATGCTGTCCATCGTTTTGTGTCCAGAGGATCGCTCGCTAACAGTATGTCCATTTCTGATTCACGCTCGTGTCAATTGCATTACATAGCTTAGGATGCGCTTTTACGGCAGATAACAACCAATTGCTCAATCGGATGCCGCGTTTCTCCCAACGTCCATGAAACCCAATCTGCGTTTGTATCCGAACCACTTCTACGTTACGGCAACTGTGCTGCGATTTATGGTGCTGGATCGTGCGCTTGTTTGCATGTTGCATCTCAAGGTTCGCAGCAATTCGACAGCCACCGCAATGATGATCAAAGAAACGAAGCAGTTATGACTGTTTGAAGTTCGACAGCTTGGCTACGGAATGGATTGAAAGAAATACACGTAGGCATCGGTTCCATCGATCTTTTTCCACGGCGGCGGGACGTTCGGAGGAATCGGCACTGCAACCGAGCCTTGCGGATCAGCAATGACCGCCCGGGCTCCGGTTCGTTCAAGAATCCTCAACGCCTTGGCCTGTTGTTCTCGCCCTGATTCCCAGAAATCGAGCGCCGAACGCGATGTATTGCTCTCGGGTATCTCAGCGACCACCTGCAGCCGCGCGAGGTGCGCCCAGTATGCACCTGGGCCATGGCCAATGACTGCGACTCGGTCACCCTGCTTTAGACCGTTGTGCAGCAGAAGGCCCGCTATGGAAGCGTTGCGAGGGCTCCTGCCGAAGGCATGGTTACTCCCTATAGCCTCTTGACCTGCCTGTAATATCGAAGCCGCTCCTGTGGTGATCAGCACGGCTAATCCCAGGCACTCAACCGCTCGCCTTGTCGACCCATTTGTAGGCAAGGAACACGCGCTAATGGCGCCAGCAAAAAGCAGTATCAACCAACCGTCTAAGCGGCGCGGTTCGACGTTGACGAGCGCAAACATGAGTAGTGCCATTGCTCCCGGCATCCACATAAACCAGAACTCCCTGAACCCTTTTGTCCACCGCCTGCGATAACTCGCTAATAGAGCCAGAATAATGGCTACACAAACCAGTTGGGCGCCTGATTCCATAATTACTTGAGCTTCAAAAGCCACATTCGCCAGGAAGACTTTCGCCTGGAGACTCCAATGGAAGGCGGGGATAACGCCGTCGTACCAGTAGATCGGGTCAAACCAAGGCGGATAGGTCCCCATATCCTTGGCAGCGAACTCGTATATCTCCGGAAAATTATTTAACTTGCGAGTAGGGTGAACTGGCGTACCCGCACCAAGCGGACCTCCCTGCCAATGAAAAGGCCGAACACCGTCGATGTAGATAGCATGATTGAGCAGGGCTGAGTCTCCAAATGTCAGACGGCCCCTTGCCGAGGAAAGAACTGTAATAAACGGAGCGCAAATCAGAAGGAAGGCGGCGAGTGCCGTTCCGGCCAGAAGGGCCATTCGCTGAGACACGGGCCACTCAAAGCAAGCGCACAGGAGGAAGATGAATCCCATAGGAAAGAACGGCGCTTTGGCGTAGTAGCCAAAGGCCAACATAATACCCAGCAACAGTGCGCGACCGACGCTCGGAGTGCGCCGGAAACGCAGAGCGGTCCATCCGGCAAGACAGCAGAAGGCTGCGAGCAGCAGATCTGGCCCCACTCGAGACACGGGATCGAGATTCAGGTTTGACACGGCGAATACTGAATAGCCAAGTGCCCAGAATGCGTTCTCGGGTATTTTCGTACCGTGAATTGCAGCATAATTCGCGTGCCACAGCCACACTTCACTCCAGAACAGTTGAGAGCTTGCCAATGCCCCGGCAAAGATCAGCACATTGACGAGATGGACAAGGGGGCACTCCCAGTAGGCGCTTGGATGGAA
>Ga0210383_10005285_pt1 | contig 11355 bp, 8 predicted proteins | sample IncBWC14OmetaG_FD_160072 | JGI IMG/M metagenome (GOLD analysis project Ga0210383, IMG submission 160072) | Forest soil microbial communities from Barre Woods Harvard Forest LTER site, Petersham, Massachusetts, United States - Inc-BW-C-14-O ...
TTTTTTTTCTGTGACGTTGGATGAGGAAACGGCCGACCCAAGATGCCGGCCTGAAGGCGCGGTGCTACATGACCCAAGAGCCCACATGCAGAGGCGGCATGTGGGGCACCCGCAAATCAGAATGACAAGTTGTTTTAAATAAGCGATTGGTGAAGGAAAAGCAGGCCCTCGCTTCGCGGACTTCGCTCGGGATGACAGCTTTTTTCACCACGGGAATCGTAGGTTGATGGGTTTGTGAGGGGAACCCCAAGACCTACCATTCGCAAAAAGCGCTCAGAGCGGGGCACCCAGGAACGGCCCCCAAAAGAATAAAGGGGCGCATAGCGGCGCCCCTTTTTTGTTTGTTACTCGTCACTCACTTTTCAGTATGCGTTTTGACCGTTAAAGCGGCAGCTGGGCTGACGCACTCCACGGTTAGCAGTAGCTGCAGGCTTCGTCGCCGCCGATGTTGGTGGACATGTCGTCCTTGATGCGGCGCAGGCGGCGGCCGAGGCGGTCGGCGAGTTGATGACGCGCGCGCCAGAGACGCGCTTTCAGGGTGTTCTCGGTAACGCCGAGTTTTTTGGCGGCTTCACCGGTCGAATAGCCCTGAACTTCGCGGAGTAGAAACGCAGAGCGCAGGAGCGGAGAAAGTTCGTCGAGATTTTCGTTGATCATCTCGCGAATCTCCGTGCCAGCATAGAGCTGCTCCGGATTCGGGCTGTCGTCGGCGAAGCGCTCGGTGGCGGGCAGTTCGTCTTCGTGATGAGTTTCATCCAGAGAGACGGCCGGACGAGCTTTTGCGCTGCGACGCTTCATGAGAGCGGCGTTGATGACGATGCGCGTGAGCCAGGTGGAGAATTGCGAGCGGCCCTCGAAACGCTTGAGGTTGCGATAAGCCGAAAGCAGGCCATCCTGTAGAGCGTCTTCGGCATCCTCGGCATTGCCCAGGACGCGAAGCGCGGTCTGAAACAGCGGGCGATGATAGCGGCGAAATAGAGTTTCAATCGCCTGAGCATCTCCCCTTTGCCCGGCGCGGATCAGCTTGTCTTCGCTAACCTGCGTGGTATTTATGACTTGCGTTGCCAGTTGCGTTGCCATTTGCTCCCCCAATAGACCCCATAAGAGTCTTTAAGACGAAAGAAGTTACAAAATAGTTCCCCGGAAACTTTCGCTAGATCAGTGCAGCGGAACGTTTCCTCCACCCATCTTGGGCCGCTTCAACATGAAGAAAAGCGGGATGATGCAGACGAAAACGATGCCGAGCAGCTTGAAATCGTCCAGGAATGACAGCATGGTGGCCTGGCGTTGGATCATGCCGTAGATCATTCCTTGGGCACGGGCGGCGGCGCTGGCGGCCGAGGCGCCCGAAGCCTGGAAACTTTGTGTTAAGGCTGCGGCCATATTGCGGTAGGCGCTGCTGTAGGTGTTCACATGTTCGCCGAGCTGAGACATGTGCATTTGCGTGCGGCGTTCGAGCAGCGTGGTGACGGAAGCGATACCGACGCTGGCGCCGACGTTGCGCGCAAGATTGATGATGCCGGTGCCCATGTTGGTTTGTTCCCTGGGCACGTAGGCAAAGGCGGAAACGTTGATGGGAATGAATAAAAAGGCCAAGCCGAAGCTTTGCAGCATGCGGCCGTAGACGGCATGACGGTAATCGAGCTGCAGGTTCCATCCGGCCATGACAAACAGCGCGATGGCGGAAATGATGCAGCCAAACGTGATGAGATAACGTGGAGCGACTCTCGAGACCAGCATGCCGACGACCGGCATCATGAGCATGATGACAGCACCGCCGGGAGAGAGGGCCAGGCCAGCCATTTCCGCTGGGTAACCGAGCAGTTCCTGAAGGAGCTGCGGGATCAGGACGGTGCTGGAATACAGAACAAAGCCAAGGAAAAACATGGCCGTGGTGGCAATCGCGAAGTTGCGATTTTTGAGCATGCGGAAATCGACGATGGGATCCTTGACGCGCAGTTCCCAGATCACCCCCGCAATCACGCCGATGAGCATGAGGACTGCGAAGAAGCAAATGAAGTTGGAGGAGAACCAGTCTTCGCGCTGGCCCTTGTCCAGGATGATTTGCATGCTGCCGAGGCCCAGGCTGATCAACCCAAGACCGATGTAGTCCACGCGAAAGCCTTGCTTCAGGTTGACGCGCTTCATGTACGGCGGATCGGAGACGAGGAAGTACGTAAGCGTCAGGGAAATCAGGCCGACTGGAACGTTGATGTAGAAGATCCAGCGCCAGGAATAATTGTCTGTGATGAAGCCGCCGAGCCAGGGACCGATGGTGGGCGCGACGACGACGGCGATTCCATACACGGCGAAAGCCATGCCGCGCTTGGAAATGGGAAATGTGTCATTGAGGATGGCTTGCTCGCTCGGTTGCAAGCCGCCACCACCGACACCTTGCAGGATGCGGAAAACCACCAGCATGCCGAGACTGGAGGCGAATCCGCACAGGAAAGAGCTGATGGTGAAAATGCCAACGCAGGTCATGTAGAAGCGCTTGCGGCCAATCACCGAAGAAAGCCAGCCAGAAAGCGGCAAAATGATAGCGTTGGACACGAGATAGGAAGTCAGAACCCAGGTGGACTCATCGCGGCTGGCGGAAAGATTTCCCGCGATGTGAGGAAGCGCGACGTTGGCGATGGAAGTGTCGAGCACTTCCATAAACGTCGCGAGCGTGACGACGATGGCGATCACCCAAGGGTTGATCGAGCCATCCGGCATGCGCATCTTCGATTTGAGTCTGTCCAACATTCCGTCGAATCGATTACTTTGTGACCACAGTTGCGTCGACATTCATGCCCGGGCGCAGAATCGCAACGTCCGGGGAAATAGGATCGAGAACAATCTTCACGGGAATACGCTGAACAACCTTGACGTAATTGCCGGTGGCATTTTCGGGCGGGAGCAAGCTGAGCACCGCACCGGTGGCGCCTGCGATGGAATCGACATGGCCGGTGAAGGTCTTGCCGTAGGTGTCGGATTCGATGTAGGCCTTCTGGCCGGGTTTCACTTTTCGGAGCTGGGTTTCCTTGAAATTGGCGGTGACCCAGACGTTTTGCAGCGGCACGACAACCAGCAAGCCCTGGCCAGCTTGAACTATCTGGCCGGGTTCGACAGATTTGTGAGTGGCGATGCCATCGACGGGAGCAACGATATCGCAGTAGCTGAGATTGAGCTCGGCGGCTTCGAGGGCGGCGCGGGCACGGTCGACGCTGGCGAGTTTGGCCTGGGCATCGGCGGAACGCATCTGAACGCTTCTCTCATTTGCGTGAGCGGAATTGACACCTGCTTTGGCGCCATCCACACGGGCACGAGCGGCATCGAGTTGAGCATCGGTGATTCCGACGTTGCGCTTGGCTTGATCGAGGCGCTGTTCGTCGGCGGTCAGGGCGCTGGCGGTGGCGTCGGCGTTGGCTTTGGCGGCGTCATATTGCTGCTTGGAAATTTCGCCTTTTTCCAGGAGCGGGCCATAACGGCCGAGGTCGGCTTTGGCAAGATCGGCGTTGGCGCGGCTGTGGGCCACGTTGGCTTCCGCAACGGCGAGATCGGCAGTGCGAGCTTGCTCGTACATTGCTTGCGCGCGGAGAAAGTCGGCTTGCGCACCGGCCAGTTGCGCATCGGCGTTGGACGTGCCGCTGAGGGTTGTTTCGCTGGTGCGAGGAACGTCGACTCCGGCGGAGCGCGCTTCGTCTTCGGCAAGAGCTAATGAGGCTTTTGCCTGGTCGACGGCGGCCTGGTAGTCTCTCGCATCAATCTTCACGAGAACTTGACCGGCCTTTACGGGCTGGTTGTCCAGGACGAGAACTTCTTCGACGCGACCATAAATTTTGGAAGCGATCGGAGTGATGTGTCCGTCGACCTGGGCGTCATCGGTGGATTCGCGGTCGTGAAAATAGAGGAACAAGCCCAAGACGACAAGGAAGAGCGCAGCAGCGCCGACCATCAGACCACGGCGCACCTTGGGGCTGGCCAAAGGCTTGGCAGCCGGCTTTTCCAGCTTGGGGGCCGGCTCGACGGGCGACACTTTTACGTGCGCCGCATTTTCCAAACCAACATCGATCTCCACACTCATCGTGTCCTCACTTCACTTCGAGTACGTCTTTTCCATCTGTCCGATGGCACGTGCATAATCCGCGCGCGCCTGGTTAAAGCGATACAGCGCGGCAATCTGGTTGTCGTTCGCCCGGGAGAGGGAGTCCTGAGCGGAAATAACTTCAATGTTGTTGGCGACGCCGGCCCTGAAGCGGTCGCGTGCCTGGTCAACTTCCTGGCGGGCAAGTTGCACGCCGAGGTTGGCAACCTGAACCTCGTTGCGGGCGGATTGCAAGTTCAGGAGCGAGGTTTTGACGTCGAGAGCGATCTGGTTGCGCAGATCGTCTTTTTGTTGTTCGAGCTTTTGCAGCTCGAGGTCGGACTTGGTGACTTCGGCCTTGATGCGGCCGCCGGTGAAGATGGGCACGTCGAACGAGGCGGTGTATTGATACGTTGGAATGCCGTTGTCGGGCCGGGTGCCGAGATAGGCCCAGTTGCCGTCGATGCGCACGCTGGGCAGGCGCTCGTATTGCGTGGCCTGCTTCTGGAGTTTTGTTACTTTTTCGCGGGCCGCGATGGCTTTCCACTCTTCGCGGCCAGCGAGGGCTTCGTCAAGGCTGGAATTGACTTCAGGCTGCGGCGTGTCAAAGAAGCCGAGCGAATCGGCAAGCTCGAGCTTCTGGTGCGGATCAAGATTGAGAATTTTGTTCAAGCCAAAGAGAGAAGCATCGCGATCGTTTTCCGCCTGGATCAGAACCTGCTTTTCGTTTTGCAATTCGACGTTGGCGCGTAGCGTGTCAATCCCGGTGCCCACGCCTTCTTTCTGAAGATCGGCGGCCTGATCGAAGAGCGCCTGAGCGAGCTCGACACGAGAGTGGGAGGCTTCCACGTTGGCAACGGCGCGAAGTGTGCCGATATATTGCGAAACAACCAGGAGGATGACCTGTTCGCGGGTGGAGAGGCTGTCCGCCTTGCTGGCGGTGACGTTTTCACGCGAAGCTTGATAGCGCTTCCAAAGAGAAAGATCGATGACGGTTGTGCCAAACGTGGGACCCGCCTGAAAGATCTGGTATGGACCGATGTGGCCGGGTAGTTCAGAGCCGGGGACGAGAGGCTTGCCACCGAATTCAGCTTGCAGGTTGACGCGGTTCAGTGAATCTGAAGTCTTCAGGTCGGCTTGCGGCAGCAATTGCGCGCGTGTGATGTTTTTGTCCTGAACGCTTTCGGCGGCGTTGATGAGGCCGATTTGCTCGGTGGGATTCTGCTTGATGGCCAGCGCGACTGCTTGCTCTAGAGTCAAACGTTGCGCCGGCGCGTCGGCCGGGGCAGCCGCAGCTTTAGCCTGGGCTCGCAAAAAACCGGGTCCCGCAAGCGAGAGACTGAGAAACGCGACATAGAAAATGATCGGGGCACCCTTGGTTTTTTTCGGCTGCCTTTCGGAGGATGCGGATTCGTGTGAGGCAGCGATTTCGTCGACGATGGCCTGGTTCAGGCAACCTTCGGCTTGGAAATCGGCACCCAGGCGATGCATCTCTCGCAGGAGAACTTTTCCGGCGTTATCAATGAAGCTGACGCCACAAAGATTGACCAGGAACTTCTGTTTGGGGGTGGCGGCGTAGAGTTCGCGCCAGCACTGCTCGACGGTGCCGACGGAGGGGCCTGCGATACGGCCCTCAATGGTCAGAATCGTCCTGCTGCGCTTCGTTTCAGTCGTAATTCTAAGCATGGATACCTTCTTGGAGCGACAGGAGAGGTGCACGTAAGGTGCCAATGAATAGGCGTTCAAAGTTCTAGTTAATGCATTTAGTATCAGTTATTTACCGCAATGTAACAATGCATTGCGACATCGGCAACTGCCATTTATTGGGCGGTTGCCATTGCCATTGCCATGTGACAATGCCCATATTTAAGCATTTATCACATGGGAATCGCCTTTTTTTTGTTGAGAAATTTGGCCGGCCACAAATTCTACGAGGACTGATGTGTAGAGTTTCTGGGCCTGGCCTAGGAGCAAAACGCTGGCGTTCTTTGTAGCGCCCGCATCTTGCCGGCTGGAAGCCGGCGCTACCAAGGCCGGATGCGCGACGGTACGAGAATTTGGCAACCGCGGATCGGTTGAGGTCCTTCGGCTATCCTCGCCGGAAAACCTCTCGATGGCATTTTTTTGAGGGACGCGGGTGCGATGGACGGCGCAAAGGATCGCCGCTACGTTCAGTGGCGGACGGCGATGGCTTGCATTTCGAAATGGCCGCCGCCGAGGATGGAAGCTACGCCGATGAATTCGCGGGCAGGCAGATCCTTGGTGAAATAACTTTTATAGATGGCATTGAATTTGTCGTAGTTAGCGAGATCGGTGCAAGAGATCTGGACGTAGACGAGATCGTCCATAGTGAAGCCGGCTTGCGAAAGAAGGGTTTTGTACGAGCCGAGAAGATTGCTGATTTCGTCTTCGATTTTTTCGGGCGGCTTGCCGGTTTTAGGATCAAAACCGATATTTCCGGAAACGTACAGGGTGTCGCCGACGAGGATGGCGTTGCTGAAGGCGGCTTGCGGCGAGCGGGAGGGCAGGTTGATGACGCGGCGTTTGGACTGCGCGTCGGATTGCGAGAAGGCGTTGTGAACGGTGAAGAATCCAGCGACTGCGAGAGCGGCGGCTAGAAAAAGGACGCGACGATTCATGGGACTTCCCCCTTATGGTGAAGGATGTGACGAGCCGGTAGAGCCGGAGTGTAGTCCGCGAACCTGTGAAACGGCAAGGGGAAAGGGGTTCTGCTAAGATCCAGGCTTCTTCAAGGGAAACCTAAATGAGAAAAATGTGGATGCACTGGGCAGTGGCGGTGATTGCTGTGATCGCGGCCGCGGCGCCGGTTGTGGCGCAAAGCGAGCTGGACCAGAAGATCGACAGCAACATTGGAGATTGGGTCGGGACGTATCAACACTTTCACGCAAACCCGGAATTGTCCACGCAGGAGAAAGCAACCTCAGAGTTGATTGCGGGTACGCTGCGGAAGCTGGGCTACGACGTGACGGATCACTTTGGAAAATACGAGGAAGCGGATCTTGTGTCGTATGGCGTGGTGGCGGTACTGAAGAATGGGCCGGGGCCTACGGTGTATGTGAGGACGGAGCTGGACGCGCTGCCGGTGCGGGAAAACACGGGATTGCCATACGCGAGCAAAGTTACCGTGAAACGGGCGAACGAAGTAGTGGGCGTGATGCACGCCTGCGGACACGACCTACACATGACCGTGTTTCTAGGCACTGCGAAACTGCTGGCGGAAGAACAGAGCCATTGGAGCGGGACGTTGGTGATGATTGCGCAGCCAGCGGAAGAAACGGTGGCGGGAGCAGCGGCGATGTTGCGCGCAGGATTGTTCGAGAAATTCCCGAAGCCTGATTACGTGCTGGCACTGCACGACTTTGCAACGCTACCGGCGGGCGTGGTGGCGTGGCGCGAAGGGTCGATCCGATGCGCATTTGCAACTGACGGTGCGCACGATGACGCCGGAACAGCGGGAGAAAACGCTGTCGGCGATCACGCGAGCTACGTCCGGAATGATGTTGTGTTTTGTGCCGGCATGAAACGATCCCACTGTTATCACCGTCGGCTGCAACGGATCCTCCTCCCGGCTCACGATCGTCTGCAGAAACACGACGAGTTCCGACGCAATCACAATCGGATCCTGGCCGGCGCCGATTCGGTGGACATCACGATTCGTGGATACGGAGGGCACGGCGCGGCGCCGAATGCGACCAAGGTCCAGCGAATTTGCGCCGCTGCCGGAACCCGCGATCCGCGCGGGCGTGAAGGCGATGACGACTGTGGTGATGGACCTGCTGCAGAAATAGCGGATTCCTCAGGGGCTAAAGCCCAGTCTTCTTAGCGCTGAATGTCGGAGTTGAAACTCCGACCCCCTAGCTTTCGATGATGCGGCCCCGCTACAAGAGAAGAAGACCCAAGAGGATGAAGAAGAATCCGAGAGGATTCTGGTGAATCAGGGCTGAGGCGGAGTTGCCGGAGTTTGCGGTGTCGGCGCGGGTTCGGGGGCGGGTGGAGTTGAGGGCGTGGCTGGGGCCGGCGGATCGGCGGGCGTTTGAGGCTTGGTTGTTGCGCTGGCGTTGCTGTGGGCCGTGGACACTTCCTTCACGATGGAGGTGGTGCGATCCATGCTGACCTTGCAGGCGGGATCGTAGATGCGGCACTGCGCTAATGTGAATTGACATCCGCACGTACAGGCTTCGGCGTTGAATTTGTGGAGAGCGGCGGCGCGCTGCTCGGTGGTGAGTCCTTCTGTGTTCACGCCGGGAAGCATGGTGGCGCGGTCAGCGTGCTTAAGGAAAACTTCGCCGGTGTCATTGAAGGTTTCTATCCTGGCGGAAATGGGTAGATTGAGGAGAGCGCGGACTTCAGTTTCGTAGAGCGCGGGATTATACAAACCCACGTGTTTTTGAACGACCCGGCCATCGGAATTGATGACGAATACCGTGGGAAGCGCGGTGATACCGCCGTAGGCCATGCGAACCAGACCGGTGGTGAGAGCAACAGGATAATTGATGGATTCGCTTTTGACAACATCGCGGAGTTCGGTGTCGTCATCTTCGTCGATGGCCATGCCGATGACCTGAAGCTGGTCTTTATATTTGTTCTGAAGCTCAATGAGGCCGGGAATTTCCGCGCGGCAAGGTCCGCACCAGGTGGCCCAAAAATTTAGAAGGATGACCTTCCCCTTGAAAGCTTGCAGGCTGAGATCTTTGCCGTCGAGATCCTTCACCTGGAAATCGGGGGCGAGGTCGGGATCTTTAACGAAACGGATAACCGGAAGTTGCGCATCGGAAGCCACGGGAAGCAGCGCGACCGCGAAGGCAGCGAGCAAAACGACGGACAAGACCAGGCGGAGCGACTTCAGCAGTGGCGTATGGCGAATCATGGCTACTCTATCAGGAGAACATAAAGAGGAGGGCGTGCCAAGTCGCCCAGTGAATGGAGTAGCCGGAGAGGAACGCAGCCGGATTGGCACAATTTGGCGGCCGGATTGCGGCAGGGAGCTGCCGAAGAAGACTACCCGGGTGAATTGGTTGCGGGCAGTTCCAGCTTGCTGATTTCAAGGCGGACAAACTCGTCGATTTGCGCGTCGGTCAGGTGGCCGAGCCAAACAAATTTCACGTGGCGAAAGGCGGCTGCAGAGTCTTTGGAGGAAATTTGGCCCCGGTCATAGAGGTTCTTGATGTCGATGCGTGCCCGTGCTTCAAACCTGGCCTGTTTTTCGTCTGGCATTGCGACTCCTGTGAAGGACTGCTTGGCGGGTCTGATATCACCCTACGCTTTTGTAGAGGTGAAGTCGATGAGGCGTTAGGTTCGCGCCCTACCACGGCGTCGAGAAATACAGATTAGATGGGGCGCTGGATGCCGAGTTTGCGCATGCGGGCCTGGAGAGTGGTGCGCTTGATGCCGAGAATGGCGGCGGCGCCGCGGGGGCCGGAGATGCGCCATTGCGTCTGCTTAAGAACCTGGACGATGTGCTGGCGCTGAGCGTCGTCCAGCGTACCTGACGACGATGGTGAAGAATTGCCGGCCTCGATTGGGCGCGGAAGATCGCTGGGACCGGCAGCGAAACTGGACGGCGCCGAATTCTCCTTAAATTCAGCCAAAGGAACGCGCAGCTCTTTTCCTGGGGAGAGCAGGACGGCGCGTTCGATCAGATTTTCGAGTTCGCGGACGTTGCCCGGCCAGGAATAGTTGACCATGGCTTCCATGACGGGAGCGGGAACGTATTCGACGGTTTTGTTCAGGCGGCGGCTGAATTTCTGGACGAAATAGCGCACGAGCAAAGGAACGTCTTCGGGACGCTCGCGAAGGGGGGGGATCTGGATGGGGAAGACATTGAGGCGATAGAAAAGATCGCTGCGGAATTTTTTCTCCGCGACAAGCTGGGTGAGATCGAAGTTGGTGGCGGCCACGACGCGGACATCGACGCGGATGGTGCGGTTGCCGCCGAGTCGCTCGAATTCCTGCTCCTGAAGCACGCGCAGCAATTTTGGCTGAAGCTCCAGGGGAAGATCGCCGACTTCATCGAGAAAGAGCGTGCCACTGTCGGCAAATTCGAAACGGCCAATTTTTTGTGCAAGGGCGCCGGTGAAAGCGCCGCGTTCGTGGCCGAAGAGTTCGGATTCAAGCAAGCCTGCGGGGATGGCGGCGCAATTGACCTTGACGAAAGTGCGTTCGCGGCGAGGACTGAGGTTGTGGATGGCGCGGGCGATAATTTCCTTGCCGGTTCCGGTTTCGCCGAGGATTAAGACCGTTGTGCTGGCGGGAGCGGCAAGTTCCACTTGGGCGAGGGCTCTGCGGAGAGCGGCGCTTTCGCCGATGATTTCGTCGAAGCTGAATTCTGTGCGGATTTCTTCCTCGAGATAGAGCTTTTCGACGGCGAGTTTGTCTTTGAGCGCGTCGATTTCCTTGAACGCAAAAGCATTTTCGATGGCGATGGCGACTTGCGAGGCGACCTGACAAAGCAATTCGACGTCAGGCGTGGAAAAATTCTGCAGATTGCGGCTTGCGAAATTGACCGTGCCAAAGGTGCGGCCGTGGGTGGTCAGCGGGACGCAACAGATAACCTGAACACCCTGCTCGCGGAGATAGCGCACAACGTCCGGGTGGAAGCGATCGATCTCCGCGCCGCGCGCGATGAGGACCTGGCCGCGAGCAATGGCTTGGCCCGCCGGGGAACCTTCGAGCGAGGTGGTGAATTCCTGTTTTGTCTCGGTGATCTGGACGGGCACGTCGAGCGCGTGGATTTTGAGAAGGCCAGAGGCTGGGTCGAGAAGCGCGAGGCTGGTGTAATCGTGCGGGATGACAGACCTGAGAGACGAAACGATGCCGCGGAAAAGGGCTTTCACATCGCGAGTGCTGACGAGGAGATTGTTGATTTCGAGCAGGACCTGCAAGCGATCGCGTTGAAGAGCGAGTTGTTTCTGATAAGCCTGAGCAGCTTCAAAGTTGAGCGCGTTGTCGACGGCGACAGCGACTTGCGCGGCAACGCGCTTCATGAATTCGACTTCGGCGTCACCCATGCCGTGCGGAACATAGCGCCCGAAACCGATGGCGCCGAGGCGATGCTGCGCGGTGGTGAGCGGAACGCTCGCGAAAGAATGAACGCCTTCAGCTTTCAGGCGCTGCATGAACTCGGGGTAGCGGGTTTCCTTGGAAGTATCCAAAGTGACGAAGGGAAGCTGATTTTTCCAGACCCAGCCTGAGGGAATGTCGTCTACCGGAGTTTCGCCGGAAGATTCCGTTTCGCGGGACTGGTCGTGAGTTTCAAGGATGTGCAG
>Ga0210383_10005286_pt1 | contig 11353 bp, 8 predicted proteins | sample IncBWC14OmetaG_FD_160072 | JGI IMG/M metagenome (GOLD analysis project Ga0210383, IMG submission 160072) | Forest soil microbial communities from Barre Woods Harvard Forest LTER site, Petersham, Massachusetts, United States - Inc-BW-C-14-O ...
CTCTCGGACGCCGTCGGCCTGGTCTTGCGCGCAGAGGAAGAGTCCTAACCATGCGCCGCATTCGCCGCCTCTTTCACAGATCTCACACAGAGAAGGAACTCGACCAAGAGCTCCGATTCCATCTCGATCGGCAAATCGACGGCTATGTAGCCGCAGGACAGAGCCCAGACGAAGCGCGCCGCCGCGCGAACCTAGAATTGGGCGGTGTTGAACGTGTCAAAGAGGAAGTCCGCGACACACGCTGGGAGACGCACCTCGACAACCTGTTCCGCGATTTTCGGTACGCCATTCGGAATTTGCGCAAGGACTGGCGGTTTGCCCTCGTAGCCATTTTTACGCTGGCGCTGGGGATTGGGGCCGCCACCGTGGCGTTCAGCGCTTTCTACAACTTGTTGTTTAATGCGTTTGCGGCGAGGGACGCGGGGCGACTGGTGATTTTGTCGGGGCAAAGCGCCGAAGCGGGCGGACATCCAGAGATGGATTTGTGGCCTCTGGCGGGATCGCTATCGGATTTCGATGCGATACGCGACCAGAATCAGGCATTCGAGGAAATCATTGGATACCACCGCGGGATCGCGTTGCTAAACGATGGAAAGGACAATCATCAAGTCTACGTTGCGAAGGTGACGGGAAACGCGTTTGGTTTTTATGGGGTGCCGCCGCTGCTGGGGCGGGGAATCGTCGCGGAAGATGCGAAGCCCGGGGCACTGCCGGTTTTTGTGATGAGCTACCGTGCGTGGCTGGGAGAATTCGGCGCGGATCCGAATCTGATCGGGAAGAGTTTTCTGTTGAATGGCGAGCAGTCGACGCTCGTGGGCATCATGCCGCGGCGATTCCAGGCATTTGGTGCTCTCGAGCAAGTGTGGATGCCGATTACGGATACACGCGGTGCGGGCGGCACGAAGAGCGAGCCGTCAGTTGACACGATGATGGCGAGACTGAAACCGGGCGTGAAGGTAGATGCGGCTTCCGCGCAACTGGACGTGATCGTCAAACGGCTGGCGAAGAGCAAGCCCGATGAATTTCCAAAACACTTCACGGCGCGAGTGCAGTCCGCGACGGATTTTCTGATGGGACCGTGGGGAATCGGAACCGCGGGAGGGCCGGAGGCGGAGCACTTCGATGTCAAGCACATGCTGTATAACTTGCTCGCCGGAGTAATGATGCTGCTCTTAATCGCCTGCAGTGGCGTGGCGAATTTGCTTTTGGCGCGAGGGACGTCGAGAGAAAAAGAAATTGCGGTGCGGACGGCGCTGGGCGCGTCGCGGGCGCGCTTGGTGCGGCAACTGCTTGTGGAGAGCGCGGTGCTCGCGACAGTGGCATGCGCGCAGGGCTGCGTGTTCGCGTATTTCGGGATGAAGGTTGTGGCCACGGCTGTTCCGCACAAAGGTCAGAGCGTGGGAGGGGAGGCGGTCATTGGGCTGGACTCTATGGTTTTATTTTTCACGCTGGGCGTGACAGCGTTGACGACACTGCTTTTCGGTTTGGCGCCTGCGCTGCATGCGGTGAGGCGCGATGTGCAGCCGATGTTGACGGGAAGTGGGAAAGGGACGAGCGGGGATTTCCGGCATGGGAGGTTTCGTGCGGGCCTGGTCGTCGCAGAAGTAGCGCTATCGGTCGTACTGCTGACCGGTGCGGGACTCATGATTCGAAGTTTCTACGAGCTGACGCACATCGATTTAGGATTCAACGCGAAAAATCTTTTCTTCGCCCCAGTGGGGCTGCCGTTCGGAAGCAAAGAGGCGACGGAGCAAGAGCAAGACAAAGCAAGGAAAATCGAGGAGCGATTGCAAGCTCTGCCCGGCGTGGCTGAGCTTGCCGTGAACAATTCTCTGCCGGGCTATAACCCGGGAGGGCGATTTGAAGCGACCGTGCCAGGTTCGGCGCATTCCGAGCAGGTTGGATTTGATGGGTGCAGCGAAAACCTTCTGCGCATGCTCGAGATGCAGATGACCCTCGGGAGATGGCTGTCCGCAGGCGAAGTGGACGCAGCGCAGCCGGTGGCAGTCATTAATCAAACGATGGCAGCACGTTTTTATGGCGGAGAGAATCCTCTGGGGCGCCAGATTGAAGCGAAAGAATTTAATGAGAAGGTGCAACCGGCGCACGATGTGTATTTTCAGGTGATTGGTGTGGTGCGCGACATAAAAGATTATGGGCCGCAAGTGCCGGTGCTTCCGATGGCGTTCGTTCCGTACACCATCCGCGGAGGTGGAATCCTTTTCCTGAAGACGAAGGGCGATCCGGCGCTGCTGATGAATGCGGTGCGGCGGGAGATGTGGGCGGTAGACCCCGATGCGGTTTTTTCACCGCAGATGGGGCCGTACATGGATGTGTTTTACGGGCTGACGTACTCGACGCATGAGTTGGGGTTGACGACGTTCTCGGGAGTGGCGGGGATTGCGCTGGTGCTGGTGGTGATCGGGGTGTTCAGCGTGATGGCGTATACGGTGTCGTTGCGGACGCAGGAAATTGGAATTCGGATGGCTCTCGGGGCGCAGCAAAGCCGCATTTTGCAGATGATTCTCGCGAAGGGCGCGCGCTTACTTGCGGCAGGAATTGTCCTCGGCCTCTTCCTAAGCTACGGCCTCACGCGTTTCTTGGCGAGTCAAATTTGGGGTGTTTCTGCAAGGGATCCGTGGACGTTTGCCGCGGTGGCAACCATTCTGGTCGCAGTAGGCCTGGGAGCCTGCTTCTTGCCCGCGCGCCGTGCCACGCGCGTCGATCCCCTGGTCGCCTTGCGCTACGGGTAGGAGGTCAGAAGGAATTGGCTTCCTCGTTTGTTCCACAAGTCGCGTGCCGAAAGCGAGCTGGACAAGAAGCTCCGCTTCCATCTTGAGCACGATCATCTGCGTCGCGCTACTGCTTGTAATTGTCGCAATCGCCGCCTGCTACGTGCGCGCTTGCCGCGCTGCGAGACAGTTTTTGTGGTCGAGCCTCCAGAGTCTCGGAATCAACATAGCGGCAAGGCATGACGAACCCTGGTAAGGAACGGGCCGGCCGCGACGCTCCCTCCGTCGCCGAGCAACTCAAGCACGCCGCCGCGGCCCCCGACCGCTTCGAACGCGAATGGAGCTGATGCTCCCATCTTCTTGAAATACTACCCTCTGCAGCTTAATGCTTAAGCAGGTGCTTCTCGTCGGAGAGGTGGACGCGGTCGGCGGTCTCGAATGGGGACATGTCGGAGAGGATGACGCGGTCGCCCTCTTTTAGTCCGGCCAAAACTTCGATGGTGTTTACGGAGGCGCGGCCGAGCTTCACATAGATTCGCACCGCTTCTGCTCCGTTGTTCAGGATCTTGAATAAGGGAATCTCGGTGTTTTGGACTCCGTGTACGGGGCGTCCGACATGGAGAACGTTGTCGATCTTTTCGATGTCAATGGTGCCGTCCACTTCGAGGCCTGCGCTAGCTCCTTCGGGCACGCCATCGAGGGCGATATCCACGGTACGCGTGTCGCCCGACGTGGACGGGCTGATGCTGCTAACATGCCCGTTCGCAAGCGGGCCCTTCCGCGTGGCTATCGCGGCGTTCTCACCAGGCTTCACGTCGGCGGTCATAACGCTGGGAAGGGTCACTTGGGCGACTAAGCTAGTGGAACCTTCCGGCCGAACGAGCCTTCCCAATCCACGAACCTGCCGCACCATTGGGCCTCGCTTCACGGTGTCGACCCAAATGGTGGAAATGTCCACGCTGGGCATATCTGCAGACGCTTCAGTGCGCCTCTCGCCGCTCACGCCACCGTTGACACCGTCACTCACAGCTTCGTTAACTCCGCCTGGTACGCCGTCGACCATGCCGGCCCCAGCGCCTATAGACACTCCTCCTCCAACGCCGCGGGAAACGCCGTTTGCAACGCCTCCGGTAACACCCGCGCTCATACCGCCGCTCACGCCTCCCCCCAGTCTCCCCGGCAAAACGACCTGCTTATACACGTCAAATTCCAACACCGCGTAAGACGAGGAGCGCGCTGAGGGCTTCAACGCGCTTTGCACTTCCACCGAGACTCCCCGCTCGTCCCAAAATGCCCGAAGCGCTTTCTTCATCTCGTCAGCTTTCGTCCGCTCGTAAGAGGCCTCTACTCGCAGCCGCCCGGAAAGCTGATTCAGCCGCGCTTCTTCTTCGTTCACAACCGCATCAGTCAAACCGCCCCTGCCAAAATCGTGGTGCTTCACCTGGATCCTCTCGAGAACCGGAGCCGCACCATTCGAATTTTCTTGTGCGACACCAAACGTCACGGCTTTCGCGGGGTGCGCCGCAGCTTTCAGCGGAAAGCTCGATATAGCAAAGACTGCCACCAATCCGATACCCAGCGAGATTGCGGTCAATGAAACGATCAGTCTTGTCCGAGACATGCGAACCTCCTTTAGCATGAGAGTGATGCGCTCGACGAGCTGGCGCTCGGCGAGAAACGGCGGTGCGGGAATGGCTGCGATGTGCTTGCGGCCGGCTGTGAATTCCAGGAGAGCTTCCAGATAAGCTTTCCGCGCGTTCGTGAGCCGCACCACTTCGAGATCCACCATCTGCTCACGCGCCAGCCGCGCGCGCGAGATCAGCCAGGCAATAGCAGGATGAAACCAAACCACCGCGCGACCAATTTCTTCCGCCAGGTGATGGGCCCAGTCGCGACGCCGCACATGGAGCAACTCGTGGCACGCAATCGCCGACTGAAAGCGTGTCTCCGTCGTCAGAAACTGCTTAGGCAAAAGAATCACCGGCCGCGCCAACCCGAACGTAACCGGCGAATCTACGTTTGCGGAAAGACGGAACTCCGCGCTGGCACCGACATGGGCGCGCATTTGATCGAGAATCGCGGCTGAGTCGGCGGACAAGATTGGCGAGGAAGCCTGACGAAAGCGGCGAAGTCTCCAAAGACCGAGTGCAAGAATTGCGAATCGCAACGCGATCCCACCAACAATCGTAATGCCGATCAGTTGGGCGATGACTGCCATGCTCGGAAAGTGCCAGGTCGTGGCAGCAGGAGTCGGTGAAAACACTACGTCGCTGACCTCCGGTACAACAAGTACGTCGGCTGAGCTTGGCAAACGGTGCCACGGCTGGAGCAATGGAAGTAGGAAACAGACGAGCAAAAGCCCCCGCCAATAATGGAGAAGCGCGTGCGGCTGGCGAATTTGGAAAAGCCGCGGAAGCAATCCCGCGGCGGTGACGAGCACCGCAACTTGGGCGCTCCAAAATAGTAGGTTCGAGAACCACAAAGGCATGTTCATGGATGGCTCCGATCTGTTTCCCTCGCTTCCGCGACGCTCATTTCGTTTCCTCGATCATCCGCGCGATTTTTTCGAGATCCTTTTCACGAATTCGGCGGGACTTCACCAGATGCACGAGCAGAGGCTCCGCTGAACCGTTAAACACCCGATCGATGAATTCGCGGATCATCCCGCCGATCACTTGGTTCTTCGGGTGCGCCGGCCGGTAAACAAACGCGCGATCCTGCCGCCGCTTCTTCAGATAACCCTTCGTCTCGAGAATCTTCATCATGGTCATCACTGTGGTGTACGCAATTCTGCGGCGTTCCAGCAGTGCCTCATACACATCACGCACCGTGGAGCTCTCGCGGGCCCACACTAATTTCATAATCTCCAGTTCCTGCGGCGTAAGCGTTGTGTGTCTCGGTCTCATACTAGCGTCCTTATAGTACTAAGTAATTCGTATGTCAAGCACAAAAAACTGTGCTTCCTCGATGGACCTACCCAGCAGACGAATGGGTGACACAAGTGCTGTGACGAGGTCATTCTCCGGTGTTCCAGAGGTACTCGCTAATGAAGCGGACGATGAAACGAGAAGCCCTGGAGAAAATGAACCGCTTAGCCCATAAAATGACGGTTGGCGAAGCAAAACCAGCCCCCGAAGCCGGGAGTTTTTGGTACCGTTTGGCCCTAAATGCGAGGGAATGGATTTTGGAATTGGGAGAATTGCTTTAGAATAAATGGCAGTCCAACTGTGGGCGCGTAGCTCAGCTCCCCAAGGAAGTACGAAGCGGCGCGTAGCATTCCTCATGGCCGCACATCGGTAAAACATGCTGCAGGATCTTCAGTTCGCACTCCGCCAGCTTTTGAAAAGCCCCGGCTTCAGCCTTGTGGCGATCCTGACGCTCGCACTGGCGATCGGTGCGAACACGGCGATTTTTTCCGCGATTGATGCGGTGCTTTTGCATCCTCTGCCTTATCCGGATCCGGACCGACTCGTCATCGTACAAGAGACCCTGCCTCGCTATTCGTTGCACGACATTAAGCCCACGGCCGCGGATTATGCGGAATTCCGTCGCCAGGCCACGTGTTTCACCCAAATCGCGGCAGTAACCGACGCGGTTGCGACCTTGACGGGCGACGGGCAGCCCGAGGACGTTGCAGCACTGCGGATCTCCGCCAGCGCGTTTCCAATGCTCGGTGTGGTCCCGATTGTCGGCGGGCTGTTCACCTCCGGTGACGATCAGCCGGGCAGAGATCACATCGCCATCCTCTCGGAAGGTCTATGGACGCGCCGTTATGGCCACGACCGATCCATTGTCGGGAAGAACATTCAGATCAATGGCGAAAGCTATCGCGTCGCCGGCGTGATCCGGCCGATTCTCGATTATCGCATCACCGCGAATATCTGGATGCCGCTGGCCTTAGATCCCTCCGAAGCCGCGCCCGGCACGCGAAGCCCGCACAATATCGATGTGATTGGGCGGCTCAAACCCTCAAGGACCATCCAGGAAGCGCGCGATGAATTTCGCCGCATCGCCACTGTCATCGTCGAACAATATCCCAATCAGGCTTCGATGGATCGCGGGTTTTCCCTCGACCTGAAGCCGCTCGCGGAAAAGCAGGCGGGCGATTTGAAGACGCCGTTGCTGGTGCTGATCGCTGCGGTGGGCGCGCTGATGCTCATCGCCTGCGCCAACGTTTCCAACCTTCTGCTCGCGCGTGCGATGAGGCGCCGCAGGGAGATCGGCATCCGCGCGGCCTTGGGGGCGTCGCGTTTTCGGGTGATCCGGCAGTTGTTGACCGAAAGTCTACTGCTGGCCTCGATCGCCGGCGCTGCGGGGACGCTGCTCGCACTTTGCGGACTTCGTCTTTACGTGCAGTTCGGTCCTTCCGGTCTGATTCACGGAGGCCGCCCTTCCATCAACGCCTGGGTCATGGGATTTTCCATTTTCGTGTCCATCGCCGCGAGCATCCTGTTCGGCCTGGCGCCCGCGCTGGAGACCTCGCGAATCGATCTCACGGAAGCGCTGAAAGAAGGCTCGCGCGGATCGGCCATGCAACGCAGGCTGTTGCGCGAATCGATGGTCGCCTTCGAAGTCTGCGCCTCTCTGGTGCTCTTGATCGCCGCCGGTCTCTTGGTTCGCAGCTTCGTTCTCTTGGAGCGCACCAGTCCCGGATTCCAATCCGAAAATGTGCTGACCGCCTTCCTATCCTTACCCCTCGTGCAATATCGGGAACCCGCGCAACGGGCCGCCTTCGCAAGATCGGTGCTCGAACGCGTACGCTCGATTCCCGGCGTGCGCTCCGCCGCAACCGTTGATTTCCTTCCTTACAACGGCGGCCCGGGAAGCGGCGGAGTCGAGATCGCAGGCCATCTGCGAAATCCAAATGAACCGCAACAGGTCATCTGGCAAACCCGCGCTTCACCCTCGTTCTTCGAAACTCTCGGGATCCCGCTCTTGCGTGGGCGCGACATCGCCTCTTCCGACGAGCAGGGCTCGCCCGGTGCGGCCGTCATCGATGAGATCGTCGCTCAGAAATTGTTCCCGAATACCGACCCGATCGGCATGCAGATCACCGTCCCATTGGCCGGAAGCAACTTCACTGTCGTCGGCATAGTGGCCGCGACGAAATCCGGCAGCTTGTCTGCTCCGCCCGAACCGCGTATCTACTATTTCGGCCCACAGGTTCCATTTGGTTCGTTGGCGATCGTGATGAAAACCGTGTATGACCCACTCGCGCTGGTCTCCGCAGTCCGCCACGAAGTCGTGGCGCTCGATTCCAATCTGCCGGTGGAGCTGCTCACCATGGATCAGATCCTGGCCGATTCGCTTTCGCGGCAGCGATTCTCAATTCAGTTGATGGCGGTATTCGCGGCGCTCGCAGGTTTACTCGCAGCCATTGGCATCTACGGAGTGCTCGCCTATCTGGTCGATCAGCGACAGCGCGAATTCGGAATTCGAATCGCTCTTGGCGCCTGTTCCGTGGACGTCCTCGCGTTGGTCCTGCGGCAAGGGTTGCTCCCTGTGGCCGCCGGGCTGATCGCGGGGATTGCTGGCGCACTCGGATTGACGCGCCTGCTGAAGAGCTTGCTCTATGAGGTCAGCGCAACGGACCCGCTGATCTTCGGCGCCGTTTCGATCGGGCTGATCGCCATTTCCCTGGCGGCCATGTTCATTCCCGCGCGACGCGCCACTCTCGTCGATCCACTAGACGCATTGCGTTACGAATAAATCATGGGTGCGCCGGATAAAACCGGCATGAAGTAGAGAATGAAAGAGTCTCACAGGAAAGGAGCAAGCGATCCATCCTGTCCCTGAGTTTTGCGTTGCTGGTCGCGAGGCCAACGGCGAAGCGTAAACAGGGGCATAGGCGGGCTGGGTATTGAGCTTCGAAAATATTCTTCAGAGCGCCGACGCTGTCCATGTATGCGGAAGGCAATACGGAGAGGAGCACCATCGCGAGTTCCTAACCGGCTCTGCGTAGTCAAAGACCCCAGACACGCTTAGAAACTTCATGCACGAGAACCGGGAGACCTCAGAGACGCCTGGAGCAGCAGTAGCGACAGGCCGGCGGGAGAAGGCCACAAGCCGCAAGACTCGCACGCACGTCTCAGAGGAGTCGGACAGCGGTGTAGGCCGTGGTGCACCCGCCCACGAAGACGACCTCGCGCAAGAGGGGGCCCAACCTTTTCGCCGCCTTCGTGAGAAGCTCAAGGTTGGAGTTCGGCATAACGAGGTGAATGTAACCTGGCTTTCAATTCTTCTTCGGCAATCTGCCGTTCGCGTGATCGCCCATCGCGAATGGCGTCGACCAGTGCGAGGACCTCGTACAGATAGGGATCCTGCAATGCGGCTTGCCGGACCGTTTTATAAAGAGGTGCGAACGAGTATCCCCGGGTCTTCCCGTGAGGCGAAGGCCAAACTGGAGGGGGTTCGCTGCCTGCGGCAATGCGGCCTTTCAGTGGTTCGGCTGCGTAACCTGTAGGAACGCCTCGCGTGAGCTCACCTCGTTCAGGGGGAAAGGCATACTTCAAGCCGTGAATCAGGAACTCTTCGAGCGCTGATTTGTTGGGTATTTCCGAGGACTCCGCCCCACTCACGAGCCGAGCCTGGCGCGCCCGTTGGACAGCGGCGTGGACTTCCGAGGCACTCAGAAAGAGTTCTTCGGCAATTTGGGCATAAGAGGGTCGTTTCCCCCTGTACTCCAGGAGTTTTATGAGCACGACCACGTCTTGGGGCTTCAGATGCACGTGGAGAGTACATATTCGCTATTCGCGAATAGCAAATGGCCCGTTGAGCGCAAACAGACCACAGGCCCGGCTTGCTGGTTTACTGGGACCAATCGCTGTCGCGTTAAGAATGGGAATCGCGCGGTGTCGAATCGGCGACATCGCTGTATGTTACCGTGGTTGCTAGGACAACACGGTACGGTGCACTCTGACGATGCTCACTCGCAATTTCACCTCGCTGTTGGTATTCCTTTTGGCGGGGGTCGCGCCACTCCGCGGCCAAGATCAGTCTGCAAGTGTTGTTTCTCCAAGCACGATCGCTACGGATCGACCGGCAGTTACGAACTCCAGCGTTGTCGTACCGGCTGGCAGCTTGCAGCTGGAGAATGGTTTCCTAGAAACCGACAGCCAGGGGCAGAGCATCATTGACGGCCCGGAGACCTTAGTGCGCTTTGGTGTCGCCTCGAGAACGGAGCTGCGTTTCACGGCGCCGGACTACTACCAGAACCTGAGCAGTACTGGCGGCCTCGGCTCGGGATTCAGCGACTTCGCTGTCGGGGTGAAAGAACAACTTGGCCCCACACGGGGTGGATTCGATGTGTCCGCGATCCTGTTTCTCAGTTTCCCGACCGGCGCCCACACGGTGTCCAGCGGCGGATACGATGGTGGGGCGCAGGTGCCCTGGTCAAGGTCACTGACTGCTAAATGGACCGCGGCGGGGATGTTTTCATTGTATTGGCCCACACAGGGCCGCACGCGAAATGTGACCGGTCAGTCCACGTTTGAATTGGATCGGCAACTAACAGGACCTTGGGATGTGTTTGTGGAGTATGCAGGCAGCTTTCCCGAACGCGGCGGACCGCAACACCTGCTGCACTTTGGGACGGCACTAAAACTTGCAAAGCGGCACCAGCTTGATTTTCACGTCGGGGTGGGCTTATCGTCGGCCGCAGCGGATCATTTTATCGGGGTCGGCTATTCGTTCCTGTTTCAGGGATTCCGCCGTTAAGGATCGGCTTCTGGGCAACCCGCCCCAAGTTCCAGGCTTGGGTCGGCAGCCGCGTAGAGCTCGCGTGGCGGAGATTTGTTCCCTTCCAAACATACGGAGGCGGCACTAAACTGATCTAGGCAGCGCCAGAGAGCACCATGTGCTTGCGTGCCCTCAGTAAATCGGACGAGTTGATAAACGACTGCGGTAAGACTAGGCTGAGAGCGCAGGAGTGAATGTCGTCTGAGCACTTGAGGTTACCGCGATCGGCTTGTTCCAGAGCGGGGCTCTTGAATCTTCATAGCGCGATTCAATACATCCTTTTTATCGTTCTCGTCACCATCCTCGTTAAGCCCCTCGGCGGCTACATGGAACGAGTCTTTTCTAGAAAACGGACGGTACTTGATCGTTTATGTATTCCTGTTGAGCGGCTTATCTACCGCCTAACTACTGTAAATCCGGACCTCGAGATGACCGGCAAAGAGTATGCGACATGTTTCGTTCTCCTTGGCTTGGTCGGAACTCTACTGCTGTATGCCATTCTCAGAATGCAGCAGTTCCTCCCTTGGTTCTTTCCTCAGTACTTCACAACGCCCTTATCCCCAGACCTGGCCATGAATACGGCAATCAGCTTCTCGACGACCTCTACTTGGCAGGCCTATGCCGGCGAGACCACGATGAGCTACTCCAGCCAGATGGTGGGACTCTGTGCACAGAATTTCCTGGCTGGCGCTGCCGGACTAGCCGTGGGTATTGCCTTCATCCGCGGACTTGCCAGACAAAGGTCCAACACGCTCGGTAACTTTTGGGTTGATCTGACACGCGGGCTGCTGTGGATCCTGTTACCCGGCGCTTTGGCAGGCGCTTTGCTGCTCGTCGGGCAGGGCGTTCCGATGAACTTCCATCACTACGCGATCGCCACAACG
>Ga0210383_10005287_pt1 | contig 11351 bp, 7 predicted proteins | sample IncBWC14OmetaG_FD_160072 | JGI IMG/M metagenome (GOLD analysis project Ga0210383, IMG submission 160072) | Forest soil microbial communities from Barre Woods Harvard Forest LTER site, Petersham, Massachusetts, United States - Inc-BW-C-14-O ...
TACTATTACGGCTTTGCTAACGAGGGTTTGTGGCCGCTATGCCACATTGCTCACACCCGCCCGCTTTTCCGGGCCTCGGACTGGGAATACTACCAGGAAGTGAATCGCAAGTTCGCCAATGCCGTTCTCGAGGAGATGGAAGGCGTCCAACAGCCAGTAGTATTGGTTCAGGACTATCATTTTGCTTTGGCGCCGCGCCTGATCAAGGAGAAACGTCCCGACGCGCGCGTGGCCATCTTCTGGCACATCCCGTGGCCAAATCCCGAAGCCTTTGGGATCTGCCCGTGGCAACGGAAATTACTGGACGGCTTGCTGGGCGCCGACCTGATTGGTTTGCATGTCCAGTCGCATTGCAACAACTTCTTGCAAACCGTGGACCGCTCGCTGGAATCGCAGATCGACTGGGAACACTTCTCGGTCCGGCGTCACGGTCATTTCACCATGGTTCAACCTTTCCCCATCAGCGTGGACTTTAACGATTTCAACGCGGTGCAGGATGGAACTACTGACCCCTATACGGAACGTGCCACGCTTCTGAAAGAACATGGGGTAGAGGCCATTTTCATGGGTGTGGGAGTCGATCGCATGGACTACACCAAAGGGATTCTCGAACGCCTTCTGGCGGTCGAGCGGCTTATGGAGAGCCATCCCGTGTATCAGGGGCAGTTCACCATTGTGCAGATCGGGGCACCCAGCCGGACTCACATCAAGCGCTATCACGACTTTCTGGGAGAAGTTGAGTCCGAAGCGGACCGCATTAACTGGCGATTCCAGACCAGTCGGTGGAAACCGATTATTCTTTTGAACCGTCAGCACAGCCATCGCGAGATCCAGCGCTACTACCAGGCCGCCGATCTCTGTTTGGTTACCTCTCTCCATGACGGCATGAATCTGGTTGCCAAGGAATTCCTGGCGGCGCGGAATGATGAGCAGGGCGCCCTGATTCTGAGCCGGTTCACCGGTGCAGCACGGGAACTGCGCGACGCACTGTTGGTCAATCCTTACGACATCGATCAAACGGCAGAGGCTATTCGCTTCGCCCTTGAAATGGATCCAGAGGAGAAAAAAGAACGAATGCAGCGAATGCGGAAAACCGTGAAGGAGCACAATGTTTACCGATGGGCCGGCAATCTGATTGGCGCGCTGTGCGACATCCGCGTCGATACAACAGCCAAACTGCCGGAAGCATCCAACATCGACGTTGCGGCTGCGTATCAAACCCACCCGCATGACGAAGGAGGCTTGGTTGCTTGAGACCGATGCCAAACTGACCGCAGAGCACTTCTTCGAAGAACTGGCACAATCTCCCGCGGGCGCACTGCTGTTGGACTATGACGGCACTCTGGCGCCTTTTCAGGTGGAACGCGATCGCGCATTTCCTTACCCGGGCGTTTCCGCTCTGTTGCAGGAGATCATGAATACCGGCCACACCCAGGTTGTCGTGATTACGGGGCGTCGTGCCCAGGATGTCATTCCCCTTCTTGGCCTTGTGCCGCATCCGGAAATCTGGGGCGTTTATGGTTTGCAAAGGTTGAAGTCCGACGGAACCTGCGAAATGCCCCGGCTGGAGGAAAATGTCGTTCAGGCTTTGGCCGCTGCGGCCGAGTGGGTGAATGAGTTAGAGTTTGGCAACGTGTTAGAACTCAAGCCGGGCAGCGTGGCAGTGCACTGGCGTGGACTGGAAGAGTCCCTGGCCACGCGCATTCGCGGCAACGTTCTGTTGGGATGGCTGCCTATCGCCGACCGTGCACGCATGACTTTGCAGGAGTTTGACGGCGGCGTAGAGATGAAGCTAGCGACCTCCGACAAAGGAGATGCGGTGCGTAAATTCGTGGCGGAATTGGATTCTGCGATCTCGGTTGCCTACCTCGGTGATGACCAGGCTGACGAGGATGCTTTCCGTGTTCTGCAGAATCGTGGTCTTCGCGTGCTGGTCCGGCCGGAGTGGCGCGAAACCGGTGCTGATGTGTGGCTGCGACCTCCGGAGGAATTAGTAAAGTTCTTGTTTCAATGGCTGACAATTTGCCGCGGCGAGAAGTGATCTGCCTCCTCGCCGCGAGATCCTAATTTAGAGACGACTCTCCGCTAGCTGCCGGTCGCGGCAACCTCTACGTCGGAGAATCGCCTGCGGACTTTATCGCCGATCTCGCGCACTCTTCCTGCGATTTCGCCGCGAGTTTCTTCGCCGCTGGCAGGAGCGAGAATCAAGCCAACCCCGATCCCGATCCCCGCCCCTGCGGCAAAGCAAAGAGCGCCTCGAAGCAGGTCAGAGTCGTCCCCGCGGATCACCCTCGATGCTCTCGCCACGCGACCGGCGGCAGTTTCATATTTCTGCTGGGCAACGTGGCGCAGATCATCGATTTGCTCGGCGGCGCGGTCTCGTACGTTCTTTGTTGTGTTGTCCGACTGTTCCAGGAGATAAAGTCCAGTGCCGAGGAGTAGCTTGAAGAGTTTGTTCATAAACGGTCCTTTCGAATTGAACGACGATTCCCATCCCTAGCAGCGTAGCAGTTGATTCCTACCACCGCTATCGAGTTGATGCTGTAGGCGCACGCCATAGTTTGCCTATTTTGTTCTAGTGGGTGGCACACTTAGCCCCTCTGTACAACCCTGGCAACGATTCGCACACCCAAAGGCCGGCGTGGGGAGGCATTGTGAAAAAGCATGATCTTTCGTGGTTAAGACTGTTGGCTTTTTTTTCGATAACTACGCTCGCATCATCTTTGGTCGTTGCCGCCGTACTCGCTGGCTTTACCGTTGCGATCGCCGGCGGCGAACCTCCGCAAATGTTGAACGATCAGAACGTAGACCCAAGTGTACCCGGCCAGACCTTTTCCGGGATCATCACCGACGCGCGCTGTGGTCCGAGGCATACTGATTCGGAACAGAGCGCATCGGGATGTACCCGAATGTGCGTGCGAAACGGCTCGAAATACGTCCTGGTGGACGGCGACAGAAAGTACGAATTAGCGGGCAATCTGGAGCAGTTCGATCGGTTCGCTGGCGAGCGAGTCAGCCTCACCGGTGTTCTTAGTGGAGACACTGTCAGAGTGAGTTCCGCAAGTCCCCACATCGCCGGCGGACCGGGACAGCCATAGCACGGCAGAGCATACAGCATTTACCTGATTGTTCGGCAACGGCGATGTTCGCTAGTGTTGTCCTGAGCCTTGTCGCGAATGGGTCTCGACGCCGGGCTGGGGTGGTCATGGGTTAGTGTCGGCAAAAACCGACGTTCGGACCCTCACGACCACCCCGTCAATCTCCAAGCAAAATATCTACACTTTATCGATTGTCTGCTGCGATAGCCCGCGCTAAGAACAGCATCAAACCGTTTGCAATTTAGGGAAGGAGGCTGTATGAAAAGAGCTTTGATTGCGGTGCGAAATATTATAGGTACTGCTGGGTTGCTGCTCATCGGGTACGTCGTTCTCACTTCGATTCCCGACGTGGGACGTTACGTCAAGATCAGCACGATGTGAGGCCTCGGTGCGGCGCGCCTCATGCTAAGGTGCGCCATTCACGCTGGACAACTAACTTCTAAATTCGGAAGACCCCGGCCACGCGGGCGTCGTATCCGCATCTTGAAGAAAGTCACTGGCTCGGCATCCCCGGCACTTTCAGTTTTCCCGCCAGCTTACTTGCAAGACTCTTTATCTCTTTTTCTCTCGCTGCGTTCACGATTCCTTTTGAGTCGTCGTAAAGACTTTCTCGCAAGATGGTGGCGAGCCGCGCCTTGAGTAGTGCCCGGTGCGCGAGGGACTCGGGGATAGGAAGCTTCTCCGGTTGTGAAGGCTGCGAACACGTTAGAGTCCCCCCGACGAACGCAGCCTTGAGATCAGGCTGTGTAAGTCCCGATGTTTGTCCCATCGCTTGTACGCCAAGAAGAGCAGAAGCAACGGTAAAGGCAAGCAGGGCAAACCAACTCTTTGCCACATCTCTACCTCCTTACTATCGAAGCCGACGGAATAGTCACAGGGTTCCATCCGGTCGTGCGCAAAGATGAGATTCCTCTTCCGCAGGTTTGCTCCCTACACGAAGCCAGTGAACCGGCTACACGTTTGCTGGGACAACGCGGCTATGGCGCACGGTTGAGCAGTTGCTCGCGAGCAATCGCCAGCGAGGGACCGCTTCGCAGATGTGCTACGATATAGTTAGGCAATCCGTCCAGGATCTGTGGCGCTGGCGCCAACGATGCAGCGTTCGAACTGCGCCGCGACAAACCCTGGAAACGGTTTCGGCATCTTTGATTGGGGCAATCTAAGTGAGCCGGGACGACACTATCTAACTCCGACACACCGTGCCACTTCGCCCATCTGGCATTTTGAAAACTTTTTGCAGACGGTAGAGCCCAGTCATGGTGGAGCAGGAAAGCTTCTGGACCGGATGGCGGGAGCGTCTCTCGGCGCTTCGCAATGTGCCTGCAGTTCTGAAAATCGTGTGGGACTCCGGTCCGGCAGTGGTTGTATTTGGACTGGCGTCGCGCCTGTTCTCGTCACTTCTGCCGGTTGTGCTTTTGTGGATCACCAAGCTGATCATCGATGGCATCGTCCATGCTGTCTCAACTCATCAGCCGGTGCAGCCGCACTTCTGGTTGCTGGTAGCGGCGGAATTTTCACTTGCTGTCTTGAACAGCGCTCTCATCCGAGCGACCGACTATTCGGATTCCTTGCTGGCTGACAAGTACACGCGCCACGTCAGCATTCGAGTCATGAATCATGCGGCTGGGCTGGATCTGCTGGCGTATGAAGATCCGGTTTTCTACGACCGTCTGGAGCGAGCGCGAGTGCAAGCAACTGACCGGCTCGGCATGATTCAGGCCATCGGGCGGCTGATCCAGCAGGCGATTACGACCCTGACGCTGTCCGTCTCGATCATGTTGTTCTCTCCCTGGTTGATGCTGCTGCTGATCGCGGGCGTGCTTCCGGCATTTCTCGGGGAAAGCCATTTTGCTTTTCTGGGATACGCCAAGAACTTTCGCCAGACGCCGATCCGGCGGCAACTGGATTACCTGCGCATCCTTGGCGGGAGCAAGGAAGCTGCGAAGGAGTTGAAGCTCTTCGGGTTGCGAGACTTCCTGCGCGAGCGTTTTGCCCGCTTGTCCGACGCGATTTACGAAGAGAACGTCGCCTTGTCTCGACGCAAGCTGATTGCGGGCACGTTGTTGTCCGTGGTCGGCACCATGGGCTACTACTCCGCGTATGTATTTGTGATTTGGCGTACGGTCAACGGCGCATTAAGCATCGGTACACTAACGTTTCTCGCGGGAGCGATTCAGCAGGCCAGCAGCAACATCGAGCAGATCTTTTCAACCCTTACCGGCATCGCCGACCAGGCGCTGTTCCTTACAGACTTGCTCGCCTTCTTTGAGATGCAAGCCACCATTCGCTCTAAACCTAATGCGCTGCCGGCCCCTAGACCCATCATGCTTGGATTCGAGTTTCAGAACGTTTCCTTCCAGTATCCGGGAAGCTCACGGCTGGTTCTTAACCGCTTGAACTTTCAGTTGCGTCCCGGAGAGCGAGTGGCGCTGATTGGCGGAAACGGCCAGGGCAAGACCACCATCGTAAAGTTGATTACCCGTTTGTACGATCCTTCGGAAGGACGGATATTGCTCGATGGCATCGATCTTCGCGAGTATGACCTTGAAGATCTGCATCGCGAGATGGGTGTCATCTTTCAGGATTTCATGCGTTATGAAATGACCGCGCGCGAAAACATCGCAGTGGGCCGGGTCGAGGAAATCGACAATCTGGAACTCTTGCAAGGAGCGGCGCGGAAGAGCATGGCGGACCATATTATCGGGCGACTGCCCGAGCGCTACGAACAAATGCTGGGCCGGCGTTTCGACCGGGGGATGGACCTTTCTGGTGGCGAGTGGCAAAAAGTCGCGCTGGCCCGGGCTTATTTGCGCGATGCCCAACTCCTGATTCTCGACGAGCCGACGGCCGCGCTCGACGCGCTCAGCGAGTTTGAGGTCTTTCGCAGGTTTTCCGAACTCACCGCCGGCAAGACTGCGCTCTTTATTTCACACCGATTCTCCACCGTGCGTATGGCTGATCGCATCGTAGTGCTCGACAATGGCAGAATCATCGAGGAAGGCAGTCACGATCAACTGGCGAGCTTGGGAGGCCGCTACGCCGAAATGTTCGAGATGCAGGCCTCGAGCTATCGCTAGGAATATAAATATACAAGATGCCCCCGAGTGCCCATCTCGAAATTATGAATTCAAACCCTGACGGCCTGCGCCAACCACGGGAGGCAGCGGTGCCCGATCCACAAACTGTGCGTGCGAGCGCTACAGAACTGGCCGGGAACCTGGCGTGGCTCCCGGGTCAGGATGCTTCGCGACCCTTTCGGAGTCGTTGCCGAGCGCTATCTCACGCGCTTAAACCGCTGTTGAAAGCGCTGGAATCTCCGCCCCCGCGGACTATCTCAGACGATTTTCGCTGGCTGCATGACAATACTCGCCTGCTCGAGGCCGAACTGGAAGATGTCCGTGAATCGTTTGACCTGCCTCGCAACGTTCCCCAAGTTCGCGCTCCCAACGGCATGGTTGTTCCCAGAATAGCGGCCTTGGCTGAAGACTTTCTCGCCGCCACTTCGTACCAGTTTGGCGAACCAACTTTCGTTGGCTACATTCAAGCCTTCCAAGAAGCCACCGTCCTCAAAATGACGGAGTTGTGGACGCTCGTCCCCGTTTTCAAACTTGTTCTCCTCGAACAGATTGCGCTGCGCGGCGGTGGGCTGCTCAAGGATCCAACAGGATCGTTCGGTGTCGACGTCCTCGTCCGTAGTCTTCGAGATGTTGCGCAAACGTCATGGAAAGATGTGATCGAGCCCCTGATTCTCTTCGACCACGTTTTGCGCGAAGACCCCGCGGGAGCCTATCCCCGGATGGACTTCGACAGCCGCGAACTATACCGGAAGAAACTGGTGGATATCGCGGACCGCTCCGACTGCAACGAAATAGCGGTTGCCCGCAAAGCGATCGCGCTTGCCCGCGATGCCCGGGAACAATCCCACGAGGATCCGCGAGTGACTCTGCGCCGCTCGCATGTCGGCTGGTATCTGCTTGCCGAGGGAACGACGATGCTTGAACAAACCGTCGGTTTCCACCCCCCGATCTCCCACCGTCTGCGTTCCTTCCTGCGCGCGCACCCGGACGAACTCTATCTGTCCGTAATCGCCGTGCTCACCTTCGCGATAATGTCGGGCGTCGTTGTGCTCTTGACGGATCCGCGAAGTTCGCTGGGGCTCATTCTTCTGGCAACGCTGGCAGTGTTGTTGCCCAGTTCGCAGAGTGCTGTCCAGATCGTGAACTACGTAATTACGCTGCTGCTGCCCGCGGAGATTCTGCCCAAGATTGACCTTTCAGAGGGACTTCCAAACGATTGCATCACATTGGTATCCATCCCAGCGGTTTTCTTAAGTGAAAAACAGGTCCATAAGTTGGCGGAAGACTTGGAAATTCGCTTCCTGGGTAACCACGATCCAAATCTGCATTTCGCGCTGCTCACCGATCTCCCCGACTCGGCGTGGGAACCTCGGGGAGACAACTCTCTGGTCGAACTGTGCGCGGATCTGATTCGGGGTCTAAACGAGCGATACGCGGGACAGGGGATGGGATCGTTTTTCCTGTTTCATCGGCGGCGCATTTATAACCCGCGTGAAAGACTTTGGATGGGTTGGGAACGCAAGCGCGGCAAATTGATGGATCTGAACAACCTGCTGCGAGGTACGCATGACAGCTTTCCGGTTAAGGTTGGCGATCTCTCTTTGCTGTCAAGCGTACGGTTCGTAATCACTCTCGATGCCGATACCGAACTACCCCGCGGATCGGCCCATCGGATGGTCGGGGCGATGGCCCATCCTTTGAATCAGGCGATCATCGATCCGGAGCGGGGCGTCGTGGTCAAGGGCTATGGCATCCTGCAGCCTCGGGTTGGGATCAGCGTACAAAGTACGGCGCGTTCCTGGCTGGCCAGTATTTATTCCGGCGAGACCGGATTCGATATTTACTCCCGCGCCGTTTCCGATGTGTATCAAGACCTGTACGGCGAGGGTATTTTTGTAGGCAAGGGAATCTATGAGGTCGAAACGCTGCATCGGGTTCTTGATCGTCGATTCCCACGCAACACCTTGTTGAGTCACGATCTCGTCGAAGGCGCTTACGCCCGCGCAGGCCTTCTGAGCGACGTTGAAGTGATCGAGGATTATCCTTCACATTACAGCGCCTTCAATCGACGTAAACATCGCTGGCTCCGGGGTGATTGGCAGGTTGCAGGATGGCTGCGCCCGCGTGTTCCCGACGAGTCGGGAGAGCAGGTCCACAATCCCCTGTCCATTATTTCCCAGTGGAAAATTCTCGATAACCTTCGCCGTAGCCTGGTGGAACCGGCGACCTTCCTTTTGCTTGTGCTGGGATGGCTCGTGCTTCCCGGCAGCCCGATTTTGTGGACGCTTGCGACCCTCGGAATTTTGTTTCTTCCTGCAGGGTTCCAGTTGGCCGTCGGACTCGTCCGTTCGGCATTGTTGAAGCGAGGTCCGCGTGTTGTCGAGGCTCTGAGTGCGTTTTTTGACGAAAGTGTCACTGACTGCTTGACGCTTACATTTCTCGCACATCAGGCGTTGTTATCCATGGATGCCGTGGTGCGAACCATGGTTCGCCGCGTCATCACACGGCAAAGACTCCTGCAATGGGAAACAGCGGCTCAGGCAGAGCTTGCAGGTTACAAGCGCACCGTGCTGGATATTTACCTGGATTGTACCCCTGCGCTCTCGCTCGGATTATTTCTCTTAGTGTGGTTCGCACGTCGCGCATCGCTCTCAGCTGCGCTTCCGATTCTTGTGCTCTGGGCGTGTAGCGTTCCAATTTCGTTTTGGCTGAACCGGCCGCCTCGGGCTCTGCGCAAGCCAGCATCGCAGAAAGATCGATGGTTCCTCCGTCTCGAAGCGCTGCACATCTGGAGATACTTCGCTGAGTTCAGCACTGAAGAACATCATTGGCTGATTCCAGACAATGTGCAGGAGGAACCCGCCAAAGTCGCAGCCCGTATTTCGCCAACCAATCTCGGTTTTCTTCTCAACGCGCGCCAGGTGGCTTGCGAATTCGGTTATCTCACAACGCCGGAATTTGCTGAACAGACCCTCCGCACCCTCGCAACCGTGGCCCATCTGGAACGATATCGAGGTCACCTATTCAACTGGTACGACACGCGATCGCTGGCACCGCTTTCCCCCGCCGATGTGTCCAGCGTCGATAGCGGTAATTTACTGGCTTCGCTCTGGACTATTCAGCGCGGATGTCTCGAACTATTAGATCGCCCCCTGTTGCAGCCGGAATTGGCGGATGGATTTCTGGATTGCCTTCATGTGCTGACCAGCCTTCGTGTCCTGCGACGCCGCCGGTTTGCCGCTTTGAGCAAGGAGCTTAAAAAACGAGATTGGCTGCAGAACCTTTTAACTCTTCCGGACGCCCTTCTCAATGATATCGATCAGCGGGCTTCCACTTCGAAACGGGTTGAAGCCCGATGGTTCGGAGATCAGGCGCAACAACGCATTCGCCAGCTCAGGCGGACCGTCGAACTCTATGCTCCGTGGATGCTTCCAGAGTTCGCCGCAGTTGCAAAAGATACAGCGATGCCGTCGCAAGGCGCGGCCGACGGCCTGTCGTTGCAACGGATGCCAGCCGTCATCGACGACCTTACCGTTCGTCTGCAGTCGGCGATGGATTCGATGTCTCCCGGAGAGTCGGCTGCGACCCTTCGGCGACTCTTGTCATTGCTGCCGGAGGCGCGCTCCCGGGTAACCGAACTGATAAAGGACCTCCGGAAAATCGCGGACCAGGCGGGCACGTTCGCAAGTGAAATGGATTTTGGTTTCCTACTGAACCAGAAAAGACATTTGCTGTCGGTCGGTTTCGACGTCGAAACCCAGCGGCTGCACCCGGCGTGTTATGACTTGCTCGCCACTGAATCGCGCATTGCGGTGTTTGTTGCCATCGCCAAAGACGATATCCCTCAGGAGATTTGGTTTTTGCTCGGCCGGCCCCATGCGTTGGATAAGGGCAGGGCCATACTCTTGTCCTGGACAGGGACCATGTTCGAGTACCTGATGCCAGCCCTCTGGATGCGCATCTACCCAAACACGCTCCTGGAGCGTTCGTTGGTGACGGCAGTGCGCACCCAGCAGGCATATGTGGCGGACCGGCAAATTCCCTGGGGCATCTCTGAGTCGGCCTATTTCAGAATGGACGAGTCCGGCAACTATCAGTATTACGCTTTTGGCGTTCCTCAGCTGGCTCTGCGCAAACTCGATCGGGAGGCAATCGTAATCTCGCCGTATTCGTCGTTCCTGGCACTGCATGTTGATTCTCCAGCTGCCCTGCGGAACTTGCGCGAAATGAAAAATAAAAAATGGCAAGGGACCTACGGATTCTATGAGGCTATCGACTTCACCCGTTCGCGGCGGCGCTCCTGGTTCCATCGTTTCGAAATCGTGCCTTGCTGGATGGCACATCACCAGGGCATGAGCTTGCTCTCCATAGCAAACTTCCTGCGCGATGATGTGGTGCAGCGCTGGTTTCACAGCCATCCGAGAGTCCAGGCGACAGAACTGCTCCTGCAGGAAAAGCCCGCGGCTCATCCTCGACCCGTACGCAGAGGCACTCCAGTGCCGGGGGCAGCGTAATTGCAGCGACGGACGAGAACCTCCATCCGCAGTTTTCGCCTCATCGGTCTGGCAGTTCTCTTGACGTTGTGGCTAAATGAACCCGTGCACAGCGCGCAGCTTCCCACACACTCGGACGTGATCGTCATCGACGCCAAGGCCGCCTCGCATCCTTTTCCGCACTTTTGGGAGAAAATGTTTGGTTCTGGCAGAGCAATCCTGACTCTGCGCGACAGTTATCGCGATGACTTGCGCGCGGCCAAACAGATCACCGACTTCCGCTATGTGCGCTTCCACGGCATTTTCCACGATGAAGTCGGCGTTTATGACCTGGATAGCACCGGGCACGCGGTATACAACTTTTCCTACGTCGACCAAATCTATGACGGTTTACTCGCAATCGGTGTGCGGCCCTTTGTTGAGGTCAGCTTCATGCCCAACAAGCTTGCTGCAAAAACCATCCTGCACCCCTTCTGGTACAAACCCACTGTTTCCCCGCCAAGCGATTGGACCGACTGGGACGGCCTCATCGCCGCTTTCACTCAACACTTGGTCGATCGCTACGGAATCGATGAAGTTGCGCAATGGTATTTCGAAGTGTGGAACGAGCCTAATCTCGACTTCTGGGCGGGAGAACCAAAGCAGTCCACCTACTGGAACCTTTACGACCACACCGCGCTTGC
>Ga0210383_10005288_pt1 | contig 11351 bp, 13 predicted proteins | sample IncBWC14OmetaG_FD_160072 | JGI IMG/M metagenome (GOLD analysis project Ga0210383, IMG submission 160072) | Forest soil microbial communities from Barre Woods Harvard Forest LTER site, Petersham, Massachusetts, United States - Inc-BW-C-14-O ...
GACTCGGGTTCGTCCCTACCGGCCAGCTCGACATTAACGGCGAGGTCATCGTCCGCCTCGTGCTGCCTTGAGAGCACCCGCCCTAGGCAGAATCGGGTGTTCAACGGTGCAACCGAACCATCGGTCAGCTGACCAACATCGAAACCATCGCCCCCACCACTCCCCCACCGCGCCGGGGACCCAGACGGCGCAGAAGTGGTACGCCGGGTTGCCTACCCGGACACGCAGCCATCCGCGGCCAGCATCCGTGTTCCTGAGAGCGACAACGCGACACAACCTTTGACTCAGTATGCCGGGACGGCTCGGGTGGCTGATAGTCCAGAAAGATCCCCGCGGACTCGGCCCGCCCGTCTGCTCGAACCAGGGTTCGAAGCGGCCCTGGGGCTGGCCCTACAGTGACCCTAGAGCGTCCAGGATAAGCGGGGTAAATCCAGGGGAATTGGCAGGGCCCTGCCGGGCGTCCTGCCGGGCAAGACAGCAGGTCAGGGGTCCGGTAGTCCTGGCACCGAAGGGCCGGAGCGGCACTCTGACACGGAAGAGGTCACTGGTTCAAATCCAGTACGGCCCACCAGCAAGGACGTCTAATCAGGGGCGTCCTTGTTGGCGTTCGTGCGTCACCGGTGCGTCGTGGCGGCGCGCCCAGGACTGCACCACCTTGTCATGTGCGTCCGGCGCGAGGTGCGCGTACCGCTCAGTTGTTCGGTAGCTTTCATGACCGAGGAGCGCCTGGACGTCGTACAACGGCACGCCGTCGATCACGAGCCAGCTCGCGGCGGTGTGGCGCATGATCCTCGGCGGGAACCCGCGGATGCCCGCAGCTTCCCCAGCCGGATACCAGATGCGGTCCCTGAAATTCCCGTCATCATCCGGGCCACCCTCCGGGGCCGTGAACACCAGGGAGTCACGCGGGCGTCCGGCCATCAGCGCCGACATGCCCGCACTGAACCTGGCCAGCACGGAGCCGGAACTCGCGATCAGCCCGGATGATCTCGATGCCGACCCCTACCTGCTCAACTGCCGCAACGGCACTATCGACCTGCGGACCGGCGAACTGGTCAAGCACGACCCAGCGCTGCTGCTCACCAAGATGGCCGGTGCCGGCTACGACCCGGAAACGAGCGGCCCGGAATTCGCCAAGTTCCTGGAGCGCATCCAGCCGGACGAGGACATGCGGGAGTTCCTGGCCCGGCTCCTCGGCCATGCCCTTGACGGCACGGTAACCGCGCACATCCTGCCGATCTTCTACGGTGACGGGGCCAACGGGAAGAGCACCCTCATCGAAGCCGTCATGAGGGCACAGGGCGACTATGCCGACGCCGCCGATCCTGACCTGCTGAGGGCCAGGACATTCGATGCCCACCCGACCGGCGTCGCCGACCTGTTCGGGCTGTGCCTGGCGCTGCTGCACGAAAGCGACGCCGGGCACCGGCTGGCCGAGGGAACCGTCAAGCGGCTGACCGGCGGCGACCGGCTCAAGGCCCGGCGGATGCGGGAGGACTTCTGGTCATTCGAGCCTTCCCACACATTCGTCATGCTGACCAATCACAAGCCGCTCGTGGGCGGCACCGACGAGGGGATCTGGCGCCGCCTGCGCCTGGTCCCGTTCGAGGTGGTCATCCCGCCGGAGGAACGCGATGAAGACCTCGGCGCCAAGCTCGCCTTCGAGGCCGACGCAGTACTCACGTGGCTCGTCGCCGGATACCGCGCATGGCGCGAGTCGGGATTCGTCGAGCCGCGGCAGGTAACCGAGGCGACCGACGCCTACCGCGCCGAAAGCGACCCGCTCGGCCGGTTCCTCGAAGAGCGGTGCCTCCTCATGTCCGGCATGCATGTCGGCAGCACCGAGCTTTTCACCGCCTACGAAAAATGGTGCGCAGCAGAGCGCGAAGACGCCGGCACGCCAACGGCGTTCGGCAACGCGATGAAGGTAAAGGGATTCGAGAATTACCGGTCGAACGGTATCCGGTGGCGCGGGGTCGGGCTGGCTGAAGAGGACAGCCAGTGATCCGGGCGGAAGCGTTGGAAGGGCCGGAACGGTCTATGTCACCGACGCGCGCGCGTGTGTGGGCGCAAAGCTAAAAACCCGTCCTACCCTTCCAAATGTCGACAGTGCGTATTCGCGTAGCTACCAGATGTGGCCGCTTGGAAGGGTCGGAAGGGTCTACAGCTTGACCGTCCACATGCGCGCGTCACGCGCGCGCGAACCCTTCCAACCCTTCAACTCTTCCGCCTTTCCAGTTGCGGCCGGCCGTCCCACGCAGACCGCACAGCAATTCCTCTCATACACAGAGCTCATGCACAGAAAGGAAAAGCACTTGAGCTTCGAAAACCGCAAGCAGGATACCGGAGAAAATCCTAAGGCGATGGCGCAGGTCGAATCAGAGCGGGGCCGCGCAGAAACGGCTGATCAATGATGGCGAGCGGGCTTGGATGCTCGCGAGGGATCTGGCTGACCATGCCGTCCACGCTCCTCACGGTCGCGATCTCCGCCGGCCTCGCCCTGGCTGCGGCCGTCAAGGTGCTGCTCACGTTTGCGTGGACGCGCCTGACCGCGCCGAGAGGGAAGCACCGGGGAACCCGGCTGGCAGCCCGGTTACGCCGCCGCCAGGTGCCAGAAAGCTTGACGCCGGGGTAGTGCCATTCCTTATGGCACTACCCCGGCGTCGTGCACTCCGGTCGCGGCGGCGAGCGCGAGAGTGGCGTGGACCTGGGCGTCGGCCAGGATGATGGCGGCCTGAGTTCCGGGCCAGGCGCCATACAGGGCGTTGCGGCCTTCGCGGGCCAGCGTTATCAGCCGCTCGGCTTCGAGATAGTGTTCCTGGCCGGTCATCGGTCTCTCCAGTTGTCTAGGTGCCTGGCACTGGAGTGATACCACCCTGCCGACCGCTACCATGCCGGAAGGCTGATCGAGATTGCGGTATTAGCCGGGGTTGTCCTGGGCACCCTCGCCTCGCGGCTGCTCACGTTCGCCTGGCGGCGCCTCACCGCACCCCGGGAAGGCACCGGCACCGGTCATCCCGCATGTTCCGTCACTGACAGGACGCTTCTCCGCGAAGCCGTGCCGCCTGGCCGGAGTAGCCCGGTCCTTCATCTGAGCGCCCGGCTCAAACGCACTCCAGCATGCACACGACTGGAGTAGCCTCCAGGGCCTCGGCAAAGTCGTCGGCTAGCAATTCATGATCGTTTGCAGTGGCCTGCTGGGCCGGCGGGCGTGGTGGCACAGGGCGGCGGCGATGCTGGTTTCCCCGGTCAGCCGCAAGGTGGTGATGGCCTCGCTGCGCAATAGGTAGCCTGGCCATCACACGGGGGCCGCTTGCGGTGCGGACCCGGGATCGGTGCTCGTCGTAGGTGACGTCGCGGAGAACGGACCCAGTGCAGCCGGTCCTCGATTGACCAGTGGCCGCGCGCGATGGCGGCGAGCTCGGCGGGCCGGGCCTGGCCGACCCCAAGCTCGGGGAACGCGAGGTCGCCGCTGGCCTGCTGGCCCACGCCGCCCGCACCGGTTCCCTGTGGCCCGGGCTGACCCTGATCGGCGACAAGGGCTTTGCCGGGCGCGAGTTCGAGGAGCTGGTCACCGCCGGGTTCGGGCTGCACCTGGTCCGTCCTGACCGCCGTGACGAGGCGCCCCGCCACGGATCCATCGGCTGGATCCGGCAGTGGATCGAGTCGGTCAACGACACCCTCAAGGGCCAGCTCGACCTCGAGCGCCACGGCGGCCGCACCACCGAGCGCCTGTATGCCCGCATCGCTCAGCGCCTGCTGGCCCTGGCTGTCTGCGTCTGGCACAACTGGACTGCCGGCGCCTCGGTCAGGCGCTCGCTGATCCAGTACGACCACTGAACTCCTAAGGAGCCACTCGTCTGGGCGAGGTCGCCCGGCTGGCCATGTGCGCGATCAGGTCCCTGGCCGGGCCGGCGGGCGGGTTCGCCGCGCCGGCCCAGATGACGCGCAGGGTCCGGCGCAGGTCAAGCTCGGGTGTCCGGACCTCGGCCAGCCGGCCTGCGGCCAGGTCATCGGCGACGGCCAGTTCGCTGATGACCGCCGGCGCCGCGCCGGCCAGCACAGCCGCGCGGACCGCCGCGGTGGTGGAAACCGACAGCGCGGCGGGAGCCTGGGCGTATCCCGCGCCGAGGGCGGCGGCCAGCGCCGCGGCCATGGTGTCCCGGGTCCCCGAGCCGCCTTCCCTGCTGACCAGGGGAGCGGCGGCCAGCTCCGCAGCGCTGATCCCGCCGCGACGGCGTGTCCAGGGATGGCCGGGAGCGACGACGACTGCGAGCCGATCATGGCCGATGACCCGGCTGCGCAGCCGGGCCGGCCGCCGCGGTCCCTCGATGAAGCCGAGATCCGCGGTCCCCTCGGTGACGTGGCCGATGACCGTCTCGGAGTTGACCGCAGTCAGCACGACATCGAGGGCCGGGCCGCCTGGGTGGCCGGCCGCGGCCCGGAACGACGCCAGCCAGGCCGGCAGCAGTTGCTCGGCGATGGTCGAGCTGGAGCTGACCCGCAGCCGGCTGCGCCGGTCAGTGCGCAGCGCGGCGATCCCGGCGTCCAGCCCGGCCGCCACCTCGAGCAGCCGGGCCGCCCACTCCGCGATCACCGCGCCCTGGGGGGTCAGGCTGGAACCGCGCGGGCTGCGGCGCACCAGCGGCACGCCGGTCTGCGCCTCCATGGCCCGGATCCGCGCCGAGACCGCCTGCTGGCTCACGCCGATCTGCTGGGCGGCGCTGTTCAGGCTGCCGCCCCGGGCCACGCCGAGCAGCACCTCCAGCGCGCCGAGGTCGGGGACGTGGCCGCTGAGCGCCATGCGGCCAGCATAACCAGGTACAAGCCAGCCTTGTACCCGGTCAAGCACGCCGCCTCTACTGGCCGCGACCGGCGGCGGGCAGCATCGAATCGGAACCGACCTAATCCGGAAGGAACTACAGACCATGGACGGATCCACCGCCTCCCTCATCGTCATCCCGATCGTGCCCACGCTCGCGCTCGCCGCGTGGCTGCTCCTGGTGGCCTACGCTGCCGCCCACCCGCTGTGGAAGCACGGCACCGCGGCGGCCGGCCCGGAGAACCCCGCCCCGGCAGACCATCAGATCCGTCCCGCCGAACCCCGCCCCGCCGACCTGGCCCTGGCCCACGCCGGCCAGGACGCCATCCCGGAAAAGCCCGCCAAGCTAGCGGCCTGAACTGGGCCGCCCGGCCCGCACCATTGAGGGCGTTTCGGGCCCGCATCGCCCAGCGGCTGCTCGCCCTGGCCGTGGCCATCTGGCACAACTGGCCGGTCAGAACCACCGGCCTGCCGTCCCTGACCGACTACGACCACTGAACCCATAAGGAATTACTCGTCTAAAGAGGCTGCGCCTCGGACCGCCGAGTTTCGTGGTTCCGGTCGCGCACGGCTGATCGCTGATTGATCCTCAGACCGTAGACGTGCTGAGGGTGGTCAGTATGGGACACGGTGAACTGGCAGCGGTCCGGCCAGCGGTGGTGACCGCCGCGGAGATGGTTGCCGGGCATGTCCGGCTGGATATCTCCTGCGTGGATCGCCTGTATCAACGGGTACGTGGCCAAGCTGCAGACTCCCGGCGGGGTGATCTACTTCTTTCACGATCACCGGGGTAAGCCGATCGCGTCCCCGGCGCTGTTCGAGCCAATCGGGGAGAAGTTCCGCCGGGACATCAAGGACTGGGCGCAGGCCAACGGCATCCCGATGATCCGGTTCGGGGCCGGAGACCGCAAGGCTGATGTGATGGCCCCTACCTGGATGCCGCTGCCGCAACCGGACGGTCGCAGGTGGCGGCCATCGGCTGTGCCCAGGAGTTTCAGCTGGTGTGGACCGCCCGCAAGCGCGACACCGACCCGGGCGCCTGCCCGCAGTTCTCCTTCACCAAGGAACAGCGGCGGGTGTCGGTGTTCTACGTCTACATCTGGGACAGCACGATGGGCAGCGGCTTCATCAAGCTCTGCACCTATTTCCCGTATCCGGTCAAGGCGTGGGTCAACGGGCACGAGTGGGCCAAGCGGCAGGCGGCCGCCGCCGGGATCGGCTTCACCGCGCTGTCCAACGGGTTCGCCTCCTGCGACGATCCGGCCGGGCTGCAGGCCATCTGCGACCGGTTCGGTCCCGGCACCGTGCAGGTGTGGTTCGAGCGGTGGATGTCCCGGATCCCGCTGCCGCTCACCGATGCCGACCGGGACGCCGGGTACTGGCGGGAACTGTCGATGCGGCAGGTGGAGACCTCCCGCCACCCTGGTCTTCGACGACGACGTCCATGCCCGCGCGTTCTTCGAGGCGCTGCTGTGCGAGAACATGGACCTGGGCCGCCCGGAGAACGCCGGGCTGCTGTTCCGCCGGGGGCAGCGATCTGGACGTCCCAGCGGGCCGCCGCCGGGCGGCGGGTTCAAGACCAAGATCGACCGGTACTGCGACCTGATCACCCTCAACGTGTTCTACAAGAACTCCCGGGTGAAGCAGTACCTGAAAGACGGCGTCGCGCTGCGGATCGAGACCGTCGTCAACAGCCCGAAGGACCTGCGCTGCAACCGGATGCTCGCGAACCTGCCCGAGCTGCAGGGCAAGGCGCGTGCAATCAACGCCCGGCTGCTGGAGACTGAAACCGCCGGCCAGGGCACGGCACTTGTGAGTCCAGTCATCGAGCGGATCACCAGGCCCACCCTCACCGGGGAAGGAAGGAAGGCGCCCGCACTGCGGTTCGGCGACCTTCGAGTGCAGGCCCTGGCCGGCGCCGTCGCCGCCATGCTGTTCACGGTCACCGGCATCACCAACAGGAGCCTGCGCGCCCTGATGACCGGCCTGCTGCACCGCCCCCACAGCATGAACCAGGCCAGCTACGACCTGGCCCGGCTGGCCCGCAACGGCCTCATCGCCCGGGTCCCGGGACGCAACCGCTACACCCTGACCCGCGACGGGCTGCTGTTCGCGTGCTTCTACACCAGGGTCTATGACCACATCCTCCGGCCGCTGATGGCACCAGACCGGCCCAACGCGCCGCCGGAGCTCACCGCGGCCCTGGACACCCTCGACCTGCTCGTCGCCGACCACATCGCCAGGGCCCGCGTCCCCACCGCAGCCTGACATCTCCTCACGGTCCGCGTCCACAGCCAGGCCGGACTCCGGCCTGCCGCCAAGCATCCCGCACCATTACCCCGTCACACTCAGGACTAACGTCAAAGACGTGGCACCGAAGGTGCCCTAGACGGGAGGACTCTCCCCCAGTCGCCAGACCAGGACCAGAACTAAGACGAATCGAACAGGCAGCGCTGTCAACCTCAAGTCGTCGAACAAGACGGCGAAACTTACCTTCCTCCTGGAATCCCTCCCCGGCGATCGTGAGGGTCTCCGTACCCCAGCCTGTAGAGAAACTACGAAACGTACAGGTCAGATCTTTCCTGCGCCGCCTCGTCCACGCTGGCATAGACAGCGAACACACCAGCCATGCACGGCAGGACGAGGACCCGGCGCACCTTCCCCCGCGCCCCCGCGAGAACCAGGTCCCCGCCAGCCTCCCGCGCCCGCGTCCGAGCCCGGACCAGGACACCCAGGCTGGCGCAGTCAATGAACGTCAGGTCCGACAGGTCCGCGAAGACATGCGGGCTACGGGCCACGGCCTCCGAGAGCACCGCCCCGAGGTCCGCGGCGTTAGCGATGTCGAGTTCCCCACGCAGCGTAACGACGACATGAGCGCCCTCGTCGCGGATGGCCGGCTCATTGCTGAACATAGCCCTGCCCCTCCTGCTCTTGCGCAAGGCGGGGTCTAGACCCAGCAGCTATCCCAGGCTTGCGATGCTACTCCTAGGGCTAGCTAGTGGCTACAGCCGAGCCGGTCACCGGTGGCGGGCACTGTAATACAGGACAGGCCCGCGGGCAGACCTCCTCCCCGGGGGACCCGCCACCCCGTCACGAGACGTGACCACGAGACCAGCCAAAACGAACACCCCATAACGGCTCGATGGCTGGCTGGCCGGATGCCTCTCAAGGTCGTCTGCCTGCTGGTCCCCCGGATACTCGGCCTGGCTGTCCTGATATCCCGCGGCGACCTGGCGAAGGATGCCGAGCTGCTCGTGCTCCGCGCGAGAACGCGGCGCTGCGCCGCCACGCCGGCCGGGTCCGGTACGGCCCGGCCGGCCGGGGGTGGCTCGCCGCGCTGGCACGCCTGATCCCCCGCAGCCGCCGGTCCGGCATCTTCCCGATTACGCCAGCGACGCTGCTGGCCTGGTACCGCAGGCTGGCTGCGGGCCCAATACGACACGGGCAAGCGGCGCACGCCCGGCCGCCCGCCGGCAGGCCCGGGCATCGCCCGCCTGGTCGTCGGCCGGGCAACGGAGAATCCGCTCTGGGGACACCGCCGCATCCACGGCGAGCTGACCAAGCTCGGCGTGACGGTCACACCGTCCACCGTCTGGGAGATCCTGCCCGCCGCGGGCATCGATCCAGCGCCGCGCCGCCCGGGCCCGGACCTGGCGGCAGTTCCTGCACGCCCAGGCCGCCGGAATCTTCGCCGCCGGCCTTCCTGCACGTGGACACCGTGCTGCGCAAGAGACTGCACATCCTGGTGGTCATCGAGCACGGCACACGCCGGATGCATCTCGGCGGCGGCACCGCGATCCCGACCGGCGAGTGGACCGGGCAGCAGGCCCGCAACCTGGCCCCCGGCCTCGAGGGCGGTTCGCTGGCATCAAGTTCTTGATCCGCGACCGCGGACCGGACTTCACCCGTGCCGTTGACGCCGTCTTCCAGGCCACCGGCGCCAGCATCCTGGGCACCGCTATCCGGGCGTCGCGGATGAACGCGATCTGCGAGCGCCTCGCCGGCACCTTGCGCCGCGAGCTCCTCGACCGCGTGCTGATCCTGGGCGAGCGACATCGGCGCGGACGTGATGCTCCCCGCGCCACCGCGATCGGCATCGACACCCAGCAGGTCCGCCGAAAACCTGTCCTGGGTGGACTGATCAACGAATACACGCGCGCCGCCTGACGCAGGAAAACCTGCAGGTCACCTGGCCAATCCCGTTTTCGAGCGGGACATGCTCGGCATCGGGGCGATCAAGCGTCTCGGCCCGCACCATGCGGAGATCAAGTCGATGCACACCGCCGAAGTCGCGCGAGGCCGCGGGATCGGGCGGGCCACGTTGACCTACCTGCTCGGCGTCACCCGCACCCGGGGATTCCGCCGGGTGAGCCTGGAGACCGGCACCACAGCGGCATTCGCCCCGGCCCGGGCGCTCTACGAAAGCGCGGGCTTCGTCCCGTGCGGCCCGTTCGCCTGCTACCAGCCGACTTAGGCAACCTGTTCATGACGCTGGAACTCAGCGCGGTCCCCGCCGCTGACGCATCGTTACCGTTAGCCAGGAATCCATCCGGGGCGGCAACATTCCTCCATGCCGCAGCCGCTAGCCTCGTCCATGGTTGCGGAGGGTACGCCACGTCTGGGTTTGTCGCCCTCGTCCGGGCCGGCCTTGTCCCGGGCCGCTGCCTCCACCTGCTCGGTCAGCTTCTCCGGGCTGCTGGCCGCGACAAGCGTTCGCTTGCCGCGGACCGCGACCCACACGCTTCCCAGCGGAGCATACAGGATGCCCCATCGGGGGAACCTGGCCCGGAGCGTGCGCGTGTCGTCAGCCGCATGGGCGTTGTCGTCTGGCATGGCATCCCCCTAACTTGCTGAGAGCCAGCCTGTTTTCTCAGGATAGGCCGGGGGGCGTGGACCGCTGGGGAATAGCCCGATCACCGTGAGCGGTGTCGCCAATGCCGGGAGCCCGGATCCTGGTCGCCCTACTGATGGTGCGTACCTGAGCCGGCACTTCGGGCTCTTAGGCAGCATCGGCCAGGCCACGGGACCAGGTACCGCACAAGCCGAAAACTCTCCGGTGGGACTCCCGTGAGCGCTGCCGAGTGCGAGGAGCAGGGCCCACGTCAGGGCGGCGGCCAGCCGTCTTGACGGCGATCACTCTGATACCCGTCTGGAGGGCCGCGCAGATGGCCGGAAATCATCTACGGCCCCGCCCGCCATCCGTGCTCCACAGGCCGCCAAGAGCCCGCGGCCGAAGGGCAGCTCGACTACAGCGGCTTTGCTCGCCGTGGTGAAAGGTGCCCTGGTTGGGGTCGGCGGCGTGTATCTTACGACGCACTCCGTCCTGGTCACGCTGATCGCTGCTGTCTGTGCGGGGGGCTTGCCTTGCTCGCGCGGTAGCCCGGGCGTTCATCCGCGATTGCTGTCTCCAGCCGACTGTGCCCCGGACTGCTGTCAGCTATGCCATTGCTTCTGCCCGCCAACCCACAACCACGCAAAGTGACCGCATTCTGCTGCAGCTCACCGAACACGTCTCAGGTGAATACGTCACCCTGCCAGTCTCGCGGCGCGGTCCGCGCGGCGTCCAGGCTGGGATAGCTGGAACCCACGCCCAGGAATTAGCGGCTTGCCTGACGCTGCCCGGCGAAGGGGATTGCGCCATAGCCGGGCACGGCGATTATCCCGAACCCCGGCAGTCGGGAACGCACCGGGAGAGGATGGGGTGGTACGGGTACTCGGGCACAGGCAGATAATGGCCCGGGGGCGGGCAGGAGGCTAGCTATGGGCGAGGCACTGACCATCCGGGTCCGGCGCGACCGGGGCTATGCGATCGTGGCTGTCGCCGGGGAAGTTGACATTGCCACCGTAACCCGGCTGCGCGAGCGCCTTTTCGAGCTGGCAGCCAGCGGCCGCACGCTGGTAGTCGACCTTGACCAGGTCAGCTTCATTGATTCTGCCGGGCTCGCGGCGCTGGTCGGCGCGGCCCGGCGTGCCGCAGCACAAGGGGCCAGCCTGCAGGTGGTCTGCGCCCGGCCCCGGACCCGGCAGCTGTTCCGCCTGACCGGACTGGACGGCCCGGTACCGTTGGCCCGCACCCTGGACGGGGCACTGGAGTCCCTGGCGGCGGCCCGGCCCGCCCCCCGCTAGCTGGCGGCCGCGCAGGAGGCCCGGCCCGCAGCCCCGGTCCCGGGGCCGGGATGCCGCACCTGCCGCAGCCCGGGGATCGTCGGCTATCTGCTCGGCGGCCCGGTCGTCGCCGCGGCCGGGCTGATAGCAGCCACCGTGGTGGGCGCCGCGGTTGTGGCGATGCTGTCGGCGATGCTTGGCGGTCACGACCCTCGCTCGCCATTTGTGCGTCTCATTCTGATCGTCTGCGTGATCACTGGCCGTCGGCCGGGAGACTATCTGCCCCCCGATGAGCCCACCGCTGGAAACGAAGCTAGCCGCGGGCCCACCCGCCACCCGCAATCACGCAAAGTGACCGCATGCCGCTCAGCCGGTGACCCTGACGTTTTCCGCCTGGGGTCCCTTCTGGCCCTGGGTGATGTCG
>Ga0210383_10005289_pt1 | contig 11350 bp, 9 predicted proteins | sample IncBWC14OmetaG_FD_160072 | JGI IMG/M metagenome (GOLD analysis project Ga0210383, IMG submission 160072) | Forest soil microbial communities from Barre Woods Harvard Forest LTER site, Petersham, Massachusetts, United States - Inc-BW-C-14-O ...
TTGGGATCGATCGATGCGCGCACTTCGCAAAGTCTGTACGAGGCCGTGAAGCGCATCGACTGGCGCGATCATCTGCGTGCGGGTGCGACGCTCGCCTGCGATTGCAGCGGCGGCAACGAATCCATCAGGCACACGATCTACGGCTCCCAGCTGCTCAAGGATGCGGTTTGCGACAACTTGCGCGACGCGACGGGCGAGCGGCCGAACATTCAACCCGAGCGTCCCGACGTGCTGTTGCACCTGCACGTCGAGGGGCCGACCGCATTGCTGTCGGTGGACTTTTCCGGCGAGAGTCTGCATCGCCGCGGCTATCGCGCCGAAGGCGGCCGTGCGCCGCTCAAGGAAAATGTCGCCGCCGCGGTATTGTTGCGCGCGGGCTGGCCTGCCGTTTGCGAACGCGGCGGCGTGCTGCTCGACCCCATGTGCGGCTCAGGTACCTTTCTCACCGAGGGCGCCTTGATCGCGGCGGACGCCGCCCCCGCGCTCGACCGCGAATACTTCGGGTTCCTGGGCTGGCGCGGTCACGATGCGCAGCTCTGGGAGCGCCTGCGCGCCGAGGCGCGCCGCCGGCGCCTGGCGCGCGCGGCGCGGCGTTGCATTCTAGGCTCCGACGTCGACGGGGACGCGGTACGCATGGCGATCGCCAACGGTGAGCACGCCGGCGTTGCCGATTGGCTGCACGTGGAGAAGCGCTCGCTCGGCGAGATCGAACGTCCCAAAGCCGATGTCGGCCTCATCGTGAGCAATCCACCCTACGGCGAACGCATCGGAGCGGAATCGGGCCTGCCGGCCCTGTACTCGGAGCTTGGGCTGGTATTGCGCGATCGGTTCAAAGGTTGGCAGGCCGCGATTCTCACGGGCAATCCGCCGCTGGCGCGCAATTTGGGGATCTATGCCAAGCGCACGCACCGCTTCTTCAACGGCACCATCGAGTGTCGGCTGCTGCGTTTCGAGCTGGACGAGGCCGCCGAACAGCGGCCGGCGGAAGCGGTGCGCGCCGATTGGTCGGGCCGACCCGGCGCCCAGATGTTCGCGAATCGGCTGCGCAAGAATCTGCAGCGGCTCACGCCGTGGGCCGAACGGGAGCACATCGATTGCTTTCGCGTGTACGACGCCGACATGCCGGAGTATGCCTTCGCGATCGACCTGTACGGACGGGAGCCCAGGCACGTCTATGTCCAGGAATATGCTGCCCCCAAGACGGTCAATCAGGAAAGTGCCAGGGAGCGCCGCCGCGAGGCATTGGCGGTGCTTCCGGAAGTGCTGGCAGTGCCGATTGCTCAGGTCCATTCCCGGGTGCGTAAGCCGCAAAAGGGCAGCGAGCAGTACGAGAAGCGCGATTCGCAGGGCGAACGTTACGCCGTCCAGGAAGGCGGCCTCAAATTCTGGGTCAACTTTCGCGATTACTTGGATACGGGATTGTTTCTCGACCACCGTCTGGTGCGGGGAATGTTGCGTGAGTGGGCGCGAGGCGGGGATTTCCTGAATCTATTTTGCTATACCGGCAGCGCCACGGTCTACGCGGCAGCGGGCGGAGCGCGCAGCAGCGCCGGCGTCGACCTGTCGAATACCTATTTGGACTGGGCGCACGAGAATCTCTTGCTCAACGGCTTTCGCGGTTCCGAGCACGAACTCTATCGCGCGGATTGTCTGCAATGGCTCGAGGAGCAGGAACCGCGGGGTGCGCGCTTCGATTTGATCTTCGTGGACCCGCCGACCTTCTCCAATTCCAAGCGCATGGACGGTGTGCTGGACGTCCAGCGCGATCACGCCGGGATGATTCGCCGCTCGTTGAAGCTGCTGCGCCCGTCCGGGCGCCTCGTATTCTCGACCAACTACACCCGCTTCAAGCTCGACGCGGCGGCGCTCGCCGACTTGCACGTCGAGGATATCAGCGACCGCACCATCCCGAAGGATTTCGAACGCCATGCGCGCATTCATCGCTGTTTCTCGATTCGATTCAAGTGAGGTTGCGCCGTTCAAATCATTGGCAACTTGCCTCGGGCTTGCGGTACTCTTCGCGAACTATGAGCACGCGCACCACTCGCACCACGCGCACCGCATTGATTGCGGCCATGGCGGCCATGGGTTCGCTCGCGGCGGCGGCATCGGCTGCTGATCAGAAGGATCCGATCAACCCGACGCCGACGGCGCAAGACTGGCAGGCGCTCGCCAAGCTCCCGGATTGGAGCGGCGTGTGGACACCGGTGATCAGCGACCAAGTCGCGCAGGAGAAGACGAACGCGCCGCCTTGGAATCCGCGGGCCGCGCGGCAGATCGCCCATATGTACGCCGAAGAGGACGCCGGCCGGCCCTTTCCCATCATCGATCATTGCTTCCCGACCGGCATGCCGAGCTGGATGCTCATTACCCACAACGCTTTCGAGATTCTGTTCACGCCCGGCCGCGTCACCATCTTGGGCGAAGGCGACGGCAACCGGCTGCGGCGCATCTACACGGACGGTCGGCCGCATCCGCCTGATCCGGATCCGAGCTTTCACGGTCATTCCATCGGCCACTGGGACGCGGACACGCTGGTGGTCGATACCGTGGCATTGCTGCCGCAAGCCTATCTCGCGGTCAATGAAGCCGTGGGCGTGCCGAACAACGGCGATATGCACATCGTCGAGCGGCTGCACTTATTAAACCCCGACACGTTGGCGGATGATCTGGAAATTACCGCCAACAAAATCTTGGCCAAGCCCTGGCGCACGACGCGCAAGTATTATCGCCAGCGGGCGCAGAAATACGATATCGCCGAAGGCGTGTGTGCACAGGGGTCTTTCACGGAGGCTGTCGACAAGGATGGCAATGCGATATTCGCCCCCGTCAAGTTTCACAATGGAGTTCCCGTGGGATCGGAATCGAAATGAAGCGCGAGTGGCTCAACCAGGCTTCGGCGATCGTCGCGGCTGCCTTGCTCGGCGGTGCGCTGCCGGCGTCGGCGCACCATTCATTCGCGATGTATGAGCCGACCAAGACCTTGACCTTCAAGGGCACCGTCAAGACGTTCCAATGGACCAATCCGCACGTCATCCTATGGGTTCTCGTACAACCGGACGATGGCGGCGCGGCGCAGGAGTGGTCGTTCGAAACCACCAGTCCGGGCGTGCTGACTCGCGCCGGCTGGACCCGCCAGTCCATCAAGGTGGGTGATCGCGTGAGCGTGACTTTCAGTCCGCTGCGCGACGGATCGCACGGCGGCGGCCTGAATTCGGTGACTCTGCTCGATACCGGCCAGAAGTTCGTTCCGAGCTTCGGCAAGGAGCAGCCGGAACTCAAGTAGCGCCGGAGCCGCGGCTACGCGGCGCGTCCTTCTACATGAGATCTCGCAAGCGGTAATACAGCATCGCCAGCATGAGCGACGGCCGCCGCAATAGCCGCCCGCCCGGAAAGTCGCGATGCGGAATGCGCGCGAAGACATCGAAGCGCTCCGCCGTGCCGGCGATCGCTTCGGCCACCAGTTGTCCCGCAAGGCTGGTGAGCGACATGCCGTGACCCGAGAAGCCTTGCATGTAGAACACGTTGGGCGCCAGGCGCCCGAAGTTCGGTGCGCGGCTCATGGTGATGTCCAAATAGCCGCCCCATGCATGGGCGACTTTGACGTCATCCAGCGTCGGGAATATGCGCAGCATGCGCCGGCGCATGGATTCGGCAAGCCGCGGCGGCTGCACGGCGCTGTAGCTCACGCGGCCGCCGAATAACAGGCGGTGATCGGCCGAGCGCCGGAAATAGTCCAAGATCCAGTTGATGTCGGCGATCGCCGCATTGCTCGGCAACAGCTCGCGTGCGCGCTCTTCGCCCAAGGGCTGCGTTGCAATGATGTAGGTGCCCACGCCCAGAATGCGCCGCGACAGGACCGGTGCGACGTCGCCGATATAGGCGTTCCCGCACAGCACCAGATGCGCGCAGCGCACGGACCCCTCGGCGGTGTGCACCATGACCGCCGGCCCATCTACGTAGCGCAGCACCCGCGAATTCTCGAAGATCCTGGCGCCTGCCGACTCGGCGGCTCGCGCAATCCCGTGCGTGAACTTGAGCGGGTGCAGGTGGCCGCTGCGCGGGTCGATGAGTCCTCCCAAGTAACGCTCGCTGCGAACGTGCGCCTGCAACTCTTCGCGATTCACCAGCCGGGCCGAGGGGTAGTCACACTCCTCGTGCAATTCGCGCGCCCAATCCCGCAGCTCCTCGAGATGCCTCGGTTTGACTGCGACGTGGACATGGTTCGGGTGATAATCGCAATCGATGGCGTACTCGCCGATCAGCGATCGTGTGAGATCGAGCGCCGCGATGGACAGATCGAACAAGCGCCGGGCGTCGACCGCGCCGACTTCGGCCGCCAGCGCCTTTTGATTCGCGGCCAGTCCAAAAATAAGTTGCCCACCGCTGCGTCCGGAAGCTCCGTAGCCGACGACGCGCGCCTCGAGCAGGGCGACGCGATAGCCGCGCTTGGCCAGGTGCAATGCGGCGGAACACCCAGCGATGCCGCCGCCGAGCACCGCAACATCCGCCTCGATGGAACCGCGCAGCGTCTCGCGCTGTGGAGCGCCGGCAGCCAACGACGACACGGTCGGGGCGGAGGCGGCGTAATACGAAACGGCGGGCGGGTCGGATAGGCGCAAGGCGACTCTCTGGTGGCTAAGTGTTTAAAATCTTGTGGCTATTGACAGGATTCGGCGCCTGTGAGCCTAGCGGGTTATTTGTCCATCCTGCAATGTTGGTGCATCGCACAAATCGTCGCTAAGTCATGGAAATGCCTAAATCTTAGCCAATTGTGGCACCTGGAACAGGACGCGTCACCGGGGGTGTGGTGTAATACGGTCGTTAAGGAAGCCCAATCGTCCATCTGGACGTTTAATATATTAAACATGTCTCGCTTGAGCGTCATCGGAATTCCAGCCGACCGCAGGCTGTGTGGGAAGCACTACTTCCACATGGCCGGCGAGAAGTACATCGAGGCCGTCGCCGCCGGCGCGAACGCGTTGCCGGTGCTCATACCCGCTCTCGGGTCCGAGATCGATCTGCCATCCCTTTTGGATGCCTGCGACGGGTTGTTGCTCACCGGGAGCGCATCGAATGTCGAACCACACCACTACGGAGGACCGGCGAGTGAGCCGGGAACGCTACATGATCCAAATAGGGATGCTACGACGCTTCCGCTGATTCCGCGGGCCATCGCCGCCGGCCTGCCGGTGCTGGCCATTTGCCGCGGATTTCAAGAAATGAACGTTGCCTTCGGCGGCACCTTGCACCAGCGGCTGCACGAGGTATCAGGCTACTTCGATCACCGCGAGGATGAATCCGCGGCGCTCGAGGTGCAATACGGCCCCGCCCACGAAGTCCTCCTGGAGCCTGGAGGAACTTTGCGCAAAATCGCCGGACAGGATCGCCTGCAAGTCAATTCCCTGCATTGGCAAGGAATCGAGACGCTGGGCAAGGATTTGGCTGTCGAGGCGCGTGCACCGGACGGAGTCATCGAGGCGTTCCGGGTGAGCTCGGCGCCCAACTTCGCCTTGAGCGTGCAATGGCATCCGGAATGGCAGTTCGAGAAGAATCCATTTTCTCGCGCGCTGTTTGCGGCCTTTGGCGATGCTAGCCGCGCGCGCTCAGTCGAAAGGTAGTTTATGGCCAGCACGATTCAACAATTCTTAAAAGAACACGGGATCTCGGAAGTCGAAGCCATCATCCCGGACATGGCCGGCGTGGCGCGCGGCAAGCTCATGCCCGCAGAAAAATTTGCCGAGGAGGAGGGCATGCGCCTGCCCGAGGCGATCTTCCTGCAGACGGTGACGGGCGACTATCCCGAGGATCAGAGCGCCATGAATCCGTCGGATATCGACATCGTGTTGAAGGCGGATCCCAAGACCGTCCGCGTGGTGCCGTGGGCCGCGGAACCCACCGCCCAAGTGATTCATGATTGCTTCTACGGGGACGGCCGGCCGGTCACCATGGCGCCGCGCTACGTGTTGCGGCGGGTCCTCGAGCTGTACGAGGCTCACGGCTGGGAGCCGGTGGTCGCCCCGGAGCTCGAATTTTTCTTGGTGGAACCCAATGTCGACTCCGATTATCCATTGAAGCCGCCGGTCGGTCGCTCGGGCCGTCCGGAAATCGGCCGGCAGGCGTACAGCATCGCGGCGGTCAACGAATTCGATCCCTTGTTCGACGACATGTACTCGTTCTGCGAGGCCCAGGACATCGAGATCGACACCTTGATCCACGAAGCCGGCGCCGCACAGATGGAAATCAACCTGCTGCACGGCTATCCCATGGGCCTCGCCGACCAAGCCTTTCTGTTCAAACGCACCGCCCGCGAGGCGGCATTGCGGCACAAGATGTACGCCACGTTCATGGCAAAGCCGATGGCGAAGGAGCCGGGCAGCGCCATGCACCTGCATCAAAGCATCGTCGACGTGAAGACCCGCAAGAACATCTTCAGCAATGCGGACGGTTCGCCCACCGCGCTCTTTTTCGGGCATATCGCCGGGTTGCAGAAATACCTGCCGGGCGCGATGTCGCTGTTCGCACCGAACGTGAACAGCTATCGGCGCATCAGCCGCCACTCCTCCGCGCCCATCAACGTGCATTGGGGCTACGACAACCGCACGGCGGGTCTGCGCGTGCCGATGTCCGGCCCCGATGCGCGGCGCGTCGAGAATCGGGTGGGGGGCGCGGACGCGAACCCCTACCTCGCGATCGCCGCATCGCTGGCATGCGGGTATCTCGGCATGGTCGAAGCATTGAAGCCCTCTGAACCGATCGCCGGGAGTGCCTATGATCTGGCGATCGCCCTGCCGCGGACCCTGGCGGAGGCACTGCGCCTGCTGCGCGAATCGAAGCCGCTGGTGGACTTGTTCGGCGATCGTTTCGTGCTGGCCTATACGGCGGTCAAGGAGGCCGAGTACGAAACATTTGCGCAAGTCATCAGTTCGTGGGAGCGCGAGCACCTGCTCTTGAACGTGTAGCGCGCGCCGTGTTGCTGCGATATAACTAGCAAACAGCCGTAGCCGCGCGAAAAAAAGGGGAAGGGTGTGATATTCAGCGTTCGTCGGATGGCGATTCTGGCGCTTGGGTGCGCGTTGGCCGTAAGCGCTTGCGGCGATCGAAAGGCGCCCTCCGGCGCCGTTTCCGGGTCCGCGCCCGGGCCCGCCGCCGCCGAAAAGGCATTGAATCTCTATATTTGGTCGGATTATCTGGCGGCGAACACCCTGCCGGATTTCGAGAAGCAAACCGGCATCAAGGTGCACGCCGCCTACTTCGACACCAACGAGACGCTGGAGACCAAGCTGCTGGCGGGCAGCAGCGGCTTCGACGTCGTGGTGCCGACCGCGTCGTACTTCGAGAGGCAGATCAAAGCCGGCGTTTATTTGCCGATGGATAAATCGAAGCTGCCGAACTTGAGGTACATGGACGGGCTGCTGATGTCGAAGGTCGCGCAGCATGATCCGGGCAACGCCCACGGCGTGATCTACATGTGGGGCACCAACGGCATCGGCTACAACGAAAAGCTCATCAAGGCGCTGCTGCCCAAAGCGCCGCTCGATAGCTGGCGCCTGGTGTTCGATCCGGCGGTGGCGTCCAAGGTGGCCAAGTGCGGGATCAGCGTTCTCGACTCGCCCGCCGAAATGATTCGTGCGGTGTACAGCTTCCTGGGCAAGGATCCGAATTCGCAGAGCCCGGATGACCTGGTTCAGGCGGAAGCGACGCTCCTCAAGATCAGGCCCTATATCCGCAATATCAATTCCTCCGAATACATCGAGGCGCTCGCCAACGGCGACATCTGCATCGCCGTCGGCTACAACGGCGACGTGCTGCAGGCGCGCGATCGGGCGCGCGAGGCCGGCAAGGGCATCGAAATCAAGTACGTCGTGCCCAAGGAAGGATCGATACTCTGGTTCGACATGCTGGCCATTCCGAAGGATGCGCCGCATCCCGACAGCGCCTACGCCTTCCTGAACTACATCATGACGCCGAAGGTCATCGCCGAAATCTCGAACTTCAAGCGCTATGCCAATGCCGATATGCAGGCGCAGTCGCTGGTTGACCCTGCGGTCCGGGATGATCCGGGAATCTACCCCCCTGTCGAAATTCGGGAAAAGCTCGCGGTGCAATTGGCGGATTCGGCCGACCAAACACGTGCCATCACCCGCGTCTGGCAAAAATTCAAGACGGGTCAATGAGCGATGACGACATCCGGTGGGGCGGCCGTCAAAGCGGCGCCATGGAAGGATCCGACTGCCCGCCCGTATGTACAGGTGGACCACATCACCAAGTCGTTCGGCGACTTCAAGGCGGTCAATGACGTCAGTCTGAAGATCTACCAGGGCGAGATATTCTGCTTGCTGGGCGCATCGGGCTGCGGCAAGACGACGCTGCTGCGCATGTTGGGCGGGTTCGAAACGCCGAGCTCCGGAAAAATATTCATCGACGGCGAGGACATGACGGGCGTGCCGCCGTATGAACGGCCGGTGAACATGATGTTCCAGTCGTACGCGCTGTTTCCGCACATGAACGTCGAACAGAACGTCGCCTTCGGACTGAAGCAGGACCGCATCCCCAAGCCGCAGATCGAAGAACGCGTGGCGACCATGCTCGACCTGGTCAAGCTGGGCGACTTCGCCAAGCGCAAACCGCACCAGTTGTCGGGCGGGCAGCGTCAACGGGTGGCGCTGGCGCGATCGCTGGTCAAGCGTCCGAAGCTGCTGCTGCTCGACGAGCCGCTGGGCGCGCTCGACAAGAAGCTGCGCGAACACACGCAATTCGAACTGATCAGCTTGCAGGACAAGCTGGGAGTGACCTTCGTGGTCGTGACCCACGATCAGGAGGAGGCCATGACCCTGGCGAGCCGTATCGGCGTCATGAATCACGGCGAAATCGTTCAGGCGGGCACGCCGTCGGAAATCTATGAATTCCCGAGCTCGAAGTTCGTGGCGGATTTCGTCGGCTCGGTGAATATGTTCGAGGGCAAGCTGCTCGAAGACGAGCCCGAATACGTGCGCATCGGTTCCGAGGAACTCGGGGGAACGATTTACGTCAGCCACGGCATCAGTGCGCCGCCCGAAGCCATCGTGTGGGCGGCGGTACGCCCGGAAAAGATCTTCATGTCCACCGCGCCGCCCGCGGGCACGGACAATGTCGTACGCGGCGCGGTCCAGGACATTGCCTATCTCGGCGATCTATCGATCTACCTCGTGAAGCTGCCCACCGGCAAAGTCGTTCGCGTGACCCAGCCCAATACGTCGCGCCATGCCGAGGCCATCACCTGGGACCAGCAGGTGTATCTGTCATGGGATGCGACCAGCCCGGTGGTGGTGACCCGTTAGCTCCGTGAGGACAAACGGATATTTACGGCGCTTCGGCGTGACGGGCCGCGGCTTGGTCGTGGTACTGCCGTACATGTGGCTGCTGTTGTTCTTCGTCGTTCCCTTCGTCATCGTTCTGAAAATTTCCTTCTCGGACATCGATCTGGCGATACCGCCGTACAAACCCTTGCTGGAGTGGGTCGGCAAGAACTCCCTGGCCATCAAGCTCAATTTCAACAACTACGCCTTTTTGTTCACCGACCGGCTGTACATCAATGCCTTCTTGAACTCGATCAAGGTTGCGTTCATCTCGACGGTGCTGTGCTTGCTGGTCGGCTACCCCATGGCCTACGGCATCGCGCGCGCCAAACCGGCCTTGCGGAACATCTTGCTATTGCTGGTCATCTTGCCGTTCTGGACTTCGTTGCTGCTGCGCGTCTATGCCTGGATCGGCCTTTTGAAGGCCAACGGCGTGATCAATAACGTGCTGTTGCACCTCGGGCTCATCCATGAGCCCCTGACCATGCTGTACACGCCGTTCGCCATGTACGTCGGCATCGTTTATTCCTACCTGCCGTTCTTCATTCTGCCGCTGTACGCCAACCTCGAAAAAATGGACTGGCAGCTGTTGGAAGCTGCCGAGGACCTGGGGTGCCGGCCCTGGCAGGCGTTTTACAAGATCACGCTGCCGCTGTCGCGCAATGGGGTCCTGGCGGGCTCCATGCTGGTGTTCATTCCGGCCGTGGGCGAGTTCGTCATCCCGGCGCTGCTCGGCGGACCCAACGCGTTGATGATCGGACGCGTGTTGTGGGACGAGTTCTTCTCCAATCGTGCGTGGCCGGTGGCGAGTGCCGTGGCCATCCTGCTGCTCATTCTCTTGGTGCCTTTCATGATGTGGTATCAGAGCGTGCAGGCGCGCGAATCGGCGGGCGCGCGGTGAATTACCGGAGTTCGTACTTCATTTTGACCTGCCTCGGGCTGGGTTTCGCTTTTCTGTACATCCCCATCCTGTCGATGGTGGTGTTCTCATTCAACGCATCCAAGCTGGTCACCGTGTGGGACGCGGCCAATTCGCCGACGTTGAAGTGGTATTACGCGCTGCTCAACAATGAAGAGATACTCGATGCCGCCTGGATATCCCTCAAAGTTGCCCTCATCAACGCCTCGGGCTCGGTAATCCTCGGCACGCTGGCCGGCTTCGGGTTGGCGCGGTTCAGTCAATTCAGGGGACGCTTCACCCTCAATGCCATGACCACCGCGCCGTTGGTCATGCCCGAGGTCATCACCGGACTGTCGTTGTTGCTGCTGTTCGTCGCGCTGGAGCAGTTGATCGGTTGGCCCGCCGGGCGCGGCATCACCACCATGACCATCGGCCACATGACGTTTTCGATGGCCTATGTCACCGTGATAGTGAATTCGCGGCTGGCGACGTTCGATACGGCGCTCGAGGAAGCCGCCATGGATTTGGGCGCCCGCCCGCTCAAAGTATTTTTCGTCATTACTCTGCCGATCATTTTCCCCGCGATTCTATCCGGGTGGCTGCTGGCCTTCACGCTGTCGTGGGACGATCTGGTGATCTCGAGTTTCACCTCGGGACCCGGCAGCAGCACTCTGCCCATGGTGGTGTTCTCGAAAGTGCGCCTCGGCGTCAGTCCGGAAATCAACGTGCTCGCGACCATCACCATCACCGTGGTGACTCTCATGATCGTCGGCGTGAGTTGGTGGATGGCACGGATGGCCAAGCTCGACAAGGCGGCGGCTTGAGCATGAGGGACTTCGCGCTCGAGGTATATTTCTCGAAGTGGGAGTTCGCCGCCAAGTTCAACCTGGCCGGATCGGACGGCGAGAACATGCCGCTGGCGGAACTCCTGGCGCTTGCAAGCCCGCAGGATAGGGCTGCCTTCGACGGCGTTTCTCTAGGCTACACGGAGACCTTTGGCGCGCCGGCACTGCGCGCGGAGATCGCCGGCACCTACGATACCGTGGAGCCTTCGCACCTGCTCTGCTTTGCCGGCGCCGAGGAGGGGATCTACGTCGCGATGCGGGTGCTG
>Ga0210383_10005292_pt1 | contig 11345 bp, 14 predicted proteins | sample IncBWC14OmetaG_FD_160072 | JGI IMG/M metagenome (GOLD analysis project Ga0210383, IMG submission 160072) | Forest soil microbial communities from Barre Woods Harvard Forest LTER site, Petersham, Massachusetts, United States - Inc-BW-C-14-O ...
CGCAGCCGGAGCGGTAGCCCGGCTCCGGGCCGCAGCGGCTGAACCGCTCCGGTAACAGCAGGCCCGCAGCGGCCCCCGCGACAACAGAACACCGGGAAACCGCGCGGCACCTGCCTGCGAACCCTTCATGACCCCCCGGCCGCCCAGTCCGGCGTACGTTGCGCACCAAATGAGCCAACTCGGGTTTGATGAGCCGACCAGGGGTGTTATTACCGACTGTGACCTTGCACGGGCGAGGTTAGCTATTACTGGCTAGCTAGCCGGGCTCGTGATCGTATCGGGTGCGCGCCCGGATGAGAGCCCTCGCTGTTCTAGTTTTGCGTGTGGCTGCATTCCGCGGCTCGTTAGCCACGCGGTGCGGTTTACCAGTGGCCGCGGTGAACCAGTTCACTGAGGGGTTTCCGTTCGCTGGCCCGCGCGGGCGGGATCGGGTCGTGGCCAGGATCGGGGTGGCCGATGGCTATAGCCCCGATGGGCATCCACTCGGCTGGCACCCCGAACTGCGCGCGGAAGCCGGGCAGGGTGCGCGAGTCGAAGCCGAAGAACGAGGCGCCGAGGCCTTCATCGGTCACGGCGAGCAAGATGAGCAGCGCGGTGAACCCGGTGTCGACATACCAGTACGGGACCGGGTGGCGTGATTCGTCCCGGTCGGTCAGGCCTTTGTCCGGCTGGGCGTACCGGTCGAGATAGATGTCCTTGCAGGCCAATGGCACGATCACGAGCTGAGCAGTACTCAGCGCTGTCACCTCCGCTGGGTCTTCGTCCTTGGTACCACCTCCGGCGTCGACAGCGTCGGCGAGGATCTTCCACAATGGCGCGCACTGCTCGGCGCCTTCAAGCACGAGGAAGGAATACCCCTGGCTGAAGCCCGCGGACGGCGCCCGCTCGGCAGCCTTCAGCAGCCGGTCCGCGGTGCCTGGTGCGAGCGGCTCGCCGGTGAAGGCGCGGACCATTTTGCGGCGCTTGATGACCTCTGTGAATTCCATGCCGGAAGCGTAGATCAGCCGCTGAGGAAAGATGGTGGTGAGGGCTGTGGCCGACTCGCAGGCCATGACTTCGCCCGCTGAACATCATCCCCGGCGCCGGGCCCCGGCCAGGAATCCCGCTCGAAGTGAGGTGTGGTCTGCGGGAAGGGTGTGGGTTCATGGGAAGGCGACGGCAGCGGTCGGCCCCGGGCGGACCGCTCCGCTCGGGGCCGACTTTCCCGCTGGTGCCATCCGTCAGCCGCTGCTATCTCAGCCGGTGACGTACAGGTTGTCGCGGACGTCGTAGACGCCGACGGCCATCCACGCGGCGTCGACCACCGCGTCGTGCTCGGCCCAGGTGCGGACGTTCCCGGACAGGGTCACGGTATTCCCGTCGGTATCCACCGTCACGTCGCTGTCGTCGGGGATCAGCGCGTAGCGGTCCAGGGCGTCCTGTACATATACGGTGACGTCGATCGGGTCGGCGTCGTTGCTGATCACGATGTCGTCGCTGAGGTTGCGGACGCCGGTCAGCCCGGCTACCGTGTCCTCGGCCGTGGTCCGCTCGGCGCCGTAGCTCACCGTGCCGGCCAGCGTCAGGTTGCCGTCCTTGGCCGTCGCCTCGACGCCGTCCGGCACCGCGATGTTCAGCGTGAGCGCGTTGTTTGCCATCGTGGTCAGCGTCACGTCGTCCCGGTAATCTTCGGGCGGCAATGCCACTTCCAGGTGGTTATGCACGCTCTTGACGCCCGCGACGCGCCGCGCCGCCGCGGCCGCCTCCAGGTACTGCGGGAAACTGGAGACGGTGCCGTTCAGGGCGACGTCCCCGTTTATGTTCTTCACCGTGATATCCGACATGTCGACGAGCGGGTCGTAGCTGAGCTCATCTTCCACTGCGTCGCGGATGTCCTGCGTTTTGGTCATTTCTCGGATCCTTTCGATGGGTTGACGGTGAATTACCGTTGTTCCTTCGTCAGCTCATCTCACCGGCTCGCGGTTGTAAAAGTGCGGATGACTGTCACGGCATAGGTCGCTGCTATAGGGGCAAAGTAATCCCAGGTAGCGCGACGCCAAATTTTCGCCAATCGTCCTGTTGGTTTACCCGTTGGCCAACCGTTCCGGCGCCGCCGGGCGCGCCCGTGGCCGAACCAAACCGGTCGTTCGGCCCGGACACCTGGTCTACCGCGGCTTCGCCACCGGCATGAAGCATGGACAGGCGGAGCCGGACGGCATCGCCCCGCCGGACCCGGCCCGGGCGTCAAGGACCGAAGCGAAGGTCAACTAGCTGCGTCCCCTGAACACCGCTGTGTCCCCTGACCACCGGGAGCTCTATGCTCATGGTCAAGATTCTCCTGCGGAGGCGGTGGCTTGATGGTGCGGTACTCCTGGCCGGGACCGGTGCCCCAGGGGCGGCGTCGGGGAACCATCACGTTGATACGCTGCGCAAAGTGCAAGGGGCCGCTGTACCAGACCAAGCTGAAGCGTCAGCCGCGGCAGGAGGATCACGAGCAGGGTTGTCAGGCGTTCATCAAGGCCATCCGGGTGGTGCGATACGCCGACGAACTGAAGCGTGCCGCATCGAAGCCGAACCAGGGAAGCTGGCGCAGCAACCGGCGGTGGCGGAAGTACCTGCTCGAGAACGCCAAGAAACTGTCCGTGGCGGCGTGCGAACCCGACCCGGCCGCCGCGGTCCGTGATCTTAGCGACCAGTGTGCAACTGAATGCCAAGCGCGCGGCGCGTCAGCCGACACGACGCGAATGGCGGAAATGCTGATGAGGGCCTGTCGGCGGCTAGCTCTGGGAGAAGCTCCGGCGCCGATCGTCTCCGGCCGCGGATAGCTCTCTACCCAAGTCTTTTCGTGGTACCTCAACGGTCCGGCGAGCCTTGCCCATGGTCATTACTGGCCTATGCGTCCGTCGATCCGCTCGCGCAGCAAGTCGGCGTGACCCATGTGGCGGGCGTACTCCTCGATCATTCCGATCAGCGCCTCGCGCAGCGACATCGACCCTCCGCCGCTGCCATGCTGATTCAAGGGATCGTCGCCGGTGATGTCCAGACTGGGCGCCCCGGCCACGAACCGCGTGGCGAAGTCCACCTGCGCACGCCATGCCTCCCACGCCTCCGCTACCACCCGGGGGTCGGGAACAGCACCATCGAAATCAGCGTCGCCGGAGCCGAACAGCCGGGGCACGTCCTGGCCTGCCATCATCACCCGGAACGTCAAACACTCTCCGTCGGCCAGGTGCCGCACCAGCCCCAGCAGCGACATCGTCGACGGCTCGACCGAACGCCGTGCCATCGCCTCCGCATCAAGGCCTGAACATTTCAGCTCCAAGGTCAGGCGCTGACGGCGCAGGGATTCGACCAGCGTGACGCGCTCGTCGCCCAACCGTGGCCCGTTCTCACGCGGGTCGTCGTCAGACGGCTTGCCGTCCGCGGTGAACATATCGGCTCGCCGGGTCGTGGCCATGGCCGCAATCATCGGCGATGCGCATCGCGGCCGGCAAGCGATTAACGACACAGAAGTGCAGTCACGCTTCGGATACCCAGCGGCCCGTTCCGGCCGCACAGTCGAAATAAGGGGACTGCGTCCGAAAAGAGCAAACACACCATGATCACCTCCCTCGCTGCAACCGCTGCTACCCGGTTTCTCGACATCGGCGGCACCCGTTTCGCCTACCGCCGCTTCGGGACCTCGTCCGGCACCCCGCTGGTCTTCACCCAGCACTTCATGGGCAACCTCGACAACTTCGACCCCGCCATCAGCGACGCGCTGGCACCGGTGCGGGAGATCGTCCTGTTCGACAACGCCGGCGTCGGCCGCAGCACCGGCACCGCCCCGGACACCATTGCGGGCATGGCGGCCGATGCTGCCCGCTTCATCGACGGCCTGGGCCTGAGGACCGTCGACATCCTCGGCCACTCCATGGGCGGCGAGATCGCCCAGCTGATCGCCCTGGACCGCCCGGACCTGGTCCGCAGGCTCGTCCTCGTGGGCACCGGACCCCGCGGCGGTGACGCCATCGCCCGGCAGGCCCCCGAGGTCGCGCCTTTGTTCACCAGGCGAGACGAACTCGGCGAGGACATGTGGCTGCCCATCATGTTCTCGCCGTCGAAGGAAAGCCAGGCCGCCGGCCGCGCCTTCATCTCCCGCATCACGGCGCGCACCCAAGACCGAGACGTCCCCGTCAGCGCCGAGACCATCGCCGCGTATCGTGCTGCCGCGCGGGGGTGGAGCGCAGCACCCGCGGACAACTTCGGCTACCTCGACGGGATCGCCCAGCCCGCCCTCGTCGTCAACGGCAGCAACGACATCGTCATACCGACGATCAACTCCTACCACCTTTACCAGCACCTCCCCGACGCCGAGCTGATGCTGCTTCCCGACTCCGGCCACGGCGCCCACTTCCAGTACGTCGAGCGCTTCGTGCGCCGGGTCATCGACTTCCTCGACGTCCAACCGCACGACACCGCTACCCCCGCGTGACTGCCCTCGGGGACCTTCTCACCCCGCGCGAAGGAGTTGTTTCATGCCTCGCCCGTCACCCGCCCGCAAAGAACAAACCGCGATGACCGTCCCGGGCGTCGGCGCCGGCCGCGGACGCGCGGGAACTGACGCGGGACCAGGCCGTCGGCCGGTCACCGGTGGTGCCCGGCGGGGGGCGCTGCCGCGGGCGGCCGGGTTCTGGCTGGTGGCCGGGGTGTTGTTCCTGCTGCTCTTCGTGTCGGGGGCCGCATCGCCGCTATATGACGTCTATCAGGCTCAGTGGCGGTTCTCGGCGACGACGCTGACCGCCATCTTCGGCACTTACGTCCTCGCCTTTCTGGTCACCTTGCTGGTGTTCGGGTCGGTGTCGGATTACCTGGGCCGCCGCGGTGTCATCGCGGTGGGCCTGGTGGTCGGCGCGGGCGCGTGCGGGCTGTTCCTGGCGGCTCACGGCGCCGGGCTGCTGTTCGCCGCCCGGGCGCTGTCGGGCGTCTCCGCCGGCGCCGCGACCAGCGCAGGCGGCGCGGCTCTGGTCGACCTGCAGCCCGAAGGCAGCGGCCGCGCGCCAGTGGTCACGAGCGCAGCCATCCTCCTGGGCCTGGGCCTCGGCGGGCTAGGCACTAGCGCGCTGGTCCAGTACGCCCCGGCGCCCACCCACCTGGTCTGGTGGCTGCTCCTCGGCGTCTGCGCCGTCGCCGCCGTGGCCGTGCTGGCGATTCCGGAGACCGCGCCAGGGCGGCCCGGTGTCCTGGCCTCGCTGCGGCCGCGGGTGGCAGTGCCGCGGCAGGCACGCGGGACGTTCGCAGCGGCCCTGCCGGGCATGATCGCGGCGCCTGCGCTCAACGGTTTTTACCTGTCCCTGGGCCCGTCGCTGGCCGCGCAGGTATTTGGCTCGCCTGACCTGTTGTGGGGCGGCCTGGTGATCTTCCTGGTCACCGGGACCGGGGCCGCGGCCACGGTCGCGTTGCGCCGCGGCCTCAGCGGCCCCCAGGCCATGCTGGCCGGCTGCCTGACCCTGGTCGTCGGCGCCGCGATAACCCTCGCCGCGATCGAAACGGCATCGGCGGCCGCCTTCCTCGTTGGCACCGCGGTGGCCGGCGTGGGCTCTGGGACGGCGTTCTTCCTGGGCGCCTACCGCATCCTGACCCCGCTAGCCAGCCCCAGTCAGCGCGCCGGCCTGATCTCCGCCAGCTGGATCGTCTTCTACCTGGCGTTCAGCGTCCCCGTCCTGATCGCCGGGGTGGCCGTCACGCACTTCGGCCTGCACCGGACCGCCGCGGTCTACTCCGCCGCTCTCGCCGTCCTCGCCGCAGCAGCCGCGGGCAGCTTCCTGTCCCACCGGCGCTCCCGGAGCTGACGACGCCTACCAAGTGCTCACGTAATGGCCAGCACCTCGACCTCAAGGAGCGCGCCGGGGACCCACAAGCGGGACACCTCCACCGTTGTGATGGTCGGCGGGGTCCCAGTGAAGCGCGCCGCCCGTACCTTGCCGTACTCCGGAAGCTGGCCCATGTCGGTGAGGAAGGTACGGATATTGACCACATCGGCAAGGCTGGCGCCGTGAGCGGCCAGAATCGCCGTGATGTTGTCCATGATGAAATCCGCTTGGGCGGCCATGTCGTTACCGCCGACGATCTTGCGGTCCGCGTCGATGGCCACCTGGCCTGACAGTTGCAGGAGGGTCCTGTCGCCGAGCTCGACGCGCGCTACGTGGGAGTACCCGCCAGCCGGGGCGGGAACGGTAGCTGGGTTATCGAAAATGACCATGATGTCGGCCTCCTTCAGGGTGAAGTCATCTCCATCCTGGACGGAGCCGGGCCGTCCCCGGTATCCGCCACGTGACTGCACCTGGACGATCCGTGGTGTGCGGCATGAGGCTGAGGCCCACAGGTTGCCCGGAAGGTGCCACCAAGGGCCGTTCGGACAAAGAAATTGATTTTGCCGAACGGCCGGTGGCTTTTCTTCTCGTTCATCGGCGAGTACCAGGCCACCCGGCGACACCTGACTTATCGGTCGTCTGTTTTGCTGGTGGCCTGCTGCAGCCAGGCTGACTGTTCGGGATCGGGCTGGTCCAGGCTCTCCAGCAGCTGCCGGGTTTCGGTTTCGAGCTGGCGCAGGAGGGCGAGGTTCCGCTCGGCGTGCCCGTATGCCATGGGTCTAGGGGCGGCGGGCGGGCGCGGTGAGCAGGCCGATGGCCCGGGCGCGCTGCACGGCCTCGCGGCGGCTGTGCGCGCCGAGCTTGCGGTACAGGTGCCGCAGGTGGGTCTTGACCGTGTTCGCCGACAAGAACAGCTCGGCGGCGATCTCCGGCGTACCCATGTGGGTGGGCAGGTAGCGCAGCACGCGGGTCTCGCTGACGGTGAGCGGCTCGCCGGGCCACGGCGGCGCCCCGGCCGGCGCAGTCGCAGTCACGGGCGCGGGTCTTGGTGCCTCGCCGAGCAGGCCCTTGAGCTCAGCGGCCAGGGCATCCAGGTCGCCGGGCGGGTCGTCCGCGATCACCTCCAGCAGCAACAATGCCGCCCACAGCAGAAGGGCCCTGGGCACCGAGCCGTCGCGGGCGGCCGCGAGCACAGCCGGGATGTCCTGCGGGTGGTGCTGCGAGGGCGGTGACCCGCCACGGGCCGCACGGTACCCGCCGGGGACCACCTCCAGCCCGCCCCGGGAACGAGAGCGGCTCGCCCCGGCGGGGACCGGCGCGGCGCTCCAGCGATGCGGTTCGGCCGCCCCGGCCCCTGGCCCCGCGCTGCGCGCTGCTTGCTCGGCGTACCGCAGCCGCTCACCGGCTCGGGTGACGTTCACTGTGATCTCCCTTTCCCGGAATGCGAGCGACCGTTCGGGCGCATCGAGGGCGTTAACAGGCCGTCCCCTTGACTGTGCGGCCGGACACTGGCGGCGGGGTATCCGCACCTTGACTGCACTTCCGGCGGAAGGGCACGGCGGCACGAGTTCAGCTCGCGCCTGATCCGTTTCTTCGCCCTGGCCTGCTGAGCTTCCTTGCCAGCAAGCTAATCCGGCGGAAGAGTCAGCAGGTGTGACCATCGGAGGCCACCTTGCCGCGGAGAGCCAGAGGAGGAGAAATGAGCAATCCGCTTGAAGCTGTCGTCGAGGCCCAAGGCCTTGAGCGCTGGAGCCATCTGGATGCCGTCAGAGTGTGCCCCGTCCAGGGCAGCGCCCGGCGGACTCTGCCGGGCTTGCTCGTGCCAGGCCTGAACGGAGCGTCGCCGTGGGAGTCTTGATCGCCGTCGTGATCATTGTCGTGCTGCTGGCCCTTCTGGTATTCGGGCTGTCGGTGCGGGTCGTCAAGCAGTACGAGCAGGGCGTCCTGTTCCGGCTGGGTCGGCTGCAGGGCCCGCGGGCACCCGGATTCCACCTGATCATCCCCGTCGTCGACGTGCTGCGCCGGGTGTCGCTGCGGGTGGTCACGATGCCGATCCAGTCCCAGGGCATCATCACCCGCGACAACGTCAGCGTCGACGTCTCTGCGGTCGCCTACTACAGGGTGGTTGACGCGGTGAAGTCGGTGGTGGCGATCGAGAACGTCCGCGATGCCATCGACCAGATCGCCCAGACCACGCTGCGGAAGGTGGTCGGCCAGCACACCTTGGACCAGACGTTGTCCGATACCGACCAGATCAACCTGGACATCCGCAAGATCCTCGAGGTCACCACGGCCGATTGGGGCGTGGAGGTGACGCTGGTGGAGCTGAAGGACATCCAGCTGCCCGACAGCATGAAACGCGCGATGGCCCGCCAGGCCGAGGCTGAGCGGGAGAAGCGCGCCAAGATCATCAACGCCGAGGGCGAGTCGCTGGCCGCCGCCGCGCTGGGGGAGGCCTCCGACACCATGATGGCCCATCCGCTTGCGCTGCAGCTGCGCAACCTGCAGAGCCTGGTCGAGATCGGCGTGGACAAGAACACCACCGTGGTCTTTCCCGCCCCGCTGATGAGCACCATCGCCGAGCTCGGCTCGTTCCTGGCCAGCGAGCAGACCGCCGCCGCGACCCGTGTCCTGCCGCCCAGCAGCGACACAAACAGGCTGCCGTCGGCGACCAGCGGAGCCGCCGATGCGGCGCCATAAAGATGCAGCGCCATAAAGATGCAGCGCCATGAATAGTCAGCGTCGCGACCGACGGGTTGCGGTAGAGCGGCTCCCCTAACGCTGCCGCATCGCCGATCGTGCGGTCATGTTCCGGATACCCGCGCCGACTTTATCGTTGGCATCCGCACTGTGCAGTCACGTTACGGATACCCCCGCTGAGGCCTTGCTCCCCAAGATGGTCATAAGAGACGACCACGAAGGGACCCACGAGATGAACGCCCGACCGAATATCGTTCTCATCCACGGCGCATGGGCCGAGGGCTCTTGCTGGAGCGGGGTCATCGAGCGCCTGCAGGCCGGCGGCTACCACGTCACCGCTCCCCAGTTCCCGCTGACCGCGCTGGCCGACGACGTCGCCCGGCTGCGGCAGGTGCTGGACCTCCAAGACGGCCCGGTGATCCTCGCCGGGCACTCCTACGGCGGGCAGGTCATGACCGCCCTGGGCCCGGACGCGCCGAACGTCGCCGGCCTGGTCTACATCGCCGCGTTCGGCCTGGACCAGGGCGAATCCCTCGGCGGGCTGCTGGCGCAGGGACCGGTGACCCCGGCGCTGGCGCACCTGGTCACCGACCCCCGCGGCTTCGGCTGGCTGCCCGAAGAGGACTTCGTCCAGCACTTCGCCGGCGACGTCGACCCGGTGCAGGCCAAGGTCATGCACGCGGTGCAGCAGCCGCTGGCCATGTCCGCCTTCGGGGAGGCGATGGGCGTCCCGGCCTGGAAAACGCTGCCGTCCTGGTACCTGGTCGCGACCCAGGACCAGGCCCTCCCGCCCGACGCCGAGCGCCTGTTCGCCGCCCGCATGGGCGCCACCACCGTCGAGATCGCCTCCAGCCACGTCGCGATGGTCTCCCACCCCGGCGAGGTGGCCCAGCTCATCCAGGCCGCGGCCGAAGCCGTGCCGGCCACGAGCTAGACCGGCGCACCCGCTCACGACATGACGAGTCCGTCAATCTGAGGACGAGACATGAACGACCGGCGAGAGCTTGAGGGCCTCAGTGCCCTGATAACCGGGGCCACCTCGGGCATCGGCCAGGCAGCGGCCGAAGAGCTCGGCCGGCATGGCGCCCAGATCGTCGTGCACGGGCGCCACGCCGAACGTGGCTCCGCGGTGGTCGACACGATCACCGCGGAGGGCGGCAAGGCGCGCTTCGTGGCGGCCGACCTCACCGACCCGGCCCAGCTGGACCACCTCGTCGACCAGGCCGGCCCGGTCGACGTGTTGGTCAACAACGCCGGCTTCTCTTGGTTCGGGCCGACCGCGGAACTGGACGTGGCGACCTTTGACCGGCTCTTCGCCGCCAACGTCCGGGCGGCGTACTTCCTGGTCGCTGCGCTGGCCCCCAAGATGGCCGCCCGGGGGAGTGGCAGCATCATCAGCCTCGGGAGCATGGCCGGCCAGATCGGCCTGGCTGGCGGGGCTGCCTACAGCGCGACCAAGGCGACACTGGCGGCGATGACCCGTTCCTGGGCGGCCGAGTTCAGTCCCTCAGGTGTCCGGGTCAATGCCATCGCTGCCGGGCCGGTCTGGACCGACGGAGCCGCCCCCGACCGCATCGAGGCCCTCGGCGCCACGACCCTGTTGGCCCGGCCTGCCCAGCCCGCCGAGATCGCCAACGTGATCACCTTCCTTGCCTCGCCCAAAGCCAGCTACATCACCGGCGCGGTCATCGCCGCCGACGGCGGCCGAACCGCCATCTGAACGCGGAGCCCCGCGGGAACGGCGCAGGACCCTGGCCGCCGTTCCTTCCGGTACGTGAGCCGCCACGTAGTCGGCGCCAGGTCCTGCCGTACGCTCGCATAGCCGACGCCTCGCGAAAGGGAATACCGGTCATGACCAATTCGCTGCTCGCAGTCACCTTTGACTGTGCCGACGCTCCTGCCCTGGCCCGGTTCTGGGCCGATGTCCTCGGACGTCAGGTTGCCGAAGACTCCACTTCCGAGCACGCGGTCCTCCTCCCCGGCGACGGCGACACCAGCGGGCCACGCATCACGTTCAACAAGGTGCCGGAGCCGAAGACCGTCAAGAACCGCCTGCACCTCGACGTCGTCAGCGACACCTACGACACCGAGACCGAGCGCCTGCTGAGCCTGGGCGCGCAGAGGATCCGCGACGTCCAGGGAGACAAGTTCCGGTGGACGACCTTCGCCGACATCGAAGGCAACGAGTTCGACCTGATCGCCGGGTAGACCCCGGGGCCATGACCGTCGTCCTGCCGCACTTTGCGCGCTGCGGGCATGTCCGGGCCACGGCCGCTGTTCTGGCTGGGGACGGCGTTGACAAACGCACTGGCCGAGAGGACAGGCCCATGCCAGGCCCCGGTGAGCCCCCCGGACGGCAGCAGGCACCGATCATCGGCCGGGACGCCGGGCTGTCCCGGCTGCGGGCCCTGGTGGACCCGGCCCTCCCGGCCAGCCAGGTGCTGCTGGTCACCGGTGAAGCGGGGATGGGCAAGTCCGTGCTGCTGGCCGACGCGGCCGAACGGGCCCGGGCGGCAGGCATCCGGGTCCTGTCCGTCACCGGCCGGGAGTCAGAGTCCCGGCTCGCGTTCGCGGGGTTGCATCAGCTGCTGCGGCCGGTGCTGCCGGCCGCCGCCGGGCTGCCTGGCCGGCAGGCTCAGGCGCTGCTGGCGGCGCTGGGCCTTTCTGCGGATCCTGGTCCGGCGGATCCGCTGCTGACCGGGGTCGCGGTCCTGACCCTGCTGTCGGATCTGTCCGGTCGGTCCCCGGTCCTGGTGGTCGCCGACGACGCCCACTGGCTGGATCGCAGCTCGCTGGACGCGCTGGCCTTCGCCG
>Ga0210383_10005295_pt1 | contig 11341 bp, 8 predicted proteins | sample IncBWC14OmetaG_FD_160072 | JGI IMG/M metagenome (GOLD analysis project Ga0210383, IMG submission 160072) | Forest soil microbial communities from Barre Woods Harvard Forest LTER site, Petersham, Massachusetts, United States - Inc-BW-C-14-O ...
CAACCTCTTCGACTTTGCCTTCGATAAAGAGATCCAGATGTACCGGACCAGGGAGACGCCGGGCGCGCGGCGCTATCTCGAGACCCGAACGGTGCCCTTTGAATGCCTGAGTGAAGCGGGCTTCGACCAGATCGATCCCGAACGGCAGGAGCAGCTGCAGGCGGTCAAGAGATGGTTCTACAACGACTGGAGGAGAATCGAGCCGAAGCTCCGCACTTCGATCATCGAAGGCATTTCCGTTTTCCTCTCGCTGTTTGACGACAACCCGGCCGTCAAGCGGACCTTCTGCCCTCCCGCTGAGTGCTACGACCCCAAGGCCAATGCCGATGAGCGATTCGGCACGCCGCTCCCGTCCTTCGACTGGCTTATCGAGAATGGGAAGGTCTGTGCGCTCAATTTTCCGGTGGCCATGAACCCCGGCTTGGCCAGAGCGCTCGGCGTGATGATGAAACTCGATTTTCAGCGCGCCGTCGTCCATCGCATCCCGGAGATCGAATCCCACCCGGATCGGCACTTCCGCCAGACCTTCTTTCTCTGCGATGAATACCAGCACTTCGTCACCGTAGGAGAAAACGAGCCGACGGGGGATGAAAAGTTCTTCAGCCTTTCGCGCCAACCCAAGTGCATCCCCATCATCGCCACGCAAAGCATCAGCTCGATCAAATCATCCGTGCCCGGAGAGGCCTGGCGGACGCTACTCCAGACTTTCCGCACCAAGATTTTTCTCTCACTCTCGGACGACTTCTCCGCGAAGACTGCGAGCGAGCTCTGCGGGCGCGAGGACCAGTTGAAGGTCAGCTACAACTTATCGGAGAGCGGCCACGACGCGAGCATCAGCCTGCTCTCCGGCAAGGCCATCTCGCACAAAGCGAACATCACCGCTTCAAAGAACTACTTCCCTCATTCCGATTTCCGTTTCGACACCAAGACGTTCACCGAACTCAAGAACGCGCAGGCCGTGGTGATCGCCTATGACGGTTTGAACCCGATGCCGCCGACCTTCTGCTATCTCAAACCCCACTACAACGATCCGAACAAGACCTACTTCCGCCAGCTAGAAGAAGGAGAACTCTGATGAACGGATTCGAAACTATCCTGCCGTTTCTGAAACCGATCGAGCACCTGATTCTCGATGACTCGATCAGCGAGGTCATGGTCAATGGCGCCGACTGCGTCTTTATCGAAAGGCGGGGGCTCCTCGAACAAGTGCCCGGGGTTTCGCTTGGAGAGAGAGCGCTGATGGTTGCGGTGAAGAACATCGCCCGACGCCTCGGAGACGACATCTCGGAGTCGAAGCCGATTCTCGATTCACGCCTTCCCGACGGCAGCCGCGTTGCAGCCGTCATTCCGCCCTGCAGCCTCCGCGGCGTCACTCTCACGATTCGCAAGTTCAGCACGCGCCACTTCGAAATGCAGGACCTCATCACGATCGGTACTCTCGACCAACCACTCGCGAACCGCCTGGAAGACTCCGTTCTCGCGCGAAAGAACATCCTCATCAGCGGTGGTACCGGCACGGGGAAGACGACGTTCTTAAACGCGCTCGGGAAATTCATTCCCGCCGACGAACGCATCCTGCTCATTGAAGACACCGCCGAGATTCGCATGCCGCACCCCAATCTCGTTCGCTTCGAGGCCCGCCAAGCCCAGAACGGCGTCCCGGCCGTGGCGATCCGCGATCTGCTCAAGGCGTCTCTCCGCCATCGCCCGGATCGCATCCTGCTCGGTGAAATCCGCGGAAGCGAAGCGTTCGACCTCCTCCAGATGCTCAATACCGGCCACTCTGGAACGCTTTCCACGATTCATGCCAGTTCCGCAAAGCAGGGCCTGGCCCGCTTCACGAGCTGCGTTCTGCAAAGCGGGATCGAGCTTCCCTATCGCGCCATCAAGACGAACATCGGGGACTCGCTCAATGTCGTCGTACATATCGAGCGAAGACCGGGCCGGCGGTTCGTCTCCGAAGTGCTCAAAATCAACAGTTACGACCCCGACGCCGATCTGTTCGACTACGGCGCGATTTACATCAGGCCGGAGACGCAGTCATGACCAACGAAGAAAATCCCAAAACCAGGCTCGAAGCGCGGGAGTATCTCGGAACCGCTTTCGAGCCCTCCGACCGTCTGGCGATCCTCGTGCGAAATCGCAAGCGCGGCGAAACCGTGCAGCGCATCACGAACGCCGGACGAATCGCGGAACCCTCCTTTCAGGAATGGCTTCACTTCAAGAATGATCGTGAAGGGGCCGACGTCTATGTCGGCATGAATCCCCTGAAGCCAGATGCGCGGACGCGGACGAAAGAAGATATCCTTTCGATCCGCTATCTCTACGTCGACCTCGACCATGAAGGCCCGAAATCTCTCGCCTCGATCGAACAATCGAAAATCGTTCCGCCGCCGAATTACATCCTCGCCACCTCTCCCGCGAAGTTTCAAGTGATCTGGAGGGTCGAAGAAATTCCCCGGGACCAGGCCGAGGCCCTGCTCCGCGCCATGGCACGAAGGTTCGGAGGAGATCCTGCGGCGACTGATTCGAGTCGCGTGCTGCGCATCCCCGGATTCCGAAACACGAAATACGAGGAACCTTTCGCCGTGCGAGCCGAGCAGCACTCTGACCGTGTCTATCACGCGCTCGACTTCAAATTGCGGATCGACCACCTCGATTCTCCTTACCAGCCGCTCCGCCAACATTCGGCAAGGACTGCTTCCACCGAACCTCGACGCATCAGCCAATCCGAGCACGACTGGGCGTTCGCCAAACGCGCCCTCGCAAGCGGCGCCGATCCCGAGGAGGTTGTGCGCCGAATCGCTGAGTTTCGAGAAGGCGAAAAGCACGATGCCCACGCCTACGCCCACCGCACCGTCACGAAGGCCGCCGCGGACTTGAATCGCCAAGGCAGTTCCGTCACCGGAGAGGGTGACGCGCCTGGGACCGACAAGACGCAACTCCGTCCGGACGAGAGGTAAGTCTCAATGCACCGACAGATTCTTTTCGACGTCCAGCCCCATCGCCCTTCCTCGGCCGAAGACGATCCGCTTACCGTGAAGGAGGCGGCCCGATATCTTGGCGTTAGTCCCCAAACTGTGTATCTTTGGGTCGAGCGAAAGCAGATTCCCCATCTCCGCGTAATGGGTCGGAACATCCGGTTCCTCAAATCGGACCTCCAAACATTCCGCGCGTCATTCAAACAGGAGATGGAGAATGGCCAGACCCGTTAGACATGACGGTGTTGTGTATCGGAGACAAGGCACAAAACTCTGGTGGATGCGGTACCGGGAACGGGACGGCACCCTCCGGAAGGAGTCCACGTTTCAGGAGGACTGGCATGAAGCCCAAAAAAGACTGCGGGAACGGCTTCAGGCCAGAGACAGCAACGTATTACAAGTGGTTCGCAAGGGCGAAAGCCTGTATTTCGGAGAATGGGTGGATTTTTTCTTGGAGAACTACTCCAAACCGCCCATCCGTGAGCCAGGCACGCACTTTGCGAATCTTAGATGTGTTCAACACCTGATGAAGGCTTTCGCCACTTGCCGCTTGATCGATGTGGGACCTGACGAGATCGAGCAGTATCTTCGCAATCGACTTCGTCAGCGTGTTCGAATCAAGACCGGCGAGGGCTACGTCGAGCGGGGCCTGTTGAAGCCCACGACGGTTCATCAGGAAATGAGAGTACTTCGACGAATGTTGAACGTGGCGGTTCGAAAAAGGCTGCTGACCTCGAATCCTTGTGCCATGGTGGAATTCCCTGTCGGCTTGAAGGGGCTTTTCCGTCCGCATTATGTCACTTGGTCCGAACAGCAGCAGATCGAAAAACACGCAACGCCGCATCTCCGCAATGCCGTTCGCATCATCGCGGAGACGGGCTTGCGGGTCAAGAAAGAGCTGCTCCCGATGAAGAAGGATCAGATCGATTTCGCCAACGCAATGGTCTGGATTCCGGATTCCAAGACGCCGAACGGCGTGGCGGAAGTTCCGTTGTCGGAGTTCGCGTTGGAGGCATTTCGGAGGCAAGTCGAAATATCTGGTCTGGGGGAGTTTCTCTTTCCCAGTGATCTAAACCGGAACGGACACTTGAGGTCCCTGCGAACGGCCTGGAGGAAAACCTTGCGACGGGCAGGCATTTCCTATTTCAGGCTGTACGACCTACGGTCGACCTACGCGACCCGGCTAAGTGCCGGAGGCGTAGCCGACGAGTGGGTCATCCAAATGCTGCGTCAAGGCGACTCTCAAGTGTTCAAGAAGTATTCGCAAATGAAGTTGCAGATGAAACGCGAAGCGCTCGACAAAATCAACCGCCTAGCCAATCAAATGACGAGGCCAACCCCAAAACTCGCTGTCGTAGCCGGGGGTTTTGGAACAGTTTTGGAACAGTCGTGACCATAATGCGAAGGAATGGATTTCGGCGCGCGCGGAAATGCTCTAAAATCAGAGTGTCCCTCACTGTGGGCGTGTAGCTCAGCTGGGAGAGCACCTGCTTTGCAAGCAGGGGGTCACCGGTTCGATCCCGGTCACGTCCACCATACCTTTCTTCGCCCAAGTTACAAGAACGTCCCTGCTATGTACTTGCTGCATAGCGACCCTCGTTGATCTTGGCGTTTCCGGGATCGAAATCGCGAGCATGGTCAACATCGTCCATGATCCCAGTTTGCGTTGGTCGCCAATCCTTCTCGTGAGGGCGATTTGCTAGGCAGCAGCGGCGGTTCCGGATGGCGCCAGGTCAAAGCGATCGAGGTTCATCACTTTGGTCCAGGCCGCAACGAAGTCCTGGACGAACTTTTTGTGCGCGTCCGAACTTCCGTAGACCTCCGAAAGCGCCCTGAGTTGGGCGTTCGAACCGAAAACCAGATCGGCTCGCGTTGCCGTCCATCGGACTTCGCCCGTCTTGCGATCCCGTCCCTCAAATACATCGTTCGCATCCGAGGTCGCCTTCCACACGGTACGCATATCAAGCAGGTTGACGAAGAAGTCGTTGGTCAATGCCTCCGGCCTCTTGGTGAAGACTCCGAACTTGGTCCGCCCAAAGTTGGTGTTCAGCATCCGCATGCCGCCAACGAGCACGGTCAATTCGGGTGCGGTCAGCGAGAGCAGCTGCGCCTTATCGAGCAGTTCGACTTCCGCTGTGGCTTCGGCGTTTCCACTGGAGTACGAGCGGAATCCGTCCGCTGCTGGTTCGAGCACTGCGAAAGATTGCACGTCGGTCTTCTCCTGTGAAGCGTCCATGCGGCCGGGGGTGAAGGGAACGGACACGGCGATGCCCGCATTTCTCGCGGCCTGCTCAACGCCTGCGCAGCCTGCCAGGACGATCAAGTCGGCCAGCGAAATCTTCTCACCACCCGACTGCGAGGCGTTGAAGTCGCTCTGAATCTTTTCGAGTGTCTTTAGGACTTTCTGAAGCTGCTCGGGCTGATTGACCTTCCAGTCTTTTTGTGGGGCAAGGCGGATGCGCGCGCCGTTCGCGCCGCCTCGTTTGTCGGACCCACGAAAGGTGGACGCCGATGCCCAAGCGGTTGTGACCAGCTGCGAGACCGTCAAACCAGAGGCAATAATTTTTGCCTTCAGGGCGGCGACATCTTTGTCATTGACCAATACATGATTTACGGCTGGGATGGGGTCCTGCCAGAGCGGTTCTTCCTTCGGAACCTCGGGACCGAGGTAACGCGCGCGGGGGCCCATGTCGCGATGCGTCAGCTTGAACCATGCGCGGGCAAAGGCGTCCGCCAACTCTTGCGGGTTTTCGTAGAAGCGTCTCGCGATCTTTTCGTAGATAGGATCGAATCGCAAAGACAGATCCGTGGTGAGCATCGCGGGAGCGTGACGTTTTGAGGGATTGTGGGCGTCCGGTACCGTATCCGCCCCTGCGTCACCTTTCGGCTTCCACTGGTGTGCGCCGCCCGGGCTCTTCGTCAGTTCCCAGTCGTATTTGAACAGGTGCTCGAAAAAGTCGTTACTCCATTTTGTCGGCGTGCTGGTCCATGTGACTTCGAGTCCGCTCGTGATTGCGTCACCCGCGATGCCGGTAGCGTAGGAATTGGTCCATCCGAGGCCCTGCTCCTCAATGGGAGCGCCTTCGGGCTCTTTTCCCACGTGAGCGTCGGGGCCGGCGCCATGGGTCTTGCCGAACGAGTGACCACCCGCAATCAAAGCGACGGTTTCTTCATCGTTCATCGCCATACGAGCGAAAGTCTCGCGAATATCCCGAGCCGCCTTCACAGGATCGGGAACGCCCTCCGGACCTTCCGGATTGACATAAATGAGGCCCATCGTGGTGGCGCCGAATGGACGCGCGAGGTCGCGCTCCCCCGAATAGCGTTTGTCTGTTCCCTTCCAGGTCGTCTCATGCCCCCAGTTGACGTCAAGATCGGGTTCCCAAACGTCGGCACGTCCGCCGGCGAAACCAAACGTCTTGAAGCCCATGGTTTCGAGGGCGACATTGCCTGCGAGGATCATTAGATCGGCCCACGAAATCTTCTTGCCGTATTTCTGTTTGATCGGCCAAAGCAGACGACGCGCTCTGTCCAGGTTGACGTTGTCAGGCCAGCTGTTGAGTGGGGCGAAACGCTGTTGCCCCCTGCCGCCGCCACCGCGACCGTCAAAAGTGCGATACGTACCGGCGCTGTGCCAAGCCATGCGAATGAACAGTGGACCGTAGTGGCCGAAGTCGGCAGGCCACCAGTCCTGCGAGTCGGTCATCAACGCCGCAAGGTCCTTCTTCAGGGCATGGTAGTCGAGGCTCTTGAACTGCTCTGCGTAGCTGAAATTTTTCTCCATGGGATCGGACAGCGATGAGTGCTGATGCAGCAGATTCAAATTCAAGCGGTTCGGCCACCAGTCACTATTCGTTCTGCTGGGGCTGCCGCCATGAGGGAACGGGCACTTCGCTTCGGCTGACATGGTTTACTCCTTCCGGTTTATCGAGACTGCGAACGAGATCGTCGAAATCCGCGCATTCATTTCAGCGATTATAAAGTAGCATCGTAGAGGGGGATAGTTCCAATATCTAAATCCAATCCTTGGTATGCGCGGCGGAACGGCGGAGGGCACATGGCGAAGTCACGCAGGGAATTCTTGACCGATACGTGGATGGGATTATTGGCAGTGACCGCTGTCGGCCACCTACAAGATCAGAAGTCCGATTTACCTCCTGGGGCGCCACCCGCATTCGGCACCGCTGCGCCGGTGGGACCAGAGGTCTCGCCCGCCACTTTTGCCGAGGCAGAGAAGCTCGTGCAGGTGGAGAACACTGCCTTGCATCGCGCGGAGGCTGCCAATAGCTGGCGCGAATCCATGGCGCCGCTTTACGAACGGCGCACTGGTCCACACAAGGTGGAGCTCGAATCTACGCTGGCGCCCTACTCACGCTGGGACCCGGTGCTGCCGGGCCAGAAGGCCGGCCCCGAGCGCGACCGATTTATCCGCAGCGAGATGGACCCAGGACCATTGCCCGCAAGCGACGAGGACATTGCATTCGCTTCGGTCGCGCAGCTTTCGCGCTGGATCGAGGCGCGAAAGATTAGCTCCGAGCGGCTTACTAACATTTATCTGCTGCGCATCGAGAAATTCAATTCCAAACTGCGCTGCGTGATTACGCTCACGCGCGAGCACGCGCTCGCGCAAGCGAAGAAAGCCGACGCGGAAATTGCCGCGGGCAAATACCGCGGGCCGCTACACGGAATCCCCTGGGGCGCAAAGGATCTACTCGACACGGCCGGCATCGCGACTACGTACGGAGCCGAGCCTTTTCGCAACCGTGTGCCCGAGAAGGATGCAGCAGTCGTCAGGCGCCTCAACGAAGCGGGCGCAGTGCTCATTGCCAAGCTAAGTCTCGGTGCGCTCGCGCTCAACGACGTTTGGTTCGGGGGCCAGACAATGAACCCGTGGCTGCTGGAGGAGGGCTCGTCGGGATCGAGCGCGGGCCCTGGCGCGGCTACTTCGGCGGGGCTGGTGGCTTTTGCGATGGGGAGTGAAACGGGAGGCAGCATCGTTTCGCCCTCCATGCGCTGCGGAATTACGGGACTGCGTCCGACGTACGGCCGCGTGCCACGCACTGGCGCGATGACGCTCTGCTGGTCACTCGACAAACTCGGCCCGATGGTTCGGCGCGTGGAGGACGCGATGCTGGTGCTTCACGCTATCTCCGGGCCAGACGCCGGTGATTTATCGAGCGTTCCGAGCAAGCTGGACTTCGATGCCGGAGTGAGCGTGCAGGGGCTGCGCGTAGGTTATTTCCCGGGCTGGATGAATCAAGATCCGGCCACTGACGTGGACCGCGCTGCACTGGAAACGGTCAAGAAGATTGGCATGGTTCCAGTGGAAGTAAGCATCCCCGAATGGCCCTACGATTCGCTCGATCTGATTCTTTTCGCGGAAGGCGCGGCGGCGTTTGAGGATCTCACGTTGAGCGGCGGCCTGGACCAGCTGAAAGTTCAGACGCTGGACGCGTGGCCCAATCTTTTTCGCCAAGCGCGATTTCTTTCAGCCGTGGACTTCGTTCAAGCGGACCGGCTGCGCCGCAAAGTGGCGGTAGAAATGGCCCGCGTGTTTTCCCAGGTCGACCTGCTGTTGGTGCCTTCTCTGCGGGACGAAATGCTCACGATTACGAATAACACCGGTCATCCATCGCTCACGTTGCGCGCGGGTTTTGTGGAGGTTTCCGAAGCCCGCAGCGACTGGGCGCCGGACCCGAAGAATCCGCTGCCGAAATTCTCGTCTCCGCGCCGCGTTCCCCACGGCGTGACATTGATCGGACGGCTCTTTGACGAAGGAACGCTCGGCAGCGCCGGGATCGCGCTCGAGCGGGCGTTTGGCGTCGCCGCCGAGCGGCCACCCGGGTTTTGATGTTGACGGTTGGCGGAAGATTTCTGCTGTCGAACGCGTTCTACTTCGCGGCCGCAGCGCGTTGCATCGCATCAGCGGCATATTTCTTGCAGTTGTCCTGCACGCTGCCGGCGATCTGCGCGCATCGGTTGAAAGCATCCACCGCCTCCTGGTAGCGGCTCAAATTCTCCAGATCGGCTCCCAGGATGTAGAAATCGGTCGGATCGGGTTTCGCTTCGTTTTTCGTCGCAATTTCGAGTTCCTTTTCGGACGTATCATATTGTTCGCGGCGAAAATAAACGAGACCGAGACCGCTGTGCGCCACAGCCATCTCTCCGGTTTTGAACGCGGCGAATTCGTCATCCGGCAGGCCCTCTGGTTTCTGCATTTTGTCGATCGCGTCGAGAGCGTGTTTTTCGTACCCCTCGGCCATGTCCAGCTTCTTGTCGGCATCGGGCTCGTGGGGGTCAAAGGCGCGAGGAATTACCCATCCGCTCAGGGCCAGCAGATGCACATCGTCGGGAAAGAGTGAAAGTCCCTTCTCAGAGTAGGTGTAAAAGCTCGGCAAATCCTTCCTGTCGTAGTAAGCCTGCGACAGTTCCTCATACACCGCTTCGCTGTAGCGGTCCGAAGGATATTTCGCAAGGAACGCGAGGCCGAGATGAATCTTCTTGTCGCCGCTATCCTCGCCAACTTTATGAAACGCCTGGTAGGCAGCTTCTTCCTTCGGATCGCCCAGTTGCTGGCGGAGGTACTTCTCGGTCACATCTTGATTCGCCTGTCTGCCATCCATCATGGTTATCGAATTGGCCTGTCCCGTGCCGGCCTGCGGGGGGGCCACGGCCTGCGCATTCGACATCGTGGGAAACAACGGCGCGCAGGCCAGTAATATCGCCGCAACAAATACATTTATGTCGCAAATCGATTTCTTCATGGAGCAATCTCCCACTCTTCTTTCGAGCAATTTCAATTGCCCGGGGCAGCGCGCGCTTACTCCCAGCCCGTTTTTGAATTGTATGGCATGGTGAAACCCATGGCTTCGATTTCGTGCATCTTGCCATCGCTGACCTTGAAGATGTGCGCGGCAGGGAGATCAAACGGATTGAAATTCATGGGCACGCTATCAACACCGGGCACGCCGACGATCTTCAGAGACTTCTCCTCCATGGGGTGGCGGAACTGAGAGAGCCCGAACACGAGACCGGTTTCGGGATCGGCAATCCAGACGCGGCGAGGTTCGATGCGCTTGATGTAGTCGAAGGTGTGCGTACGGAGTTGAGCCGCGCATCCCATCGCGCCGATAGTTCCTCGTCCCGGCGCGGCGGACGGAGGATTGCTCGTCGTCTGCATCCCATTTTCGCGGCGGACACAATCATCGGCGAACGGCGCGTCGTTGGCGTCGGCTGTGACGAGCGCCTCATAGTAGGAAGCACCGATTGTCAGCATCTGTTCCCGGGGAACTCGCTTGTCGGGCGGAACCGTGGCGAGTAAGGCCGGACGCGGCACGACCAGATTCACCAGAGTGACTGCGCCCAGATTGCGTGCAATCAAGTGTTCAGCTTCCACGATCTGACCGTCGACGATCTTCAGACGAAGAGCGAACTCAATCGGCCGATTATTCTCCTGCATGATGCCCAAGAATCCAATCTGCTGAGCAACAACATCGGGCACGTAGATCTTAAAAGTCGTCGGAATGGCGGAAGCGGTTTTCCAAAGTCCGTCGCCGGGTTTCATCGGCACAGTGTTTTCGACGAACTTTACGTCTGGTGAAAACCTCACGATCGAAGGATCGTGGGCGACAAGACCAGCCAAATAGATATTGGTGGTCATGATCAGACAAGCACGATCGCATTGTGGAGCTTGCGCCTGCGAGATACGCGCCGCAGTGAGCAGGCCCACTATTACGAGCGATAGCGCGACCAACCTGATTGCAGTTTTCAATTTGTCCCCCTGGGGTTACTTCGGCCGATAGCTTACGCGATTGCGCGTTTCTGCCATAGCTCCGCGCTGGCGATCCGCGCGCCTTCAACCAACGCTTCGAATTTTGCCCACATCACGGACGGCGCTGCACGCTGAATAAATTGTGCCTGCGCGAAGCCACAATCCGTGCCGGCGATTAGATTCTCGCGTCCCACGAGCCGCGCGAAGCGCACGATCCGGTCGGCGACGAGCCGCGGGTGCTCCACGGTAATCGTGTGATGCGTGACGACGCCAGGAATCAGAATTTTGCCCTCCGGCAACTTCGTCGTCTCCCAGACGCGCCACTCGTGCTCGTGGCGAGGATTGGCCGCCTCGATCAAGTACGCACCGGCGCGCACGCTCAGGATAAAGCCGAGAATTTCCTCAAGCGGCGCGTCCGCGAGATGCGGCACGTGCCAGCTGCCAAAACAAACGTGGTAGCGCACTCGATCTTCGGGAATGCCCTGAAGCGCGTGGTTCAAAGCTTCGATACGCAGCCCGGCCCACTGCCGATATTTTTCCGGGCTCTGCTCGACGTAGTGATCGTACATATTGGCAAGCACAGCATCGT
>Ga0210383_10005297_pt1 | contig 11336 bp, 14 predicted proteins | sample IncBWC14OmetaG_FD_160072 | JGI IMG/M metagenome (GOLD analysis project Ga0210383, IMG submission 160072) | Forest soil microbial communities from Barre Woods Harvard Forest LTER site, Petersham, Massachusetts, United States - Inc-BW-C-14-O ...
ACCGACATATGAGCCGTCACCTTCTACAACCTCGAGGTCACCCTTCTGTTTTCTTTTCCTCTTCAGTTCCTTCCGGTGGCCTTTTGGTGCCCGCACAGTATCAATAGTAGCATATCCATTGGCCTGCGCGCTCTCGACCGAACCCAAGACAGATGGTGCATTAGGGTCTATTGAGGGATTCGCGGAATAACCGAGAATCGCATGAGTCAAGTGTTGTGAGCGAAATGCATGTTCTGTCATAGACTGTTCCTCAACATGTCCTGCAAGAGCATTTTGGTTGAGAAACCGATTCCGATCACCGAAAGGATTTTCGGGCCCCTGCATTGGCAGCATCATGTCGCTGTATGGTATGTTCACATTCATTTGGGTGTCAGTCGGCCGTGTAACTAGTGAGGTTTGGTTTAATGGGTCCTAGCGCATTGTTTCAGATAAAAACCCATCTGAGGGTTGACGAATGAAGGCTCACTTCGGATAAGACAGCTGGGGCGGCTTGGGTGACCATTATAGTCGCTGCACCTTCAACACGATTTTTTTTGGTAACAGGAAGGGATGTTAATCCAAAAGCATCCTTTGTGGACAATACTGCGCCCTCGTCCTCTCCTGACGAATAGTCCTGGATCAGAGACATCTTGACTGTTGCCAACGTTAACTTGAACTGTCGAGTCCGAGTGAGTCGAGTCACACGTCACGTTTTATCAAAGAGACTGTGACTCACTGTGTGACACCATTGGCACGTCGTATGTCACCGTGACTGACCCTTGTCATGATCTCATGATTGTGTTCTCCCCATGACTGAAAGAATTGTCGGTCGACCATGGACTGATGAAGAGGATAGACTGCTAATACAGGCCGTTGCTAATCACGGTGAACATGATAATTGGAAAACCATTGCTCTTTCAGTTCCAGGTCGGACAAACAAGGCCTGCAGGAAGGTATTCCTTTTTCTGTTAATGGCCAGGTAGCCTGATTAACTGGGTTCTCTGGATCAGCGTTGGCTTCACTCGCTCTCTCCTACTGTCAAAAAAACTGCTTGGACGTCTGATGAAGACCAACAGCTTTTAGAATTCTACGGTGTGTATGGGCCAAAGTGGTCCACGATTGCGCGTCAGATTCCAGGTAGAACGGACGATGCATGTTCAAAACGCTACCGAGAAGCTCTAGATCCTAATTTGAAGAAAGATGAATGGTCTCCAGAGGAGGATGCTAAACTGATGCAAGTTTTTGCTCAAATAGGGGGGAAGTGGGGACAAGTTGGGCAAGAACTGAAACGAAGTGGCTTAGGTTGCCGAAATAGGTGCCAGTCTATACAATAACTTGCATTTGAATTGTTTTTTTGAACAAATTACAGGTGGAGGTTACTTGAGCGAAAAAAGGCTTCGAGACTCGCGGCAGAGCCGGATCTCAGCCAGATTTTCGCCTTCCATGAACTCCCACCATCGCAACCAGAGCTATCGCAAATCGATTGGCCGCCATATTACCCACCCGAATCATACCCCTCTTTTCTGCCCGATGGAACGTCCCACATAGATCAGGGATTTCATCTATCGACACCCCAGGAATTATCACCCGTTTCTTCACATATAGAAATCCCCCCCTTCCAATTCTCATCATCCTCTCTGAGCGCTGCGTTATCGGATCCTCCCCGAATACCGCGACCACTACCCTCTCTCTCCGTTGATGATATTCAGGTTCATGATCAATATGCCTCACCACCCGTTTCTGCATCTCCTTCACCCCCTCGCAATGATGTACTCGGCGACCCTACTGACGACCCTATGTCGCTGAATGACTTCTCGGTTCCTGACCATGAAATGCAGCGGATCTCAAGGCGTGAATCCCAGAACGATGCCTACTACTGCCATGGCAGTGATGGCATTGTAACGCACGATTTGCAAGTTTACCATTCAGGACATTCAGGACCTTCACAGTTGTCCAATTCACCAGATGTGCCTCCACCGAATATTCCCGACGGCGTTTGGAAGTCTCCGTTTGTTCCCCAGCTGGCTCCTATACGCCATTACGAACAACAATTTTCTCACTTTGATGATACAACTACGGATAATAATGTTCCTGATGACTTTTCCTCAGCGGGATCCACTCCCTTTGGTCTCGATTCTTCTCTGTCTCCGACTTCAACACCGCCTGATGCTGCTTCTCCCATTGAACTTCCTGGAAATGAGCAGGCGCTCGGTGATTCCCTACTATTTTCCCCTCATTATCGCTCGCCTTCTTCGAGAAATTCACGAAAACCTTTCGCTAAAAAGTCGGCTGGGCTCCAGGGTCCAACTCGACTTTCTTCTATGTTGCCTCTTACTTCAGAGTGAGTCACCTATAAGTCAATAACTAGAATATGTACACAACAACATTTGCATCCTCTCCAGTCCCTCTGTCAAGCCTTATGCCTGCGGTCGTGAGCGGTGTTGGCCAGCACAGGCTACCTCTAGCCGTGTTTGCTTTGCAACATCGAAAGAATTGTTTGAACACAGTAAAGCGGAACATGCCGGGGAGCCCATTGGTGATAGACCTTTCAGGTGTGCTCTGGCTGGTTGCGGTAAATCATGGAAGGTCTGTTCACCCAAACCTTGACATCAACTATCTTACTGAAAGACTTGCCCGCCCCAGAATTTGAATGGTCTTCAATATCACTTACAGATGTAACTGGCTGGTATTCACTGTTCTCTGAAGATCACCTATTAACTTCACTTTGTTTTCGCAGCTCAACTGCTCATTTCCGGCATGCTCTTTCATCTAGTTTTTCCGCTCAAACCTCGACGGAAGGCGGAGAACCTCCTTTGGCTCCCACTCGCGCCAACTGCGAAGCAGAAGCATCCGATGAAGCGAAACGTACATATCTTTGCCATCACCCACATTGCTTCAAGGCATATAGACAACTCAGTGGCCTCAGATACCATCTCAAACACGTATGTTTGTTTGCAGGACTATTTCCGACGTCAACTGACGAGTTCATTCAGGGTCATCCACAGGAGATGCCTATTCAGCTAGAAGTAGTCCCCCCGACTTTGGCACGCCAAATCCCGGCAAAAACGAAGAAAATGCGTCGGAAAGATTCCCCAGAACCGGATCCCTGATTAAATAAACGGCCTGGAGTGGACAACCGCATTGTCGGTTATCCAAACGGGACTACCCTACATCCCGCCTGACCGGGACATCAAATGAACTGGTTGGACCGATCTGCGGCGCCAGAATCAAGGCACGGTGCTGTGCTTCTATCAGCCCGACACTTTGTTGAATGTGTCCAATGACGGCTTGAAGCATTCAGTTCCCCACACCGTGTCGTACTTACATTGAAATATCAGAGTAATTCAAGGATGACTTGTCGAGTCTGCTAGAACGAGCAAGTGTCCTTTGCGGTCAAGGTTTCAAAGCTCTTCATCGTATGTGGCCAACGCCACATGCACCTAATCCGCTCATACTGTATACTCATAATCACCTCCTGCAATGTTTGGAAATTTAGTCGCGTTCAAAAACGAGATATATAATTATCAAGATATATTTCCGACAGTCTATCTCAGACCTCTTCAAGTCTGATAAGTTTTACCTATACCGACACCCAACCACAACAATCTTCAATTCTTCAAGCCTTCTAGTTCCTCTCTGCAAAAGTAAATATTTTTTGCTGCAAGTTAACACTACCTCGAGCTCAATGAACTACAGCGAACTATGTGATCCACTCGCTTTCGAGAGCTTGGCGTCCAGTAAAATGATTCACTATTGCACGGACATCGGACTCATTACTATCTTTTCTTGGCAGTCGAGGAAAATGTAAGGAATGGTGTTAACGCTGTGCAACTGTTGTCACAATCAATATTGTAATAACGAAAGTCGGAATTTGGTTGTTCCACCATAACATGCGAGTTGTCCGTTTTGGACCAAAAGTTGGAGTTTTCCGCAAGGCGATATTTCGTTGGCGGAAGTTCGGGTTCACGACTCGAGGGTCCTAGCACCCCATTATGAAATCTCTCTTCTCTGGCAGTATCTTGATCATTTATGCATCAATCTTCAAAGCACTTGTAATTGTGCCCCTGTAACTTGTATCTGTCTCGTCAGCCCGGACTAGCTAGCCACGAACGATGTATATCTGGCTCCTCTTGACATGTCGAATTATTCCCATACAACCAATAGCTACTGAACCTCTGCACCAACGAGCTACCGACCGGCGCCGAATTGGCTCGCCCTGAAGATGGCCATGTGGGCAGTCAGCAAGCGTCATCATAGATCGACAAAAATCCACAAACAGGTCTCTCAAACTCGGATCAGCCATGAGTTCTTCCATACTGGGCATATTTCCTGACTGGACTCTCCCCATCTAAGCACTATGTGAGTCTCGATGTCATAAACCCGAACTGGAAGAAAACTCAAATACCATGTTCGCAATAGCTGGATTCTGCATCAAATTGGCAAGACCTCCATTAGCCGCCATCTGCTGAGCCGCCGCCATCAACTGGGGATTATTCATCAAACTGCCGAGATCGGGCATCCCCCCTCCGGGTCCCCCAGATCCTCCCATGCCTCTCAGCATCTCTGCCATGCCAGCTAAGCCGGCACCTGGAGCAACTCCACCTGGTGCCGTAGTATCTGATGAAGGAGGGAAGGAGTCGTCGGAGGTGAGGGGCGGTAAGGTGTCTTCGTCGTCCTTGGGCAGTACGCGTGCTTGAGCATTGTGTAACCCTGATTTGAGGTTAGCATTCGAAGGGTCGAGTTTTACACCTCGTTCAAAGGCGCCTGCGGCTGCTTTGAAGTCACCCAGGGAATACTGGGCGTGTCTGTCGCGGACAAAGTGGTTTATTAGTTGTATGACGACGAGAAAATAGGATCACGCCTACCCTAGCCGATGGTAGGCCTTAACAAATTTAGGATCAACATAGATGGCTTGCTCAGCATCGCCAACCGCTGAAAGATGGTCACCTTTGCTGGAATACGCAGCGGCACGGTTGGAATAGTAAACAGGGTTCGTAGAATCAAGACCGATTGCTTGGGTATACGAGTCGATAGCTTGATCATAATTCTTGTTCGACATCTGCGCATTTCCAGATTGCTTGAATTTCTCTGCTTGGATCTTGTCCTCTGGTGAAGGCTGAGGTGTGGACGTAGAGATGGATGCTCCTTCTGAACTCGAGCTGAGTTTGTCTCGTGTCTTTAGGAAGACGTCAAAGATAGTCTGGAGAGTAGCAGGCTTGACGCTTAGTCTTTCGGTATGCTGTTGGTCTGATGGGTCGACGCCAAATGCTTCACCGATGCATTGGACTTTCGAATTAATGAGGCCGTATATCAGTATCTCTCGATGTTGCGAGAAAAAAATTGAGATAAGCATACTGGCAACTTCAAGACTCTCCTTATCGTCTGCTCTGACTGTGCCATCATTGATGGATTGGTTAAGAAATTCGATTATTGAGAGTACAAGCTGCTGCTGTTTTTCGGACATGGCTAGGCTGGTTTGGGTTGGGCTTTGAAAGTAAACAGTCATCAATAAAGCGATTTTGCCTTTTGAACCAAGGCTATCATGTTCTTCTGCGCCATTTCTGGTGAGCCTCCCCAAGAACCAGTCGTGTCCGCAAAATCTGGCAAAGTCTATGAGCGCCGCCTTATTCTCAAGTATATCACCGATAATGGCACCGACCCAATCACTGGCGATAAATTAGAGGAAGCTGACCTCATCACAATCAAAGCCAGTACGTCCATATTTCATAAGCTCGGCTTGGTTAAACGCGTTTTTGGGAACTATTGGATGGTTCCTTCTTTTTTTTGCCTTTTTCTTATGACCTGATTTCTAACAACATCCCTCAGGCCCAGAGACAGCCCCTCCGCGACTCCCTACCCAAACCTCCATCCCCGCGCTTCTTCACACCCTTCAAAACGAGTGGGATGCTCTTGTTCTGGAGACTTTTGCCTTGAAGCAGCAATACAATTCGACCCGCCAGGAGTTGAGCTATGCTCTTTATGCACAGGATGCAGCCAGCCGAGTTGTTGCGCGCCTCATCCGAGAACGTGACGCTGCCCGAGAGTGAGTTCTCATCCGCCACGCCACAGACATCTATTGACTCATATTTCTGTTTAGGGCTCTTGCTAACGTGCAAGCTACCATGGGAATCACACCCTCAGGGTCTATATCGGAGGACATTGAAATGACAGATGATGGTTCAGCGGAGGATGGTCTTCCCAAAGCCATCGTGTCGCAGATTGACGAGACCCATCAAATGCTCTCTGCAGCCCGTAAAAAGCGAAAGCCACCCACAAACTACTCCAACGCCTCTGAAATCAAAACCTTCATAGCGAAGCACACCATCCCGTCCCTCCATTCTTCTTCTCCTGCAGGAATCACGGCTCTCGCTGTGTCTCGCGTGACCCCGTCACAATTTTTGACTGGAGGAAACGACAAGGTCGTTCAGCTCTATGACAGAAGCACAGACAAGGTACTGGCCTCGCTCAAAGGTCACACCAAAAAGGTCAACCATGTCGCATTCCGCGAGCGTGATGGGGAATCGACATTACTGATATCTGGGGGAGCGGATAAAATCGCTAAAATATGGTCTCACGACACTGCATCCGAGGAATACATTCCTAAGTCCACCATCAGGACGCACAAAGGTGAACTCACCGGCTTGGCTGTCCACCCAACATCAACCATCCTTGCTCTCTCCTCTACCGACAAAACTTACTCCTTGCACGACCTATCAAATTTCACCCAGGTGTACCGGTCGGTGCCCTCCGATGAAGCATTCACCTCCCTGTCCATCCACCCCGATGGCACCCTACTCGCACTCGGTACGCCAACGTCGACAATCCAGATATATGACATTCGCACCGGGGCCATCGCTGCGTCCCTCGCACCCCCCGAAGGCACACCGTTTACTGTACACACATTGGCGTTTTCTGAGAATGGTTACCATTTGCTTGCACCCAACTCTTTGTCCTCAGTAGCAGTTTGGGATCTGCGCAAGCAAAAGGCGACACACTCGATCTCGCTAGGTGACGGGTTCAAAGTGAATAAGGTGTTGTATGACACAAGCGCGCAGTTCTTGGGAGTGGCTGGGAGTGAAGGCGCCAGAGTATTTGCGCATAAAACTTGGGAGGAGCTCATTAGGTTGGATGAAGGAGGGGAGGTCTCAGGTTTGGTATTTGGTGAGCAGGGTAAGGAGATCTGGGGCGCCACTGGAAGAGAAGTTAGGATCTGGGGCTTACCCGCTTAACTTGTATACTGTGTACTTTGAACGCGATACGCTATTTCCTCGTCGTGAAGATTCATCGAATGAGTTCTCCATCTCGAGTTCATCTTGCCAATTCATTCAACTACGCTAATTAATCTCAACGCCGCGTGATATTTCAGTCTGGATAAATTGAACAAGAGTATGGAAAGGGAAGACAGCGTCATGGAATGAACGTTTCATTTAGTCATTTTGAGTACATGAACAACAGGCTAGTAGTATACTGGTGATTGTGAAGGAAATAATTAATCCAAATAATGCAACAAGGCCAAATATGAAAAAAAGGAGCGGAATAGACGAATTATGGTCAGGATATCGATGTAGAAATGATACAGGGTGTATATGGGTCATCGTCATGATATGAAACAAGGGATCTCTCTACCTGAAACCCTACAGAAAAGAAAACCAGACCATTCAAGACCATGTCGTTGGTCCGAACGTCTCGCCAGGGTTCATGACGTAGAGCGGAGTGCCCATAGCGTCCGCGGTATTCATCCAAACTGTATTCCATGTTTTAGCTCTCTAGATTTGGATGTCAGAACACAATTCTTACCCGTATTGCCCCACCAGTTGATTGTGAACCCGCCCTTGGGATACTGCAGGACGAAGAAGATAAGGACCATGCTCAAAGCGACGCCAGCGTCGAGTGCAGCAGAGAGGATGTAGTTGTATCGCATCCACCACCGGAAGTGGAAGCGTCGGATGCAGTAATTGAAAAGGAAGCCGACAATGGCCCACGATGCGTAGTTGATTCCGCTGCCGGGAGGGATGGCGCCAACACCAGCGAAGAAAACTGGGACGTTGATGTATCGCCAGAAGGACAAGGGGAAGCGACGAGCGAGGAAATAGAATGGAACTGGGGCAAGGGCGCCAACGGCGAAGAACCATAAGAGGTTATCGTACCTAGAGATAGCACTGGTAAGAATATGTAGTCGTGTAATATTGCGAAGAATACTTACATCTTGCCTGGGCTGAAGAGACGTGCTGGGCCAATTCCACCCCAGATCAAGGACGCAGTAGCGAACATATTACTAGAGGGACAGCTAAATCCATCCTTCTGATCCTTCGTGCAGATATCGACGATGTTGGCGAACATCCACTCTTGTACCGAGGTCACGACAATGCAGCTGACTACAACAGCGACGACTTGGATGGTGAACATGGTGCGGGGTGGGATCTTCATGTAATGACCAAGCTTCAGATCGCCCGCAAAACTAATAGCTTGGTTTGTGCCAATATAAGCGATCGTCTTGAAAATGACGTTGGCAACGGGGCGACCAGGAAGCATGTAGCCAGCGATGAGTTCGTGCATGACCTGGAGGGGCACTTGCTGGTTGGTGATGGCCTGGAGCATGGAAAGTGGGACGGATAAGATCATGGCAAGGAAGAATGCGATGCCAGCGCCCCAGATGGGGAGCTGAGTCGGGAAAATATGAATTGCGATAGTCAAAAACACAAACGAGAGAACGCCGACAGCACCATACCACCAGGCAGGAACTTCAGGGTAGAACTGCATCAAGCGCGAATGGACATCGCGTTCATCCTTCAATGTGCTTCGGAATCTGCGAAGGATATCTCGACGGAACCACACTGCAAAAATAAGTCGTCAGCTCTAAAAATTGTTGGGCGGATATATGTGCAACGTACTGAAAGTATGGACGAAGACAGCTGCGAAGGCGGCAAAGGATACACCATAAGCCATGCACAGCGTAGCCGACATGTACAAGGGCGAATAGGCGTGGTACTTCTCAACATTGAAAGTGCCGTTGGTGACGATAGCTGTTGGGTCATAAGGCATGCCGGTATTGTCATATGATAGATATGACGACATGGGGAGGTTGGCAGTGAAGAAAGTGTTTGTGACTGAATGAAGTAACGTGAATATTGAGTTAGAGGATAGCAAGCTGTCACGTACAGTAGAGGATGGGGGCCATGATCCAGAAGCAGATCACGAGTGACGCCGCGGTATTCATTTCGGACCACCACTGAGACAAGAAACAAATTAGCGGTAAGAATCCGCCAAGCTGATTTCAAGACTTACGGGAGTGACCAAAGGACTACCGATAAACGCAATCATCGACCAGTCAAATGTGAGAATGCCCATTCCAAGGCCAGTGTTGGTGCCAAAGAGCACGTTGACAGCGACATTGTTCGGAGCAATCCAACACACCCAGTTAAAAACGCTGAGTGCGGTGAACAAATAGCCGGGCACCCAATACCAAATAAAGCTGCAGGCCAAGGCTATGCAGAAAAACCGTTCGCGGGTCATGTGTCCACGGTCACGCTTGCCGAAGTTCTTGTGAAGAGTGTTGAAAAGCGCAGAGTTGACGAGTGCACCAGGCCAGATCATGCTGGAGGGCCAGACTACGAACTGACGGAGGAGGCCACCCAGTGAAAACCCGAGGACTTGGGTGGAGATGACAAGCAAGATTTGATAGCCAAAGGTAAGCTGCTGCTGGTAGAAGATTTTCTGAGCAACAATGACATCCGTAGCGTAAGCACCGCCGACGACAACGTTGGCCATAACCGTAATGCAAACGTGCTCTTTAATATTGAAGGGTCCGGGGTTTAGCGACCAAGTGCGACCGAACGCTTTGAACTTGGTGGTGGGAAGGATCTTCTCGAGGCCTTTGCCCAAGGGCAGAGCCACGAGCTGAGCCACGATCCCGGTGATGAAGACAGAGGGGTCTATGGTGGAAAAGTGAATTCGAATAGAGTGGATAAGCGATGGAGAGACGTACATCGCAGGGAGAAGACTTGATTCAAACCGGAGACAAGAGCAGTGAAGAGAAGGCCCAAAAACCACCTGTCAGAAAATGTCAGACAAGCTCGGCCAAGAAAATTAAAACACGAGCTCACATGCGGAATGTGTTGACGGGCATGGTTGGATCATCGACGCTTGCGACGGCAGCTCGAACTTCGGGATAAGGAGACTCGCTGGAATATGTTGAGTAAGAGAAGAACAAATGAAATGAAAATGCGCACTCGTCAAAGTCAATTGCCGTCGAGTTTCTGGACTCGGCTCTCGAGGTAGAGTACCGGTCAGATCCCATATGCGATTCGGCGTCAATATCGGACGGCGAGTACGACAGATGTACTTTCTTATTCTCGAGCTCCAACGAGTCGGAGCTCCGAGCATCGTGAGAAGGCACGGGCTTCTTCAAATCGTAGTTGGGATCGTTCAAATGCTCCATGAGGAAGTCAACGTCCTCGGGTACGTCTGGCACATGGCGCTGGCGGATGAAGGATGGTAGAATGACTCGTTCATTCGGACTAGGGTGAGACTTGGTCTCTTCCATGATGGAGGTTGACTGAAGTTGAACTATCACAGGTAGGGGAAAATAAGTCTGAGACCACGAAGGGGGGGAAGAGACGGGTGAAGACAATCATTTTGGACTCCTGGCCTTTTGAATTGTATCGCCACAAGCCCGCCGTAGAATGACTAGCCCGATCAGTTCCGCGTACGGTAGGATGGTGCCACAGTAGAATGCAAATGGGAAACCCGGGATCATACAAGACAATTGAGACAATAGTGACAGATTTCAGTTGCGAACATGGTTAAGACAAAAAAATGACGTTGCAAGCATAATTCTCGATGGCCATCACAATAAAGAGATGATCAGGACAATTTTCTCGTGTGAGTGTGTTACTTTGACTCAGACCAGAATCCGCATTCCTTCTGCATTCATTCCTGGCATTCCCGCTCAAAGCACTGCTCAAAGTCGGAGCAAAGTGAGAAGCAGAAGATACGCCGATGATAACCACTAGGCCCAAGATTCTAAGACCATGTCCGATCAAGGCTGGACCAGCCTTATTGTCTGTATTGTGAAGCTGAGTTCGCAGAGAGTTCAGGTGCTCGTCAAGAACAAAAAGATTAACCTTCAAATGGCCCGATGGGATCACGCGTACCTCACCATCTTTTATCTAATCTAATCTATTATAATCACGCAATCCGAGTCTTTTCCCAGTTCGTTCAAAATGACTCCAGTTAACTATTTAGAATAGGTATATCATCGGGAAATCGAGGAAGGAATGACAAACATTTACAATTGATTACAAGCTAAATAATTTGAACAATATACATAACTATTGTAGATGGTCTGGTAATGAAAG
>Ga0210383_10005298_pt1 | contig 11335 bp, 9 predicted proteins | sample IncBWC14OmetaG_FD_160072 | JGI IMG/M metagenome (GOLD analysis project Ga0210383, IMG submission 160072) | Forest soil microbial communities from Barre Woods Harvard Forest LTER site, Petersham, Massachusetts, United States - Inc-BW-C-14-O ...
GCGAGTTGTGGGCCGACGCCTACAAGCAGGGGATCCTGCTTGTAGGTCCCACCACGCTGCTCTACGTCATTCGCATTGTCAACGTGCTCTGGCAACAGGAGCGCCAGGCACGCAACGTGCGTGAAGTGATGGATCGCGGGACGGAACTCTACGAGAAATTTGTGGGGTTCGTCACCGACATGGAGGTTCTTGGCGACAGCCTGCGCAAGAGCGATCAGCATTACACGAATGCGATGAAGAAGCTCGCTGACGGCCGCGGCAACCTCATTCGTCAGGTGGAAATGCTGAAGAAACTCGGTCTCCGCACTACGAAGTCTCTTCCGAAGAATCTTCTCGATCGTGCAGATGTGGACCAAGCAGAGTTTGCACTGGCGGCTGAAGCCGAAGAGGATCCGGGTTCGGGTATTTGAGACCTTTTCGGAGATCCGGGGCCGCTCGGCGGGACTCGTTACACCGTTCGGAGCTGGACGAAGCGCCTCAGTATCGCGGCACCTCCATCCGCAGATGCGAGGGGATCCCTCACGACACTATTCTTTGAGGGAGTCCGCCTATGCAAGTGAAAAGAAGCGTAAGATGCCCTGCATCATTTGGGCCATTCGAATTTAGTCCCGGGGCGTCTTCTTCATAATGGCTTACTGCTGCCCGTGACAGGCAGATCAGATCACTGAATCATTCAGCCATCGGAAAGAACGGAGAGACGCGATGGATAAACTCTTTGGAATTATGAGCTGGATCTGGTCGAGATTCGGCAAGTATGTCGAAGTGTTTCTTTCCCATTACGGCCTCCCCGTGGCTGCCGTCTCCCTGGCGGGAGCGCTCGCTTGCGTTTACTTCTGGGCGACCCAGGTGGAAGGAATCGTATCATTTTCTTCGCAGAGCCTCGAACAGGAACGCGAACCCGTCGCACAGCGATTCAGCGCGCTCGAATCGCAAATTCTCTCCGCCTTCAGCAAGCCCGATCGGGCCGAGGAATGCCTCAAGAGTCACGCCAACGACGCTTTCGAGGCGATCGACCAGAAATTGGATAAACTCACTCCCCAGGATGCTGCTACCGTTGCCAGTCAACTCCAGGTTGCGAGTCCGGAAGAAAATCCCCGTTCATTACGAGCGCAATTCCTCACGCTTGCCGGTTCGCGCGAGGCAGGATCAGACAGCAGCGAAACGCGCAATGCGATTTCGCTGTTTGTGCCCGCGATCCTGCTTCCGACGGATCCGGCAAAACCGGATGCGGAAACCACCGCTCTCGCGCCTGGTGAAATCGCCAACGTTCTGAACCGGGACCCGCAGCTGAGAACTGATCTGTCGGCAAGCCTTCAGATCTACCTGACCTCGAGAAACTGATTAACACGAACTTTGGAGATTGGGGTTCTCCTTTGCAGGCCTACTTCATCACCAGGACGGGAATATTTGCCGGACTCCTGGGCACTCGTCACGGACGGACGCAGCGTTCTCCTACGCGTATCTATTTTGCGGAACGCCCCTACTTCTGGAGGACCGTCGACTTGCAGCGGGGCGAGTTCTATGTGACTTACCCCTACATCGATCTTCTTGGAAAGGGTGTTATTTTTTCCGCCTGCCGGGCAGTCACTCGGCCCGAAGTCAGCAACGCCATTATCTGTCTTGACTTCTCCGTGCCAAACGCCGTTGAGAACTTGAAGAATCGTCTCAAGCCGTTTCAGATCGCACCGCCCGTTTCTCTTTCGTGCGCTGTGGCCGCCAACGGAGACGTTGAAGACTGCACGCTGGAGTCAAACGCGGAAGACTACCGGCACATCGTTGACCTGGTGAATCGGAATCTGCAGACACTGAGCCGAAACGGCAGCCTCGACCGGATTACAGGAGGAGTCTTCCGTCTGGAGGGCAATGAGATCTATCCGGTTCCAGCCTGGAAACGACTCCTGACGCGGGGTCTGAACGGCCTGGGGTTAGGCATGCTGGATGCCGAGAAGGGCCAGATGTATTTCACCCTTCCGGAAGGAAAGAAGGCGGATACGCAACGGTTCCTGGTGTACGCCATCGATGTGAACGAGCCGCAGTGGTCCCTGCTCGGTTACGGAGCGGGTTTTGCCTTCTGTCTTGTTCTGCTGTCTCTATCGCTCTATTACACCCATCAGGCTCGAAAACTCGCCATGACATTCGTCGAAGACCTTGAAAGAGTCATGGGCATCAGTCCGGTCGCGTTTATCCCCACCTGGACGAGGACGCCCACATCGTGGGTTCAAATCTGGCATTTCGCCATCTCACCGGCTACACGGAAGAGCAGCTGCGCGAGCGTACACTTTCCTCCATCCTGACCAAGAGAAGTAGTCTTCGCTACAGCAGGGTCGCGCAGTTGCGACAAGAGTTCATGATGACCAACCCCTATGAAGTCGAGATTGTCTGCGCCAATGGTCAGAGAGAACGCATGGTGGCGCAGGGCGCTCCGCTCCACATGCCGCCTGGCAAGTTCCGGCGCTTCTTGCCTTCCCTGCATCATGGCTCCAGGGGATCGGGCGCGCTTCCCCACACGTTCGGAATCCTCGTGCACTCTCCTCAGGCACAGGGCAGATATGTCGATCTCACGGTCGGCGACGACCTTCGCAGCCGTATTGCAGGTGGATCTACAGGAGTACGTCGACGATGAGGACAAGACCGAAGCATCGCCTGCTTAGCATCGCCTGCCCGTGGGAAGGCAAAAGAGTGGGGCACCTAACGCTTGATTTTTTAGTTCAGAGCGTCTACGTAGTGACCGACCAACACCGTTTCGCCGGTGGTTGGATCCTTCAGCAGAAGCCCGACGACTCGTATGTTCGTGCTCGCGGCAACGTCCGAGAGCGCCGTCAATCCATCCCGGAACTCGGTCTCATTTGTCACGTACACAGTCACCGTCTGCGGTACTAATATCCCGGCAAAACCATTGATCGTCATCTGGAAACTGTCTTTGCCGGCATTGACGCTTCCGGGCACCACGGTCCCATTGAATCCCCAGTTACGCAGCACCACCCGTTTCACGGTTACTGCTTGCGCATTGGCCGCGCCCGACGCCGGGCCGCCCACGGACACATGCTGTCCCGGCAATAGTCCGCTGGGGTTGAACAAGAACTGGGCGAGCGGCCCATGCATCCAGTAGATAGAGAAGTTCTCATTGCCGCTCAAATCGACGGTGGCGAGCTGCCCCAACGTGATCCCGGTGGTCGTGGGCAACAGCCCGCGCACATAAAGATCAAAGCTGGCGGCCGCGCTCGCGGCCGGATTGACATAGGTGATCTGACCCGCGGCGTAGAAGCCGTCCTGGGAGAGAATCGCCACCTCATCCGCGTCGATCGTGGCATCGGCGCCATCAAGGGTTCCCGAGATTTGAACAATGGTGTTGGACGTCAGGTCGTTCAGCGTTTCGTTGCCGTCCCACTCCGTCTGCCCGTTCACATTCACGGTGAGCTGTCGGCCGTGCGGGCCCTGAATGACGAAGGACTGTGAACCCGTATTTACACTGACGACTGCCGCATCGAACTCGTCGATGTACGCACCCTTGGCGGTGTTGCTTACCGCATTGACAGCGAACGTGGGCGTGACGTTCCCGGTAATCTGGCCGTTCGCGTCCACGGCGATCGATTTGCGGAGGTCAAAGTCGAGATGGAGACCCACAGGGGCGCCTGGCTGCGCGACTACGAGTGGGTTGGGCAGGGTGATGTTGATCGTCGAAGTCGTAAGCGTGGCGTTCTCGGTCTTGATCGCCGGCTCGGGATTGGTGGTGTCGAGATAGCCGATCGTCGCTCCTCCCAGTGTGATGGTGACGTTGCTGTAGGAGCCCACCGCCACATCATTCATGTCGAGTAGGGTTTGCAGCCCGTTGAAGCGAGCGAAGTCAACGGTGGGCGAGCCGCTCAGCAGCGAAACACTGTGCCCGTTTCCGTCGGATGCGGTGATACTCATCACCTGCACGGCAAACGAGGTCACGCTCGCTACCGGCGCATCGGTACCGACGATGAATGCCGGGCCGGTTACGGTTTTGGGTTCGATTATGGAGACGATTTTGGAAACGTCACCGCAACCCGCAAGCATCAGGGTCGCTATGGTCAGTGCAGCAACGGACAGAAGAACACTCCGCCCCGGTCTCTCAAAAGGCATATCAGATCCACCGCTTTCTGCGAACTCCGCAACCTGCACGGGGTGATCGCCGGGGTCGGCGCACAGAATAAACATGAGGTTGTGTGCACTGTGGGCCTTGCTTCGTACCAACACACACCCTTGCAGAAAGTCGTAAACACCGTGATTAAATTTTTCGCTGCTAGTTACAAAGGTAGCATTCCCGTCAGTGCTTCTGGGTTCCGTATGCGATCGGTTCGCCGGCTCTCTCGGTGCTGCCCAGTTTCTAGAGACCTTTTCACGGGTATGGTAAGCGAACATCTCCGCCTGAATTCTGAATTTGACCTTCAGGCCGGGGCGACCACGGGTTCGTCGCTCAGAGCGGCGGACGGTGTGGTGATTGGCATCCGCTTGATGGTAACTACCGTGATGTCATCGGACTGGCCAAAGCGGACCGCAGCTTCAACAATTGTGGCAGCCGGTTCCGAGGAGATCGCCCGGGCTCGTTCGAACCCGAACAGCTCCCCTTTCTGGTTCTGCGCTTCGACTACGCCGTCAGAATAGAAGGTGAGGCGGCTGCACGGCCGGAGTTCCAGGTTCGTAACTTCATATTGGCCACCGCTCTCGACTCCCAGCGGCAAGGCTCCCGGGAGCGCAACTTCGCAGCCGTCAAGATACGGGGATAAGTGGCCTGCATTGGCGATGGTCACGATGCCGTCTTGCGTAATGTAGGCCGCGAGGGCAGTGGTAAAACCCCGGTAGTTACGCCCGATCAGGCGGTCGTGGAGACGGCGAAGCATCACAGCGGGGTCATGGGTGTCTTCTGCCGTTGCGCGAATGGCGCCAATCAGCATAGCCACCAGCATCGCGGCAGGAAGGCCCTTGCCGGCAACGTCGCCGATCACCATGAGCATCCCGCGGTCGCCCGCCGCTAAAACCTGAAAGAAATCGCCCCCGACTTGTTGCGCAGGCTGGTAAACCGATTCCACCAAATAACCCGGAAACGACTCGCCCTGTGCTGGAAGGATGAGTTGCTGAACCTCTCTGGCAGCAGCCATTTCGCTCTCCAACGCGGTCTTTTCCGTGTTCACCCGGATGTGGCGCTTGCCTTCGCTGATAAATACATAAACGAAGCCCACGTAGCCCAGACACACTGCTGCAAGGGTTGCTTGGCCGTCAAACGTGAGCCGACTTTCAAGCTGCGCCAGTTCTGGGGCGTCCAAATGTCCCGGCCGTGGCGCGTCCGGATACCATCGAATCAGCGCACCCATCACAAAAAACTGCACGACGAATATTGGTATGCATGCCTTCCAGAATTGACCGCGAAGAGCTGTGCCGGTGGCGGCATACGCGACCGCGAATAGACCGGAAAGCACCACCCCCACCCCGAACCGGAATAGAGGCTGCAGTCCCAGGTCCATTGTGTCGCTGGCAAACCCGAAGGAAGCGAAGGTGAAAAATACGGCGAGCAAAAAGATAACAATCGATTTTCGCGGAGTGGTTCGCCATGGGCTAACGCGACTCATGAGATTCGGAGTGTTCCTTTTCGACCGATCGGCTATTGGGAGCTGCAAGATCGGTCCGCTTCGTTGGATTGTAGACTTCCCGGCGCACGAAATGGAGTGGTCCAGCATTCGCGCCGCAGCCCTGCGCGAACTTGCCCAAGCGTAAATCCAACCCCTCTTCATCCACCGCGGCCCTTTTATCGTCGCGTTTTAGCGTTTTGCTACACTCGCTCAATGCGAATTGTGGCAGCGTCTTTGATTGCGGCTGCGGTTTCAATCGCGGCTCTTCACGCCCAGCAGGCCGATGGGTCCATCGATCCGCCGGCCGGTGCGCGCGCGGTGCTGGAAGCGAAGGGAGTCGGATTCCAGGTTTACACTTGCACCGGAACGCAGGCTGGGCCGAAGTGGGTCCTGACGGCGCCGGATGCGAAGTTGTTGGATGCCTCCGGCGCGAGCATTGGAAGCCACTTTGCGGGACCCACCTGGAAGCTGGAGGATGGCAGCCAGGTTCAGGGAGAGCGGATGGCCAGCAAGGCCGCCCCTGAGGCCAACTCCGTTGCCTGGTTGTTACTTCGCGCCAAAGCCGGAACCGGCACGGGCAAGTTTGCCAACATCGCGTTCATTCGGCGTACGGAGACGCACGGCGGAGCGGCCGCCGAATCTGCCTGTACAACCGGCGACACCTCGCGAGTTGCTTACACGGCCACCTATACGTTTTACGCCGCGAAATAGTTTGAAGAGGCATCGGCAGAAGCGATGATGCACCGGCGAAGCGGCCGTACTTCACCCCCGCTCGGCCTCTACTTCGAGAGCGCCCCGATCCCACTTTCCGAGATTGGCCGCGGCTTCATAAGTGCTCTGCAGAAATTCAAGTAAAGCTTGGTCGGGATCTGCGGATGTGCGCATCGCTTCGTAGGGCAGCACGAATTCGCCGAAATCCTTGCTGAATGCACCCGCGGCGGGCTTGATGGAATACTCCGCGTAGCCGGGCGGTTCGGGGTAGGCGTAGCTGTAAAACATGGCTTCCATGCCAGGCGCGCCAGGCCAGAAGCCGCAACTGCTGACTTCGTGCGAGTACGCATCGCGCGTTACCCGGTCGGGCAAGCCGGGCATGCTCTGGTGCTCCGGAGCAGTCCGTCCGGAAAATCGCGTGCAAGCCAGGTCGAGGGCTCCCCAGAATAAGTGAACCGGACTCACCTTGCCCACGAACCGGGAGCGAAACAGCGTGAACACCCGCGTGGATTCGAGCAGAACCCGCCAGAACCGTTGCGCATACTCAGGATCGTAGCTGCAGTGAATATTGTCCTGTTCGAATGGGATGGGGTCTGCCACCTCGACCGGCGTGGGCCAGATGTGTGCATCGGCCCCGAGACTCGCGAGCGCCTCCTTCACCAGGCGATAAAAGGTCGACACGCACATCGGTCGGAGAGCAATGGTCCTTTTTTCGCCGGTATTCATTTCTATGCACAATGTGTGGTCGAGAAAATCGAAATCGATTTGCAGGAAGCGGTTTCCGCACGCCATGGGAGACGTTGTCACGCCCCGAACGGTGGGATAGAGAGTTACGTTCCAGGCATGGTTGATGGGCGGCGTTAAGGCGAGTCGGATTTTTCCGACGATCTGCATCCACATCAGCAACGTGGCGCAGGTGTCGCTCCATTCGCTCTGCGGCAACGGCGGCCATGCCTCTGCAAATCCACTCGGCAGGGAAGAATGCACTCGGGGTCTCCTCATCCGGATACTTTTGACCGCAATCCCTAAATCCTAGGTGCCTGGTCCTTAGTCCCCAGTCCCTGAAACGCTTCCCGCATTCGCTTCCAGGTGGTCTCTAGATCCTCGGGCAGAACGCGTGTTTCAGACACGGTGGTCATGAAATTGGTATCTCCCACCCAGCGCGGCATGGCGTGCATGTGCAGATGTCCGGCCACGCCCGCCCCGGCAGCCTGGCCCAGGTTGAGGCCGAAGTTGAATCCGTGGGGATGATACTGCTCCTCGAGCGCCCTCTCTGTTTGCTGGGCCAGGTCGATCAGTTCATGGGCCGTTTCCTCGGGCATCTTGGCGATTCGGTCCAGGTGAGCGTAGGGCATCACCATCACGTGGCCGGAGGTGTAGGGAAACGCATTGAGGCAGATAAAACAGTGTTTTCCCCTGAAAATCAGCCCTCCGGCTGCCTCTGCCTCGTCCCGGCTCATCCCGTTCTCGATGGCGAAATCAATGGACGCGATCAGGTTGCAGAACACGCAGCCCGTGTCGCCTGGAAATGCTTTTAGCCGGGCCGGTATGCCGGGCCGCGGAGCGCCGTCGGCCGAAGTGACATAGGCAAAGCGCCATGGTGTCCACAGAATGTCCATAGAAAAAACGCCGTCGTGGATCAGTATAGGTGGCTGAACGGCGATTCGCCGCTGGGCGCGTCGCCAAGCCTGCCTGTTCCGTGCCGGGTGCGGCCAAATGAAAGGAGTGTAACTGCGAATGCAGGCAACCCATTGCATTGACGCAGGAAACACGACATTGGTACACTAGTAGGTGTAGCTTCCTGCGCGGATTCCAGCAGCAAGCTGCGGCCGCCCTTAAGCCAGCAGTTGCATGCCGGGTGTTTCCCAAGGAGTTCAGTCGATTTTCGCGCCGTATCAACGGCGGGATGCGCTGTCTCTGTGGTGACCGACGGCTCACGAGCATACTTCCGGCGATAGATTCCGGCCACCGGCACACCACGCCCAGCGCAGCGAAGGAGCCAATCGAACCTCTGTTTAGACGCAGGGATTCGGTGAATGGAATCCTGGAGCCAGCAGTGATGTCTAACGTCCTCAATCCCGAAACCGAGAGCATAACCCTGAACACCGAATTGGAAACGCCAACCCTTGAGCCTGCGACGGAGCTGCAGCAGCCGTCGTTCGAATCCACGTCCAATCCCGAGACCGCCGAAATTACCGAGGCGATCGAACCTTTCGCGCTGGACGCCGATGCCACAACCGAACCCGTAGCCGCAGCCGTGCCAGACGAGCAAGCCTCCGTCGCGCCCGAGCTTGCGCCGGTGGAATTAGCGGAGAGTCCGGCACCTGTCGAGACCGCGCAAACGGTTGAACCTGTGCCAGTCGAAGAGGCGGTTGCCGCCGCAGCGCCCGCAGTTGACGAGCCCGCAGCAGCAGAGCCTGTCGTTACAGAGGCAGCAGCAGAGCCTGTCGTTACAGAGGCAGCAGCAGAGCCTGTCGTTACAGAGCCTGTCACTGCCGCGGTCGCCGTTGCAGCGCAACCTGCGCCGGCGCCGAAGAGGCCGGCTGCGCACCCCGAGCATGGTACCGAGTCCATGGAAGACTTCTCGGCCGCGCTCGAAGCCTTTGAGCGGGAGCAGGCCGCCGAGGCTGCCGCAGTGGAAGCTTACGGAGACAAGGTCGTCTCCGGCACCGTCATCAAGCAGACCGAAAAGCACCTGGTGGTCGATGTAGGCCTGAAATCCGAGGGGCTGGTGCCGCTCGAGCAGGTCGTGGACCATACCGGTGCAGCCAGGTTCCAGCCCGGTGACGTGATTGACGTGGTGATCGAGCGCGAGGAGCCGGAGGGCGGCTACCTCGTCAGCTACGAGAAAGCCCAGCGTCTGCGCGTTTGGGACACCATCGAGAAGGCAGCCAACGACAAGACGCCGGTGATCGGCACTGTGGTGAGCCGCGTCAAGGGCGGACTGACAGTCGACATCGGCATGAAAGCGTTCCTCCCCGGGTCGCAGCTCGAGATTCGCCCGGTTCGCAATCTCGACGGCTATCTAGGCCAGCAGATTGAAGTCCGCGTCATCAAGCTCAACAAGAAGCGCGGCAATGTGGTCGTGAGCCGCAAGGAAATCCTCGAGGAGGAGCAGACCACCAAGCGGTCGCATACTCTCGAACAGTTGGGCGAGGGCGCAATTCTTACGGGTACGGTTAAGAACCTCACCGACTACGGCGCGTTCGTGGATCTGGGCGGAATTGACGGACTGCTCCACATCACCGATATGAGCTGGGGCCGGTTGACTCACCCCCGCGACCTGGTCAATGTGGGCGACGAGATCCAGGTCAAGGTCCTCAAGTTCGACAAAGACAAGCAGCGCGTCTCGCTGGGCTTCAAGCAGTTGACGCCCGATCCGTGGCTGGACGCGACGGAGCGCTACCCGGTGGGTGCGCACGTCAAGGGCCGCGTGCTTTCGGTGACCGACTACGGTTCCTTCGTGGAATTGGAGCAGGGCATCGAGGGCCTGGTTCATCTCTCCGAGATGACCTGGTCCAAGCGGCTGAAGCATCCGTCGAAACTGGTCAAGCCGGGCGACGAAGTGGAGACGGTCGTTCTCAGCGTGAATCCTGCCGATCGCCGCATTTCGCTGGGCATGAAGCAGCTCATGGAGAACCCGTGGGAGCACCTCACCGAGCGCTATCCGGCCGGTACGGTGGTCGAAGGCCGGGTTCGCAATCTCACCGACTTTGGCGCCTTCATTGAAATCGAGGACGGCATCGACGGTCTGGTACACGTCTCGAACCTGAGCTGGACCAAGCGCGTCAAGCACCCCTCGGAAGTCGTCAAGAAGGGCGAAAAGGTCAAGGCGGTCGTTCTCGGGGTCGAACCGCAGAACCGCCGGCTCTCGCTCGGAATCAAGCAGCTGCAGCCCGATGTCTGGGAGAGCTTCTTTGCCAACCATCGCGTCGGCGACGTGGTGCACGGCAAGGTGCTGCGCACCGCCCAGTTCGGCGCCTTCGTCGAAATTGCCGAGGGTGTGGAGGGTCTCTGCCACATCTCTGAAGCGGTTGGCGAAGACGGCGGCCCGGCCAAACTTGAACAAGGCCAGGAGCACGACTTCAAGATCATCAAAATCAACGTGGAAGAGAAGAAGGTGGGCTTGAGCCTGCGTGCAGTCGGCCACGAGGCCAGCCGCGCGACAGTCGAGCACTACAAGGAGACGACCCACAAGCAGCCGGTCTCCAGCTCAACCACTACCCTTGGCGATCTGCTCAACTGGCGCAAGAACGAGCGCTAAGGCTCACTCGGTTCGTTCAGTAAATCGGCCACCCACCGGGTGGCCGATTTTGCATTGCGCCGGATCCTCCTGGCCAGGGGCCAGGGGACTCTGGGGGCGTTGCGTAAGCCGGTGATCTTTCTCCCGTTTTTTGGTCACTTTTGTGAGTCAAAAGCGTGCAAAGGATTTGCGCCGAGACCGACGCCGCTTACACGGCTGTGCAGCGTGAGATGTCGGCTTTACAGGACGGCTAAGAGGAGTAGCACGGGGACTCGCCTGCTTCGCTCTTTGGGAATGGCACAGTTCTGAGCGCAGCTTCCAGTCAAGGGGCGTTCCCGGTACCCGATTCTGAGACTCCCCATGGGAGGGTACGCCCCTTGTTTCCGGTTTCCGATCTCTCTCGGATCGGTTCATTTTTCTGGCCCGTGCCTGTCGGCTTGAGTGCAGGAGAACCAGGGAAAAAGTACCGCCGGGCAAGCACTAAAAGATAGTACCCCGACCGCGATTCATGTTGTGTTCATAACACGCATGCAAGCCGTAAACTCTTGTAAATTGTTAATCGCAGCGGAAGCGGGCTCTCTGGTAAGACTGCTCAGGCGCGGTTGATCGCACGCAACACCATCACGATCCCGAGTGCCGCGAGCACGCAAGCCAGGGCAAACAGGAACACGCTGGCATAGCCGAAAGCTCCGATGACTGCGCCGGCCACTGGCCCGACCAGGAAGAAGGAGACGTCGGCGAAGACCGTATAGACGCCGAGAGCGGTTCCGCGATTTTCGAGAGACACCCG
>Ga0210383_10005299_pt1 | contig 11334 bp, 13 predicted proteins | sample IncBWC14OmetaG_FD_160072 | JGI IMG/M metagenome (GOLD analysis project Ga0210383, IMG submission 160072) | Forest soil microbial communities from Barre Woods Harvard Forest LTER site, Petersham, Massachusetts, United States - Inc-BW-C-14-O ...
CCCATTGAACTTCGCGCTCAGCGTGCCCTGCGCCTGGGTCGCGAAGTTCAATGGGGTGAGCCTCACACCGACCACCGGCACCTGGTAGCTGATCGTCACGGAAAGCGGCATGCCTTCCGCGGAGAGGCCGGTCACGCCGCCGGGGGCGTAGGAGCCGCCGCCGCCACCCCCGCCGCCCGCGGAGGCGTGGTTTGAGCTGATCGGGTTGCCTCCACCGCCGCCGCCGAAGTACCGCTGCCACCACCGCCGGTACCGGCTCTGTTTCCCCACATACCGATCGCGCGGTTCGCGCCACCGTTCCAGCCACCGGTGTTGTTCGGGAGGCCGTTCCCTGCCACCTCGATGTACAGCGTCTCGCCGCCAAAGACGTTGATGGGGCCCGAGGCCGTACCGCCGAGACCACCGCGGCCGCCGCTCTGCCGGCCGAGAGGCCCTAGTGGGTCGCCGTCTGTCATACACGCTATTCTGTGCTGTATGACGATGCTCAGCTTTCGCGTGTCGGATGACGAGGCGGCTGAGGTTCAGCGCTGGGCCGAGGCACTTGGGATGGACCGCTCGGAGATTCTCCGTGACGCTCTCCATCGGCACCTGGTTGGTTTGAGCAGCGAGCACGATGCCGAGGCGTGGGCACAAGCGCCCTTGACGGATCCTGAGCGGTCGCTCGAGGGTATTGCAGATTGGGGGCCAGCCGAGGATTGGACGGACTGGGACGATGCAGCGGGGTGAGATTTGGTTTGCCGCGACGCCAGGTGGCGACCGGCCGGTGCTGGTGTTGACTCGTGATCCGGTGGCGGATCGCATCGGATCGGTTGTAGTGGCTGCGCTGACGAGGACACATCGCGGCTTGGTATCGGAGCTCGAACTAACGCCGAACGATGACGGCGTTCCTACGTCATGCGTGGTCAACTTCGACAATCTCCACACTGTGCCCCGTGAATCCTTCCGGCGTCGTGTCACGTCGCTCTCGAGTCCCCGTATGGCGCAGGTCTGCCGGACGCTGAGAGACGCCGTCGGCTGCTGAACGGAGGAACAAGCGATCAGGAGTCGGCAGGCGCCCACCGCACGACAGCAACGCGCAGAGGCGGTGCGCGGACGTCCGATCGTAGGCTCCGACCTGCAGCCGATCGCCGCAGGCGGCTCACGGCAGCGGGTCAGTCCGCTGATCCTCCCGGCCGAGCTCGCGCTGCCGCACCTTCCTGGCGTGGGTGAGGGTGTATGTCAGCACCAGTCGGTGTACGAGCTCGACGAGTCTCCAGATTGGGCGTGCGATCGGCTGCTCGTAGCGGACGAGTGTGGTCCACAGCACAGTGGACTCCTGGACGATCACGACGTTGTGCCCGGTTATCAGGGCGGAGCGGGCTTGGAGCGTCACCATGTCGGGGCGCTCGTCGACTATGCGCCAGCCGAGCACGCTCGTGGGCGAGTGCCCAGCCGTGAGCCGCAGCCCCAGAATCAACCGCCAGCCGACGGTCATGAACCAGCGGACGATCTTTGGGGCGCCTTCCCAGGTAGCACGTGCCCACTGCTCGGCGCTCATAGACCTGGCTTCGCCAGCCGCAAGCTCAAACGTGATCGTCCGATCCGCGCCAGCCAGATCTTCGCGCGATCGAATTGCCTCGGGTACCCCGACGACGTGGACGTGTGAACCAGTCACACTGACAATCTTCCCGCTTCGGCGCCGATTCGACGTGGGTTCATTCCTGTCACGCTCCGCGCACGAGTACCGTCTTCGTCGCTCCCGCGAGGCAGTGCTCGCGCAGGGCGTATGGAGCGTCGTCGAACGGCGCGATGCTCGTGGTGACCTGTGCGGGGCGCAGCTTCCCCCGCGCGATCAACTCGAGCGCGCCGGGAATGTTCGTGCGCGCGTGCGGAATGCCGACATGCAGCGTGCAGCGGCGGATGTACATCTGCATCAGGGGGATGGCCGTGCGGCGGTGCAGGCCGCCGTTACTGGTGCAGACACCGTCCGGAGCCGTGTGAGTGAGGGCGAGGCGCAGCGGATCGGCGCTCGAGTGTACGACCAGCGGTGCGGGCGCCTGTCCGCGTAGCTCACGCGGCTTCAACGCGACCAGGCCGAGCCGCTCGGCGTGAGCGCGCACCTCAGCTCGCGAGTCCACCAGGTGCACGTTGCGGGCGCCCAGCGCCAGGGCAATCTGTCCTGCATAGAGGGCAACGCTCGCGCTCAGCCGTGGCCGCCGCGAGAACCCGGCGATGATCAGGATCTGTGCATCGGCGTCGGTTGCGAGCAGCGCCGGCAGGTGTGGCGCTATGTGACGGTAGGCATCGGCGATGTTGTCCGAGAGGCTTGCCGCCGCGGCTGGCGCGATCCCGTCAGGGAGCGGGACGAGCATCGCGTCGGCGTACGGGACCATGAGCTCATCGGAGAACGCCCCACCGAAGTGTCCGCCGCCGACGCCCATGCCAAAGGCTGACAGCGGGGGCACGCTGAGGCAGCTACCGGGGTAGCCAGCGACACAGCGCACGCATGAGCCGCAGCTGATCTGGAACGGAACAACGACGCGGTCCCCGGACGTTACTGAGCTCACGCGCTCACCCACTGCCAAGACCTCGGCAACGCATTCGTGACCGAGGTGCACCGGCAGCGCGAGGTTCATCGTGCCGAGCGCGAGCGGGCAGTCCACATCGCAGGTGGACGCCGCGAGCGGATGAACGATCGCCTGCTCGGGTCCCGGCGCCGCCGGGGCGGGCATCGAGCGCCAGCGCATCCGAGCGCCCGGCTTGGCGACGAGCGCGCGCATACGCCGCCGGGCGGCTTGAGGGCGCCCGAAGCTGCCAGCAGACGCGCGCAGCAGCCGCCCGAGTCGCTGCGAGCGGTTGCGTTCGAGCAGGGCTGGGAGCGCGGCCCCCGCCCCCGGCGTGATCAGCCCCGCGTAATGGCGGACGTACCCGCGCGGGCGGTGGCGATGAGCGGCAGTTGGCGTCAACATCTCCCGGCTAAGATACACACGTATGGTCTACAATGTGACTGTATGGTGGCCGCGACCTCTGATCTGACCGGGCTAGCACGCATTCGCAACGCCGCGCTGGAGGGATTCGCACGCGACGGGGTTGCCGGTACCTCGCTTCGTGATGTCGCCAAGGTGGCCGGTGTCTCGCCAGGTCTGGTGCAACACCACTTCGCGACGAAGGCGGCACTCGTGGAGGCGGTCGGCGCGCACGTCGTCGGATTGGCGATGCAAGCGTTTGGCGATCTGCCCGCATCCGGGACTCCGGTCGAGGCGCAACAGCAACTCGGCGATCGCGTCACCGCATTCGTGGCCGAGCAGCCGACGGCGCTGCTGTACGTTGCTCGGGCTCTGGCCGAAGGGGACAGGGCTGCTGCGGCTGTGTTTGACGCGTTCGTCGAGATCGCCGAGGAGCTTTGGCAGACGCTGGCTGACCACGGGTTACTGCGAGACGATGCCGACATCACTTGGGCGGCGCTACATGGCGTCACGTTGATCCTCGGTACCGTGCTGTACCAGGCGCAGATTGGCCGGCACCTGCCCGAGTCGTTCATGACTGGCGACCAGCTGCAGCGCTGGAACGCAGCGGGAAACACGCTATTCAGCGAGGGTCTCTACCGCCGTCCGCCTAGGCGCTCGCGCACGTGAGCAAGAGTTTCTCCGTAGTGATCGTGGGCGCCCCTACGGATAGGCTTGCGAGCGCGGAGGTCGGGCTGACGGTCCGGGCCACGCTCTAGGAAAGGGGCACGGATATGAGCGAGCGCATCGTGGTGCTTGGGGCAGGCTTCGGCGGATTGGAGCTCGCGACAACTCTGTCGGAGGGTCTTGGCGGGGACGCGAGCGTCACCGTGATCGACAGGTCTGACGCGTTCGTATTCGGGTTCTCCAAGCTCGACATCATGTTCCGCGCATACGCACTGGATTCGGTGCGTATGCATTACCGCGATATCGCCAAGCCCGGCGTGCAGGTGTTGCGCGAGACGATCACCGCGATCGACCCGCAGGCTCGAACCGTGGTCACCGATGCGGGAACGCACGAGGCGGACGTGCTCGTGATCGCGCTTGGCGCCGAGTACGACATGGATGCGACCCCCGGCCTCGCGGACGCCGGCAACGAGTTCTACTCCGTGGCCGGCGCCGAACGGCTCGCGGGGATCATCCCGTCGTTTTCACGCGGGCATGCCGTGATCGGGATCTGCGGCGCTCCTTTCAAGTGCCCGCCGGCTCCCAGCGAGTGTGCGCTGATGCTCGACGACGAGCTCAAAGGGCGCGGGGTGCGCGACGCGTGCGAGATCTCGATGGTAATGCCGCTGAGTACTCCTGTGCCGCCATCACCGGAGACATCGGCCGCACTCGAACGGGAGTTTGCTGCGCGTGACATCAAGCTGCTCTGTGGGCGGCGTGTGGCTGCGCTGGACGGCTCGCGTAGCACGGCTGTGCTCGACGATGACAGCGAGCTGCCCTTTGATCTGTTCCTCGGCGTTCCACAGCATCGCGCCGCGGACGTTGTGATCGCGAGCGGCATGACCGAGGATGGCTACATACCCGTTGACTCCGCCACCCTGGCGACGCGGTATCCCGGCGTGTACGCCGTCGGCGACGTTGCAACCGCGGGAGTCCCGAAGGCCGGCGTTTTCGCGGAGGGAGCCGCTCGGGTCGTCGCGCAGACCATCATCTCCCAGCTGCGCGGCGGCGAGCCACCCGAGCGTCATCTCGGGCGAGGCACCTGTTACATCGAGTTCGGCCAGGGCCGTATCGGCAGCGTCGACATCGACTTCCTGTCCGGCCCGACCAAAACGGGTACGTTCAATGCGCCTTCCGCGCAGCAGATGGCACAGAAGGAGCAGTTCGGCTCGAGCCGCCGCGCTCGCTGGTTCGGCGCCTGAACGCGCTCATCTTCAACCGCCCTCGTACTCGTCGTGGCGGCGCCACCAGATTCCGTGCTCATTGCGCCCGAGCGGTGCTCGGTCGAGCCACGAGTACATTCCCCACAGGGAGTCCACTCCTCGTCCGTAAGCCGAATAGGTGTGATACACCACACCATCCTCGAGGGCGAACGCGCTCATACCTGGGCCCTCTTTCCTATAGGTCACGGGATCCGTGCCGGCGCCTGAGGCGATCTCGATGAGCCCGGGGCTCTTCTCGGACGGGCGGAAGTCAGCGGTGCGGAAGTTGTAGTCGACGGCGCCCGATTGCCATTCCCGGTCGGTGTGCGATGTGTGAAAGTCGTAGTTGAAGTCGCTCTCAAACGAAGACGCCCACGGAAAGCTCCAGCCCATCCGCTGCTTGTAGTCCTGCAGCTTTGCCAGCGGCGCTCGCGACACCGCTGTGAACGCGACGTCGTGATTGACCAGGTGAGCCACCGAACCGGAGAAGCCGTCGGCAATCGCCGAGCACGATGGGCAGCCGGCCTTGAAGTCAGGCCCGAACATGAAGTGGTAGACGATCAGCTGCGAGCGTCCTTTGAACAGGTCTGCCAGGGACGCCGTTCCCGCATCTGTCTCAAAGGGGTACTCCTTCTCGATTGCAACCCATGGCAGGTCCTGTCGCATCCGCGCCAGCTCATCGCCGCGCCGCGTCAGCTCCTTCTCGGCGTCTAGTAGTTCGAGCCGCGCCGAGAGCCACTCCTCGCGCGTTCCGGTGCTGTGATTGGTCATTGCGTCTCCTTGTCTACGCGGCCGGCGGCTGGTCGATGCGCACCTGATTACCGGATGGGTCGCGCACGGCACAGTCGCGCGTGCCCCATGGCTGGTCGGTCGGCTCCTGCACGATCTCCGCCCCCGACGCTTGCAGCTTCTCGAAGGTGGCATCGAGGTCGTCGGTGTGGAAGTGCACGCCGTTGAGGGCGCCCTTGGCGATCAGGGCGCCGAGCGCGTCGTTGTCTGCGGGGCTGCCATTCAGATAGTTCGTAAGGACGATCGCGACGCTGGGCTGGGCGCCAGCGCCGACGGTGATCCAGCGGAAGTCTCCGCGGGCGACATCGTTGCGCAGCTCGAGGCCGAGCGTGTCGCAGTAGAAGGCCAACGCGAGCTCGGCATCATGGATTAGGACGAAGCATTGGGAGAGAGTGAGGTTCATGTCGCCAACACTAGGGAGCCGGCTTTCCGCGCGCTTCTCTGGTCCTGCTTGGTTTGCGGCTCGGGCGTGTGAGGTCCTTGGCGATGCAGCCCGGCACGCGCGCGAGCGCGCCGTGGTCGCGAGCCCGATACGCGGTCGGCGCTTCGCCCACGAGCTGGGTGAAACGGGCGCTGAACGATCCGAGCGACGTACACCCGACTGCCGCGCAGACCTCAGTGACCGATAGGTCGCCGTGGCGTAGCAGCGCCTTTGCCCGCTCGATTCGCCTCGTCATCAGGTAGGCGTAAGGCGTCTCTCCGTACGTCGCGCGGAACTGCCGCGAGAAGTGTGCGCTCGACATCAGCGCAGTGCGGGCGAGCGCGGCGATGGCCAGCGGGCGCGCATACTCGCGGTCCATCAAATCGCGCGCGCGGCGCAGGTGTGCGAGATTGGCGAGCGCGTCAGGCGTCACGATGGCAGTGTAGGAGCGCGCCGGCACAGGCGAGAGGCCGTTGGACCGATCCGTAACGATCCGTAACCTACGTTCGTGCGTGCACGTATGTCTCCTGTGAAGCCGGCCGGCATCAGCGGCTCCCACCGCTCCCAAGCCGAGCGGCGCGCGCATACGCGTGCTGCCCTGCTCGAGTCCGCGGCGGTGGCGCTCTCCCGTGACGGCTACGGAGACCTGAAGCTGGCCGATGTCGCTGCACAGGCGGGATACACCCGCGGGGCTATCTACCACCTGTTCGAGGACAAGGAAGCCCTGGCGCTTGCTGTGGTCGCGTGGGTAGATGCGACATGGCAGCAGCAAGTGGGGGACTCAGTGGATCCACAGGACGAGCCACTGGAGGTGCTTGTTGCCTTGGCGCGCGGGCATATCGTGTATTGCCGCGACGGACGTGCGCGGGTGCTGATGACGCTGCGCGTCGAGTTCGCCGAGCGCGAGCATCCGGTGGGCGAGGCTGTGTGGAGCGTCGCCGCCTCGTTGCGTAAGCGCGTGGAGCAGCTCATTGTCCGGGGGCGGCGAGCCGGGTCGATACCGCCTGGACCGCCGGCGCGGATCATGGCGGCGGCATATCTGTCAGCGCTCGAGGGCCTTGCAATTGGGGTAGCGGGGCGTACGCCCCAAGACGAGAGTCTCGCGGAGCGGGTCGTGCGCGGGCTGTTCGTGGATTGACCGCCGCGAGTCCCTTAGCGTCGAGGTAGGAGCGGGCGGGTGCTACATGACTCGAAAGGTGATTCGAATCGATGGGTCTGAGGATCGATCTTCTGCTCGTGTTCCGGTCTCACGTGGCCCGGGGCTCCCGGGATGCGGATTGAGAAGCTCGCCACTAGGACCCCACGTTTTTCGTATTTGTACGCGTAGACCACTTCGCTCTTGTGCTTGAAGATTTCGTCAGGCTCGTGCAGACTGACGGTCCCGTGGATCAAGCCGGGCGGGAGTGGGCAGGTGGTGGTGCTCACCCGCTGACCCGCGGCGATGTTCCATTCGGTTCCGTAGTTGCCTTGGTTTTCGTGTAGCGCACCAGGCACCGACCAAATGAAGTCGTAGCCGGAGCCGGCGTTCGTCAACGCGACGCGTGATGTGAACGCGAGGCCCAGCTCGTAGCCGCCCATGTGTGTGCGGATCAGCTTCACCTTCAGTGGCGTTGCGACTTGCTGGTGGCTGTAGGAGAGATCCTGGGGCGCCACGTAGCCGACGGGCACCTGCATGCTTGGGGTGCACGCGTATGCGCCCCCGATCCAGCTGCGCCGAGTTAGGTGGCACGTTGCGCCATCGCGGTAGTGCAGTTCGGTGATCGGCCCGTCGACGGGCACGACGCCGCCGGTGCCAACGCCCTTGAGGAGCTGGCCGGGAGTCGAGCGCGTGACGATCAAATAGGCTCCCTCAGGGCCACTCGTGGCCAGCGTGTGATGCCTGCCGTTCAGTACGTAGGTGACGCTCGCGGCGTCTGGGCCGAGCAGCCCGAAGTAGAGGTTGCGCTCGTCCTTCAGCGGGCACTCCGGTTCACCGCGCTGGTGGCCTCCGGCTGGCGAGCCTGGTGCGTAGCAGCGACTCTGCCACGCGCTTGCCGGCTGCTCGCCCCACATGTCGTTGATGTAGAGCCGGTTGTAGCGGTCCAGCGAGGCGCACCAATCGCCGTAGCCGGCGCCTCCACTGGCGGCGCTGAGTTCGTGGTAACGCCCGTCGTTACCGAACGCGGAGTCCTGCCCGACCGCGACGAGCTTGCCCGCGACCAAGCGGGCGACCTCGATGCAGCCAAGTCCTCGGCTCGTGGAGAACTCGCGTATGCCCCACGGCACTCCACCGCCTGGGTCGGGGGTTGAGATTGCAAGCATGCGCACCGTCCCTGGCTTCAGCTCGCCATCGCCTGAGTGGGGCGCAGTGAACAGTTCGATGCGCGACTTTGGCGCGGGCGCACCGAACTGGACCACGCCGCTGGCAAATGCTGCGCCTGCCACGCCGAGCACGACCGCGAGGGCTATCAATGGCGTTCGGTGCCATCCGCGTCGCTGACCGCCGCGGCCTGAAGTATTGAGGTGCAGGAACCGACGGCGCGCTCGGCGCTCTGCGGCATCGTGGAGCTGGCTTCTGACCTGCGGCAGCAGATTCATGATCCTTCCTCCAGTGCGTCTCTGAGCTTTGCCAGGCCACGGCTCACCCGTTGGCGAACGACGAGCTCCGATGCTTGGAGTTCACTCGCGATCTCGGGGTAGGGCCGCTCGTCGAGGATCCGTGCGCGGATGGCTTCCCGCTGGAGCTCCGGCAGTTGCTCGAGCAGCTCGATCACCCAGCCGTTCTCGCCGGCGGCCCTCTCCACCCGCTCGAGCTCATCGGCGGAGAACTCGATCGGCTCGCGGATCCCCAGCCGTCGGCGCGCGTTGGCCTCTACACGCCCGCGACGATGGCTGTTGACGAGCTTGTTGTGTGCGATAGCGAACAGCCAGCCGGCGGCCGACGGTGCCTGTGGCTTGTATCGGCCCGCAGCGACAAGTGCTGCCGCGAACACCTCCGCCGTCAGATCGGCCGCGACTTCCGGATTTCCCGTGCGACGAACGAAGTAGCCCACGACAGAACGCTCATAGCGGTCGTAGAACGCTCCAAACGCATCTGGTTCGGAGCGCGATGCCGCCAACAGCTCGCCGTCGGTGGCCGTAAGGAAGTCCACATCCTTTGTTAACCCGCCGCGGCGGTTTTTGTGACAGCTTATACGGGCTATTCAGTGCGATCCCTCAGAGCAGGCCGTCGAGCAGCCAGCGCAGGATCCGTGCTCGCGGGCGCCAGCGCGCCGGTAGGTACACCGTTTCGGAAGTCTCCGCGACCGCGTGGTCGAGGGCGTCCTCGACCAGCGCGTCGTGCAGCGGCTCGAACAGTAGTGGCCACTGCCAGCGCATTCTGCCCTCGGTGTGCCCGATGAGGACATGGCGCAGCACGACAGGGTCACTGTTGGAGTCGAGCTCCCAGCGGTGCTCGCCGATGAGCCCCGGCGGGCCGGTGAAGCCGAAGCGGGCGAGTTGGCCGGGCTGGTGCTCGAGGACTCGGTAGCGGATCGGTCCGTGGCCGCCGTGGTTGCCCCCATGCAGGCCTCCCTCGAAGCGCATCGCGGGCCAGCGGTCGTGAGGCCAGAGTCGATCGTCGTCCCCGGCCAGGCCATCGATCAACGAGCCGGGCGCATCGCCGGGTGGCAGGGCGCGTTCGTGGATGCTGTGGATTCTCATCGCGGTGTCTCGCCGTTAGAGATGACAGTGGGCTGGCCGAGTTGCCCGGGTTCCTCAGCTGTGGCGGTTCTCGCTGTGCTCATCTGCTGCCTCCGTCATCGGTCTCGCAGCTTGCCATCAGTTTCAGTATCGATTAGCTATCGGTAGCGTATCACTATCGATAGTGGGTCGCTACCATCGTCTGATGCCTGCAGACACGGACTTTGAGGACTCGGCTGGAGCAGCTGCCGTACTGCTGGGCGACCGCTGGACCTTCCTGATCCTCAGGGAGGCGTTCTTCGGAGCCAAGCGCTTCAACGAGTTCGCGGAGAACCTCGGGCTCTCGCGCAACATCCTCAGTAGTCGCCTGAAGATGCTCGTCTCACAGGGGATCTTCGAGGAGCATCCCTACGGCCCGAGCAAGGCCCGCAACGAATATCGCCTAGCGCAAGCCGGACGCGACATCTTCCCGATCGTCGTCGCGCTGCTCCAGTGGGGCGACAAGTATCTTGCCGGCGCGCATGGCCGCTCGATTGTGCTGCGACACACGCGCTGTGGCGGTGACGCTGACCCACAGCTCGTTTGCCGAACGTGTCATGAGCCGATCGAGCTGAGCGAGGTCGTGCCGACACATGGTCCGGGTGCGAGTGAGTGGGTGCGCGAGCACCTCTCGCAGCTGTCCGGTGGCGCCTTCATCGAACCCGGAGGCGAGCCGGTCGCTGCGTCCACGGACCGGTGAAGCTACGGACCGGTGAAGCGGAACCGAGCCGTGCTCGGCGCGTCACCACTGCCTGTGAAGTAGCTCTCGAGCGTGGTCACAGTGACAGGCACTTCACTACCCGGGCTGCCGGCGGGCGAAACCGCATCCACGGCTGTTGTGGAGCCGCAGGCGAGCAGCGCTTGCACGGGGGTGAACGACTCCGCCTGGCTTTCCCCGAAGGCGACTGCGAGCGGACAGCCGAGGTTCTGGCCGTGAACAATCACCGTCGTGCCGCCGGCCGAGTTGCCCTTGCTCGGTGTCAGCGATTCGACGGCGGCCTGGCCTGGGGGATAGAGGTACAGCTGGTCGCCGTTCGAGGTGGCGCTGCAGCCGCTGACCGTGCATGCCTGCACGTTTACGAGCGCGGGATTCTGTGACACCGTCTGCGTGAGCAACCGCTTGTCGCTGGTGGCGTTGAAGGCGTAGTTGGTGCCTTGTGACTCTGGGCCCTCAGTGCCCTCGAAGCGCACGACCGTCACCTGCCCCTCCATTCCCTTGCCGGAGATAGAGAGTGGTGTGCCGCCGGTGTCGGGGGCGCCGCCGACTCCTTCCAGGGTGATCTTGCTGGTCGTGTTCGCCACTGCGGATACGCGCGGCACACCGGCATATTCGATTGGCGTCGGCGCCGAGTAGCCGGCCAGCGTGCGCACGGAGAACGGCAGGCTCGTGGGCTGCAGGGTCGCTGTCTGCGGCGATGAGGCGATCGCGGGAGCGGTGATCTGTAGCTCGGTGCCGCTCGCGAACGAGATCCCGTAGGCGAGCGAGGATTCCAGTCCCGGTTGACCGAAGAACGCGTAGTCGAAGGTGAAACGGCTGAGGCCGCGACCGTGAACGGTCACGAGCGTTTCACCT
>Ga0210383_10005300_pt1 | contig 11334 bp, 9 predicted proteins | sample IncBWC14OmetaG_FD_160072 | JGI IMG/M metagenome (GOLD analysis project Ga0210383, IMG submission 160072) | Forest soil microbial communities from Barre Woods Harvard Forest LTER site, Petersham, Massachusetts, United States - Inc-BW-C-14-O ...
GTTGATTGGAGATTTCGATCATCTGGTACTCGGTCATGCTGGCGGTGAGAATCGGGCCGAGTTGGCGATGGAAGAGGAGCGAGAGGGCTCCGCCGGAGACGTGGCCTCCGCCTGAGGCGCCGCTGCTGGATTGGACGTGCTCGACGTACTCCCAGTCGTAGTCGGTGACGGTGGCGCGCCAGGGGCCGATGGCGGCGAGATGGGTGCCGATTTCGGGATAGGTTTTGAGTCCGTAGGGTTCGTCTCGCGGGAGTGTGAGGCGAGGGGTGGGGGCGAGGTTGTCGGCGCCGCTATCGAGTACGGTTGCGAGGGCTTTGGCGTGGGTGAAGGTGTGGTGGATGCAGGGGAGATCGCCGTGGGCGTAATAGTCGGGGCCGCCGTAGAGGAGGTTGTCGTGCGTGCAGGCGGCCATCAGCTCGAGGTTGCGGTAGGCGACTTCGCGGAACTTTGGCTCGTGTGGAGCGAGGAGGGCGTAGGCGGGGTGACAGCCGTCGCTGGTGCGGCTGCCCCACCAGCTCCACTTGTAGTTGCGGGTGCCCCAACTGTTGTCCCAGGCGCCGTCGGGGAGCATGAACTCCATGTGGGTGCGGAGGGCGGCGATGGTTTGATCAAGGACGAGCTTGTCGTTGGTGAGGAGGGCATATTGGGCGAGGGCGGGAAGAGACTCTTCGACGTTGTAGCCGAGGTCTACGGGGTGGCAGTGTTTCGCGGTGAGGCCTTTGAGGGGGTGGCCCTCGCCGTAGAGGAAACTGTTGGGCGTGAAGTAGTCGAGAGTGGTGTGGGCCAGCTGGCGGGCGCGATCGAGGTAGTGCTGGTCGCCGAGGACCTGGCCGCAGAGGGCGAAGCAAAAGGAGGAGGTGACGGGGTAGTTGATGTTGCCGGTTTCGATGCTGATGAAGCCATCGAGGAACTTTGCGGCGCGGGCGAGACGGTCGGTCCAGCGCTGGCGGGTGGCGGTATCGAGAAGTGTGCCGTGGTGGTGGAGGGCTTCGGCGAGAGAGATGGCGTGGAAGACGGTGATGCCTTTCCACGAACTAAGAGTGACATCGTTGATCCAGCTGCCGTCGGCGCGGCTTACTTGCCGCTCGGACCATTCGTGTACCAAGAGTGCTGCGTTGAGATATTTGGCGTTACCTGTGGTGTGGGCTACGCGCAGAAGGGGGTAGACAGCGTCGCCGCAGCGTCCATGGATGAGAGCGCAGGCAGGGCAGAGAAGGGCTCCGTGTAGGACTGGATTCTGAATTGCCGTCACCTGATGTTCGAGGAGTCCGTCGCACCATGTTTGCAGGAGCTGGGAATAGAGGTTTGAAGCCGTCTGAGGAGTGCTGTGGTGTTTAGCTGCTGCTGAGACCCACTCGGGGAATGCGAGTTTGGCGCTTAATGCAGTTGCTCCAGCGGTTGAAAGGCGCAGGAGATCCCGGCGCGTAAGTCCCTGGCTAACATTGTGTTTGGTCATTCAGGAAATATTAGACCATCGATGGCAACTGGCGGTGCAACCGATCATGCTGGATCTTTGGAGAGTTCCTCTATAGCCCGACCTGGATTCATCACAGGATCAATTTATGGATTGAAGAAGCGCAGTAGCTCCTGTTCGTCGTGTTGGCTGAGCGATGCCCGAATCCGCATGTGACGTACGACAGTACCGGTGATGCGTGGCGAGAAGCCATCCGGAGCTGTGTGGCAGCGTGAGCAGTTCTGCTCGAAGATGCGCGCTCCCTCATTCTGTTGCTGCTGAGAGCCTGGTGTGGAGGCTGTCTGTTTCTTGTCTGTTTGTGCGGTGGGGGGTGGAGTGTGGCGCGACTGGGCCTGTAATGCAGCTAAGGAAGTCGTAAAGGCAGCCCCCAAGGCAAGGCAGCCAGCGAAAAGATATCTCTGGCGCATGGTCATTTTCCTTTCCAGGCGGGAAACAGGAAACGATAGACAATTCCTGTCTCCCAGATATTGGTATTGCCGGTGGAAGAGAACTGCCTTGAGTAGCTGGTGAGTATCCTCGTGTTGTGCGGCAGATTGTAGTTCAACCCGAAGTCGGCACGCTGTGTGTTTACAAGGGGGAGACCATCGCTGGCGATTGTGTCGAGGCGAAAAGTTTGTTGCATACGGAACACGGGCTCGATGCGGCCAATCCAACTCTCCGGGCCGCCGAACCGTTGCAAGCGATAGTCGGCTTCAATCCAGTAGCCCTGCGCGTGACCGCCGCGCGCGAACTCGGAGCGTAGGCGAAGGGCAGTGTTCTTTGGTTGCCACCAAACGTGTGTGCCATAAAAGTTCTCTTGCGTGCCTTGCAGCAGGCGGTTATATGAGAACCCTATCTCCAGACGACTTTCGGGGAGGTAAAGGTTGACGCGGCCACCGGAGGAACGCTTGGCGTTGAACTGTTCGTTTTGACTTAAGGCGGAGAAGTATGCAGCGTAATCGATGGAGTATTTTCGTCGTGAGATGGCGGATCCGCGTAACATCCCGCCAACTCCAGTGCCAGTAGACATGGTGCCCAGACTGGCGATCAATGGGCCGTCCTGTAAATTGTTGATCCAAACAGGCGATAGACGCTCATTGTAGGTGCCAAACGGAATTAGGAAGCTGCCACCGACGACGGTGATATGCGGTGAAGCGAGGTAAGCTCCCTGCAGATACGTAAGCCCGATGGAGTGGGTGTGGCCGTAACCATTGCCATTCGGGAAAAAGACCTCGACCAATGCCGCTCGCGATTCGACAAAAAAATGGTTACCAATTGGAGCGGCGAAAAGGGGTTCGATAATTGGCAGATATGTTGTTTGACCGCCATTTGTAGAGGTCAAAAAACCAACTCCGCCGGAGATTAGTGGCGTGTTTTGTGCGGTCCCATATCTCACAGAGCAAAACAAAACCAGAGCGAGGGCAATTCGCCTCATAGTCCGCACCCTGTTTAGAAAAGAGAAGCTCGGTATCGATCGCTGCATAGCATTACATTAGCGATACGCGTCTTCGGATGTGTTCTCTAAGAGTCTGTCTTTTGTCAATTGATTGTCACTTGCGTTTTGAACCTATATGGACGTGCCGCTATCGACCGTAAGTAGAGGCCTGCGGCGTCTTGAGCGGTATTGGACCACAGTTTTTCTGAACCTTTCACCATGACTATGGTGATGCCCTGGCACCCGGCCTCGGCTTTCGTCGCCGCGCACAATCTACGAATGGCTAACGTGTTCTTTGTAGTCTTTAGGGCCGGACTTCTGAGCTTTCCATCAATATTGTCTGCGCCACGCGATGATTTCGATTATTCCGCCCTAGCAGCGTGTACAGCAGGACGGCAGCCAGAACGGCTATTCCTGCATTTGCTGCGAGCGGCCCGGAATATCCATATTGCTCAAAAAGTTTTCCGGCTAGCGCCGCAGAGCCCGCTTGCGTTGCCAGATTCACAATATTCTGGATCGCGGCAGCCTGGCTTCTGTGCTTCTCGGGTGTGCGATTCATTAAGAGTGAAGCAATTCCGGGACCAGCAGTCCATTGTACTGAGGCTAATAGCAGATAGATGTAGGGTGCGATCGTCAGTCCAGATGCCCGCGAAAGTCCCCAAAACAACGAAGCGGTTGCCAGTTGTGTTATTGCAAGTCCAGTGACAAGCCCCACCCTGCGGTAAAGAAGAGGAGCCATCAGGATGACGGCCACCTGAATCAGCTGGGAAGACGAAAATATTCCTCCGATACGCGTCACCGGAAGGCCAAGATGCCTTGAGAGATAAACATTTGCAAAGGGTGTAAAGAAATTTATTGCGAAGTTCCATACTGCAATGGCTACCAGAAAGCGCAGAAGGAATCCGCTGAACACCTTGCCGCTCGTCTGCGCGTTTTCATCCAAACGTAAATGCAGTCTGAGTATCGTAAACAAGGCAAAAGCGAGGATGATGCATGCCAGCAGCAGTACGACCCTAATTCCATCCACTTGAGAACCTGCTTGGAAGAGGCGCCGGAACTGATCAGGAAGATAACCACCGAGTAACCCCGCCAGCGCACTTGCGCCTATTCCCGTAGCGACAAATATGCTGAAGCCGAATGCTCTGTTTTCGTGTGTTGTTAGCTTTGCGAGCGTTGGAGAGAAGCATACGGACCAAATGCTCATCGCTATCCCGCTCAGAAATGCTAACCACAACTGTGCCGGCATCTGCAGGAGGAAAACGCGTGATGCAAAACACAGAGGAACAGCGATGATATACACCACCAACATGGTCCGCAGTCCGAGACGTTTTGCCAGGAGACTGCTTGGCACTGTGCCTGCGAGGGTGCCGATTGTCAAAGCCGCGGTGATGTACCCGATGGCTCGCTCTGTGAAGTGATGTTCCACCAAAAAGAGGCTGAACATGAAGAGATAAAGACAAAGCCCGAGGTCGATCAGAAATGACGATGCATATAAGGTCCAGAAGCCGCTGTTCAAGTGCCGCAGGCGAGATTTTGCGCGCTGCCATAGGGAGAGATCACGAACAGAAGCCTTGTGCATCGTTCGCTCCGGAGTCATGGATGCACGGTCTCCACCAGTGCTTCGAGCTGTTCAACCGCCCAATCTAGATCGCGATAGCGCAGTTCCAGGACGTCTGCCTTAAGGAGTCTGTCAATAGCCTCGTAGTGTCGAGGCATCAAATCCAGTGGGCTGAATCGCCCTTGTCCTATGAAATGCCTGGCGATTTCTTTTGAGTAGGGCCTGATCGCCGCGTTGTTGCCTTCTCGCCGATTCAGGAAGACTACATATTTAATTTCTGTTGTCTGGGATCGGTCTATGTTTTGCAATGCCGTTGCGCCTAACTCAATCGAAGGTTTGCCAACTTCCGCGCGCTGGGTGATCTCGCGGCCTTCAATCTCCGGGAAGATCGAGCCCGCAGATGGTCGGAAACGTAACTGATGGCAGTTACCTGATACCAAACGGTCATCGCGGTCATGAATTACAAAACTCAGATCATCTGTCACGTAGGTCCAGCCAGCTTTGGCGCAGGCGTAAGACAGCGTCGATTTCCCAGCACCGGAGTCGCCGCACAACAGTACTCCTATGCCGTCGCGGATCACGCAAGCTGCGTGCACTCCAGTTGCGCATCGCGTTGCAATCTGGCAAAAGACCGCACAATCGAGAAAGAAATGCCGTAAGTAACTACGGTGTCTCACTGCCGCTTTCGTCAGCCAGATACAGGAAAAGCCGCGAGCCATATCATTCATGCCAAAGTTTTCCTGATCGGCAACGTACGAAAAGAGATGTTGTTGTACCCGGCACGTTGGTGCTGGAGGGCACTCGGAAGAGAGTCCTTCCATAACGCCTATCTGGATTTGGATGGGCGGAGTCGGAAAGGCCTCTGTGAAGGTTGCCCAACTCTGCGCGGCAGCCTCTAATACCTCCTCCGCATTCGTAACTATATCTACCGGAAATCCGAGTGGATAAAACCTTCTCTTGAAGGGGAACTCCATTCGAGCATAGACAGGATCGGCGGGAGGTAGCGGCTCCGACCTTGCATATATAGCTTCAATTTCCGGAATTGTCAGCAACCGCTGTTCTTCTCTACCGTTTCGCGAGTGTTTTTGCATGCTAGAAGAGGATTTTTCCCGCAAACTGAATGATGCGTGGATTATTTGAAGTGCCAGTTATTGTTCCGAATGCCTGACCTGAGCTGAGATTGTTGTTCGGATTCGCAAAGTTAGGGGTGTTAGTAATATTGAAGAACTCTGTGCGGAAGTGAAAGGTCATCCGTTCAAAGATCGGGAAGGAACGTTCCAGCGCCAGATCAAGATTGCGCTGGCCTGGGCCGCGTAAGAAGCCGGTACTGCTGTTGCCGAAATCTGTATCCGACGCTGTCACTCCGTTGGGAGCCATGGGAGCGGAAGGGAATGCGTTGGCATCCAGATAGTGTCCCAACGCGCGATCGTAGAGCGAACCCGGTGTTAATGGATTGGAAGTAGGTCTCTGCGCGCGGTTCTCAAAGTTGCCATAGACCAGTCCCGCGTTGCTGTCCAGAATTGTCAGGGCTGATCCAGACTGTGCAACGGCAATCGCCGATGCCTGCCAGTTGCCCAAAATATTTCGCGTCAGGCGCGGGGCTGATGAAAAAGATGGTGTTTGATAGACAAGACTGAATACGAAGCGATGGGTGCGATCGAAGTCTGTGGGGCCATAGGCCTGTCGAGGGTTGTTCTGATCGTTTGATAATAGCCACTCTTCAAAGACTTCACTGCCTCCAGTGCCGCTCGTCTCGTCCATACTCTTTGACCACGTGTAGCCGGCGAGAAACTGTAGGCCATGACTGATGCGTTTGGTGAGACTCGTCTGCAGTGAGTTGAAGTTCGATGGAAACCGGGTTTGAAAGATAATCGACCCAGTGCTTACGCCATCAAAGGGTAAACGGTTCGTGATATTAGCAACGGTATTTGTAGTTTCTCCATTGATTGGATGTTGAGGACTCGCAAGGAGAGCCTGATTGAATTCGACTCCTCCAGGAATATGCAGCGAGCGAGTCCCCACATAGCCCACTTCAAACAGATAGTCGCGAGCGAATGAGGACTGGATGTTCAGGTTGTATTCCTGCGTGTAAGGATCGGTAACGTTCGGGTCAACCTGAAAGAGTGACTGAGCTCCGCCCGGGATGCGCGGCATGAAGATTGGATAACTGCTGGTTGGAGGCAGTATCGGATTGAATGGCTGCTGTTCAGATGCGGCGCCATTCTGTGCATCTGAGAGAGTCTGTGTCAGTGCGAATGGAGGTTGATTTACCAGGTTCTCTACCAGCCCCGCCGATAAACGATCGAAGTAGATTCCATAACCACCGCGTACCAAGATCGTTGGCCTATCTGTAAGCCGTACAGCAAAGCCTATCCGCGGTGAAAGATTGAAGTAGTTGTTGGACCATAGGCCATTGCGATTCAGACGAAGGACGCCATCAGGTATGGCTCCCGGAAAGTTGTGCGTAACTGCAAACCCGCTGAAAGTTCCACTTGGAGGCGCGGTAGGTGACGCTATAGAGGGATCGAAGATCGCAAGTCGTCCGTTTTCCTCTGTAGGAGCACCGAAGATCTCGTACCGTATGCCAGCAAAGATGGATGCCCGTGAGGAGAGACGAATGTCATCCTGCACAAATGCAGCTAAATCGTTGTAACGTTCATCCCTACGAAAGATTCCTGAAGCGCCATTACTCAATTGCACATTGCTGAGTCCGTTCGGGCTCCCATTCTGCGCGGCACTCTGACCAAGCAGAAAATCATTGAAGGTCCGCGTCTCTATGGCACCTGCAATGCCGAACGGCGGGTTCACCATGACCTGATGATGTTTCGCTTCGAGACCGATGCGCAGAGAATGGCGCCCGCTCGTCATCGAAAGCGTATTCTGCCAGACAAACGTATTGGTGACTTGGTCTTGAAAAGGCGTTATTGCGCCAACAATGAATAATCCGTTGACACTGATGTAGGGCGCGGTAACGTTCGCACTTGAGACACCCAAAGGCGACTGAGTTCCAATATCGGCGGTCGAGATGGGAGCGGCAATGGACGCGATTCCATCGAAGCGCATATAGCCAAACCGCGCGAGATTCACCATGTTCGAATTGAAGACGTGGGTGTATCCCAGAACCAGCATGGCGTTTTGATCTAGCTCATTTGTTCCCCATCCAGGTAAATTCGCTGCATTTGGAGAGAATGGTTGAATCGTAGGAGCGTGAGAGTAAAAGAATCGAGCCATCACCTGATCCTTGGCGGCAATCGTCTGATCCAGATTTCCGGTGAACTGGTCCTCCTTATAGGTTGCCGGGATCGAGAATGTACTTTGACCTATAGGTGTCTGCCCGGGAGTTGCCGGAAGCAGTATCTGCGGAGCCGGCACAGCGAACTGGCCATTCGAAAATTTGAAATTGAGCAGTTTCAGCGCTACAGGATTAATGTTGGAGCCATCACAGGCCAGTTGCGTTCCGCCAGCGTTCGTCGGCCCCGACGAGCAGAACTCAGCTCCAAGCGTCGCGGCGGATCGATCGGAGGTCAACTGCGGTAGAAAAACAGTCGAAGTGTTGCCAAGGCCATTGCTGGAGCGGAGTCCTTGATAGGCGGCAAAGAAGAAGGTCTTGTCTTTGAAAATCGGGCCACCAAGCGAGACACCGAATTGGTTTTGCTTGAGCACCGGGCGAGGTTGGCCGGAACGCTTCAGAAAAAACGTGTTGGCATTGAAGATGTCATTTCGAATGAACTCCCATGCACTGCCATGAAACTGATTTGTTCCAGCCTTGCTCACCAAATCTACGTTTGCACCGGTACCGCGGCCATACGTGGCATCGTAATTTGCAGTCTGTACCTTGAACTCCTGGATGGAGTCAGGGGCTGGGATAGCGACACCCACTTCTTCGCCATCGCTCTCAGCAGAGTTTTGCGAAAGATTGTTGGCATCAATGCCGTTGAACTGAATATTGTTGGCTGTCGTTTTATTTCCGTTGGTTGCGACGTTCTGCGCGCCCCGCCCAAGAGTTGTGGCATCGGGCAGCGAGACAATGACTCCTGGAGAAAGCGATAAAATCTGCGTGAAGTTGCGATTTGCGAGAGGCAAGGCCTGGATGGCCCGGTCATCTACGGAGCGGCCCAGGGTCGCGCTCTGCGCCTGCACAAGTTCTACATCCGCATTCACCTGCACAGTCTCATGGTGTTGCGCGACCGATAGAGTGAACGCGAGTGAAGTTATCTCTCCCACTGCTACGAGAACCTTCTGTGCTTCTTTCCCTTCAAAGCCGGGTTGTTGCACCGTCACCGAATAAGATCCCGGGGTAAGCAGAGGCGCCGAAAAGAAGCCCTCAGCAGTGGTGCCAACTATTCTCGAAGTGTGCGTTGATTCGTTCACTACAAATATCTGCGCGTTCGCGATGGGCAATCGTGCTGCATCAAAGACGTGGCCGTTTATGGCGCCTGTCCCAGGAGCCTGCCCGTACATGGCTGTTACAAACGCCAGAGCGCTGATGAGTGTAACGACGGTCGTGCATCGTGACAGGATAATCATGATTGTCGTCTCTCCGAAATATTGAAATGCAACTCGACTCCAAAGCTCTGATTCATGGCACTTGTCAGGAGAATGTCTTTTGTTACCTTGTGTCGTGGCAGATCAGAAGTATCGTGCGACTGCCTTCACCGCGGCTCTGGGAAGTTTATGAACGACTCGCCAGAAGTCGAATCCAATTCGGCCTATTTGAGAGCATCCTGCCAGTGAACAATTCTTGATCGTTGCCTCAGTGCTTCGTTATGGAATCAGGAACATAGGTCAAAGTATTGACCAGCCGCTTGGTTCTATTTGTCACGACTTTGTCGGGATTTGGCGCGAAGTTCGTCACGCTAAAGACTTTGACAAATCGTCGACATTACGGTGACAAACCGAGTTTCGATAGTTCCTATACTCGACTTCGTTCCAAGTCGTTGGAGTGCCTGTCTACTTGATCGTCGAATAGCTGATAGGCATATCTGTAGGTCTCTTCGTCCGACAGGACCTCCATAGAGATAACAAGTACCGATAGGTTGAAAACGGAAATAGAGGATTGAACAGTGAAGTGCATACGGAGAGTCTTGCCTGCGATGTTGATTCTTGGTCTTGTCATACAAGAAGCATCAACAGCGTTGGCGCAGGAGCAGATTCGCACCATCGAGATACATGCGCATCGGTTTGCTTTTTCCCCCGCCGAAATCACGCTAAAGAGAGGAGAGACCGTCAAACTTCGGCTGATCTCCGACGATGTCGCTCATAGCCTTGTTGTTCCTGACCTGCAGATCAAGCAAGAAATGCTCAAGGGACACCCGGTCGATGTGACCGTCGCGCCAAATCGCTCCGGAGACTTTCATGGAGTGTGCGGAAGATTTTGCGGAAGCGGCCATGGATCGATGGTCTTTACCGTTCACGTCACGGACTAGGACTATGCGGCTCGACTGTATCGCCGACGACCGCAACCTTGTCGTCTCCGACCTCAATACCAAATTCTCGTTCTACTTTGTACCTGCGCTACCAAAATTGACACTTAAGGGCGTAGACCTTCTATGAACGCACACACGATTACATCTGACGTGCCCCCTTTGAACGTGCCTCGAGCGGTCGCTGCCCTCATAAGGGCACTTCATCTGCGAGAACCGGATATAGTGTCATTGGCGCAGTTGGAAGATCATGAGTGGGGCGGCCTGCTCGCGTTTTGCGACCCGGGGCACCTGACGCTATCGCTTGCACAGCTTCCAAAAGACGGCTTTCCATCGTGGGTTGTCGAAAGACTCAAAACGAACGTTGCTGACAACGCCTTGCGCTTCGAGCGCGTAAAGGCCACCTATAGAGAAGCAGCAGAAGCGCTCGATAGGGCGGGAGTCGACCATGTTGTGATTAAGGGATTCACTCAGGCTCCTGACTATGTTGAAGACCCGCGTCTGCGAGCACAATCCGATCTTGATCTTTACTGTCCGCCAGAGATGATCGAATCCGCGCGAATCGCCTTGCAAGGGATTGGTTACACCCCGAACGACCAACAGAGCTACACCTACGCCGACCATGATCGCACCATGAATCGTATGGGCGACTGGCGCTGGAGAGAAAATTCATTCGATCCCGAGATGCCACTGTCGATCGAGTTGCACTTCTGCTTCTGGAATGAGTCCGTCTCTTACTTTCATATAACTGGAATCGAGGGTTTTTGGGAACGGCGCATCACGCGCACTATCGACGGTTTTTCCTTTGCTTCTCTCTCTCCCGTCGACCACCTCGGTTATCTTGCTCTTCATATACTTCGGAATATTTTCCTTCGGGATACGATCCTCCATCATGTTCACGAGTTGGCTGTCTTTCTTCACCGCCACGCTGAAGATGACACCTTCTGGAAAACATGGGCTGAGACACACGATGCCTCTCTCCGATCCTTTGAGGCGATCGCTTTCTACTGCGCCCAAGCCTGGTTCGGTTGCGATCTCAATCCGCAAGTCAAGAAAGCAATCGAAAGCTTGACCTCCCTGCAACAGCAATGGTTGCGCCACTTTGCGACCTCTCCCCTTGAAGGCATGCTGCATATGAACAAAGACTTTCTATGGCTGCACCTGGGTTTTCTGAAGTCATCCAAAGCAAAATTAAGACTGCTCAAACGAACTTTGATTCCGACCCGCCTCGCGCGCATAAACACCCCTTTGGTTCAACGCACAAGCGAGCGAGTTACTCGATCAAGAAAGCTACATCCCTATCTGCAATACGTCATCTACCTGACCTCTCGTTCCACCACCCACAGCCGTTCCAGCCTAGCCACTATTTTGCGCGGCCTTCTCTGGCGATTCTCAGAACATCAACTTATTCGACAGTTCTGGATTGTTCTCGCTGCTGCTCTCTTGGCCTGGACTGTCTAATATT
>Ga0210383_10005301_pt1 | contig 11333 bp, 6 predicted proteins | sample IncBWC14OmetaG_FD_160072 | JGI IMG/M metagenome (GOLD analysis project Ga0210383, IMG submission 160072) | Forest soil microbial communities from Barre Woods Harvard Forest LTER site, Petersham, Massachusetts, United States - Inc-BW-C-14-O ...
CGCTCGTCACGGCATCTGCCGCACCGAACGGATGCTCACTTGACACCACGACGTTACCGTTGGGCGCGATCGCGAGATCCAAAGGACTGAAGTCTGGATCGCTCACGAGGCGAACGGGCCGTGTACGCTCGCTACGAGTGATCGCGACAATCGCGTTGTCGCCCGCGCCATTCGGCCCTATCCCAGATGCGAGAAATAGCCTTCCATCGAGACCAAAGGCAAAGCCGCGAGGAAATGGAACGATTCCCGGCGGCAGGAAATACGCCCCAGGCGCATCGAGTAAGACTGAAAACGCCATAACCGTGCGCGCGCTTCGAAGCCCAACGTAGTAGCGTCCATCCGGACCGAAAATGCCACCACCAGGGTTCAATCCTGCGATCGGTCCCGTATCGCGAACAATAGTCCCGTTTGGATCGAGTGCCAATACCCGATCGGCGCCGCTGTTGAGAAACAGCAGTCCTTCTTTTTGATCCACGACGAGTCCCCGGGGATCACAAATCCGGCTGTCATCGTTAAAGGGACCAATCAGCGTGCCGTCGCGCTTGAATGCCAGAAGCGCGCCATATCCATCCCCATTGATGCCTGATGCACTTGTAACAAGGATAAGCATTGTAACGACGCTCCTACGGCGTCCTGTGGAAGACCTCGCTCAGTGAGACGATGAACCAAAATGCGGCAGCCGCAATGGCACCCAATCCCGCCCACACAAAGAGCAGATAAACAGCCCAACCGTCCGCTTCACATGAAATTGTGGAAGAACTCAGTGTCGGTGGGCTTTTCGCTGAAGATAACGTTGCTTTATCGCTCGCCGAGGCGCTTGCATTTTAATTGACCAGGGAAATCGATATACAACTCAATGGGTATTATTTGAGGGGGAACAACGGATTCACCTGATCACCCGCAATTGCTTTTGCGCGCGTCGCGGGCTGCACACGCCATGAGTTACTTCAGCTGCACCGCCGCCTCGGCACTGGCCCTGGCATCTGCGCGCGCCGTCTTATAGTCGGCTTCCGCCTGTTCCTTGCACGCCTTTTGAGCGGAGCCGCTCTGCGATTCGCAAGTCGCGAGAGCTACTTTGCGGTTGCCATCGGCTTTTGCGATGGCCACATTGTAGGTTTGGTGTGCGGCGTCGTTGTTGAATTTTATTTCCTGGTCATTGACCTTCTCGTACGATTTATCCAGCGCGCTCTGCGCGCGTTCTTCGCTCTTCGTCACCTCGTTGTTCGCCTTCTGCTCGGCCTTGGCTACGTCCTTCGAAACATCGTCCGGCGACTTCGACTTGTTGCAGCCGGCTAGCACTAAAGAAGCGACCACGAAAATCGGCATCAGGTATTCACGCATGCAATTTCCTCTTCTTATAGGTACGCGATCTGCCCGCGTTTCCCTTGGTTCAATGCGAGCAATCATCCGTGTGAACCTTAGCGTAGCGCAGGAGCTCGACGGCCGCTATAGCGACAGTCATTCTTGTAAGTTAACCGGACGGCTCGCTGACGCCGTCTGTCTAGATTTCCCGCCTGGAGGCGGATGAGCCCTGAGCCTGCGGGCGCCGGAAGCGTCAAGCTCAGTGCGCCGCGCGGAAGTCTGCGCTGCCGACGCGGATGATGGTCGGCGTCGTCGACGCCACGGTGCTTGGAGCCCGCGGCACTACTATAACGTAACCGGCAGGCGCCGGCTCGGCCCAGGTGCCGAACACGCGCCCGCCCAGCGCCACGAGCCACTCGTAGTCGCCGAGGAAGGCCCGGTCCGTAGCGAACGGCTCGGCTGTCCAGGCGTAGTTTGTGAAGCTCTGGCCGCCGTCGGTCGAGCGGGCGAGGGTAACGCGCGTCAGGCGATTGGTGGGATCATCGCGCCGGTCGTAGAACTGCACGTTGACCGAACCGTCGGTGGTGTCGACAGCCATCCACTGCAGGAACTGGTCGGCGCCGTCGTGGACCGGGTCGTTGTTGACACGCATCGGTGCCGTCCAGGTTTTGCCGTGGTCGTCCGAGCGCGAGATGAACACATCGACATCGCCATTGCGGAAGTCGCTCCACGTCACGTAGAGCCTGCCGAGCTTCGGATCGATACCGACCTGCGGAAAACCCATGCACCGCGCGACGCCTGGAATGCCGCTGGCGCCACCGAAATAGGGAGCCGCGACGTCGAAGATCGGGCGCGAGGGCTTGAAGCTCCGGCCGCCGTCCTTCGAGATTGCCAGCGTGACGTTGAACCCTTCGTTCCAGATGACATAAATCGTGCCGTCAGGCGCGACGGTACCGATAGGGCCGACCACCGCACCGTTGTCATCGCGCGGTAGCCCGGCTCTGGTGCTGATCCGCATCGGGGTCGCCCAGGTCTGGCCACCGTCGCTCGAGCGCGTGTAGAGAATGATTGACTGCTCGATCTGCCACTCGATCCAGGCCATGTACAGGTTGCCGCGGTATGGGCTGGTCGCGCTGGTGTCCGACCAGATCCTCGGCATATCCTCGAGCTTCACGTCCGGCTCGTCGCCCTTCCATACCTTCACGCCGACTGGAGCGGGATCCCAAGTCTTGCCGCCGTCAGGCGAGCGCAGCACCCAGATGCCGTTCCCGCCGGTACCGTGACCCCAGTAGCCGGGCAGGCCATTCTTCTGGATCGCGAGGTAGGAAAGAAACAGGCGCCCGCGGTCGTCGAAGGCGAGCGAAACGTCTCCGAGCGGCGGGTGGTCGTCGGGAGTCAGCCGGACCGGCGTGAATGTCGCGCCGGTGTCGATGGAGTAGGCGGCCCAACGGCCGCCGACCGCAACGACCTCGTGCGGTTCGCGTGGATTCACGGCGATGGCCGGCTCGCTGGCGGTCGTTCCCGCGGGCGACACCGTGACCACGCGCGCGCCAGGCGCTGGCGCGAGCGGAGCTGCCGCATGGGCGAGCGACGCGCCGGCGCCGCAAACGACGAGAGCTGCGAGGAAAGCCGGAGTCGTATGTTGCGCCATCGCGCGATCCTAGCAAACCGAAGCCAGCAGATATACTTCGTCGTCCTGCATGTGTGAGATTCCGATCGGCAACGGAGAACCGCTATAGTTCACCATCCCGCTTCGTGCCAAACGGACAGGATTGGGGAATTCTTGACCCGGGAGCTGGCCTTCGCCACGATCCCGAGTGGATCTATTCAAAAATGCTCTGCGCGCGTTCGGCGGAAAAATCGTAGCGCTGTAGAAGGCCGAAGATTTCCTTGATTCGAGGGAACGGCCGCTTTTGACGGCCTCCGCCCTCAATCTCCAGCGCAAGCGTCCCACACGCGCCAATGCAATCTCCCAAGAGCATTTCACCAAACGATTGAGGTCTGTCGTTATGCAAGTTGGGGTACTCCATTAGCTCTTTGCCGCCTACCGGTTACGCGGCGGCAAATCCTTGTCAATGCTTTGCTCGAAGCCAATCCACGTCAGGCCCAAAGACTTGTTCACCATAGATTTTTCTAACTTGTCGCCCATAAACAGTGCATGAAAATTTGTCCAACGACACCTGGTGTCACGCAAGTCTGCGAGCACTCTCTCGGCCGCGAAATGCGACCGGTGCATCGGCACAGCGAAGATGGCAAGTACCCGGGCAGGCGCTTAAGTAACCCAGAGAGAAGGAGTCTGTGACATAAGTCGCGACGGGCCAAATGAATCTCCACTACCACTTGCCAAGCGCCATAGTCCTCAGCGAACATCAATTTCCGACCGCCACGTGCCGATCAGAAGAAGAAATGGCGACCCCAAAGATGACGACTCTCGACCGTCAATTGTATGCCTGGCTTGTCGAGTCCGACGAGCGTCGCTTTACGCTCGCATTCAATGTCTACTTTTCCGTCGCTTTCCCAGCGGTTGTTCGATTTCTGGCACGTATATCAAGATGGGATTCGGCGCACCTTGAGGAACTTGCTCAGGACGCTTTGCTCAGGTTTTTCGATAGAGTTGGCCGTGATCGTCGGGAAGCTTCGGATGCAGTTGGAGCCGCGCTGAAGCTAATCAGTCCGCTGAACAAGATGGGTTTTTTGCATGCGCGGCAGGTGAATTGTTGGATTGAGGATGTCTCGGCATTCAGAGCCGCTGCAATGACGTTTACGCTGCCCCAGATAGAGCATGCGGCCGAGGTAGAGGAAGCATGGAAGTCTCAGATCAGCTCGCTCGCCGACAAGAGTCTGGTGATTCAAAGACAAGGCTGGTACCTACTAGACTCGACGCTGCGTGAGATTGGGTGGAGTGCTGGCGATGGATGTTCCATAGAGTACGCGTATGAGGGCTTCGACCCGCGTCCTTTCGGCGATCGCAACATCGATTTGATGATCGACGATGAAAAGGCAAATCTCATGGCACTAGATGGCGTGATGGGTCGAGCGGCCGGTGAGATGGTGGCCAAAACCGCGCGAGCTGCTGTCGCGGACGAACATTACCCCGGCGCATCTTTGTTCGTGAAGCACACGCTTAACGTTTTAAACATGATTCCGCGGCTCAGGGTCCCAACTAATGGCTATCTGTTCGACATTGCAACGACGGTCTATTTGGATGAATGTAAGAAACGTGGCCGACTGAAGCGCGGGGGAAGCGGACACCGGAGTCTGGACTGTAGGATGCCGGAGGGTGGCGACGACAGCCTGCCACACCACCCCGTCGAATTGGCAACGTTGGATTCGAAGGTTGCGTTTGACGGAGAGGGGTCCTTCGATGAGGGATTTCCAACGATAACGGGCGACAACGCCGTTGTAACCGATCCAACGCTTCAGTACGAATACGAAGAGTATTTCGCGAAATTTTACGAATACCTGCACAAACCCGTCAGTGATGCGGCCCGGGCTTACGAAAATGCTCCAGATATTCGCCGCGCCGAAATCGAGCGACAAAGGCTGAAATCCCTGGCGGCCAAGTTCGCTCGTACCACTGCGGTCCTGTCGATGCTGGGCGCGGGGAATACGCAGGAGCAAACCGCCGAGCATCTTGGGATCTCGCGGAACCAGGTCAAGTACATCGTGGCGGTGGTCCAGGAAGCTTACGAGCGATTTGCGGCGGTCTCCGCTCCGCTCAGAACGCGGAACAGGAAGAACACCAATGTCCAGTGATAAATCGCGTCCAAGCTTTTATCAATTCACTCGGTGGGTGGCGGTGAAGTCAATTGCCCGCGGCGTAAATATTGAAGCGCCTGAAGCGATCCGCGAGGCGGCTCGTGCTACTCGAGACGATGCGACAACCATGGTGCGCACGGCGATAGTGGATTTGTCGCTTACAAACTCGGCTGGATCCAGCGTGGAGGTAATACGTCTCTTGGCTGCCGCAAGCACTGATGACAAATCGCGGCCACCGGAATTGATGACTGCGAAGGGCTTTCGAGTGACGTTGGCCTACGACGAGGGTACTAGTGGACAGGGATCTTCGATCTGCGTTCTCGTACGCGCTCCGCGTGAGCTGATTGACGAGACTCAGGGCCAGACGGCATTTCTTTGGAACGGCGCCGAGCGCTTTGAGCTCGGACAGTTCGACGCCGACGGTAAAGCGATCGGGACGCTCCCAGCCGGCATAGAGATCTCGCTATCTGACTTTGTAACGGGACGCGTCAAGCTCGAAGGTCCCGTCCCATCCAAAAAGGACTGAAAAACGATGATCTACCAGCTGCTGCTCGTGGATGGGCAGGGTGCGGCGATGACAGTGCAGCTCCGGATCCGGAATCTGCGCGAATTTCCGGGCCAAGAGGGCCTGTCAGTCCATTTTAGACCCATCAGAAATGATCTGCTGTTTGAGTCGGCCAAAGCGGCTGGCTGGCTGGCCTACCGCATTTTGACAGGCGAGGGGAAGATTCGCTCTCAGCTATGGATTGAATACGAAATTCTCGCCGAACAATTGAACGTGATCGGCCGTAGTAGCGACCTTTTGTTTGCGCTGGCGCTGGTCAACGCTGTTTGGAAAGTCGAAGCAGGCGAGCACGCAGCAATTGCCGCAACGGGCGTCCTGGATGATGAAGGCAACGTCCGAAGCGTTGAACACGTGGCGGCGAAAGTTGCCGCGGCGGTACGAGACGCACGATCGCTGGTTCCTCTGATCGTTTACTACCCAGCCGCCGACACTGCCTTGGTCGACGCTTGGCGCATAACCGCTGAACTTCCGCCGCAGGTCCAATTACAACCGGTAGCACATCTCGAAGACGCGCTCGCGCATCTTGGTTACCATCTTGAAAACGTGTATCTGCGGAACCCGTTCCGCGGCTTGGAACATTTTGACTTCGCGGATCATTCTGTTTTCTTTGGCAGAGATCGCGAAATTCAGGAGGTCTTGACGCAGCTACTACGCCGCGAAAAGGCAGATCAACCGGGATTGCTGATTGAAGGGGCGAGTGGCAGCGGCAAGAGTTCGTTTCTGCGGGCGGGAGTGTTGCCGGCGCTGGTTAATGTGCGGACGCTAGCCGAGGACGTTCGAGATGCGATAAATCGTCGCCCGATCGGTGCTTCAGCCGCTCTCGCCATTTGGCGGCCCGGTCCCCCGCCGGCCAGCGCCGACGAGCGCAGGCTTGCAGTGTCGATCCGAGATTGTTGGGCCAGGTTGCCCGAGTTCCCTCCCGGCTGCATGAAACATGTTGAGACATTCGCCGATCTCCTTCTGTGCCGCCGCGAACATTGGCCGTCGCGACAGCGGTTTGTATGGCTAATTGACCAGTTTGAAGAGTTGTTCAATGCGAGTCGCGACGCTGCAGTACTGGAACTGTTTGGCCATTTCCTCAACGAGCTACAGGCAGATGGCGTGTGGACGTTGGCATCGATTCGTGCCGATGCGACGCCGAGGTTAAAGGCTTGCGAGTCGCTGCGCCGAGTCTTCGGTTCGAATGAGGGAGAGTTTTACCTGGGAACTCTCAGCGGACCCGCGCTTGATGATGTTATTACGCGGCCGGCGAAAGCCGCCGGTTTGGCGTTCGAAGTTGGCGCCGACGGAACGCGGCTTGACAGACGATTGCGGGAGGATGCCTATCGAGATAAGAACAGCCTTCCCCTGCTTCAGTTTACCTTGAACGAGCTCTATCAAAAACGCTCAGGTATGGAGCTGACCTATGCGGCATATGATTCATTTGGAGGATTGGCGGGAAGTATTGCGACGGCAGCCGAGTCCGTCATGGCGGGCGATGCCGAGAAGCTGCAGGGAGTGGCGTCGCGGTTGTTCCGTAGCTTGGTCAGTGTCGATGATGATGGCCGGCCCATGCGTCGTCATGCATCCATGGCTGAATTGTCTGCCGATTCCGAGCAACTACACCTGCTTTTCCGCCTGGTCCAAGCAAGGCTCTGTGTTACGGATCAACACGACGGTAACGCGGTGGCGGCTTTTGCGCATGATGCTTTGCTTTCAACATTCCCCGCGCTAAGCGACTGGCTAAGGCACGAAGCGGCCTTGCTGCAAACCCGCGATCTGGCGCGCCACGATACACGAGAATGGCAAAAGCACGCGGAGTCGGACGCATGGCTCGCCGCCGCGGACAAACTCTCGACGTTCGCCGCGCTTGAGTCCGCCGAGATCGTTCTGCCTGAATCGGTTCGTAAGTTCCTGGAGCGCTCGCGGCAACGTGTACTGCGAATCGCCCGCATCAAGCAGATTGTTGCGGCTAGCATTGTCGTTCTCGCGATGACGGCGACAGTCTTTGGAATCCGTTTCAAACTTGAAAGGGATGCGGCGTTGAGCTTGGAGCGCCGAGCGCTGCTGGAGGCCCAGACCGCGCACGAGATCAGCAATTTCCTCATCGGAATGTTCAAGGTGGTCGATCCGGGGGAATCGCGTGGCAATACGATTACCGCGAGAGAAATATTGGACCGGGGTGCTCAGGAGATTCGAACTCAGCTAGGCGGGCAGCCGGTGGTCAAAGCGCGGATGATGCGAACCATTGGGGAGGTTTACGGGAGTCTGGGCTTAAATGCGAAATCACAGCCGTTGCTAGAAGAAGCGCTTGCAGAGGCGTCGCGCCCTGGAGTTTCAAACGATGTCGATATCGCAATGGCCAATCAGGCACTTGGGGACGTACTGACGGAGCGCGAAAAGTATGTGGATGCAGAACCGCATTTGTTGGAGGCTATGCGCATTTTCGATCGTCACCCGGATCTTTCCGGGGATTCTGCCTTGGTGCGTCGAGACTTGGGCTATCTATACTGGTCTCGAGGCGAGTACGCGCAGGCACGACCTGTATTGGAGGAAGCGCTGAAGCGCGCTGAAGCGGGGTTTGGGCATCGAAGCGAAGAAGTTGCCAGTATTCTTTCAACCTTAGGTATGACAATCCGTGATCGCGACGATCCTTCGCGTGGGCTAGAGCTTCTCGAAGAATCTACCGACATCTATAAAGAATTGCGCGGTGAGGACTACTACTGGTACGGAGTAGGCCGCGAAAATATTGGTTTTACGTTGCTATTTTCAGAGAGAAACGAGGAGGCCAAAGCCAACCTCGCAGCTGGCGTGAAGATTCTTGAGCAGGTCCTCGGACCGACTCACGGCCTCTTAGGACAGGGATTGCAAGGCTTGGGCAAAGCCGAGAACCACTTGAGGCAGTTCGATGAGGCACGGAAAACACTGAAGCGTGCGCTAGCTATAGAAGAAATCGCAAACGGTCCGGAGAGCAAGGAGGTGGGCCGTACACTCTTTATTTTAGCCGGCACATTTGCAGATCAGAAGGCGTTTGAAAAGTCGTTGCCATTTTTTAGACGCTCTGCTTCAATCGCGAAACTCCAGTTCGGCGAACTATCGGAAGAGTATGCCCGCAGCCTAATAGGTCTAGGGCTAGCTCAACGTCGATCCGGTCGGCTTGATGACGCACACGAAACGATACGGCAGGCCGTGGCAATCGCCGAACGACAACCTGATTCACGGGTCACCCTTTTCGGAGCCTTGAACGCATTGGCGGATATTCTGTGCTTCCGCCGTCCAGATGCCGAGGGATTCGCTCTCACCCAACGCGCCATTAATTTGCACGCAACGTATTGGCAAGTGCAATTGGCGGTGCTCAAATCGACTGCGGCCTACTGTGATCCTGATCGATCGCACGTCGCTGAGAATGAAGCCGCACTAAACGGCGCGTTGCAAGAAGTTCAGGGGGCATTGGGCTCGGCGCATTGGCATGAGGATATTGCCAGAAGACTAAAGCGATTCCACCAAGTGTGGCGGAAGCAGCGCGGATGAAGAGGCTGGGATCTTTGAACTAGATCTTGGCAGCCGACGGCACAAAGGCATTTCACGCCAAATAGGCCGATAAGTTTTTTCCACCGTAGCAGAGTCCATCACTCCTGGTCAGCATGCGCGGTTTGGACCTGCCCAATCGGCTGCAACACTTGGGAACCTGTGCGTTCATACGGAGCGATTTAATACTCGGCGAGCATCATTTGCTCAATGTCAGTTCTAAGTTCTCTCTTTGTTGCGATACGTTACTAGCGCATGCGCGATCGCGGATATAAAAAAATTTTCACCAAGAACTTGACCGCCGTCGTTAGGCAAACGAGGGATCAATGCGTTCGAATGCACCCTGCATAGTCGAGGGCGCCATGCGGTGTGGATCGTGAGCAGGCCAGCAGACCGTCCGCTTGTCTGCAAATTCTCGCCGGACCATTGAACCATTGCAGCAATCGCCGAGCTGTGTTTGCAGCGCAAGTCCGTCTCTTTAGGGAGTGCAGTAATGAATCGACCCGCAAATTTGGCGATCAGCATGGCGCGAATCATCGCAGTCTCAACGCTGCTAATCATTTCAGGCTGCGGCGGAGGAGGCGGCGGTTCGAGTGGGAACTCCGGCGGTGGCGCCTCGATGGTCGCTGTTCCCAATGTAGTGGGTAGTACTCAGGCAGCAGCCACGACGTCGATCACCGGGGCCGGGCTCACAGTCGGCGCGGTCACCATGCAGTCGAGCAGCACCGCGACCTCTGGAACCGTCATCAGCGAAAATCCCGCTGCCGCTGCCAGCGTGACTAAAGGCTCCGCCGTGGCGCTGGTGGTTTCGTCGGGCCCAGCAATGGTGGCTGTGCCAAATGTCGTCGGCAATACTCAGGCGGCCGCAACTACCGCGATTACGGGAGCGGGTCTCACTCTTGGCGCCGTGACCATGCAGTCAAGCAACACGGTTACCTCCGGAAACGTCATCAGCGAGAGTCCCGCCGCGGCCACAAGCGTGGCGAGCGGCTCGGCGGTCGCTCTCGTCGTGTCGACGGGTGCCTCGACAACCACACCCACGTTGGGCGGCATCGTCATCGGCCTCACCAGCGGCGTGACTGTGCATGTGCTGAACGGCGCCGACAATGTGCCGGTTACCGCGAATGGTGCGTTCACGTTCCCGACGGCACTAACGACCGGCGCCGCATATAGCGTCTCGGTCGGTGCGCCGCAGCCCACCGGCCAGACCTGCGCGGTGCAGAATGCCTCCGGCACTGCGGCTTCCACCAATATTACGAATGTAGTGGTGTATTGCACGATCAACGTGACGGCGGCGACTCTGACAGGTGTTTACACTGCCGTCACGGACAATCTCAGCCAGCAGGGTGACGCGTTGGATAGCGTGACTTTCGATGCCGTTTCGAGCTACACGGGCTCGGCCACCCAGAACGTCGACGGCGTGATTACCAATCCGTCGGTCACGGGAACCTATGCTGTGGCGCCAATCTACTCTATCCCGACACTGACGCTCAATGGCACGGACATCGGGGCAATCGAATTCAACGGCAGTGCGGTGGTAGTGCTGGCCAACGCCACTGGAGGCGCGCTTCCCGGCTTATTTATCGGCGTCGAGCAGGCGCAGAACGCTTCGGTCTCGACCGTCAACGGCTCCTACACCAGCGTATCGCTGGAGAGTACATCGCCGACCAGTGCATCTTTGGCCACCGTTACCGCACTGAACGGAATCGGGACCTTTGGCGCGGAGCAAAGAAATACGAATGGGACAATCAGTACGGTCCCGGCTAATCCCGCGGGGACCTATACCGTCACGACCAGCGGCGCGATCACTCTTGGAACAGGCGGCAATGGGGTTAGCGGTGCGGTCAGCGCCGATGGCGATCTTCTGGTACTGGCACCAATCACCAGCAACGGCAATGGTTCGACCCCAGGCATTTACGTTGCGGTCAAGCAGGGCACCGGCGTCACCGCGGCTACGATGAACGGCATCTACACCATGGCCAGTCTCTCGACCTCGACCGCCGCCGGAACCGTTGGCGCGGCGTACACCGTGGGCGTCGCCGACGGCGTATTCAGTGGCGGCTATGTTGAGAATAACGCGGGAGCCTCTTCGACCAATAACCCCGTCTCTGGCACCTATACGACGACCGCGAACGGTACGCTGACTTGGACGGTGACTGGCGGCGCGACGCTGACGGGCACAGTGAGCGCCGATGGAAAT
>Ga0210383_10005302_pt1 | contig 11333 bp, 9 predicted proteins | sample IncBWC14OmetaG_FD_160072 | JGI IMG/M metagenome (GOLD analysis project Ga0210383, IMG submission 160072) | Forest soil microbial communities from Barre Woods Harvard Forest LTER site, Petersham, Massachusetts, United States - Inc-BW-C-14-O ...
CTCGCGAACAATTCGGCGGATGACGCGGCGGCACCAATACAAGCCAGTACGCGCGCGCCGCCATCTAGTGCGAGTGACCAAAAGGGCGCAGCGGCCATCAAGGAACCATTTCACGGAGGGACGGGAACGCAGCTTCCCCCTACGCCGCCGATGGACAGCTTGTCCCCCGAAGAACTGAGGGCTGCGCTTGGTCCCGCCTCAATTCCACGAATTGATGTCGCGAGCAACTGTAGAAAGGGGGTGCTTGATGCCGATGCGCAAGACGGGGTTTCACGCACTAAGGACAAGGTTGACGCAGACGTAATTGACTGCGAAGAGCTTGAATTGGGGGCGCTGAATTGGCTACGGAAAACACAGATTCCGCCGCTTGACTTGGCTTATTGCCAAGGACCGTTGGCGCATTACAACAGCTATGGCGCTGCTTATGTGTCCATCATGATGTGCTTGGAATTGCAGGGCGTCGGAACCATTGGGCCTCCTCCTCGGATTGTGATTCCGAGCCCGGGTGCTGCGTCGGAGGCCGCCGAAGCGGCGCCGACCGTAGCCCACGCGGACGCGACCCCGCCGGCTTCGCCAGTAACCAGCACCGCGCCAGCCCCCGCCGCGCCAGCTCCGCAGGCTGTGCCGATGAAGGACGAAGGCCCATCGTTCGATTGCTCGAAAGTCATCGTCCCGACCGCGATTACGATATGCAGCAATCCCGAACTCAGTGCATTGGATCGCCAGATGGCGACCCTGTACTACGCCACGGACTACGCCATTAACCCGAACACGCGAGCCCAGCAGCGCCAATGGATCAAGCAACGCAACGACACATGCGGGGTAAGCGTCGACTGCCTGCGAACGCAGTTCAACGACCGAATCAGGCAACTACAGGAAGCAGTGCCTGCGCCAGCTAGCGGACCTCTAGCCGCCGCCATTTCGCAAGACCGCATCGCGTCAATAAGGGCCATGAGCGAGGCTCAGTTTGAGGAGCAGTTTCGCTGCCCAGAATCCTACGCAACCGATGCCGAACTTGGGCCATGGCTCGCTGATTTACGCGCATGGCTGCAGACCCATGATGCGCAATCCACGCAAGCGAGTCGCGAAGCGTTCCTGAGAAAACTTCTGACGATGCACAACTGCCATCCACGCACTTCGCAGCATCGGTGATGCCGCAGCCGCTGGTCGAGCCGTGCCGGCTCCAAGTAACTGAGGCATCGCCAACGCGACCGCGAACCAGCCCAACCGATCCGCAACCAACATCGAAAACAGGGCCAGCATGCCACGCGTGGGGGTATATTTGGGGGTATAAATCAGGTTTTCGTCGTCACTGCTCTTTATATAACAATCACTTGCGTAGACTATTCGATGCCTCTCAACGCACCAGTTGATGCGGGTTTGAGGGGTGTCCGGCTTTCCGGATACTTCTCGAATTTCAGCGATTTTCTCATTTCCCCGGCTTTACACCCTCGGCGCGGCGACGGTAATGCTTCTTCGTGGTCGCCCCGTCCTTGTGCCCCGGCTCGCCGCAGGAAAAGATTCCAATGCGCCGCACGCGAACGAGCCGTGGCTGCTGGCGGCAGCTCCAGCCTTGAAGGATGTGAATGCCCAGAAATTGGTCCTGCTGTGCAGGCGACGCATGTAGATTGAAGAGTCGTTCCGCGATCTCAAGTAGCACCGCTACGGCCAGGGATTCGAGGGCAGCCTGACTCGTAAAGGCGCACTCTCGAAGTGCCGTTGCTGATCAACGCGATGGCTGCATTCGCTTCATGAATCGTCGGGATGACCTGCGAAGCTGCGTGCCTTGATCGCTGACTGTCCCCGAGGCAATCCCAACGGTGCCTGTATTCGATCCTTCGACTCGGACGCGAGGCGCTCATCCGACGATGGCCTATCGGGTCTATCCTGCATCTCATCGGACGACGTCGACATCCCAGTGCAGAGCTCCTCGATCAACTCGGAGTACCTGGATGAATTTGTGGGGATACCTCAGCCCCCGTCCCCTTGTTCCGAGGTGTCGGGTTCAGGTCTTGCATCCGCTCGTATGCGAGTGATTTCACCCGCGATGGCGTCGCGGAAATCGATCACGAGCCGCACGTTGCGAATCACCTGATGGACACGGACGCTGCGCCAGGACAGCCGCACCGCCAGCGCATGGGCGGTTAGTAATACTTGACCTCATGTCAAAGATTATTAACATAGCTCCCATCCAAGCACGGGAGCGAAGTCATGCTGCAGAGAGAACGGATTGCCTGGGTCTGGCTGTCGGCAATGATCCTTTTCATGGGAACGTATTTCGCGGCCGTCGCCACGATGAATGACTTCCGGATCGAGTTGTCCTTCCTCCAGCAGATCGGGATGTTGGCCGCCGCCACCGGCGCGATGGCCGTGGTCGTCCTCGCCGACCGCCTCATCGCCTTTATCCGTGGCCGGGGTCGCGAGCCGGAAGCAGTGGACGAGCGCGACCGCCTCATCGAATATCGCGCCGCCTCGATCGCGTACTACATCCTGATCGTCGGCATGGTCCTTGTCGGCTGCGTGATGCCCCTGGACAAGAGCAAGAACGGCTGGGACGTCGTGAACGCCGCGCTGTTCTACATCGTGCTGGCCGAAGCCGTGAAGCAGGTCCTGATCCTGCGAGGCTACAGGCGAGGCCTGCATGTCTGAGCGCCGCCTCACCAATACCATCCGCACCCTGCGCTTCCTCGCCGGAGAGATGACCCAGGCCGAACTCGGCCAGCGCGTCGGCCTGACCCGCCAGACCATCGCCGCAGTGGAGGCGTGCAAGTATTCTCCAACGCTGGAATCAGCCTTCCGTATCGCCGATGTGTTAGGGAAGCCGCTGGGGGAAGTGTTTCGGTGGGAGACATGAAGGGCTGGCGCCCGCTGTCGGCCAGGAGCGGACATCCGGCAACGACTCATGCCTATGCTTGTTGCGAAATGCGATTGTTCGGGCATCAGCCGCCCACAATGCGGTTCACGTCAAGGTTCAGTCCTGCGCGGTCGGCCAGAATGATCGCGAACCACCGTTCTACCGATACGTCATTTTGCTCTAGTATCCGCAAACACCTGTCGAGGCGAGGGCAAATTGGACCAAGGCGGCATCATCCTGTGCGTGGACGACGATTCCACGGTCCTGAACGCGCTACGCAGCGTGATGTCGAAGCATTTCGGATCGGAAGTGGAAGTGGAGTTCGCCGAGAGTGGAGCTGAAGCTCTCGAAATCGTCGCCGACCTGCGCGCGCAGGGGAAGGAGGTGGGCCTGATCATCTCCGACTTCATGATGCCCGGGCTGCGCGGCGACGAGCTGCTGGTCCGGCTGCACGAAGAGAGCCCGAACACGGTCAAGATCCTGCTCACCGGCCAAAGCGACCTGAGCGGCGTCAAGCGCGCGATCAACGACGCCAATCTGTACCGGTTCCTGGAAAAGCCCTTCATCAACGACGACATCGTCCTGACCATCCGCGGCGCGATCCGCTCCTATTTCCAGGAGCGCGACCTGATCCGGCAGAACGAGGAACTCAAGCGGATGAACGCCGAGCTCGAGAGCATCGTGCAGGCGCGCACGCAGGAACTGCTGGAGAAGAACCGCGAGCTCGAGGTGCTTTCGGTCACCGACCGGCTGACCGGCCTGTTCAACAGGCGCAAGCTCGACCAGATCCTGGATGACGAATTGACCCGCAGCCGGCGCTATGCCACCAGCTTTTCGGTCATGATCATCGACATCGACCATTTCAAGCGCGTCAACGACACCCACGGACACCGCGTGGGGGATACCGTATTGGAAGACATGGCGCAGATCATGCGGGAAAACACCCGCGAAGCGGACTCGCTGGCCCGGTTCGGCGGAGAGGAGTTCGTGATGGTGTGCCGGCACTCTGATCTGGCGGGATGCGTGGCCACCGCGGAAAAACTTCGTGAAGCGATCGCCGTCCACGACTTTCCGGGGGTCGGCCACCTCACCGCGAGCTTCGGTGCGGCGACCTGCCGCGAAGACGATGACGCCGTCACCCTGCTGTCACGGGCCGACACCGCGCTGTACCAGGCGAAAGCCGCCGGCCGCAACCGCGTGGAGACAGCGTGATGAACGATGCGGTCGCCAAAATCGACGAACGCAGCCTCGCCGAACACGCGCTCACCAGGCGTATCGCCGCGCTCGAAGCGGAACTGGCCTACCGCCAGCGCGGCGAAGAACTGCAACGCGCCCTGTATGAGATCGCCGCACTGTCCGCGGCCGACAGCCCGGAACACGACCATTACGCGCGCCTGCACGAGATCGTCAGCCGCTTGATGGATGCCCGCAACTTCATCATCGCCACCTACGATGCCGGGCAGCGGCTGATCCGCCAGGAATACCTGGTCGACGAAGATCCGAACGAAGTGAAACAGACCTTTCCCTACGGCGAAGGCATCTCTTCGCTGGTGATCCGCAGCCGCCAGCCCTGGCTGCTCGATGACGCGAAGTTCCGCGAGCTGGTCGACTGCGGCGAGATCCGCGCTCCGCGCGGCACCATCGATTTCAACAGCTGGATGGGCACGCCGCTGATCGCGCAGGACAGGGTGTACGGACTGATCATCGTGCAGAGTTACAGCGCGGACGTCAGCTACACGCAAGCCGACCTCGACCTGCTCACCTACGTCGCCAGCCATGTCGCCACGCTGGTTGCGCGCTGGCAATCGAACAGGGCCCTGAAAGAGGCGAATGCGGAACTGGCCCGGTCGGCCGAGACCCTGCGCCTGGTCGGCGACATCGGCAAGGACCTCACCGGCAGCCTGGACGTGCTGGCGATCTGTCGCACGCTGGAAAAACATTGTGCCGCGCTGCTGCCAATGGATGCGTTCGGCGTGGCGTTGCTCTCGCCCGCCGGCGATTCGCTCGACTATGTCCATTACGTCGAGGACGGCGTCGTCGACGTCGTCACGTCCTACCCGCTCGACCACCCGACCTCGCTGGCCGTGCTCACCCTGCGCGAAGATCGCGAATTGACGCTGTTCAACGAAACCCAGCTCCACGACGCCCCGACCGGCACCAACGTCACCCAGAGCGCGCCGATCCTGTCCGCTGTCTTCAGGCCACTCATCGCCAATGGCCGGCGCATTGGTGTGGTGACGGTGCAAAGCCATTCCGCCGATGCCTATCACGAGCGCGACCTGGAGGTGTTCCGTTCGGCCGCGGCCTACGCGGCGATCGCGCTTGCCAATGCCGATGCCTACGCGGCGGCCGAGAAGGCGCGTCGCGAAGCCGCGCAGGCGTTGATCGACCTGCACCAGGCCGAAGCGCACCTTGTGCATTCGGAAAAGATGGCGTCGCTGGGCCAGCTGATAGCCGGCGTCGCGCACGAGATCAACACGCCGATCGGCGCCATCAAATCGAGCGGCAAAAACATCTCGGAATCCATCGGCAGTTCGCTGCTGGGCCTGCCCAAGCTGCTGATCGAACTCGACGACGAGCACCGCCGGCTTTTCAGCGACCTGATCACCCGCGCGAGCGCGCCAAGGCCCGTGCTCAGCACGCGCGAGGAACGGGTCATCGTGCGCCACCTCACCGAACGACTCGAAGCGCTCGGCGTCGATCAGGCGAGGCATCGCGCCGGCCTGCTGACGCAATTGCAATCGCATGAGAGTCTCGATGACGTGCTGCCCCTGCTCCGGCATCCGTCGCACCAGCTCATCCTCGAGACCGCCTACGGCATCGCCACCATCACCACCAACGCCGACAACATCAACACCGCAGTCGACCGCGTGGCGAAGATCATCTTTGCGCTCAAGTCATTCTCGCGCTTCGGCGGCGCTCAGGTATGGGTCAAGTCCGACCTGCGCGAAGGCCTCGAGACGGTGCTGACGATCTACCAGAACCAGATCAAGCAGGGCATCGAGCTGGTCAGGCATTTCGACGAGTTGCCGCTCGTGCACTGCCTGCCCGACGAGATCAACCAGGTGTGGACCAACCTCATCCACAACGCACTGCAGGCGATGGGCCGCACGGGCGCCCTGACCATCGGGTTGCGCCAGGAGGGCGGCGATGCCCTGATTTCGATCGGCGATACCGGCTGCGGCATTCCGCCCGAATTGCGCGAGCGGATCTTCGATCCGTTCTTCACCACCAAGCCGGCTGGCGAAGGCACCGGGCTGGGCCTGGAGATCGTCCGCAAGATCGTCGAAAAACATGGCGGCCGCATCAGCATCGACAGCGAAGTCGGCCGCGGCAGCACGTTCATCGTCAGCCTGCCGATTGCTGGCGCGGCCGTCGTTCCCAAAGCAGGAGTCGCGTGATGGAAAAGGGCGTCTTGATGTGTGTCGACGACGAGGTCATTGTCCTGACCGCCCTCAAGGATCAGCTGCGTCGCGCCTACGGCAGCGACTACGTGGTCGAGGTGGCCGAGAGCGCCGAGGAAGCGCTGGAGCTGCTCGACGAATTGGCCGAGCAGGGACACACCGTGCTGGTCATCGTGTCGGACTGGCTGATGCCCGGCATGAAAGGCGACGAATTCCTGGTCCAGGCCCACCAGCGCTTCCCGACCGTGATCAAGATCATGCTCTCGGGGCATGCGGAACAATCGGCGGTGGACCGGGTGCGGCGGGAGGCTGGGTTGCATGAGTTTCTGTCCAAGCCGTGGAATGCTGCGGAGTTGGTGGAGTCGATCAATCTCGGGCTGCGGGGGAGCTTTGCGGTGAGCTAGGGAGCGACGGCCCATCTCCTCACGCGCCCTGCCAAAAAAAGCGGTCGGAGTGGAAATCCGTTTTCAATCGGAAATCGACTCTGAAGCCAATGGCACTTCCTTAAGCATCGGCACCCCCTCATCCGTCTGCGGCACCTTCTCCCACAAGGGGAGAAGGGAATTTCCAAGGAGGACAGCGCTTAAAGTAGTGCCATTGTTCTGACCCCATTTCCCAGCCCTATTTCCCTCTATTTTAGTTTCTGGCAATGGCGCTTGTTGCAGCGAAAGGACAAGAATGACCTCAACCGACGCCGAGATCGGCATGCAGCTTGCAGGCATGGGCAAGTTCGCCGAGGCGCTGCCACATCTCGATCGCGCAAGCCGGAACGCGCCGACCGACCTGCCGGTTCTGCATATGATTGCAAGCCTGCTGGTCGCAGCAGGGAAAGGCGCCGAGGCGGCGGAACGTTATCGGGCGGCGGCTTCCCTGCTGCCGGACGAGATCAGCGTTCTGTGTGGCTGGGCGCGCATGCTCTTGCTGACCAGGGACATCGGTGGGGCCATCCACCTGTTTTCGCGCGCAATTGCGGTCGAGCCCGATCGCGCCAATCCCGGCGGCTGGCTTGAGGAGATCCTGCGGGAAACCGTCCACGTGGAGACCTCATGCGGTGTGTTGCAGGCTCTGGTGAAACAGTACCCGCAGCATCCCGGTCTGCTTGGCGTGTACGGGAAGGCGCTGTTGAAAGCGAAGCGCCCGACCGACGCACAGGCGGCATTCGAACGATTTCGCGACCTGCGACAACGCGATCCCATGCCGCTCGTGTGGCTAGGCGAGCTGGCATTGAGCAACGGGGATGCGGCAACCGCACTCGCGCACTATCGTGCGGCGCTTGAATTCAACCCCAGCCACGCAGCAGCGCTCTGGGGAATTGCCCAGGCCAACAACTGGCAACTGGACCCGGATATGGCTGCAACGGTCGAGCGATTGACCCGGACCGAACGCGAACCGCGATCGCTTGGAGGCCTGCACGACATACTGGCGAGGCACCACGATTCGGTTGGCAACTTCTCCGTCGCAGTGCAGCACGCAGCGCGAACCAACGCACTGAAGTCCCAGGTCATTGCCACGAACAAACGCTACGACCCGAGGCAGCACGAGGTCGGGATCGACCAGGCAATCCGCAGCTACACTCCAGCCCTTTTCAAGCGCCTTGGTCGTGCAGGATGCAGCGATCGTCGGCCGGTGTTCGTGGTCGGGTTGCCAAGGTCCGGTACGACGCTGTTTGAGCAGATGCTCGCGTCGCATCCAGCGATTGCAGGCGTGGGAGAACAGACGATCGGCGCCGCCAGTTTCACACGCGCGTTTCGTGCGGCCGGCGGAAATCCGGAGAAATTCACAGGGGATGTGGTCGGTGAAGCTTCCGCCTGGCATCTGAAGATGCTCGAAGAGCGCCTGCAGCGCATGACGGAGCAGCCAGACGCGGAGCGCATCGTCGACAAATTGCCAGACAACTATCTGTTGGCGGGCTGGCTGCGCCTCGCGTTTCCGAACGCAACGATCATTCATTCGCTGCGCGATCCGCGCGATGTCGCCTTGTCGTGCTGGATCACCCAGTTCAACGACATGTCGTGGACCAACGATCTTCAGCACATCGCCCATCGCATCGAACAACATCGGCGACTCATGAGCCATTGGCGCAAGACGATTGGCGATCACCTGATCGATGTGCGCTACGCGGATGTGGTCGCGGATCCAGAAGCGCAATTGCGACGTACGCTCGCCAGAATGGGAATCGAATGGCACGCAGACGTGCTTCGCTTTGCCGATCGCAAGGGGTTCGTCGCGACCGCGAGCCGGCAGCAGGTGCGCGAACCGATCCATGCCCGTAGCATCGGGCGCTGGCGAAACTATGAAGACACCTTGCGTCCCATCCTCGACCGCCTGGAGGCGATCCACATGCAGGACGCAGTCGAGATACGCTCAGGCGATCACCCGTGACCGTCGAGCTAAGCGGTGCCAGGGTCGGAAAACATTGTCGTTTGAAAGGAATTTGTTCTCTGACTCCAATTTTCCAAGGCGCCGACGTGGGTGAGAAGGCAATCCTCTCAACTTGAACGAAGCCACCCGAAGGCTGGTCAATGACGACCAAGAGCATGGCGGAACGCAGCACGATGATGCAGTCGTGGGCGAACTATCTCGACGGTCAGCGCACCGGCGCCAAGGTCGTGGCGATCAAGCGCAAGTCCGGCTAAAAGAGGCTGGGCGATCCAATGACGCGGATATCCTTCATTGGATATCATCGGACGCAATGGGACGGGAAAGGACAAGGCACACCATGACGACCGCCAGACTGTTCAAGCTGGGCAACGCACAGGCTGTGCGGATTCCGGCGCGCTTCCGCATCGATGCCGACGAAGTCGAGGTATTCAAGCGCGGTGATGAAATCATCCTGCGCCCGAAGCCCGAAACCGCCGCTGATGTTTTCGCGCGTGCCCGCGCGCTCGCTGGCGACGCCTTCAAGGACTGGGAGCGCCCCGAGCAAGGCGAAGCCCGGCCGGTTTCGTCGCTGGATTTCTGAGCCGTGGCGGTTTCCTACCTGCTGGATACATGCATCGTGGTTGCTGCCGTGAAAGGCGAGCCACGCGCATTGCTGAACCGCCTCGCGGGCTTGGCGCCGTCGCGCCTGTTCCTGTCGTCACTGGTGCATGCGGAACTGTCGTACGGAGCGGAAAAATCGCAACACGGAGCGCAGACGCGCGCGATTCTGGACGTGCTGACGCAAGGATTCGAGCCGCTGTCATTCGATGTCGATTGCGCGATCGCCTACGGACGCATCCGCGCGCACCTGGAACGCAAAGGCAGCGGCATGGGGCCCATGGAAATGCTGATCGCCGCTCAGGCCGTCGCGCGCGGCCTGGTGCTGGTCACCGACAACCTGCGCGAGTTCAAGCGCGTGCCGGGATTGCATTGCGAAAACTGGCTGCGCGCGGGGCGATCCACCGGGTCAATCAATGGCTAGGCAGCGTGCAGGAAATTCACGCGAACTCGTGCGGACGACATGTGCGCTGGAAGATTCGTCGATTAAATGATCCTGACCCCTTATTTCACAGGGAGGCGGCGATATGGGTCTTCATGGTAAATATTCAAACAAAGCGCCTCTTTGTTTGGGTATCCTCATGACAAGCCAGCTCCATGTGCATAGGACCGAACCGACCGTGAGCATCCTCTCAGCGGTAATTCACGGCAGACCACGATTTCGTGACGGTGAAAAATCGAGGTCTGTCTCCGGTGGTCTGACCGCTGCTCGTTCGGCGAGCGCCCATTGGGGTAAAAATCGCATGACCACTCATCCGAAGTGTGTCGATGCTGCGCCGCGCGCGTTCAAGCCCTTTCATTTCATCGTGCTGATGCTGTGTCTGCTGGGCGCGCTGATTCATGCCCCCGATGCGTCCGCACAGAATTACAACGATTACGAAACCGGCCCGGCGGCCAGCCTGACGGGTATCAGCAGGGTTTCGAGCCTCGCAATAGGGGAGGCCGACGAGCAGCCCTATGTGGACACTGGCAACAACGGGGGCGGGCCTCAGCCGAGCTGCCATGGAGAGTGGACGTCCAGCAGCTTCGTCAACTACACAGGGGGCGTAGTTCCGGCTGGCTGGATCACGCTGTGGAATCCGGCGAGCCCTTCAGGTCCCGGAGATTTCAGGGTGGTCGGCAAAGTGACGTGTATCAATCCACCTGTAACCGATGTGTTTGCGTTGGCGTCCAATGATGAGTCTGTGTGCGGTGGGGCCACCATGTGGGTCCCGCAGAACAACGACTGCGAGCAGGGCTTCTGGTTGAAGGGACCCCAAAATCTTCTTCATCTGGGGAAACCGTGCAAGTGTTCAAAAGGCGGTGTTGCCACGGCCGACCCCATCGAGATGGGAGCCGGCAACATGTTCCTGAACGAAACCGATTTCACGTCCGGTGATCCGCGGTTCCAGTTTTCGCGCTTCTACAACAGCAGCGCCGCCAACGCCCCCAATCTCACTGCGGTTGGCCTTGGATGGGTTGGTTCGACGGATGCCCACATCGTCAACCTCCAGTCCCTTCTCTACCCGCAGCCCCAGAACCCCAACGCCTCACCGGTCTACTCGAGCCCCAGCGCAGCCTGCACTTCCGGATTTGCGGTTCTGGCGGCGGCGAATCCGACGCTTTACGCCGCCGGAGACTCCGTGGTCTATGTGGCACCGCAGATCACCGGCCAGAACGGGTCCTGCGAGTTGCTCAACGCGCAGGGTGCCTTTCTTGCGTACCTCCCCATTCTCGGAACCGGCACCCCCGCCTATGCGCAGGTTCTGGTGAACGTTGGCGTTGGCGTGGTGCGCGATGATGGATCCCAGTACCAGTTTTTCTGCATCGGAGGCACCTGCTATCCGCAGTCGAACACATCGCTGCAGTTGTCGGCCAGCGCGTCGGGCTACACCCTGATCGACGACGACGGGGTCACGGAGACTTACAACGCCGCAGGTATCCTGCTCACCCGCACCTGGAAGGACGGTTACAGTCTCACTCTTGTCCACAACGGCGATGGCGTCACGGGCGGCGATGGAACCGTGCAGACGATCTCCGACAACCATGGTCGCACGCTGACCTTCAGCTACGACAGCGACGGCAAGCTCGCGACCCTGACCGCGCCCGATGGCCAG
>Ga0210383_10005303_pt1 | contig 11332 bp, 9 predicted proteins | sample IncBWC14OmetaG_FD_160072 | JGI IMG/M metagenome (GOLD analysis project Ga0210383, IMG submission 160072) | Forest soil microbial communities from Barre Woods Harvard Forest LTER site, Petersham, Massachusetts, United States - Inc-BW-C-14-O ...
GCTGCTGCTGGACGAGCCGACGAACGATCTGGATATTCCGACGCTGGAGATTCTGGAGGAGAGTTTGCTGGAGTACCGCGGGGCCTTGGTGCTGGTGACGCATGACCGGTACATGCTGGATCGGGTGTCAACGGTGGTGATGGGGTTGGATGGATTGGGGAATGCGGAGCGGTTTGCGGATTATGGGCAATGGGAGATTTGGCAGCGGGGACAGTTGGCGGGGGCGAAGAGCGAAGAACGAGCGGGAGAGAAGAGTAAAGCAGCTGGGGCCGTGCCGGGTGCGAATGCGAAGAAGAAGTTGAGTTACAAGGAAACGCGCGAGCTCGAAACGATGGAGGAGCGGATTGCGGAGGCGGAGAAGGAACTGCAGGGCAAGCACGATCTGCTGCTCGATCCGCAAGTGATGAGCGACGCGGTGAGATTGCGGGGGTTGTCGCTCGAACTGGAAGCGGCGCAAGAGGCGATTGATACGATGTATGCGCGCTGGGGGGAATTGGAGAAGAAGCAGGGAGGGAAGACCTAAGAGAAAACACGCTCGGGGCCGGCAGAGCATAGGGAGAAGAAGGGTATTCAAGGGCGCTCGTGTCGCTTTGGGGCTATCCGGCTAAGGCAGGGGAATTCTTGTAACCATGTGCATCCGCGTTGAGGACGTTGGCGACTTCGTCGCGTTGCAGGTAGCGGAGTTTCGCGGAGGCCTCGGTTCGTTGGGTTATTTGCGCGAGGCCGAGCAAGGTGGCGCGCTCGGCGGTGGTCATTTTCTTGTTGAGCATGACGCCGCTTCTTTCAACAGCCACGAAAGGCGGGGAATTGACCTTGCCGTTGAAGGGATCCGGCATTTTCGAAGCGAGAACGGTGAGCGGAAGCAGCGGCATGGTGTGTCCCAGAAAAGTGGCCTGGCATGGATAGAGGACGCCGCCTTTGAGAATCCGAAGAGATACCTCATCCGTGGCCAGAGAGTGCAATGAATCAACATCCGGAAACTGCCAACTTGAGGAACGCGCAAGGGTACCCAGCACCGCGGTATCGGGTTTCGGGAATGGCCGGGGAGCAATCACCAGGCGACGTTCGACCTCAAAGAGCAGCTTTTCGGCCGAATCACAATCAGCCCCACAGACAACAAGTCCGTGATTCCCGAGTATGAGCACATCGGTATCTGGCGCTAGGGCCACGGCTGTTTCTATCGCTCGGGCCAGCGGGATGCCGGAAGCAGCGTAGGGGATCCATTGCCAGTGCAGGGGATCGAGGCGTTGCTTCAGTTGGGCGGGGCCATCGAGACGTATAGCCCAGGCAATGGTGTTGATGGAGTGGACATGGATGACGACGCGATGGCGGAGGATCGCGTGCATCGGAGTTTCGATGGACGGGCGCAAGTCGCTCTCCTGTACGCGGCTTGGGACGAGTCCGGTGGGATTCTGAATGGAGTCCCTGACTGCCGCGAGTTCGAGAGGCACGAACATATCGTCGTGCAGAGCACGAGCCAGCCATTTGCCGGAAGCCTTTAACCACAGGATTCCGTCAAGTTTAATGGAGGTATTCCCGTTGCTGGCTTGGACCAGGAGCGGATTGCTGCCGACTCGAGCGGATAGATCACGAAGGGAGACGACCGCCTGCTCATGGAGAACCGGCAATCGCCGAGAGGAGGCAAGAAGTTTCACAAACCAAGTCCTTCCTTGTTGCCGGCGGCGACATCTTTTTTTACCTGTAATATTCGCAAAGCGTCCTTGGCTTGCGGATGACTGACGGCATTCACCCTGGAGTTCGCTCGATTCTGGCCAATCTTGATGGATGCATTAAAAATGGTGCCGACGGAGAGAATTCCGGCCAATTTGTGGTCGGCGATGGAGGCCAAACCCATGGAGGCCAGGCAGCCGCAGGAGGCGCAATCGGGATTTCCGCCGAACTGGCACGGAGTGATGCGGGTTTCCAAATCCGCCGACAAAGTTTGGGTGGTGAGGGCGAAAACACAGTCCTGCGGACTTCGCGGCGGCGAGGCAAACTGTTGAATCACCACCGCCGGCATATCCAATTTCGGGAATTGCTTTCGCAACTGCATCATGTCAGCAATGGCACGAGCACGCTCCCCGGGACTGAGGATTTCCGGCAGTTGATCGCCGACCTGAGGAGTGAACATGCTGAACCAGACCTTCTTGATCTCAGGGCGCGGGGTCCAAAATTCAAGAAATTCTGCGAGGTAACCGGTGCGCTTCATCATCTGAGCGGTAATAGTGCAATGAATGGTGACCCGCTGGCCGACGATGTTTTTCAGGATGCGGTCATAGGTGGCCGGTGCCCGGCGGAGATCGTGCTCGGGCTGCAGACCGTCAATGGAGACAACCACGTTGAGGTTCTCAAGATTTGCCCAAGTGGGGCCCATAGTCCGGAAGGCGCTGGTCACAACCTGGACGTGAATTCCGCGAGCCAATAAGAGAGGAAGCAGCAATTCCAATTCGCGAAAGCGGACCAGCGGATCACCGCCGACGATCGACAAGTGCAGAGGCTTCAGGCGGTCGACGACTTCCAGAACCCCGTCTACCAAGGCCTGGCCTCTGCGATCGTTCAGATCGCGTAAGGTTTGGCCGCCACCGAGGTGAGCGTCGTCGTATGCGTAACATCCGGGACATTTCAACGGACATTCGCGGGTGATTTCGATAGAAAGAGAAGGGGGCTCACCCTTGAGGATCTTTCCCCACGCTTGAAGAATCTGATAGGTGTGCAACGAAGGCGTCCCTTTTCTGACCGTTGGGCTGGACTACGGTCTGTGAATGTACTGGGCAGGCGCGACGCCTGCGGGAGAGACTGCTGATCACCAATCGGGTACCAAAACAACGATTGGGCGTGACGACAGACCGCAAGCTGGGGAAAGTAGTCGTTTGGAAAAACAGGGCGGAAATGCGTCTTTCACTGAAACGCCTATCTATAGGTAGAGGGAAGAACCTGTGTCGAGAACGGAACAACAGGGAGCGCTTGTAATAGATTCCCCTTCCCAGCCCGTCACTTAGTATGCGCCTGATCGGGTTCAAGGACAATTTTTTCGCCAGGTCCGCGGGAGCGGAGCGAAGAAGAGAAGAGGAATCGCGCGTTTAGGGCGTAAGAGCCCACCCTTATAAACCAAGGGTCGGGCGCCCTCAAGTTCGTTTGTTTGGGTGTTATGACCGGAGATCGAAGGCAGGGGCGGGAGAGTTGCGGGTTAGTTGTTCTTCGTGGCATGGGGTGACATAATTTCAGACTTACGGTGCATGAATGCCTGGGGAATCCGGCCTTGCTTGTGCGGCTGGACACGGGGCACTGTTCTGAGGGGGATTTATGGCGATGCGCGATAGCTGGGTGGAAAAGAGGGAAGCGGCGCAAGCGAACGCGAACGGAAGCCGGAACATGTCGCAAATGCATCTGGCACGGCTAGGCGAGATTACGGAAGAGATGGAGTACGTCGCGAAGCGCGAGAAGCTGGACCCCGAGGTGGTGCGCAGCGAAGTGGCGCGGGGGCGCGCGATTATTCCCGCGAACATTCATCACCGGAACCTGGAGCCGATGGGGATCGGGATTGCGTTCAACTGCAAGATCAACGCGAACATCGGGAATTCCGCGACTACATCGGAGATTCACGAAGAACTGAAGAAGTTGCATCACGCGGTGCATTACGGCGCGGATACGGTGATGGACCTTTCGACCGGAGGAAATATTCCGGAGATCCGGCAGGCGATTATCAATAATTCACCGGTGCCGATCGGGACCGTGCCGGTGTATGAAGCGATATCGCGGGTGCGGCGGCCGGAAGATATCAGCATTGATTTGATGCTGGAAGTGATTGAAGAGCAGGCGGAACAGGGCGTGGATTACATGACGATCCACGCTGGCGTGCTGCGGGAGCATGTGCCGCTGGTACGGAAGCGGATCACCGGGATTGTGTCGCGCGGCGGATCACTGATGGCGCACTGGATGGAGCACCACAAGAAGCAGAATTTCCTGTACGAGAACATCGAGAAGATCTGCAAGATTTTCAAGAAGCACGACGTGAGCTTTTCGTTTGGGGATGGCTTGAGGCCGGGGTGCATTGCGGATGCAAGCGATGAGGCGCAGTTTGCGGAGTTGAAGGTGCTGGGCGAGCTGACGAAGAAGGCCTGGGAGCATGACGTGCAGGTGATGATCGAAGGGCCGGGGCACGTGCCGCTGGACAAGATCAAGGAGCAGGTGGACAAGGAGATGGAGTGGTGCCATGAGGCGCCGTTCTATACGCTGGGGCCGCTGGTGACGGACATTGCGCCGGGGTACGACCACATCACGAGCGCGATTGGTGCGGCGATGATCGGGTGGCACGGGGCGTCGATGCTTTGCTATGTGACGCCGAAGGAACATTTGGGGTTGCCGAATCCGGAGGACGTGAAGCAGGGCGTGATTGCATACAAGATTGCGGCGCACGCGGCAGATGTGGCTCGGCATCGTCCGGGAGCGCGGGACCGGGATGATGCGTTGAGCTATGCGCGGTTTTTGTTTGATTGGAACAAGCAGTTTGAGTTGTCGCTGGATCCAGCGACAGCGAAGGCCATGCACGACGAGAATTTGCCGGATGATTTTTACAAAGAGGCGAAGTTCTGCTCGATGTGCGGGCCGAAGTTCTGCTCGATGAACATTACGCAGTTGGCCGAAGCGGAGAGCGGGAAGGATCAGGCGGAGCGGAAACAGAAGTTCGCGGAGTTGCTGGTGAAGGTGCAGGGCGCGGGCAGCTAGGGAATTTGGTTTAGTCCAGCATGTGGCTTTCCGTGGCGAAATTCGTGCTTCCTCCGTGGTTCAACTGGCTCATCTTCGTCAGTGCCCTATTGGTCGTGGTAGCCCTCCATTTTCTCGGAAAGAACTACAAGAACACCCTGCGGCGTCAAAAGAGCCGAGAAATCGCTGAAAAAGCTGCGAAAGCGGGCGACCGATTTCGCAATCACGAACGAGTCGCTGTAGACCCAAGTGCGGTGGAGGGGATCGATCAAGAAGAGTTGAAGCAACTCACTGAAGAATTCGAACGACTGGGATTCGTTCGAGCTCTTGACTATCGGCTAAAGTTGGCAGATCAGCCCGGTCTGCAGTCATTCGGTCGAGCGATGGTTCAGCCGGCCTCATTCTGTTCAGGCGAAATCATGGCCACGCAGAAACAACTTGATGCCAAAGAACCTTTAATTTTTGGACTGACGAGCCATCTTGAAAAAGATTGGAGAATCGGTTCGATCAACCGTTCAGCAAGTAAGGTGGATTATTTTCAGCGGCTGCCGAAAAGTATACGGTTGATGAGACGAGGAGCAACGCCGGAACAATTGCTCCGACGACACATTGAGCTACGAGGTCAGGTCTCAACAGATCTGGGGCTCCAGGTGTTGACCGACCTTTCCCTTGAGACCAAATTTAGACTAACTCAGGAATTGTTAGCTGAACGAAGGGAAACACTTCTTAAGTGCGATATCCTGGCAGAAATGGCGGACGCCAGGAGTGTTGCTGAACAAGAGGAATGGGAATGGCTAGGGGATTATCCCCTGGAAAAGGTCCGGCGATTAAGTGGCGAAAGATTGCGAGTGATTCCAGATAAGTTTCCAACTTATGAAATCCCGCAAAGTGATGCGTTGGAGCGCTTAAACGCACCTCCGAGTGATGCACGAAAGACTGATTCAAAGGGCTGACCTGACCCGTACCAATAGTCTTCACGAGGGGTTTAGAGGGCCGCCGCTACAAAAGATCACTGGGTAAGGTAACAGTTGGATTAGATTGGTTTGTTGGCATTGGCATTTTGGTTGAAGCGGTTCAGGCAAGTCCTCGATTTTTCTCTTCGTTTGTTAAGTTGGTTCGAAGAACGCCACACCAGGTAAATACAATTGAAGCCGCACCTATGGGCCGCGGCATAACTGCATGAATGCGCCGGGTTCCATCTACGATGTGCTGGTGGTTGACGACTCGCCTGTTTACCGGAAGCTGGTCGAACAGGTGCTGGAGTCGCAGCCATTCAGTTTACATTTCGCCCGGAATGGCAGAGAGGCGCTGCAGCTGATCGATGAGTATTCGCCGTCGATTGTGGTGACGGACTGGATGATGCCGGATTTGTCGGGGCCGGAATTGTGCCAGCGGATTCGCGCGGACCAGGGCAAGCCGTACACCTACATCATTTTGATGACCAGCAACACGGAAAAGGGAAATGTGGTGAAGGGGCTGGAGGCAGGGGCCGACGATTATCTGGCGAAGCCGTTTGATCCGGGGGAACTGCTGGCGCGCATCGGGGTGGGACGGCGGATTATTGATTTGAACCGCGAACTTGCAGCGAAGAGCGTCAAGCTGGAAGAGGCCGCGCGGACGGATCCGCTGACGGGATTGCCGAACCGGCGAGCGATTGAGGAGTGGGCGTTCAAGCAGTTGCGCGGGGCGGCGCGACACGGATTTTCACTGTGGGTGGTGGTGTGCGACATCGATTCGTTCAAGACGATTAATGATAGTTTCGGGCATCATGCCGGGGATATCGTCATCAAGACGTTTGCGGATTTGCTGAAGCGGATCACGCGTTCTTCGGATATTTGTGGACGGCTGGGTGGCGATGAATTTTTGCTGGTGATGACGCATGTGGAAGCCGGACATATTGAAGCGACGGTGAACCGGTTCCGGGAACAGTTCGCGGCACTATCGTTTCCGTTTCAGGGGCAGAGCGTCAGTGTGACCTCGAGCTTTGGAATTGCCGGAAACGCCGGGAAAGAGATGCCGGAGTTTGGCGGGTTGGTGCGAAAAGCGGACCAGATGCTGTATGAGGCCAAGCGCAGTGGGCGGAATACTGTGCGCGTGTACTATCCCCAGGCGTAAAGCAAAGATTCCATGATTAAGTGCGGGGCTGGCTGCTTGCCGCGAATTATGGTAGTAGTGCGTTCGGATGAGTTCGAGATTGTGAATCCAAATGTGAAGGTGGGCTGATGGGATTTCTGAACGAGGGTGTGGCGGTGATTACGGGAGCGGGATCGGGGATGGGGCGTTGTCTGGCACAGCAGTTGGCTGGGCTGGGCGCTTCGCTGGCCATTTCGGATGTGGACGAAAAGGGGTTGGCGGAGACAGCGGCGCTGCTGGGTTCGGCGAAGGGAAAAGTGACGCAGCACATTGTCAATGTGGCGGACGAGGCGAGGATGAAAGTGTTTGCGGAGGAGGTGGAGGCGAAACACGGGCGAGCGACTATGCTTTTCAACAATGCGGGCGTGGCGGTGCTCGGGAAATTTGAAGAGCTGTCGCTGGAAGATATTCGCTGGCTGACGGAAATTAATTTCTGGGGAGTGATTCACGGCGTGTTTTATTTCATGCCGCTTTTGAAGAAGGAGCGGCGGGCGCACATCGTGAACACGTCCAGCGTTTTTGGACTGGTGGGGGTGGTCGGGCAAACGGCTTATTGCGCGAGCAAGTTTGCGGTGAGAGGGTTTACGGAATCGCTTCGGCATGAACTGGAAGGGACGAACATTTTTGTTACCAGCGTGCATCCCGGGGGGATCAAGACGGCAATCGCGAAGAAGGCGAAGCTGGGGGCACGGGCGAAAGCGAGTTTGTATCCGGACAGCGTTTCACGATTTGACCGCGTGGCAATCACGACGGCGGAGGATGCGGCAGCGCGGATCTTGAAGGGCGTGGAAAAATACGAGCCGCGGGTCTTGATTGGGAGGGATTGCAAGATGGCAGATATTTTGCAGCGGTTGCGGCCGGTGGGGTATTGGAAGATGGTGGCGAAGAAGATTCAGGACCCGGACGTGAAGAGGTAGAACCTCCGCCCCAGAGCGCGGGAGGATTGCTAACCCTGAGCAAGCGGTGGACTTTGCAACGCTTGAAGGGAAGTACAGTTAACTTACAGGGAACAGATAAGCGCAGGGCGCGGAAATTGCGAAGGTGAAGTGAGCTAGACTTGCCCCAGTGTAGTTGTCCGGAAGACTTGGGGAGTGGCCGACCCTCTCGAGCGGACGGAACTCGAGTTCCAGGCGACCGAGCAGAGAACCGGGTACACCCAGGTCCTAACTTTCAGGAACGATCCAGACAAATCAACAGAGCAGGGATTCGACCGGGGACGGAGAAGACCATGCAATTGACAAGCAGATTGAAAGGAAATCTTTTCCTTGCGGCACTGGTGTGCGCGATGCAGGCCCGGGCCTTCGCGGACGACCCAAAACCCAAACCGGAAAATACCGTCAGCGTGCATCTGGCGGAACCGGTGGCGCCCCAGAAATTCGAACACGCGCCGAAGTTCTGGATCACGGAAATGGCAGACCGCTCCGGTAACGCGCAACCGATGCTGGTGCTGAAGTCACGGGGAGGGATATTTCTAGACCGGCAGCCGACGGTGATTGTGCGGGAGGCCCTGGAGGAATCGTTGAAGTCGGGGAACCTGCTTGCGGCAGACAGCAATTCGGCGGATTTGGCGATTCGAGTCTATCTTTTTCACTTCGGACTGGCGGAGGGCTCGGGACTTGATTTTTTTGGGAAGGTGGAATTCACCGCGATCGTGAAGAATCCGAAGACGGGTGAGACCGCGGAGGTGAAGGCTTCGGGAACGTCGATCGCGAAGGGAGCGGCGAGGAAGAAAAATGTGCAGAAAAACGTGCAGGAAGACCTGGAAGAATCGCTGAAAGACGCCGCACGCAATTTTTTGCGAGGGCAGCAATTGAAGGAAGCGGTGGGGTTGCTTTGGAAAGGCGGGGATACGGCGCCGGGTGCGGACGCGAAGCCATAGGGCGAGTGGAAGCGGTGGAAGAGGGATCAAAGGGCGATCCGCACGGCAAAGTTTTCCGAAAGTCACGGAGCGATTAAAAAATGGAGGGGTGAGAAATGCGAATCCGAATGAAGATGGCGATGCTGGTGCTTTTGGGGTTTGCCGGCATCTCTGCCGCAAAAGACACAAAAGCAGTCTTCAAAACGGCAGAGGCGAAACATTTTACTGGGGCGGAAGGGGTCGAGTTGTCACCGGCGTTCTACGACTACTTTTATGCTGAATTGCGGAGTGAACTGACGAAATCCAAGCTCGTGAGCGAGGTGATTGGCGAAGGAGAAGCGGTGGACGACGCCGACGCGGAGAAATCGGTGATCATCACGGGAACGGTGATCGAGTACAAAAAGGGAAGCGCGGTGAAGAGCGCGCTGATCGGATTCGGGGCGGGGCTGCGGAGCCTGAAAATGGATGCGGACGTGGTGAGGCGAAGCGACAAACAGGATCTATCCGTTTTCCACGTGCATGTGAAAGTGGATCCGAGATGGAATGAAAAGACGATGGCGAAATTCGCGGCGCAGCAGATTGCCCATGATATGAAGAAAGAGTTTGGGGAGAAAAAGTAAAGCGGCTGAAAGAGAAAGCTGAGCAAAAGGGAGACGACCGCGATGCGGATGCGTATCAGGGCGGCCATTCAAAGAGCGCTGGCATTGGTGATAACGGCAATGCTTCTGTTCGAGGGGGGAGCAGCCGGCTCCAACAAGGTGAAGTTGCGCGGTTATATTACCGGACGAGTGGACGAGAGGGCGGTGCTGATCCTGGATGACCGATTGGAGACAACAACGGCTAGCCGTGTGATGGGGCAGGACGGAAGCGGCGAGCACCCGATGAAGGCGGAGGAGTTGGCCACGGGGATGCTGGTTGAGGCGGAGGGGCAGTGGCTGGACCGGCACAAGTTTTTCGCCGAAAAAATCAGCGTGGATTTGCGGGAGAGCGACAAGAAGATTCGCGGTACGGCTTATTTGCAGGAAGAGCCCGAAGACGCGAACAAGATTGCGAGTGGTCAAGACGGACAGCTGAAGCTGGACGGGTTTTTGGTGGAAGTAAGCGGAGACACCAAGAGGGAATGGAACGTATCAAAAGCGACGGCAGGAGCCCCCGCTTCCAACCAGGGGCAGCTCGCGGCATGCCACGTGAAATACACAGCGATCCGGCGCAAAGACGGAAAAGTGGACGCGGAGCAGATCGACCTGGGGCCGCCGGCTTCGGCGGATGCTTACAAAATGCCGCACGATATAGAGATACAGCAGGCGAAAGAACCTCAGACAGGGATCGAGATTCTGGAATTCCGGCAAGGGAAGAAGGTGCAGGGGCGGCTGAAGTTGCTGGCGGAAAAAAGCGTGAGGGAATATGTTTCGCACCTGGGCGATTCCCTCTTGCCTGAGGGCGCCGAGGGAACCAGCCGACCGATCGAATTCCGGTTTTTCGTAATAGAGGACCCGGAAATAAACGCAGCTTCGCTGCCAGACGGAACCTTGCTGATCAACACGGGTCTGCTGGGGGCCATCCAAAACGAATCGCAACTTGCGTTTGTGATGAGCCATGAGATCGCGCACGTTCTGCAGACGCATTACAAGCGAGAGGTAGAGGAAACACGGGGACAACGAGTGGGGTTGACCATCGCCGGGATTGCCGCGGGAGCGTTTATAGGCGATCTGGGGATATTCATGGCCAACATCGGAATCGCCTCGGTAGTGAACGGTCATCAACGCGAACTGGAAAACCAGGCGGACCGGTTGGGGCTGGAAAACGTGATTGAGCACGGATACGACCCGAGGGAGGCGCCGAATTTTTCGCGGCTGATCATAAACCGGTACGGAGACAGGAGTACGAGCAAGCTTTGGTCGAACCACGACTCGAGCTTGATCCGCGGCAGTTTTTTGACGATTCAACTGCAGCGCGCTTATCCCGGAGAGAACTGGGAAGGGACAAGGAAGAGCACGAAAGCGTTTGAGCAGATGAAGGAGGATTTGGGGCCGGTGAAGATTATGTAGAGTGCCGGGGAGGCTACGGCGGGGGTCTGGGGCAGGAGAGACCTAAGAGGCAAGCGGCTATTGCGAGCCGGCCGACTGCAGCCGTTCTCAGAATGAAACCACGAAGTATACCGGGTTTATATTCAGCTACTAAAATCGTGCTCCCGAGGCGTACGAGCGGTGTCTTTAGAGACCAACCGATGGGGAGTGGAACGAAAAGTTGAGAATAATTCCTTGTAGGGTCTATAAGAAAAATTGAATGAGTGGGCGGCGCAACTAAAGTTACACTTATGGCCCTGCTTCAGGGAAGGGGGCCGAAGATGCCGATGGTTGCGCCGATTGCCGAATGGGAAAGCTTGTCCGCACGCATTAAATCGGAAACGCCGGAAGCGTTTGATTCCGAGGGGCGGGTTCTCAATCTGATTGAGGGGGAATGGAAGGATCCGGGATTCGGGAGGCACTACGAATCGCCGATTGACGGGAGGAGCCTGGGGCGAATCCCGATGATTGACCTGGAGACCGCACGGACAGCGGTGAAATTTGCGAAGGCGGAGGCTGCAGGCTGGGCTCGGACTGATTTGGACGAGCGTCGGCAGTGCGTGAGTGAGTG
>Ga0210383_10005304_pt1 | contig 11330 bp, 14 predicted proteins | sample IncBWC14OmetaG_FD_160072 | JGI IMG/M metagenome (GOLD analysis project Ga0210383, IMG submission 160072) | Forest soil microbial communities from Barre Woods Harvard Forest LTER site, Petersham, Massachusetts, United States - Inc-BW-C-14-O ...
TGGTGGATGACTTGGGAATGATAGGTTTTCTGAGACATTTCAAACGGAACAACTTCAACAAGTCAAAGGTGTTTGATGTCATGCATGTTACAGTTGTAAGCGCGTAAGCACCACTTAAGCATCTACTGTTAGACTCGTAACCATTCCTTCAATGATGAGGCAAGCTCTTCGATAGAAGGACTGGTAAATCTGAGTTTAAATTCAGTATTGGAGTGGATTTTCTCAATCAGGATGTCACAGGACGTGTTTGAAGCCTACCCTAAATACTGGTCAATAAACTTTTGTAGTCATTTTCCGTCAGTTTTCAACTTGGAGTTAGTCGAGTCACAGTCCGGCCTCATGAATCAAGATTTGAGACGACATCAGTTTGTTGTGACGCTGTGAGTCCATTGAGGAAATTGTGTGACTCTGAGTTTCAACAACTTTCAAGTTGATACAATGATAGGTTCAATAAACCAAATGGTACCAAGTAGGGAACTCAGTGGCCAGCCAACCATAGGGTGGGTAAAAGTTGGGTGAATATGCCTCGGTTGTCTAGTGGGACTTCTCGTGTTTCAACATTCAAAGAAACACGAGTGTGGATTACCATCTATAAATCCATTATAAACTGACTACAAAAGTTTATTGACTGGTATTTAGGGTAGGCTTCAAACACGTCCCGTGACATCCTGATTGAGAAAATACGCTCCAATACTGAATTTAAACTCAGATTTACCAGTCCTTCTATTGAAGAGCTTGCCTCGTCTTTTAGAATGGACGGTCACCAGTCTAGTCTACTGTGAGCGTCCCTATTCTTGGACATATGTGACATCTTGTTGATCTCAATTAACCCCTGTTGGAAGGAGGAAATGAAGGTGGGGTGGCAAGTGGGTAGGACCTGTGGTTTCCCAATGCTCTTATTTCCTCATTTGTCACATAATTACTGAGCCAATAAATTCACAAAAATAAGATTCTGAAATCTATTGATAAGGACCATATGTTGGCAATGATTACACAATATAAACTTGAACTTTTTGTTTTATCATTGCTAACAGATGGGCCTTATCAATAGCTTTCAAAATCTTATTTTTGATGAATTTATTGGCTCAGTAAATAAGGAAATAAGAGCATGGGAAAACCTGTGGGTCAGATTTGTGACAGGCCCTATGGGAGGGGCCCCATGTCAAGTTGCTAGGGCAGGGTGTTGGCACTGTTCTGCTCAGCCCTCTTGTGACTGGTGCTGTGACAAGTATCCTACAAGCAAAAATGCTAAGAAAAGCAATGTGTCAAGCAATGGAGAGGGAAAATGCTGTGTTGGGCCATTTCAAAATTCACCCTCAAACTGATGTTACATCATTGTGGATCATACTTACCTTTCACCCCAGCTCCTGCCTCCCTGCCATTTGCTGCTGCTGCTGCCTCTCACCATTGGACTTGCTGGACCTGATTGAGGTCCCTGGATGTAACTCAAGTTGGTTGTTACCACTGTTATTGAAAGGTGAGTAATTGGACAAGAGGGAGGAGGAGGAGGAGGAGGAGGAGGAGAAGGAATAGACAAGCAAGAAGGATGTGCCATGTCACAATTGACACTTTAGGTTGCAACACAAGCATGTGACACTGAGTTTACCTGTGTTCACAATTTTTACCCAGGCTGGAATTCCAAAGGGTACAAGCATTGACATATCCAGTTTATTCTTGTACCTGGGGTAATATGAAACTCAGTAATATTACTTTATTCAAAATTTTTGATATTTCCAATTATTATTGATAAATTCAATGATAATTTGTCCTCAATAGAGTGTGTTAGCAGGTGTATATATCATGTGGGGCTGATATATATGGAAGAATTCTCAGTGTAAAATTGTAATAAATATCAGAAGATGGGATTCAAGTTGCATAAATTTGTAAGGTCGAAATTGGATGCAACACCCTCCAACAAATCTCAACCATGAGTGCTATCATTCGACAACTGCTTCTAGTTCTCATGCAAGCAGCAGGTGATTGGGCACCTCCCATCTTTCTCTCCCCCTCATTTGCTGCTGCTGCCTCTGACGATGGAGATACCACCAATGAATACTTGGCACAGTTTCTTGAGAACTCTGAGAACTTGAGAGCCAAGCTGACAGAGCCACATCCACATCCAGAACAGGGAGGCCATCAAATCACATTAGAGTGGCTGCAAGAGTGGACTGACAGGGAGTGTCTATGGACTTTCAGGTACATGATCAGTTGTCGCAAGACAATTTGAGACCATCACTACTAACACACCTTTTATTCCTCAAGGATGACAATGAACGAGTTGATTGAGATGACTGATGCATTGGAGATACCTGATAGCATCATAACACCAAATTGAAGTGTCTTTTCCAGTATCAAGGCACTCACCCTCACCTGTACATGCTTTTCCTCTGCTGGTGATCTTTACCAACTTTCCAAAGAGTATGACTGATCACACTCTGCTATTTCTGAAATTGTCAACTGGGTCTCGACATATGTTGACATAACCTGGCAACACCTACTTGAGTTCGATCACAATCACCTTCTTTCCCCTCATAACCTCCAGCAGTATGCCAATGCCATTCATTGTGCTGGTGCCCTGCTCAAGGGTGTGTGAGGCTTTATAGACTACACCATCTGTCAGATCAGCCACCCAATGTTATGGCAGCACCAGGCATACAATGGACATAAAAAATTTCACACACTGAAATTTCAAGCAATCATGCTTCTGAATGGCATGTTTGGGCACCTGTTTGGACTGCAGGAAGGGTGCCAAAATGACTCGTTTTTGCTGAATGAAAGTAGAATTCTTGATCACTGCACTGAGTTTGCTGTGCATGATGGCACTGATGAAAATTCCCCAGATGAAGAACATTACTTCCAGCTCTTTGGAGACCCAGCCTATGGAGTGAGTCCCCAGATCCAAAGCCCTTACTCTGGGGTTGGTGTATGGACAGAGGAGCAGAAGTGGTGGAATGAGCTGATGTCTGCAGTGAGGATAGAGGTCGAACATGGATTTGCAATTGTCACAAACACATGGCCATTTCTCAACACAGCTTGGAAGCTGCATATTGGACGGTCCCCAGTTGGCCGCTACTACCACACTGGTGTGCTTTTGACAAATGGACTCAACTGCCTTCGCCCAAATCAGGTCGCACAGGCTTTCAACTGCCCACCACCCCTGTTGAAGGACTACTTTCATCATTAATAGTTCATGTAACATTTGACTTGAATTTCAATTGGTTTGCTGAAGCTCAAAATATCACAATGATGTAGCAAGCCAGGGGATGTGAGATTGTGATGGCCCAAGAGAATACATACACTAACCAGTTGATGATGAAAGGAATACACAAGTTGGGCAGTATCAGTTTAACTTGTCCTTAAGAACATCAAGGAAGTTCTTCTGTGCTGTCTCATAAACCCTTGTACTCTCCTGCAAGGCCTCAACAATTTTGCCTTCAAACTTTCCCCTTTGGCTCTCGCTCTCCTTCATCATCTCCTGCATCTCACACATGCCTGACATGCTGGCCTTCTTCTGACGCTTCAGATGGCAGTTATTTGGGTTCAGATTGTCATTCTCCACATCTGAATTGGGTTCAATTGAACTGTTGCATTTACGGTGGCCAAGAGTGTGCATCAAGTTCATATGGATGGACTTGCTGCCCTCTCACCACCCTTGTGATCCTTCTCGTCCTTCTGAAAATCAACTCATAAGTCCCTACAGAACCACCAGAAATGAAAGCACATACAACTCTGGTTTTGTCCTTCTGGTCTTCAGTCTGATGGTCTGCCACCCTCTTTTGCTCGGAGGCCCGATTGAGTAGCACAGCAATGCTGATTCCAACTGTCGAACTCATCTCCCGAGCAATCTTTGAACCAATAGCAGAATCAGGATCCTAAAGGGCAAGCTAAGCAATGACAGATAAATGTACAGCAAAAGAAGGATGGACTTACTTTGTGGTACTTGAGTAAGGCTATCATCTTGTTTTTGATTGTGTCAGTTGAGCTCTTTGGGAAAAGCTTCTCTGCCTTCAAAGCCTTTGAGACCTCCTTCCACTTTGCCCCCTTCTGGCCATGCTTCACACCAAATGGATTAATCGTGATGACTGCATTTGCTAAGCCTAGATATTCTCTAGTGGAGAAATCCGGGTGGTGTTTTGTCGGACTAGCAGGGGATGCCTTGGTAGGAGTCTTGGGAGCTGATGTTGGGGTTACAATTGGCGTGTAAGGGACGAGGTTCCAATCAGGACCTGTGTGACTGGTATCAAGTGAGTCATGGTGATACTGGAGAGGAGGCATATAGGGACGAGTGAGGTTAGGGAAAATGAAGCGGTCCTGATAGCACATAGGGGGCTGAAGATCATCCATGAATTCATAGCCAGGACCAACTCGATCTCTCTGAGGAATCCACAGGATGTCATTGTACATCTGATTGCGGTGCAAGTTCTGACTGAGATTGATTTTTGAGGTTGTCAGACATGTTCATTCATGTGATAGTGAAGTGAAGGGCAGCCTGCTTTATACCTTTCCATGTTGACAATGAAAGTCATCATCCTGTGAGTGCAAAGAGGAGTCTCATAACATAGACAGTGCTTCAACAAGCTAAGTGGAGTAACTAAGGCATGGCAATATTATTCAAAGGCTTCCAATATAAATGAACTGTTTTTGGATATATAAAACAACGATATATACACCTGCTAACACACTCTAATTGTCCTTATTTAATTAGATATTGTTGATGTTTAGCTTTGAGGACTTGTTCCCGCCATGCAAAGCAGTGGCACACCCCTCAAGTAGCTGGTTGGGCCAACTTATTCAGCGAATGCAATTGACCCAGCAGGTGGTGACACAACATGTGACTTTTCCCTGAACAGCAAACACCAATCATGAGATATTGCTGTATTCAGCCAGGGAGTCCCAATTTAGGGTACATAGCATGTCTGATGCCCCCTAACTGTATGGCCTATTAGTTAAGTGCTATGCTCATGCCATATTATGTAGTCCATTACCTTGATCTGGGGTTCAATTCTTGGCAATGTTATTATTTTAATAGTTTTTCTTGTGATCTTCTATAATAATAACATAGCAGTGAGATACCCATTGATGGACTCAGAGGAATGTTATATACTAATATTTTGTATACCTCATATTGTGCTGACATATGAATCCTGTTCCTGGGTGGTAAATAGCACACTCATCCTGGATGAGATGAAACAGGATGTGAAAGGGCTGGTGAGATATTGAAGTTGATGAGGACATATAATAATGATATATACTTAGCCCCCATGTGGGCTTGACAAAGCCTGAGAACTAGGCTCGTGACCATCTGGTTTAGGAAACTCACAAGTCGTATCCTAAACCGGCTGGAAGTTCTGGTACGTCACATGGAAGGGTCACACTGTTGCCCACCAAGCATGATGCGGGACTTAGAATTTTTTGATGAATCTTGAAACTACAACAACAGCACAAATGACATACAACACTCCCTCGTTCACCACATACGCTCGTCGTTTCACTCTTCACCACTCTGCTCCTGATCACTATCCTCCTCAGCACCTTCCAGCTCTTCCAGCTCCCCCAAGTCTTCAGAATCCATGTCCAGGGAAACATCAGCAGCAGTCTCTAGCAGCGGAGTTTCTTCCGTCTCACACTCGAGTCCCTGCAAGAACTCCCCCATTTCCTCATCTGCATCATTCTCGTCCTCATCTGAATCATCTTTGAGCTTGTCAGTTCCGCTTTTGTCATTCTGGTCCACAAAATCATCGCTGCGAAGGTCATTTTGCATGGCAGGAGAATTGACTGTGATGGGAGGTGTTGCTACATGCAGTGCCGCGGGTCGTGACTCAGTGGTCGCACCCACTAAGGGAGTCAAGGGTCACCAAGCTTGTAGGTTTGCAAAAGCAGTGTTGTAGTCTGTAAGAGGGTTCATTCAGCCAGTAATCAATCCATTTAAGCCATGAGATATGATGTCAGTCACTGGAAAATCATCATCATCAAGATACTGGCCTTTTTTGTATATATAAACTTCATAGTCTGTCAGGCTGTCCATGAGATCGGGAAGGTCACAAGACAAATCCATGGGGTGATGAGCTGTCCCCAGGTCTGTTCCGAGCATATGCTTGAAATTTCTAGCAAGTCGGCGAAGGATGTCAACGCAGGGAGCAATCATCTCCAGCCATTCCCATGATGCTGCACTGCCATGGGCGCGATAGAAGTTCTGAATACTATGCATGAGAATCCACGAAGACATTGCAATTGGAGGTTACTGTACCTTGATCCAAAAGTTCATATGTTCCTGCCTTAGATTGACTTCAACCCATGAGTTTGGGTTTCCTGTCAGATTGATAAGCCAGTTGTTGAGAACAATACAACTGATAAACGTTCATGGGTTTCGATAACTTTGGCTGCCAGTAAGACTACTCACCATATAGGCTTCGGCCAGACACATGTTAAATTGTGTATGAGGTGGAGCATCTCATGGGCATACTTTGTCTGGCCACTTCCACGGAAACTGAGGGCCCAAATCTTGAGAACTAGAACTATGCAGCCAGAGTCTCCACCTTTTACTGCATTGGTGAACTCGCGTGACAGTAGAGCATCACAAAGAAACAAAATGGCATTTTCGAAGACCATGTCTCCATCTCGGGCCTGTCCGGCAGCTGGAGTGGCTTCAGCAGCATGATCTTGACACCACCACAACTCTGTCGCGATATCAGCATTTGCATATTGATCAATGATGTCGTGTGCATGACCTTCCAGTGTGGCCCAAGTTAGACCTTGACTGAGTTCATCTAACGAAGCAGATTTTGAGACCAATAGAATACAGTGTAGGATTCAGGCGTAGAGGGAAACAAACACAAGGTCTCAGCAAGTTCGGAAAGGAGGAAGTGAAGTTAGGAGGATTGGCTTGTGCTGTGAGCCTGGTGCAGTGAAAACAATGATTGTGACAAAATGTAATTTTGAGATTTCAAAAATTTGACTAAATCCCGCGACACGTTTGGCTGTGTGTCACGCTTCCACCCAAAAGGGCGACCATGTATTCCAGTCTGTTCACAAGCTTGCTTCTTTTAAACTCCGCCACCTTCCCAAAAAAGAAGCATGCACGTGAACAGTCACTGGTAGCGAGTCTACCCGAGAACACTGAACAGAAAAGACACTGCTTGTGACTCCGAAAACAAATTTTAATTGCCAGTAACTACAAAATAATTATCTTCTCTCGACTCGGCAGAAATGGTTCAATTGCCTTATTTGGAAAATTCTCAAGAAAGTCACGTGTTTGCGTCACCACCTGGGTCAATTTGTATTCGGAGTTATTCCAAGACACTAAAATTTTAAGATGCTTTAAGAAATTTCAAATGATTTGCAGTTTTTCTGATGTGAGTACCATGGCCACTGATTTTTACATTCACCATGTCACTGTGTCACCATAAATGTCTCTACCATTGCTCTACCAACCAAATTTCTATTCCTCGTCACACCATTACATCTATACCCCATGGCGGTCCCTGAAAAAATTACACCAGAGCCGATCATAGGCCCCCGATGTCGTTTCCATTGACTGTGGAATATCTAGGATATATTGGTGTTTGATTCAGTAGATGGGATGTTGGAGCTTTAAGCACATCACGCTGGAGGTGCGCATGTAGCATGTCACACGGGGTTGTCAATGGCCCGAGCCGTGCCAACAAACGTTTGTTTGCCTGTATGGATGGGGCGGGACGGTTGACAGTGTTGCCTTCATGCTCGCGGTTGGGGATGAGTGGACATGTGGGGGTGGCGTCGTGAGGGTGGTGCGTGGTGCGTTGGGGGTGGAGCGGGCGATGGTTGTTAAAGTGTTGGAGGCTCTATCCGCAAAAGGGACGGAACGTGTGGACACGAATAAGGGTGGGTTTGAAGCTTGTCAGTGCAATTTGGATCGCGTGGAAGCCAAACTAAACCTTCCCCATCCAATTAGGAATCAGGGAGGCCCAGTGAAGAAAAATACTATCGAATCTATCGAAGTCGCGATGGCCTCTGCGTCTTTGTTGATACCGTCAATATTGGTGCGTCAATAGGCAACTTTGCGTTGACCGCTTTAAATACTCTTCCCCCTTACATCTTTAACTGCGTCTTTCTTCTATAATAATCATTGAATATGTAGGAAGACGGAGACTACATAGTTTCTTCTGTCCCGAGACAATGACTACTTTACTTCGCGTGTCTAACGAGATTAAATTTAAACTGGTGATCACAGCCGTATAAGTTGTTGTAAGAGATGAGGGAAGAGAAATAGGTGTACAAGTGTCCCGAAATCCATTACACTTCAACATCTAATGAATGAACACATCCCGCTGCCATCCGTGGAGACGGTAATCTCGCCAGAGTTCATCGAATTGCTTGATGATATTCCACAAGCGTTCACGGTTCCGCATCGAATCTGATTCATAGCACGCGTGCACGAAGGCAAAGTATGGAAATGATACCGAGTGAAAGGGTGACTTTACAACGAGCGCGGAATGCTCCGACGAAACAGTAGCGAGCCATTCCATGGCTGTACGCTGTGCTCGTTCCTCCTCGCCAGCAATAGTCGTGACTGGAAGAATCCAGAATCCAGAACCCGCCAGGACGGCTGCCTTGATGGTCTGGTTCAGGAATGCAGGCTCAGTGATAAGTGCGCGGAGGTTTCGTGAGGCTGCGGAAAGGGTAAAAAGAGTAGATATCGGAAGCTGGCTTAAGATCTCAAGGAGAAGTTCGGTGGGAAAGGCGCTGAAGGGATCGGGTAATAGGGAAGTAGGAAATCTCTTGAATTTAGGCGTGGGTGAGGCGACGGTCGGAGAAGGCCAACTACAAGGCAATGAGCGGATGCATCGTTCAAATAAAAGGGACGTACATGTCTGGGCGCATCGACTGCCAACATTGGAAGTCTCGGAATATGGCCGGTAAGAGTTCTATACCTCTCAACCCTGCATTTATTGCGCGGGAAGTATGCTTTGAGCCTTTCCGTGCTTTTAAGAAACGCCTCTGATAATCTTCTAGTGTTTTTGTGATGTCTCCATATTGAATGCCCGAAAGTAAACCCGATTTGGCTAAAGATCTCATGAGTATTGCAATGTATAAACAAGCCCACCCATTCATACCTCTGCTTCCGTGACGTGAATTGACGATCTCGTACAATTCTCCTTGCAAGGTCATTGACGGCGCGGAGTCAAGGAATGCAACGCGCTGCGACAAAGACGGGTCGAGCCAAGCGCAAAGATATTCGAAACAGCCGCGCACGATAAAGAAATTGCAGCTGACAACGCCCGTTCCACAGTAACTTATTTTATCTTCGGTTCGTACGCCTGATCCGTCTTGGGCATCTCGATCATCGACTTTAACACCATAAAAATAGCCATTGCTATCATATTCGTTGATACGTCGCACTTGAACATTGCTACCTGAAGGCCATCGACGTTCCTCGTGAGGATGTAAAGGCCGTCGACTTTGATCGTCGCGTGGACAATGTCCATACCCGTCAAAGTAACCGATACCGAGGCAATCAAAGTATTCCCAGCCTGAAACTCCATCTGGGAAGTTTGGAGCACGATCATACATTCTTCTGTCCTCCCGGGGTGGCAAAGTGAGTTCGAGCGCGCTTGACACGATAGAGGTCAGATTTTCGAGACTCAGGGAAACGTGGTTGTACGAGAGAATCTCGGAAGCCATTGTAGTGGAGACTGTGTCGAGATGTTCATGATCAAGAAGACGACTAGGACCTGCTTGGGGACTAAGGCCACTAAGAAGGCAAAGGATGGGCATGATGAGGCTATCAAAAAGCATGCACGTGATTTATTTCAAACATTCAACACACTGGCACGTGCACATTGTCATAGTAACTAAAATCAGGAAATCAGGTCCGGGAAGACTTGCCTGATCACGTCCAGACCTCATCTCACACTCCAGTGAGGCGCAGCCACGAAGAGCACTTTGGAGAGTTCTTCAGGCTCCCCGTTTCTGTGCCTTCGATTTGCAGACAGTCGATGGAGAATTAGTAATTTTAGTACTAACCCATATGACTGCTTGCAGATCTCCCGAGATCGATAGGCGTTGAACACCGAGCGTGGCCAGGCGACTGACCCGAGTTTGACAAAATTTCGCGCCGAGTCACCAACAGGTGACAACTATCCTTTTGGCAATATCGCCATTGCATGGACATTCAAAAGTTGGTATGTCCCTCGTCTCGCCATCATGACAGAATTTCGCGCCGAGTCACCAACAGGTAACAACTATCCTTTTGGCAATATCGCCATTGCATGGACATTCAAAAGTTGGTATGTCCCTCGTCTCACCATCATGACAGAATTTCGCGCCGAGTAACCAAGAGGTAACAACTATCATTTTGGCAATATCGCCATTGCATGGACATTCAAAAGTTGGTATGTCCTCGTCTCGCCATCGTGACAGTGCTATACACGATGCGACAGGAAACAAGATCTACTACTGTCCCACCGACAGCACCTCATCTGATGCACAACGTCGCAAAATGTGGCGCTGCCTCGTCACTCATGTTTTCAGCATCCGCAAATTCGTGGTATAAAAGGCGAGTAGCTTAGAGTTCTTCCTCAGTGGCCTGGTGTCATCCCTCTATTTTTCCTACACTCCTCTCTCACCGCTGGTCGGCCTCGAGATTTTTCCCAACGAACTTCACGCACGCATCTTTCATAATGTATAAGCATTTAATCTTTTTCCTCCTCCCGGCTTTCGGTATGACTGCTATGTCTGCACCGACTGCAGAGGCTGTCAATGGCAGTGTTTCTCTCAATGTAATGTCCAGGATTTTACTTTGATGTCTGTCGAACCATTTCCGACGTTGTTTCCCCTTCAAGCCCGATATTGCTGCACCTGGTAGCAGACTTGCTCCTCGCGCGGACACAACACTCTGCGGTTTGAACTTTCGCAGCCGTCCTGCGAGCGGCGGTATGAACAAACCTGTCTTCATTTATGACCGTGAAGCAAAGGAATTCAAATGGGCACCTTGGGTTAGTATGTTTATTTATTTATTTAAATTTCACATACATGACACCCGTTTGTATTTGTACACAGGGCTCTCCTACAGACAACACGCAGATCGGTATGTGTTTCACTGGCGTTTGGAATGATTAACCTGAATATTTCATTAGAACATCCGGTCGAACTTCAACTGGTCAAAACCGCCCTGGTGAAAAATGGATTTTGCGACGCGTGGAATGGCATGGTAAACACAATAATGACAAGCGAATATAATAGGAACATCAATCCGACTGCAATTTTTCAACCCTTGAGGAGCGCCGCAAATGATGCCACCGGAATGTACTATTGTAACACGGACATCAATCGAGAAGTACGCGCTGTCCTCC
>Ga0210383_10005305_pt1 | contig 11330 bp, 10 predicted proteins | sample IncBWC14OmetaG_FD_160072 | JGI IMG/M metagenome (GOLD analysis project Ga0210383, IMG submission 160072) | Forest soil microbial communities from Barre Woods Harvard Forest LTER site, Petersham, Massachusetts, United States - Inc-BW-C-14-O ...
TCGTTTCGCGAAATCGCGTGGTGACATCCACTCTTGCGCCGGCGATTACGGCCGCCATCGCGCCTCGCTTGCTGAACAACTCCACCGAGATTCCCGACTATCTCACGCTGCCAACTCCCCTGCGCGACATCAACGGCGACGAAGTGGGGAAGCTTTATATTCTGCGATCGCTGGCCGGCGCCCGCCAGCGGCTGGCCGAGTTACGCCGCGAAATTGTCGCCCTATGGCTGCTGGCATTAGTGGCCGCGCTCGTGATCACGTATTTGGTAGCGCGAAAGATCATGCAGCCTGTGGCGGAGCTCGACCGGGCGGCGGCCGAAATCGCCAAGCAGAATTACGATTACCAGATCAACGTTCGCAGCCAGGACGAACTGGGCCGGCTGGCGGTCACTTTCCAGAGCATGTGCGAGTCTATCCGGCAAGCGCGGCATGAGCTGATCCGGCAAGAACGTATTTCCACCATCGGCCAGCTTTCCACCTCCATCGTGCATGACCTCCGGAATCCGCTGGCGGCCATTTACGCGGGCGCCGAAATGATGATGGACAGCGACCTGCCCCAGGAGACCACGCGCCGGCTGGCCCGCAACATTTATCGCGCTTCGCGTGGCATTCAGGACATGCTGCAGCAGTTGCTGGATGTGGTCCGCGGAAAATCCACCGGCAGCGAGTTGTGCAGCCTGCGGGAAGTGATCGCAGCGGCCTGGAACACCGTGACGCCGTCCGCCGATGCCCGGGGGATTACGCTCGATATCAGTGTGCCCGACGATCTGGGCTGTCCCATGGAGCGCGCGCGAATGGAGCGGGTCTTCGCTAATCTCTTTGAGAACGCGATTGAGGCCATGCGCTCGGGCGGTAGCATTTCCATTCGAGGAACTGCTGAAGGCGAGAGCATTATGGTCCGCGTGGAGGATTCCGGGCCAGGCATCAACGCCGCGCTGCGCGGGCGCTTGTTTCAACCTTTCGTGACGGCCGGCAAGAAGAATGGGCTGGGCCTTGGACTCGCCTTGTCGCGCCAAACACTGCTTGATCACGGCGGGGACATCTGGGCCGATGACGCTCCGGACCGCGACAGCGTAGGCGCGGTCTTCTGGCTAAGGCTGCCTAAGAACCGGACCACCGTCACGCACGAGCCAGCGGTGCTGAACGGAGCCGCAGACATTCGCGAGCAATCTCCGAGTCTTCGTCAGCACGAATGACCAGAACTTGCACCGCCGAGTTAGTGGCCGCCACGTTTTGATCCAGATCCGGCTGCGCGTTCTTAGCCGTGTCTAATTTCAGTCCGAGAAACGCAAGCTGCGCGCATACTAGCTCGCGCAGAGGAGCGCAATTCTCTCCGATGCCGCCGGTGAAAATGATCGCATCCACGCCGCCCAACACCGCGAGCATCGCGCCAATTTCCCGTGTCAGCCGATGCGCGAAGATCCGATAAGCCAGCAGCGCCCGCTCATCCCCTGCGTTCATAGCCTCCAGAATTTCGCGCATGTCGCCCGACCGGCCCGAAACGCCTAACAATCCCGATTTGCGGTTCAGGATTTCATCAATCTCATCAGCCGTAGAACCTTGGTGCCGGATCAAATACAGCAGGATGCTAGGATCAACGGAGCCCGAGCGCGTGCCCATCATAATTCCTTCCAGCGGCGTGAAGCCCATGCTGGTATCCACACTTTTCCCATTCGCGACGGCCGTAACCGAAGCGCCGTTGCCAAGATGGCAGATGATGAGCCGCGATGAGTTGGGAGCAACGCGCAGCATCTGGGCCGCGCGCCCGGTGGAATATTGAACGCTGATGCCGTGGAAACCGTACCGCCGGATTCCTCGATCCAACCACTCATAAGGTCCGGGATAAACATAAGCGGCCGGCGGAAGCGTTTTGTGGAACGCTGTATCGAAAACCGCGACCTGTGGCGCTTGAGGGCCGATCATGCGATCCACCGCTTCAATAGCCGCCAGCTCCAGCTTGTTGTGTGCCGGCGCGAACTCGGCCTGTTGAGCGATCGCGGCGCGAACTTCAGCAGTCACTAGAACGCTTTCCCGATATTTGGGGCCGCCGTGAACGATGCGATGGCCAACCACCTCGATCTCAGCCGGAGAATCGATCGCCTTCTTCTCGCCCTGCCAGAGTGACTGAAGGAGGGCGTCGAGCACATCCGCCGGCGTCTGGGATGCCTTAAAGTCGCCGTGCGCAGTCCAGAGCTTTCCATCCGGAACGTCCTGAAACCAGCACTTGAAACTGCTGGAGCCGCCGTTCAGGACCAGAATTTTCATGGACTCGTTTAGTAGAGAGGCTTAATTTTTTCCGGACTTGTTATTTGGCTTCGCGGGCGGCGCATAGCCCTGCAGCGAGTAGTGGTGGTCGCGAAAATACTTGCCTGCGTCGTTCAGGTTCCAGGAATCGGGCGGATGGCAGAAGTTGCATTCCTTCTGGGTTCGGCGGGAGTACTCGGGCCGGGCGTCGCTTGGAGTAGCGCTGAAGAAGAACGCGCCCGAGAACGCTGCGGCCAGCACCAGAATTTCAACAAGCCTATGCATCTACCGGTGAGTTTAGCAAAGCCCTGATGGGCCAAGCGCTCTGACAAATTGTCGCAACCGTCGGACAAACAGGGTTCATCCTAATAAATGTGCCCTTGGATAGCTGGGCCGGACCAAGGTCCCAGTACTTTTCGGTACTTTAGTAGAACTTTCGATCCAACCGGACCAGTCCTGGCCCATTCAGCGGCCGCCAGGCGGGAAGTTTTGGTACTGTCTCTAGTCCCCACCACACCCTCAGTCCCAGGGACAGACTGTCCGTCCCTAAAAACATCTAAACGCAGTCTTTCCAATTACTTAAGATTGGAGTGACAAGTGCGATACAAGGGGCATGAAGACTCAAAGACATCTCGCGATGTTGGCTCTCATAGGAGCCGCGTCCCTGTGCTACGGGCAACATCCGAAACTGGCTTCCGATCTCGAAAGCCGGGATTCGGAATCGCTAGTGAACGTAATTGTTCAATACAAACAGCCGCTGCAACAGCGCAACGTCGACGCTGCGGTTCGCAGCGGCGGCCGCCATCTAAGAACGCTCAGCCTCTTGAATGGCGCTGTATATTCCGTCCCCGGCCGCGCGCTCGCCGACTTGGCCAACGATCCGGACGTGGCTTATATATCGCCGGACCGCCCGATCAAGGCGGCATCCGGGCCCAATATAACGTCGGACTATAAACTCCAGGCGGTGAATGCCGACGTCGCCCAACAGAATGGTTTCGATGGCACCGGGATTGGCGTCGCTATCATAGACAGCGGCATCACCGATCGACCTGATTTGCACGCCAACCCGCGTAACCCAGGCAATAGTGCGAGCCGAGTTGTCCACGCTGAGAATCTGATGACTGGTGGCAAAACGGACGACGACTATGGCCATGGAACCCACGTCGCGGGCATCGTCGGCGGAAACGGCAGTGCATCTTTCGGCTATTTTGCCGGAGTTGCGACGAACGTCAGCCTGATCGACCTCGAGGTGATCGACAGCAATGGCAACAGCACTGACAGTCTCGTTATCGCGGGAATTCAACGCGCCATCGCTTTGAAATCGCAATACAACATCCGAGTAATCAACCTGTCGCTGGGACGGCCGATTTTTGAGAGCTATAAAGTAGATCCGCTGTGCCAGGCCGTAGAAGCAGCTTGGAAGGCCGGTATTGTTGTGGTCGTGGCCGCCGGGAATGACGGCCGCGACAATTCAGCGAACACGGATGGCTACTCCACGATCACCGTTCCCGGCAACGATCCCTACGTGATCACGGTCGGAGCCATGAAGACCGAGAACACAGATCCGACCTCCGACGATAAAATTGCCAGTTATAGTTCCAAGGGACCGACCTTGTTGGACCACGTCGTGAAACCCGATCTGGTGGCGCCCGGCAATTTGATTATTTCCCTGCTCGGCCATGGATCACTCGGGGCGGCAAATCCTCAGAACATCGTTGACAACACGTACCTTCTTCTAAGCGGAACGAGCATGGCTACGCCCATGGTGAGCGGTTCCGCGGCCCTTCTTTTGCAGCAGAGTCCGAGTCTCACGCGGGACCAAGTGAAGGCCCGCCTGATGAAGACGGCCGACAAGAGCTTTCCCGTTTCGAGCGTGGCCACCGATCCTGTCACCGGTATCTCCTATACCAGTTACTACGATATTTTCACCGTGGGAGCCGGCTATTTGGACATCTGGGCCGCCCTGAACAACACGGATACGGCCAGCGGCACGGCTCTATCTCCGGTCGCCTCTTACAACACCAAAACAGGCGGGGTTTCGATCAGCGAAATTGCCGGACAGAACGTGATCTGGGGCACCAACGTCATCTGGGGAACCAACGTGATTTGGGGTACTTCGCTTCTTTCCGGTACCAACGTGATTTGGGGAACCAATGTGATCTGGGGTACCAGCGCCCCTAGCAGTATGAACGTAATCTGGGGAACTAATGTGATCTGGGGCACCAGCGCTCCAAGTAATCAAGGCGGCACTGTCGCGATATACGGTGAGCAGTAAAAAAAGGAGAAACTCATGAAAACCCTACAGACATCCGATATGAATCCAATGATCCCATTTCCGCTCACTAACGTCGGGATCCGCTTCGCAATGCCCGTAAGTACTTCTGAAATCTGGGGAATCAACGTATTGCCCAGCCTCTCGCTCAACACCAACGCTGTAACGTGGGGAGCAGGTTCGGTTTCTGGAACGAACCCAGTCCAACGCTGCAATGCAATCTGGGGCACCCGCGGTCGCTCGGCGGCCATCCACCCGATGCTGGCGGCTGCTTCGATGCATAGCTCATCGAGGTATAGGGCTAAATCCGCGGAGATGGCCGGGTGAAAGCATCCCGGTGGCTGGCAAGCGCATTCATAAGTCTGGTCATCGGCGCCGGGCTCTTGGCTGTGCTGCGGCCTCTGGCGGCGGAGCAAGATGCTTTCTCCGCGCGGTTTGTTTGTTATCTTTTACTAGCCCTGCTTTCCTCCGGCTTGAAAGTAAGGCTTCCCGGGGTGACCGGCACTTTGTCAGTCAGCTTCCTGTTCATCCTGGCCGGGATAGCCGAGCTTGGCACGCTCGAGACCATGGCGATCGGCATCGGCTCCGCCTTGGTTCAGATTTACTGGGGTGCTAAGAAGCACCCCAAACTCTACCAGGTACTGTTCAATCTAGCGGCGATCGCAATAGCCATCCGGTTCGCGGAGGCGGCCATGCACTCCGCCGAAACCGTGGGGGTCAGCCTGCCCTTCCGGCTTCTGTACGCCACCGTAGCCTACTTCATTGCTAATACCTTCCCCATCGCCTGCGCCATTGCTCTGACCGAAAGGCGGAGCCTCTACAAAATCTGGCGGGAATGCTATTTTTGGGCCCTCCCGTATTACCTGATGGGCGCAACCCTGGTCTGCGTTCTGCACTGGGTAAATCAGAATCTGGGCTGGGAATTCTCGCTGCTTGCCATGCCGGTGGTCTGGGTGGTGTATCGCTCTTATCGTCTTTACATCGGCCGGCTCGAGACCGAGAAGGAGCACGTCGAGCAGGAGAAAGCGCACGTCGAAGAGATGAACGCGCTGCATCTCCGCACCATTGAAACGCTGGCACTGGCCATCGAAGCCAAAGATCAAACCACCAGCGATCATCTGCGGCGCGTCCAACACTACGCGCTCCAGATCGGCAAAGAGATGGGCCTCAGCGAAGAAAATCTGAATGCTTTGCAGGCGGCTTCACTGTTGCACGATATCGGAAAGCTAGCGGTGCCGGAGCACATTATCACCAAGCCCGGCAAGCTGACGCCGCAGGAATTCGAGAAGATGAAAATCCACCCGGTGGTGGGAGCTGAAATTCTGGAGCAAGTGAATTTCCCTTATGCAGTGGCCCCCATCGTGAGAGCGCACCACGAAAGATGGGATGGGAACGGCTATCCGATGGGGTTGGTGGGTGAGGAAATACCCCTCGGGGCTCGCATCTTATCGGCGGTCGACTGCCTGGACGCGTTGGCATCAGACCGGCAATACCGCCGGGCTCTACCACTGGACGAAGCCATGGCCGTAGTGCTGAGTGAATCCGGCAAGAGTTACGATCCGAAGGTGGTCGAGATACTGGCAAGGCGCTATCGCCAACTAGAAGAAGAAGCCATGCGGTTGAGCAGGCCTGCTGCCAAGCTCTCTGTGAACGCCAGAATTGAGCGCGGTAATCCGCCTGCTGCCGGATTTGCCGCTGCTGCCAGCGAAGATCCGCAACGCGATTTCCGCTCGCAGATCGCCGCCGCCGGGCGCGAGGCGCAGTACACTCTGGAGCTCATATCCGAGTTGGGAAATTCCCTTGGGATGGCTGAAATGCTTTCGGTGTTGACCTCGCGGCTGACCCAGCTCATTCCGTGCGATTCCATTGCCGTTTATGAACGCAAAGACAACGTGCTGGAGCCGGTCTACGTCGATGGACGCGACCGGATGCTGTTTTCCTCGCTTCAGATTCCCCTCGGTGAAGGCTTGTCGGGCTGGGTGGCCAAGCACAACCAGCCGATTTTGAACGGCAACCCCTCGGTCGAGCCTGGTTACTTGAACGACCCTAAAAAATTCAGCCTGCTGCGATCGGCTCTGTCGGTTCCTCTTACCGGTCAGGAAGGCATCGTGGGCGTGCTCTCGCTTTACCGCGCCGACGCGGACGCTTTCGCACCCGATCACCTGCGGATTCTATCCGGACTCAGTTCAAAAATCGGTCTTTCGTTCGAGAACGCGCTGAAATATCGCGCGTTGGAAGCCTCCGCTACTACCGACTATCTGACCGGCCTGAACAACACGCGAGCCTTGTTTGAACGCCTGAATAGCGAGCTTGCGCGGGCCGAACAGCAAAAGTCGCCGCTCACCGTAATGGTCTGCGACCTGGACCGTTTCAAAGAAGTGAACGACCGCTTTGGTCACAACGCCGGTAATCGCGTTCTTCAGGCATTCGGAAGTGGATTGACGCAAGTTAATCGGGATTACGACGTGACTGCACGCTTCGGTGGCGACGAGTTTGTCCTGGTGCTTCCAGGCATGAAAGCCGATGGCGTCAGCGACAAGGTGCTGGCCTTATCGACTCTGGCTTCTGAAGTGGGCCTGATGGTTTGCGGCGAGAACCTCATTTCGGTAAGCGTGGGAGTGGCTTCCTGGCCCGAGGATGGCCTTACCGCGGATGAGCTTCTGGCGGAGGCCGACCGAAGAATGTACGCCAGCAAGAACAGCCTGAGGTTGAAGCGGCCGTTCCTGCGTGTCGCCGAACAAGAAGAGGCCGCCACCGTTCAGTAAACGCCGGAAGACGCCGGCCGGTTTGATATCGTAGTACCGTTGAACGAATCGAACAACGTCGACGTTTCCGAGGTCATTGAGAATCAGAAACTGGGCCGGTTCCTCATCAGCCTGGTGCTGATCTCGTGGATCATCACCTTCTTCGACGGCCTGGATAGCAATCTCATCAGCTTCGCCGCGCCCTACTTCGGCGCGCAATATCATCTCAGCCGGATCCAACTCGGCAACATTTTCAGCATGGGGCTATTTGGGACCATGGTCGGTGGCTTTGCGCTAGGCTACCTGGGCGATCGCATCGGCCGGCGTCCCGTAGTGGTCTTTGCGACCGCCTTGTTCGGCATTCTGACCATGTGCTTCGCGCTAGCCAATAGCTACGAGTCGCTTTTTGCTCTGCGCTTCATCGATGGACTGCCGCTCGGTGGCATGCTCCCGCTGGCCTGGGCCCTGAACATCGAATATGCGCCCAAGCGCTATCGCGCGACCATCGTCACCGTGATCATGATGGGTTATTCGCTCGGCACGGCACTGGGCGGGCCGATCGCAATCTGGCTGATTCCGAAGTTCGGATGGAAATCGGTGTTTGTCTTCGGTGGCACGTTCTCACTGTTCTGCGCGGGCATCCTGTTTGCGATACTGCCGGAATCGATCCGGTTCCTGGCAAGCAAAGGGCTGGGCGCGGATCGTATCGGACCTATTGTGCGGCGTATCGCGCCCCACCAATTCACTCCCACCAACGCGACGTTCGTTGTCAGCGACGAGAAGCAGCTCAACCGGGACTTCAAGCCATCTCTGTTATTGAAGGGCGAGCTGCGCTGGATCACGCCGCTGATTTGGCTGGGCTATATTGCAAGCTCGCTAGCCGTATTTTTCATCGTCAACTGGACTCCGGTGGTTTTTGAGGCGCTCAAGTACAGCCGCAAAGAAGCCGCTACAGCCGCATCGCTTTATTCGGCGATGGGCGCAGTCGGCGGATTAATCCTCATGCGCTTTACCGACAAACGCGGCGCCATTGCCATTACGATCATGCCGGTGATGACCGTGCTTTTGCTATTGACGGCGACCTTCGTCGGCATGGGCCATGTCGAATTCCTAGTGCTGAGCGCCATCACCGGCGGATTCCTGATCGGCGGCCATTTCGGAATGCACAGCATTTGCGGGATCTTCTATCCAAGCGCGTACCGCGCCAACGGAGCCGGCTGGGCCACGTCGATTGCGAAGATCGGCTCGGTGGCAGGGCCCATACTGGGCGGCATCATCTTGTCCACCAGCCTGCCGGTGCGCGATATCTTCGCGGTGCTTGCGGTATGCCCAGCGGTGGTTGCTATCTGCATCTATATCGTGGGGCGCATGCATCGCAGGATCCTCGGCCGTGAGGCGCTGGCAGCGGCGGAGTCCGCAGCGGACCTCGAAACGGGTACTTTGCTGACCCGCGCAGCTCAATAAAAACACGCGAGTGGTAAGTCGGATGCAATAGTACGGACATGGCCCATTCATGCCAGTATCTATGCTCTGAACTTGTAACTGTGACCTACGAAGAGCAGCCGGGTGAGATCCGTCAAGCGACCGCGAATCTGGAAGAGATCTCAACCACCTGCGCCGTGGTGTTGCTGGAAGAAAAGCCGAGGTTGGGCTCGGCCATCTCATTGTCTATAAAGAACCGGGATCTATTCGGCGTCATTAAAGCCAGCCTCTACGATGCCACTCTGGGTTGGTTCGTAGTGGTCGCTTTGGATGCCGCGTCGCTCTGGAATCGGGACTGGTTCTCTCCGAAACACCTGCTCGAAATCTGCGGATGCTCCCTCGAAGCAGTGACGCAGACTAAGGCCTGGACCTTAGAAAACACGAGGAATACTGAGGAAAATGTGCCGGTAAGTTTTGTAGTCTCCGAAGCGTAACCGTACTACTTACCTACCCGTCTCGGCCTCCTACTTCGGAGGCGGAGGCGCTTTGATGTGGCCTTCGTACAAATCCTTGTTGTTCTCTTCGCAAGAGTACTCCATGATCTCCCAGTCGGGCCGTAGCGTGAAGATGCGCTTGTTGGTCCAGGTTTTGGTGAAGATCTTCGGATCGTCGATGGTCACTTCGTAGGTCATGTGCTTGGAGTCTGTACGGGTGAAGCGCTCGATAACATGTAGCGCGTCGCTATGCGGATGTCCGATGGTATCCAGGCGCGTTCGGCCGTTGAAATTGTTCGTATCCACCACTAACGTGTCGCCCTCCCAGTGCCCAACCGAATCGCCGAACCAGGTAGGGGATGCTCCCACGTGGTGCTGCTTACCGATCGGAATAATGTGGAACCAGGTGTTCTGCTCGTACAGCAGTGAGACGTAGCCCGGGTTCTGCATGATCTGGATCGGGTCCGGGGAGTTCATGGAGCGCAGCAGGCCGAAAGGCAGACAACTCCCGGTGTAATCGCCTTCAGCGGCGTCGTAGGCTTTCCATTCCTTAAGGCCCGCCTCGGTGAACGGCAGTTCAGCCATGCCGATCTGTGTTCCGTCTTTGCTGCTCTTGGTCATGTCTGACACATAAGGGCGTTGCCACAGGCCGCTCATGTCCGGCTTGCCGTCCACGGTGCGCGGCGCGGGCCCGGCTGGCGCTGGAGGTGGGGGCTTGGGAGTTAAGTCTCCCACCAGGCCCGACGTCTGTCCAAGGGCAAGCAGGGGCGCCAACGCGAGCATAGGGAATGCGGCGGTGAGAAAACGAATACGCACAAAAATCTCCTCTATTGGATGACCGCGCCTCGATAGTCGCGGTTGGCGCCCGGCGCGGTCAGGCTACTGCGCGGGGCGCTTGGGGGCGCCATCGTCGGCCGAACCAGCGAATACGCTCTTGCCGCTGGGAAGCTTTACCGAACGGGCGTTGCAGGTGTTGGTACCGTCTTTGGAACGGAAGCCCTCGATGGTTGCCTGATCGCCTACCTTCAGTGACTCCCGGCTCCAGCCATTGCGGGTCAGCGTATTGGGCGGCCCCCCCTCGCATTGCCAGTGGGCCACGGTACCGCTTTCGTCCTTGGTGTCCAGATAAATCCAGATATGCGGATTCATCCAGTCCAGTTTGGTAACGGTACCTTGCAATGAGACGGACTTGGTGGCATCGAACTCCGCCGCGAACGAGTGGTGTGCCGCAAGCGGGAGAGACGCCGTCACCAAAAGCCCGGCGCCAGTCAAAAAGACGGCTAGTGAGGATCGCATGGTAGTCTCCAGGCGGCTACTTTTTATCTTCGGTGTCGGCTGCCGAACCGGCGAATACTTTGCGGCCATCCGCCAGCGTCACTTTGCGCGCGTTGGCGAGCTTGGAGCCGTCCTTAGCGAGCGAACCCTCCACGCTGACCACTTCGCCCGGCTTCAGGGAATTGCGAGTCCAACCCAGGCGCATCAAAGCGTTCGGACTGCCCAGCTCGAGTTCCCAGTTGGTGACCGTGCCGGCGTCGTCTTTCACGTCGATGTAAAACCGCGCGTGCGGATTCATCCACTCTACTTTGGTAACCGCTCCTGTGAGCGTGACAGGTTTCGCGGCGTCGTATTCCGCCGTGAAGGAATGGTGTGCCATCATTGGCGCGGAAGTGGCGAGCAAACCAAGGCCGGCCACAAGTACATAGAACTTAGCTCTCATCGTTACACCTCTCAAATGATTATAGTGCGATTCCCGAGTCGGCTCGCCATTGGCCGTACATCCCACTGCCTTGCATCAACTCTATACTTGGACTGGCGACTTCAAAGCCCCCATTTGTTACATTTCCAGCATCATCTTTTACGTTGCGATAGAAGTGCGTATGAGGATGCATCCAATCCCAGACCGATCGAGCTGTCATGGCTGCCCCCATAAAGGTATAGAAATGACCGATATACCACTGGGGAAGTTATCACGCAGAGATCGATATTGTCAAGAAAAAATAGGGCGTCCTACCCAGCTACAGCAGCTTCTGAATGGCGCGCTCCAGTATGGCCATATCGGTTTCGCCAATGAAGGAGCGAACTTTGTGGCCGGCCCGGTCATACAAAAAGAGCGCCGGTAAAGCGCCACCCCACTTTGGATCGATGCCGTTGAGG
>Ga0210383_10005306_pt1 | contig 11329 bp, 11 predicted proteins | sample IncBWC14OmetaG_FD_160072 | JGI IMG/M metagenome (GOLD analysis project Ga0210383, IMG submission 160072) | Forest soil microbial communities from Barre Woods Harvard Forest LTER site, Petersham, Massachusetts, United States - Inc-BW-C-14-O ...
CAGCGCGGCCCACAGCCAGGACGGGCGCGCGGCGGCGCGGCCGCGGCCCAGGAACGGGATCCGGCCCCGGTCGGCACGCGGGCCCAGCCAGGACAGCAGCGCCGGGATCACGGTGAGCGAGCCGACCACCGCGATGCCGACCACCGCGATGGTGCCGATCGCGATCCCGGTGAACTGGTCGATGCCGGTCAGGAACAGCCCGGCCATCGCAATCATGACGGTGAGGCCAGACACCAGGATCGACCGTCCGGACGTGCCCGCGGCGATGCGGAGCGCCTCGGGGAAGGACCGGCCCCGGGCTCGTTCCTCCCGTTCGCGGCGCAGGTAGAACAGCGAGTAGTCGACGCCGACCGCCATCCCGACGATCAGCACCACCTCGGCGGTGGAACTACCGACCGGCAGCCAGTGGCTGGAGATCGTCACCACGGCCAGCGCCGCGATGACGGCGGAGACGGCGAGCAGGATCGGGATGCCCGCCGCGACCAGGGCGCCGAACACCACTAGCAGCAAGATCAGCGTGATCGGTACCGAGGTCGCTTCAGCCTGGCGGAAGTTCAGAGAGTTGTCGATCGCTCGGGTGATGCTCGCGTCACCGGTCTCGGCGACGAGCAGATCCGGATGGCGGGCCTGCACGTCGGCGACCGCGCGCTGGTCGGCCGCCACGGCCTGATCCTGGTCCTTGGTGCTGCCGGGGACGACGAACGTGACCAGGGCGCTGCGCCCGTCCGCCGACACCAGGGACCGGTCAGCCGAACGCGGGGCGCCCCCGGTCAGCGGCGACTGGATGTGCGCGGCGGACACGGGCAAGGCGGCCAGGGCGGCGGTCAGCTGGCGGACGGCCTGGCGCAGGCTCGCGTCGCGGGCGAAGCTGTGGCCGGGCGCCCGCGCCTGGACCAGCACCTCCTCGGGGGCCGAGCCGTAGTAGTCCGGCGCGGCCTGGTGCAGGGCGCGTTCGGCCTGGCCGGCCTGGCCGGGATCGTAGCTGGGCAGGTTCTTGCTGCCCAGCGCCTGGGCGGCCACGAACAGCACGGCGACCAGCGCGAGCCAGCCGAACACCGCCGTTTTCCGGTGCCGGGCACTCCACCCGGCGATCCGCTCGACGACCGGCCCACGGTGCGGAGGGGCAGCCGGCCTGGTTTCGGCGGGGCTTGGACCCCGTCCGCCTGATTCAGGCAATACTTGACTGGGCGACTGGCGCATTATGGCCTCTTTCTGTGGCAAGCGGATGGAGCGGTTACCTGGTGCGAGCGGTCGGTTCCTGGCCCCACCCGTGAGCTGGACCCTCATGGGTGGGGCTGCTAGGACGGTCCGTTCGGCCGATAAAAGAAGGAAGCGGCCCGGGACGTAGGAGCAGGTCCTTCGCCTGCGCTAGGGGGTCTTCCGGCGGGCGGAGCAGGGTCCGGGCGACGGTGGCGTGGGTGCGCGCGGTCAGCACCAGGAGGTAGCTGAACGGCACGAGCAGGAGCAGGCAGACCAGGGCGGTGAGCAGCGCCTTCGGCAACGTGTCGACGTAAACGCCGACCGCGCCTGAGCCGGACGGGCCGTTCGGGAAGTAACCGAGCTGCACGCCGTGCACGGTCAAGCCGTGCGAGAAGTGCTGGAACGGCGCCCAGTACCACAGCGGCAGGGTGACCCCGGCCGCCAGCGTTAGCCAGACCACGAGCACCAGGAAGCCGAGGATCACCAGCGGGGCGAACATGCCTACCAGGTAGGCGAACTCGCGCCAGGTGGCCGGGTCCGTCCAGTAGGCGCGGGCCCGGGCGATCAGGCCCGGCGGCACCTGGCCGGGCTCGCGGTAGCGGTACTCGACGGGCACGCCGGTCACGGCGGTCAGGCGGGAGCGCTCGGCCCCGGCGCACGCGTGGATGACCCCGGCCGCCGCGACCAGCAGCGGGATACCGGCCAGCGTGATCGAGAGGGCGGCCGCCGCGGTCACCGCGGTCAGCGCCGCGCCGAACAGCAGCCAGCCCATGACCTGATAGGCGAGCAGGTACCACAGGGCACGCCCGGTGGTGGTCCACCAGGCCCCCCGCAGCGGGTGGCCGGCCAGTTGGAGCCGGTTCGGCCGCAGCCCGTTCATCCGACGTCCCGCATGAGCTGTTCCACCGCGCTGACGTGCTCGGTGAGCTTGGCCATCTGGTCGCGCAGCTCGGTCTGGTTGGCCACTGCCTCCTCGGCGAGCTTGCGGTAGGCGGCCATCGCCACCGCGTCGGCGCGGTGCCGCTGCAGCCCGAAGTACCCCACAAGGATCGCGGCCAGGGCCCCGAAGATCGGCACGAAGATGGCCAGCAGGACGCCGACCAGGGTGTAGTTGGTCCCGGCGCCCGAGGCCAGGACGTGCGTCGCGATCATCGCTCAATCTCTCTCATGTCGGTTTCGCCTTTCTGGGTGCCCCCGTCGGCCCCGTCGGTTTCGAGCGCGGCCACGATCGTCTCGGCGGTCACGCACAGCTCGAACGGGACGAGCTGGAAGTACTTCATGGCCTTACCGTCTTCCGACAGTTCCAGCTGGCCGGTGACCATCCCGGCCTTTTCCAGCCGGTCCAGGTGCATGTAGAGCAGGGGCCTGGACATGTCGAGCCGGCGGGCCAGTTCGCTGACGTGAACCCGTCCGCCCGCGAGCTCAGCGACGATCCGCAGTCGCAGGGGATGGGCCACGGCGGTGAGCATCGCCAGCAGCTCGTCGGTGGTCAGGTCGGGCTCCTTGGGTCGGTGTTTCACCTGTAAGACAGAACTTACAGGTGAAGGTTGCGCCTGTCAACGCGGTTTCGGCGCAGTCAGCTTCGGGGGCTCCCGCACAGGTTTCGGCGGGCTTTCGGATTCGGACGGGCTCGCGTTCAGGGTTCCGCAGGCTGGCCTTCAGGCTTCCGCGCTTCGCGGCTTTCAGCTTGCCGTCCGATGCCTCGCGATATATCGTGGAGGCACCTGGGATTCCCCGGTTCATGCTTACGGAGGGCACGATGGCAACGGGATACAACGTGCGCATCGGGGACGCCGATCGCGAGGCAATCGCAGCCCAGCTGCGTGAGCACTACGCGGACGGCCGGCTGACGCTCGATGAACTCAACGAGCGTCTTGACCAGACGTTCGCGGCCAAGACCAAGGCCGACCTCGACGTCGTTATGCGCGACCTGCCGCACGTTGCGCGGCCGTTCACCGACGCGCCGGCCTCGGGCTTGGGCAATACGGCATGGCAGGGTCAGGCCTGGCCAGGACCGACGGGGCAGTCCAGCTGGGACTACGGCAGCGGGAACGGGCGCCGCTACGGGCGTGCCGCCTTCTCGCCTCTGCTGGTGCTGATGTGGGTGGCGCTGGTGTACGGCGCGGTGACGCTGTTCGGCATCGGCGGCGGTGACCGGCCGCTGGCCATCGTCTTGATCATCGCGGCGTTCGCGTTTCTCAAGCGGCTATTCGGGTTCGGCGGGCGGCGCCGGGGCTCCGGCGGCCCGCGGGGTCCGCGCGGCCCGCAGCGGAGATCGAGGGGTCCGCGCTTCTGAACGGCCGCCGCGGCCGATTCTCTGCTCTACCGGGTTCCGCGCCGGGCCGCGCCGACTTATCGTGGAGTACAGGTAGTCGGCTTGGCGAACCCGGAAACCAGATGACGAGGCGATACGACGTCCGAACCGGAATGCTAGAACAAGATCCCGACGCGGGGCAGCCGCGTGAGCAGCTAGTACCGGGCTGGCGCGTGCCCGGGTCCACCCGTTATGACTACGATCTGCGGATCGGCGACGCCGAGCGCGACGCCACCATGGCCCAGCTGCGCGAGCACTTCGTGGCGGGCCGGCTCACCTTCGACGAGCTGACCGAGCGCATTGACCTAGCGCTGGCCGCGAAGACCCAGGGGCAGATCGACAGCCTGATGACCGACCTGCCGCGCGCGGGCCGGGCCGCGCGCGGCGAACCGCCCCAGACGGTCTCCGACTCGGACGCAGGCCGGTTCCTGGTGTTCGCGCTGCTGCTGTTCGCGCTGGCCACCTGGATCCTGATCATGGCCTGGATGTCCCGGCACGCCTACTACCCGGGGCAATATCCGTTCCCCAGTGGTCCCGGGCACCCCTAGCGGGTTCACTGCACCCGTAGCAGGCCGGTGACTCCGTGCCGGCGCGACCGGCTAGTCTCGGCGATCAGGGCCACTCCCATCAGCGCCAGGATCACCAGGCACAGAAGGCCGAGCGCAGCCAGGTCGGGGCGGTAGGTGACCGACGCGCCCGGCCCGGTGAAAACCGACAGGTCCAGCGCCGGACTGACCAAGGCTGGCAGGGCCAGGGCGCACCCGAACGCGGCGGCGAAGGCCGCGAGCACCGCGGGCAGCGCCATCAGCAGCACGAGCCTGGCGCTGCGTGCGTAGCCCATGACGCTGAGCCGGGCCAGGGTCAGCTCCCGGTCCCGAGCCCCCAGGGCCAGGCCAAAGACCAGATTGAGCAGGGCCAGCCCGGCGGCGGCACCGGCGGTGAGCGTTATCAGCAGGGCCGCGGCGTGCTGGAGCGGCGCGCTGCCGAGGCCGTTCAGGACATCGGCCCGGTACTCGAGCGTGGCGGCGGGCAGCGCGTTGCCGACCAGCCGGGCGAGCCTGGATCGGTCGATGTGGGCGCCGGTGAGCAGCGCCAGGTTGGGCGCCGGCTGGCCGAGGACGCCGGGCAGGCTGCGCAGCGGCATGAGCACGAACATGCCGCCAGCTGGCTGAGCCGGGGTCCCGGCCACGATGCCGGCGACGCGGATCCGGATCGGTCCCATCGGCTCGATTGACGTCAGCTGGACGATCCCCGAGCCCAGCGCCGCGGCGGCGGCGGGCGAGGCGATCACCGGGACGACGGTGGCCGCGGTGACCGGCCGCGTAGTGTCCGCCGGACCGAACGCACTGACCGAGATGCGGGGGAAGGGGGTATCCGCGGTCACCTCGGCGTACCCGGCCGGGTCGACCGCGGCTACGGTGAGCTGGGCGCCGCGCGGCAGCTGCCACGTCGTGGTCCACACGGCCGTGCTGTGCCGTACACCCGGGATCGCGTTGATCGACTTCTCCACCGTTGGCGTGACGTCGTAGGCGGCGCTGTTGGTGTCGATGACGGCGTCGGCGCCGGTGGCCTGCCAGGAGTAGGAGATCTGACCGCCGACGATCGCGCCGTTGACCATGCCGCCGAAGGCGGCCAGGGTCAGCGCGAGGACCAGGGTGAAGGCGGGCAGAGCAGTGGCCGTCCGGCGCTCGACGGCCCCGGCCAGTCCGACGTAGCCCGCCACCCCGCCGCGGCGGCGCCAGACGGGCAGGAGCGCGCGGATGGCCAGCGGGTACAGCCGCATGGCGATCACCGCGGCAGGGATGGCAACCAGGACCGGGGCGACGGTGAGGTACCAGTTGGTGACTCCGGCGGGCGACAGGCCCTGATCGCGCAGGACGACCAGGCCCGCGATCGCGCCGATGCAGAGCATCAGGCCCGCGACCAGGCGGCGCTGGGTGCCCACCGAGGCCCGCGCAGTCCGGGTCTCGGCGGTCAGGATGAGCGCGGGGTTGACCGCGGGCGAGGGGTTCCGGTACCGCCAGGCCGCGATCAGCGGCGGGCCGGCCAGCGCGATCGCGAGCACCGCGGCGGCCTGCTTCCAGCCCGTGGCGATGCTCGTGCCGGGGATGATCGCGAGGGCCAGGGCGGCCCCGGCCGCGGCGGCTGGGAGGACGGCGGGCACGATGCCGCGCAGCACCCGCATCGCGACCTGGCGGCTGGAGGCGCCGCGGTTGCGGAGCATGACCAGCTCGTCGTCCCGGCGGCCCACCACGATCCGGGCCGCCAGCAGGATGACCACCACCACAATCACGGTCAGGCTTACGAACAGCAGGAGGAGTACGGCCAGCACCGCGGCCTGGGCGGCGATGAAGGCGGTCAGCGTACTCGTCATCGGCTCGGCGACGGCTAGATCGGGCGCCGACGCCCCCATCTGTGTGTAGGTCGAGTTGGTGGCGGTGGCCAGGTCGTTCGCGAACGCTTGGGCCTGATCCGCCGTCACCGCGCTGACGCCGACCGGGAACTCCCAGTCCAGTTGCATGGTGTCGCAGGAAACGCCGAGCACCGGGCAGAAGGCGCTCTGTATGGCGGCCAGCTGGCCCGGGCCCGCCAGGACGGCGCCTTGCAAGCTGTACTGGCTCCTCTTCGCGTCCTCGGTCAGTTCGGGTGCGGCGGCGAGCGGATCCGCGGTCCAGAACGTGCCGGCCGGATCGCGCTCGCGGACGACGGCAGTGATCAGGAGAAGAACCGGTCCGGAGGGGCCTTTCACCTTGACCAGGGAACCAGCCTGCAGCCCGAAGCGGGCCGCCGTCTGCTGGGTGACCGTCACTTCTATGGCACGGTGCGGGTTGGCCGCGCCCGCAACCCGCCCGACGGTCTGGACGTGGCTGGCCAGCTGGTCACGATAGATGACCTCAAACTCAGGCTGGTACCCGTCCGGGCGGCGGGACATGCCGGAGGTTACGTCGTGCAGCTCGGTGGTCAGCCCGTCCCAGCCCAGGAGAATCGGCACGGACTGCACCAGGCCGCCGCCGATCTGGGTGGTGGCGGACGACAGGTTGTCCTCGGTGAGCACTCGCTGGCCGGTATAGGCCTCGGTGAACATGTTCCAGCTCGCGCTGACCTGGATGGCCGTGCCCAGCGGCCCGAGCCGGCTCAGGGCCTGCTGCAAGGCCTCGGTCCGCAGGCGCAGGCTCACCGCGGGCCCGGCCAGGGCGGCGAACACGCATGCGCAGGCCAGCATGGCCAGCGCGATCGTGCCGCCCGCGGCAGGGCGCATGGTCCAGCCACGGCCCCGGTGTCCTGTTCCTCTCCCGATAATCCGAGTTTCCAGCCGGGACCAAGCGCACGGAAGTATGACCAGGCGATCTGTTGCCTTACTGTGTCCTACTGCCGGTCCGCTGCCGGTCCCGCCGCGTCAGGTGCTGGTCAGCGCGCGGAGCGGGACGACCAGGTAGCGGTAGTCCGGGGCGGACTCCTCGCCGGGTCCCGGGCTGCCGGTGATCAGGGCCGGCTTCGTCGGGCTGGTGAACTGCAGGCGGATGCGTCCCTCGGCCGGAGCCGCGGTTGCGTCCTTCTCGGGCTTGCCCGAGCCGTGCGCCTCCGGGGTTTCCGAGGCGGAGGGAGGGGTGCCGGCCGCCGCGGTCAGGGCGGCGGCGAGGCCGTCGAGCAGGTACTGGGGGCTGAACGCGATCGCGGACTCCTCGCCGGAGAAGTCGGCGGCCACGGTTTCCCTGGCCCGCGCCTGGCCCTTGGTCCCGGCCTCGATGGTAACCCGCCCCGGCTCGAACGACAGCCGGACCGAGCTGCCCCGCTCAGCGACCAGCGCGACCCGCTTGACCGCCTCGGTCAGCGGGACGGCCGGCATGTCGCCGTAGCTGCCGAAGTCCGCGGGGAACTTCGAGCTGTACTTGATGTACTCCCCCGCGATCAGCCGCGTGGTCAGCCGGCGCCCGCCCGACTCGAACCCGATCATCGCGTCGGCCGCGCGCAGCGAGCCCGACGGATCGGTCCCGCCGTTCCGGCTGGTCCCGGTCCCCTCGGTGCCGCGCGTCATGATCCGGACCGGGGTGCCCGGCATCATCATCCGGGCCGCGTCGGACAGCGTCTTGGCCGGGACCAGAAGCGTGGTGCTGGTCCCGGGGCGGGCGGGATGCCAGCCCAGCTCCCGGATGGCCAGCCGGTACCGGTCGGTGGCCACCAGCGTGATCATGTCGCCCTCGATCTCGACGTTCACCCCGGTGATGACGGGCAGCGTGTCGTCGCGGCTGGCCGCCGGGGTGACCTGGCCGATCGCGGTGGCGAATACACCGCCGTCGACGGTGCCGGCCAGCCGCGGCAGCTCGGGCAGCCGAGGGTACTCGCCGATGGGCAGCGTGACCAGATTGAACGACGCGGGCCCGCAGGTCAGGGTCACGTCGTCCTTGTCGTCGACCTCAATCGGGTGCCCCGGCAGGCTGCGGGTGATCTCGGCCAGCAGCCGCCCGGGTACCAGCACCGTTCCGGGCTCGGTCACGTCCGCGTCGATGCTGATCCGGGCCGAGACCTCGTAGTCGAAGCAGGACAGGGTGAGCCCGTCGGCCGCCGCCTGGAGCAGCAGCCCGGAAAGCACCGGGATCACGGGCCGGGACGGCAGCGAGCGGGCTATCCAGGCGACCGCCTCAGCGAGCGCATCGCGCTCCACCACGAACCGCATCCCTGCCGCCTCCATCCCGGGTAAGCCGTGAGCCTTCATACGCATATTCGCATGAGGCACTGACATTCCCGGGCGTTCGGCGAAGTCAGGCGATCTGGGACCGGCCGCGACGGGCTAGGTGGCCAGGCCGGGGGGCGCGGCGTCCAGCGTGGCCTGGATCGCCTTGACCAGGGCGCGCGCCGAGTCCGCGGTGAGCTCCACCGCGACCCGCGCCGAAGGCCCGGCACCCGGGTCGAGGAAGTCGATGTTGAGGGTGTGCTCGGCCGGGGCGTGTACCGGGTGGTCGAAGTACACGCTCGCGTCGGTCACGCTGAACCAGCCGGCCGGCCCCTTCCCGCTGCCGGTGATCGAGACCTTTTCCGTCAGGTACGTGCACATCGCGGCTCCTCTCCTCATGGACGATAACAGGTACCCGGCCGGCGGCCGGCGGCCGGATGACAAACTTCGGATATGACTTACGCAGCCGCCGATGACCGTTACAGCAGGATCCCCTACCGTCGCTGCGGGCGCAGCGGCGTGCTGCTGCCCGAGATTTCACTCGGGCTGTGGCAGAACTTCGGGGACGGCAAGCCGATCGAGGACCAGCGCGCGATCATCCGCCGGGCGTTCGACCTGGGCGTGACGCACTTTGACCTGGCCAATAACTACGGACCCCCCTACGGTTCAGCCGAAATTAATTTTGGCAGGATCATGCGGGAGGACCTGCGGCCCTACCGCGACGAGCTGATCATCTCGACCAAGGCCGGCTACGACATGTGGCCCGGCCCGTACGGCGAATGGGGCTCCCGCAAGTACCTGCTGGCCAGCCTGGACCAGTCGCTGCGCCGGATGGGCCTGGAGTACGTGGACATCTTCTACTCCCACCGCTTCGACCCGGACACCCCGCTCGAGGAGACGATGGGTGCGCTGGATACAGCGGTCCGGTCGGGCAAGGCCCTGTACGCGGGCATTTCCTCGTATTCGGCCGAACGGACCATGGAGGCCATCACCCTGCTCCGTCAGATGGGCATCCGGTTGCTGATCCACCAGCCGTCGTACTCGATGCTGAACCGCTGGATCGAGGGCGGGCTGCTGGAGGTGCTGGGCCGTGAGGGCGTGGGCTGTATCGCGTTCTCGCCGCTGGCCCAGGGCGTGCTGACCGGCAAGTACCTGAACGGCGTGCCGGTCGGCTCGCGGGCCAGCATTAACGGCTCGCTGTCCGCCGACCAGATCGCGCCGGCCACGCTCGCGCACGTCCGCGTGCTGAACGAGATCGCCAGATCCCGGGGCCAGACGCTGGCCCAGATGGCGTTGTCCTGGGTGCTGCGCGACCCGCGGGTGACCTCGGCCCTGATCGGCGCGAGCAGCGTGAGCCAGCTCGAGGAAAACCTGGCCGCCGCCGGCCACACCGACTTCACCGCCGACGAGCTGGCCGCCATCGACCGCGATGCGGTGGACGCCGGCATCAACATCTGGGCCGCCTCCAGCGCGCACTGAGCGGCTTAGGAGAGGTAGCGGTTGAACCAGGTGAAGATGCGCTGCCAGCCGTCCATCGCGGCCTCGGGGCGGTAGGCGGGACGGTTCACCGAGAAGAAGGCGTGCCCGGCGCCCTCGTAGGAGTGGAACTCGTACGTCTTGCCCTGCGCCTTGAGTTCCTGCTCGAGCTCGTTCACCTGCTCCGGCGACGGGTACTGGTCGTCCGCGCCGAACAGGCCGAGCAGCGGGCAGGACAGGTCCTTGATCAGGTGCTTGATGGGGCCGACCTTCAGCGGCATGCCCTCCGGCGGGCTTCCGACGACGAATGCGCCGTAGCAGTCCACGGCCGCGTCGAGCGGCAGGCTGACCGCGGCCAAGACCGACTGGCGTCCGCCCGAGCAGTAGCCAATCACGCCGACCTTGCCGTTGGCGGAGGTCATGCCGCGCAGGTAGGCGGCCGCGGCGGCCACGTCGCCGATCAGCCGGGGGTCCGGCACGCCGCCCTGGGCGCGGGCCGCCGCCGCGGCGTCGTCCGGGCTCGCTCCGGGGGCGTCGCGGTGGTAGAGGTTCGGCATGATCGCGTTGTAGCCGTGCACGGCGAACGTCCGCGCGATCTCCTTGGTGGGCTCGTCGTAGCCGGGCATGTGATGGATCACCACCACGCCGCCGTACGGTCCCTGGCTCATCGGCCGGGCCAGGTAGGCCTCGACCTCGTCTCCGCCGTCGCCGCGGATGGTAACGGTCTCGGCCAGCATGGCGTCGTACATCGCGCTCCCCTTCGTATCGTTAGCGGCGCTAAGATGCTACTCCCCGTCAGCCGGGCAGGCAGACCAGGGTCAGGAAGAAGTTGTCGATCTGCCGGATCGCGTCGATGAAGTGCTCGAAGTCGACCGGCTTGCTGACGAACGCGTTGGCGTGCAGGGAGTAGCTGCGGACGATGTCCTCCTCGGCGCTCGAGGTGGTCAGCATGATCACCGGGATGACGAGCAGGTCGGGATCTTGCTTCAGCTCGGCGAGCACCTCCAGGCCGCTGCGGCGGGGCAGGTTGACGTCGAGCAGGATCAGCCCGGGACGCGGGGCGTCGACGTACGGACCCTCCCGACGCAGGAACTGCAGGGCCTGCTCGCCGTCGGAAACAACGTGGAGGCGATTACGGATCTTGTAGTACTCGAAGGCTTCCTTGGTCATGAGGACGTCGCCCTCGTCGTCCTCCACCAGGAGCACATCAATCAACTTCGAATCACTGTAATCGGTCATCGGTTTCCTCGTCCTGTGGGTCTTCGGGCTCCGCGGCCGGGTCGGGAGCCGGGAGGAACGCGGCGGGGTTCTGATTGTCCGGGGCCTCGATCAGATCCGCGAGCTCGGGGGTCATGGTTTCCTGCGGCATCGGCAGGGTGAAGTAGAACCGCGTACCGCCGGTGAAGGTGGTGTCGAGCCAGATCCGGCCGCCAAAGTACTCGATGATCTTGCGGGTCATGGACAAGCCGATGCCCGTGCCCGCGTAGGCGCTGCGCTCGTGCAGCCGCTGGAAGATCACGAAGATGCGCTCGGCGTATTCCGGCTCGATCCCGATCCCGTTGTCGCTGAACGAAAACAGCCAGAACGGCTCGTCCCGGCGGACCGTGACCACGACCCGCGGCGCCTTTTCGCCGCTGAACTTCAGCGCATTGTTGAGCAGGTTCTGG
>Ga0210383_10005307_pt1 | contig 11329 bp, 9 predicted proteins | sample IncBWC14OmetaG_FD_160072 | JGI IMG/M metagenome (GOLD analysis project Ga0210383, IMG submission 160072) | Forest soil microbial communities from Barre Woods Harvard Forest LTER site, Petersham, Massachusetts, United States - Inc-BW-C-14-O ...
GTGCGGGAGAGTAGGTTGTGGTCGTGGGCCCATTTGTTAAACTGGGCGTAGAAGCGCTCAATCATGATGTCAGACACGGTTTGACGATAGTCGTGGCGGACCTGGTCGCCTATATCTGTCATTTCGAAGACGGGAAGATCGACAAATTCGCCGAACGGCTCTCCATAACTCTGCACTTTGAGGATTGGAAGATACGGCAGCAAATCATAGTCGCGACGGCGGCGGAATTCGGCAAGAAAGTCGTCGCTCCAGTAGAGATTCGTTCTCACTTCGAGGCTGTCGCAGAAAATTGCGCGCAAACCATTACCAAAGAATTCGCCCATAAACGGAATCGCATCGTCACCAACACGCTTTGCGTGAGCTGCAAAGGCCTCAGAGCTCATATGGTCCAACACCAGTTGGGGACCCTCTGCTGCTGCTCCATTTACTCGCTGTACTGTTGGCACGGAACAAAAGACAAAGATTTGCCAGGTCCCAGGTGGAACGTCCCAATTCAATATTCCATCCGGCTGCAGGCGCGCAGTGAGATCAACCGATGTACCTCTTTCCAATTGGCCTGACTGGATAACGGTCCGCGCGTGCCCGCCACCCAGGTGAGGATCCCACTGAGCATCTTTACCACGCACAGCCACTACACCACAAAGTTTCGTGCGCTTCTTCATGCGCTCTGCCCATCCATCGGGCAATCCTTTCAGCATGCTGGACCCATCCGACGGATCGCCGTCGGTAACCGAGGGCATCTGCAAATGCTCACGAAACTTCGCAGGTCCTTCGACAGAAAGATGGGTTGAGCGCAACTCGATCGAAGCGAGTTCCGGTGTAATGACGTCCCCGCCGCCGAAGGGCCATCCGGAGCCGAACGTGTAGTCGATGAACATGCCGTGCTTCCGAGCTTCCTCGACCGCGGCCCTAACATTACGGAAGAAAGATGGGGAAGCGTAGTTGTTGATTCGTTGCATTTGCGTTTCAGAGAGATCTTTGACGGCAAGACCTTTGAAAAAAGACTGGATCTCTGCGCCACCAAAGCCGGCCTTATCCAGCACATCGATTTCGCGGCGCAGTTCCGATTCAGTTACATCGTTGCCCGGCCACCACCACCGCACTAGGGGTCGATACTTCTTGGGTGGCGATTGAAACTGCTCCCGAACGGACGTGCTATCGTGGCTTTTAGGCTCCGGGCCTGCAGAGGAAGATCCGGAGCCTCGAAGATCCTGTCCCATGCTGGCGAAACCCGGAAGTGTCATTGCTCCGCCGATCAAGGCAGTATTGCGAAGAAAATTTCTACGATTCTGTTTCATACGAAAACGGTACATCGCCTCCCCGGCGACAGCTGTTGTTAGACATCGGGACACTGACGTACGCACTATTACTTCTCATCGAAGCCGGATAGGGTATATTCGCGCCGTAAAATCGCGAGCATCTGGAAACCGGACCGATTAACAACAAATCCCACTGCATTTAACTTTCATTGCGCTTTTGCACAGAGAACCGACAACTTCCAATACGACCACGTGGGAAGCGGCGCTGTGCTCGGCCCCAAGCTTGCACCATCCGTCAGAGCAGTTAATTGGGGAAAATCAGCAAGCTTATTAGAGGTTCTTCTATCCATTGAATCTATCTTTCACAACGATCGCTTTCCTCGGAGCTCTTGCAGCGAGTTGTCAGATCTGCATGCTGCGCGCCTCATACCAAGGGCGGGCCGCCTTCAATATCTCGTTCACGTTCTTCACATTCTCTGCGCCAATTGTGTTCAGCCAATCTTCCAGTGCGGCTGCCCCGTGTTCGACAAATACTGGAACGGCGTCCTGCCATGTTGCGCGGCCGCAGAGCACCCCATGGAAGTCCGCTCCGCTTTCAATGGCAAGATTCAAAACCTCAAGAAATGTGGGATTGCTTACCCCTGCGGACAGATACACGATCGGCTTGTCAGTGCATGCCGCAGTGGAACGAAATAATTCCTTTGCTTCTTCCCGGGTGTAGGCCTGCTCTCCTTTGAATGCCGCGGTGCCCTTCACAAAGCCTATCTGTATCGGGACCTCCAACTTCAGAGCGTCGGCACCATAACGATCCTTAGTGAACTCTTCGATGGACTGCCGGACGATAGCCGGTTTGCGTTTGGCATAGGCCAGGCCTGCCTCGTTTTCCCCATGCACATCGTATGCAAGTAACTCAAGAAATAACGGAATATCCAGTTCCCGGCACTCCGCCCCAATCCGCTCGACCCATGCCTTCTTCTGCTCGTTGAACCCATGATTTTCATCTGGGTTGTAATAAAGAAGTATCTTAATGCAATCCGCGCCAGCCTCCTTCAGACGGAGCACAGACCAGCCTTCGGTAAGCGACGGAAGTTTTTCCGGCCCACTGGTGTCGTAGCCAGACTTCTCATACGCCAGCAACAGACCTTTGTTATTGATGTTCTTCGAGGCAGGCAAACCGTACTCCACGTCTAGGAGGATGGCTGAGGAGTGCTTGGTTAGCGAACCCGCGACAAGACGTTTGAACTCTACAACACTTTCGTCAGAGATGTCGGTCGCAGCCGTTCCCATGGACTTAGCCAGCATTTTTTTCAGCAGCCCACGCTGATCGAGTGCTGCCGCAGCGATTACTCCATCGTCGTTTGCCACGGCTCTCAGTCCAGCTGTCTTCCCCGCTGTCAACTTGGTCGTTTCTACCTTCTGATATTCAACTTGGTTCATCATTCACTTCTCCAGAACAGTTAATTAGCCCGCTAGCATTTTTTTGCAGAAGGGGGTGGTGCGGCAGAGGAGATGCTCCCTATCTATCTTCCCCCTGCAGGTCTGGAACAGCTCGGTTCAGTAGTTTATTGACGGAGTTTTGGGCGGCTTTGCCGTCAAGCACTCGAGCCACATCTTCGCAGATTGAGCGAGTCACGCGGTTCTGCGCTTCGCGCGTGAAAGCTGCAATGTGTGGGGTCAAGATGAGATTGGGAACCTTTTCCAGAGCCCCTGCGACAGGTGGCTCTGCAGCACGAACGTCTAAAGCGGCCCCTGCGATCATGCCGTCTTTCAGTGCAGTTAGCAGATCCGCCTCGGAGATGATTTCTCCACGGGAGGTATTGATTAGGAAGGAGGTGGGCTTCATCTTACGTAAGCGGTTGAGGTCGAGGAGACCTGCAGTCTGCCTGGTAGCAGGCAGATGGCAAGAAACAACGTCGGCTACTGCCAGCAACTCATCCAACTCAGTGAGATCGGCTTGTAATTCACTCAGCAGGACATTGTCGCGGCTAATAAACGGATCGTAAGCTACGACCTTCATGCCGAAAGCACGCGCGCGTTGCGCTGTAAGATAACCAATCTTGCCGGCACCGATAATGCCCAATGTCTTGCCATAGAGTTCCGTACCGTGAAACTTCTGGCGGTTCCAGTTCCCTGCGCGGGTGTCCTGATTGGCATCCGGAACCATGCGAGCGAGAGAAACCATCAGACAGATCGCGAGTTCAGCGACGCTGATAGCGTTCTGATCCGGTGTCGAGGTGATCAGGATTCCGCGGCGTGTCGCATGCTCAACGTCCACGTTGTCCAAACCAACACCTGCCCGCCCAACCACAACCAGGTTTTCGGCCTTATCAAGAAGGGCAGAATCGACGGGCGTTTGGTTGCGCACGATCAACGCCCGAAACTCTCTGGCGCGGACGGCGAGTTCCTCGGTATCTCTCCAGAGATTAGGCAGGCAAACAACGTCGAATTTCTGACAGAGTGCATCTACTGCTGCGCCTCGGATGTCTTCAGTGATCAGGATGTCACGCACTCAGTTGAATACCTCACTGCATAGAAATGGAACATCTAGTTCATTGCACCAATGCCGAAGTTCGTCGAGTGTTGGGTCTGATATAACGATGCCGCGTGACGCGTTGAGCCGTGCCATGCGCGACGAACGTTCGCCAGGAACGAGGATCTCTTCCACACCGGGACGTCTTTTACTGGCTTTGATGCGATCGATGGTCTGGTCAATCCGTTTGATAAATTCAGGCCTATCCAAAAAGGCTTCGATATCGAACAGGCAGAAGAAGTGGCCGACATCCTGTTTGCGATCAAGATCTTTGTACATGGAACCGACATCGGGCCCGATGGCAGATCCCGAAAGAACCCCGCTGAACAACTCGACCATCAAGGCAAGAGCATAACCTTTGTGGCCCGCCATGGTGAGTACGGTACCTAAAAGGGCCTCTTGTGGGTCGGCTGTGGCTTCGCCATTAGGATCCAGCGCCCATCCGAGTGGGATAGGCTCTCCCTTTTTCTGCGCGGAAATAATGTTGCCTCTAGCGACAATTGAGGTAGCTAAGTCGATTTTGACGTTGAACCCATTACCAGTGGGGAACGAAACGGCAATCGGATTTGTGCCAAAGAAAGGTTCGTATCCACCTTCCGGGGACATGGCCCGTTCGCAGTTAGTCATGGCGAGAAGCACGAGGCCCTGTTGCGCCGCCAGATTGCAGTAATAAGACAGAGCACCGAAATGCTGCGAGTTGCGGAGCGTCGCAGCGGCGATTCCATTCCGCTTCGCTAAGGGAATGAGCATCTCTAATGCCTTGACGGCTTGTACCTGCCCCAAGCCGTTACCAGCATCGAGGGTTAGAACGCCTCCAAATTTACGTTCCGTATTAAGGGAAGCCTTCGGATCAATTAGACCTGCACGGATACGCTGAAGGTAGATATTCAGACGGGAGATGCCGTGTGTTCCGACGCCATGAAGGTCCGCATCAACAAGCGCTTCTGAAAAGATCGCCGCGTCGCCGCCGGAGACGCCGACGCGGGTTGATAATTTTGCTGCCAGAGTTTGAATTTGCTGCGGTGAGTATCTCTTCATGGTTTTTCAGTGAAGCAGTGTTACGGCTTTTACGCGCTTCTGTAGAGTTTGGTCATGACGAACTCACGATGCCCAAGCGCTTCCGCTGCGGTGAGACGGCCATTGGCGGTGCGGACGATCATGTCGAGAAGGGCGTCTCCGGCCTGGTCGATGGTCATCTCGCCCTGGAGAATGGCTGAAACATCCAGATCTATGTGCTCCTTCATTGTGGCGACAGTCTTCGGATTTCCTGAGAGCTTGATAACCGGCTCGATGGGATTTCCGATCACATTGCCCTGGCCCGTTGGGAACAGGTGAACCACTGCACCAGAGGCCGCCCAAAGCGTGACCGCCTCAGCCGCGGCGCTCGAAGTATCCATAAACCACAGACCGGATTGCGAAGGTTCCTGAGCCGGCTTGAGGCAGCCGACAAAGCTGGTCTGCTTGCCAAGCTTCTCGACATTGCCCAGGGCCTTCTCCTCGATGGTGGTGAGTCCACCAGCAATATTTCCCTTGGTTGGCTGGGACTCTGAGAGGTCGTTCGTTTTCTGATCAAAGACGAGTTTGGTGTAGTCATTGAAGGCTTCAAAGAACTCCTTGCGGATTTCATCGTTGGCGGCTTTTGCCGCGACAATATGCTCTGCACCAGTTAGCTCGCTGGTTTCGCCAAACGATGCGGTTCCGCCATTCGCGCAATGTTTATCGATGACGTTACCGACAGTCGGGCAGCTGGAGAGGCCGGTTGTTGTGTCCGACTCGCCGCACTTTACGCTGATATACAGCTCGTGCAGGTCACATTCCTCTCGCTGAAGTTCAGATGCCCACTGGACGTACTCCTTGGCTTGATAGGAAGCGCTTGCGATCGTGGCGATGTCCCCTTTGCCTTCGATCGAAAAGCCCTTGACCGGCTTGCCCGTATCGGCGATTCCATCGACGATACGCTGAGTCCAGCCGGCTTCGATGCCAATGACCACAACAGCCGCTACGTTTGGGTTGCTGCCTGTTCCAATCATGGTGCGAAAGAACAGCTCCAGGTCCTCGCCAAATTGAAGACGGCCATACGCGTGAGGCAAGGCAAGCGTACCGGAAATGTTGTTTGCAACCGCTTGACATGCAGCATTTGAGATGTCGTCCACTGGAAGAATGATCACGTGGTTGCGAACGCCCACTCTTCCGTTTTCCCGCCGGTATCCTAGAACTTTGCTCTTAGCCATATTTTATGCCCACCTTTTCGTCTTGAGATTGTGTGTGTGAACGTGATGGCCAGCCTTTACCGGTCGAACTATCGTTCCTATCTCGCAGCCATACTTTGTTACAGAATCGCCGACTGCGAAATCCTTTAGGGCGATCTTGTGACCGAGCGGAATCATCTCCCGCGAGTGAGAACGCAAGGATTGGTTAGTGGCGAGAATTCGCCCATCGCAATCCGCATCGATCGGGATGTCCACGACTGCGACGCCGACATTGTCGACTGAATCGTGCACAAGGAAATGAATCATAGCTACTGTCCTCTTTTCTTTCGATTGCACTGACTTATATACCGCCGATGGAGACGTGCTTTGTCTCCACAAAAGCTTCCAGGCCTTCGATTCCTAGCTCACGGCCCCAACCACTCTGCTTTACTCCGCCAAAGGGGCTTTGGCTTGTTGATGGGGCCCCATCGTTTATGCCGAGTGTGCCTGCCTCTATCGATTCGGCCAAACGGAATATGCGGCCCATGTCTCGAGTCATGGCGTAAGCACTCAAACCATAAGGAGTGGCGTTCGCGCGCCGTACTGCTTCCTCCTCAGTTTCGAAGCTGGCAATTGGGGCGATGGGCGCAAAGGTCTCTTCGTTCATGCAAAGGGCCTCATCTCCAACGCCTTCGACGACCGTGGGCTCCAGGAAAAATCCCGTGTGCCCTTCGAGCCGCTTGCCTCCGACAAGCACGTTGCCTCCATGTTTTTCCGCATCACGAACTTGCGCGAGCGCGCCGTCGAGCGCATGCTGGCTTATCATTGGTCCCACGTCCATCCCAGGCTCAAGACCAGGGCCGACCTTGAGTCCCTTCGCAGCTGTAACGAATCTCTGGACAAACTCCTTATAGACGGTTTTTTGTACGAAGATACGGTTCGCAGCGATGCATGACTGGCCGGTATTGCGGAACTTGGCGATGATAGCTTCCTGAACTGCCCGATCTAAATCGCAGTCGTCAAAGACAAGTAGCGGAGCATGTCCACCCAGCTCAAGGCAGAGAGGCTTAATTGATTTGGCGGCTCCGCGGATTAGTTCCTGCCCGATGCGTGTGGAACCTGTGAAGCTGATCTTGCGGCAGATGTCGTCTGTCAGAAATTCTTCAGCGATCATCGCTGCGTTTCCGATAGCTAGCTGAAAGACGCCTCCAGGAACGCCAGCGGACTCCATGCACTCGGCAAGGGCGATTGCCGAGAGCGGGGTTTGCGAAGCCGGCTTCAGGATGACTGGGCAGCCCGCAGCCAGCGCTGGTGCTACCTTGCGGACAGATAAGACCAGCGGAAAGTTCCACGGAGCAATAGCGCCGACAACGCCGATGGGTGTCTTGACAACAAAATGACGCTTGCCTTTGGTCTGGGGAGCAATAACGCGGCCGTAGACACGACGTCCTTCTTCGGCAAACCAGCGCAGATGGTCTTCTGCCATGGCGACTTCGCCTTCGCTTTGCGCGATCGGCTTGCCGTTCTCTTGCGTGATAATGCGCGCGATTTCATTCTTCCGGCCGTTGAGTTCGTCGGCGACCCGGTGCAGCAGGGCTCCGCGCTCTTTTGCTGTTAGATTGCGCCAGGTTGGGAGCGCTACCTCAGCCGCCTTTAACGCTGCCTGAACCTGCCCTCGGTTGATCGCGTAGACCCGCGCGAAAGCCTGGCCGGTTGCTGGATTAACAACATCTATTGTCTCCTCGGTCGCGACCCATGAACCATCGAGATAGATCTTCCGCGAGACCATCGTTTCGCTTTGCACTGCAGTCATTTCCGCGCCTTCTTTTAACTATTTAACCTGCCCAGCTGAATACGAACTTGCCCTCTTTTGCCTGCTGCTCGATCATGAGCCGGGCACTAACGACGTGCTGACGGGCCTGCCGTTCGGCCTCATCGGCGAAATTGTGCTCGATAGCTTCGATGATTCGAAGGTGCTCCTCATAGATCACCTTCGGCTCGCGGAAGGCTCGCACGGTCATGCCCAGCACACGGTAGGTCTCTGACAGACGAAGCAGAATGCTGTTGCGGGAGAGTTCGGTGATTTTGAGATGGAAGGCACGGTCGAGCGATGCAGTCTCCGCATCTTTGTCTTCCTGGGCCAGAAGAAAGATGTTCTCGGTCATCTCGCGAAGAGCCGCGAGATCGGCGCGTCCAGCATTGCCGCAGGCCAGTCTCGCTGCTTGACCTTCGAGCACTTCGCGAATCTGGTACGCTTCGCAGATTCGGGCGGCGTCCAGCTTATCGACAAACACCCCCATGTGATCGACCGATTCGACCAGACCGAGCCAATGAAGTTCGAGAAGCGATTCTCGAACGGTCCCTTGAGCAACACCTAGTTCCCGCGCCAAACTCTGCTGGCTGAGTCTCTCGCCTGCTTTCGTCTCACCAGAGAGAATGCGGCGTTGGATCTCATCTCGTACGTGATGACGGGCAACCCTCGCTTTCATCGCTTCCTCCTGATTTCGTATTTGCGCGCTATTGGGTGAACATCTCCAGCGCTAAATCCAATTAGCCAATTGATTGTAACCTATTGCAATTTGCAGCAGACTTTCTCATGCTCCCAGACTCCATCTTCAATGCCAGTTCAAGTCAAGAAGCCGCGCAAGTCTTCGAAACGTCTCCGCTGATCTACCTGGGTAGACAGCGACGTGGTGAGGCATTCCCGCGTGTACAAGGTCATCAAAGCGTTCTGGTACTTTTTTGCCTTCCACTTCAACCAGAAGGCTATTGCCCGTAACTCTGCGCTTAGACGGGACTGACAGGCCCTCAAAGGCAGTTATATGGTAGCTACTATCGCATCGCCATAGACGTGTTACTGTGACGGGCTGATCGGATTGAAGAGGGCCGTCAACAACAAACGGTCTCGCTCCATTGAAGTGAGGTCCCAAGGTGGCGCCATCTTCGCTCCCGATGGCATGGCAGAGATCTAGCGGCGCCATGCCTGGATGCCAGAAGAAGATGCTGGACTGATCATGCTCGAGCCAATCAGTTAGAAAGCCGAGCCCGATTCCTAAGTACCGGCTCATCAGGCTCTGAATGGCAGCATCGACATCTCCCTCAATCGATACGGATTTCCCCTCTGAGGTCAACCGGGAGACAGCCAAATACGGCCAATGACTGAAGACGTTGGGCAACTCCGGCCAGCACTGGATCGCCAGAGCGTCCAGTTCCGCTTCCTTCATCAGATCACTAATGGAGAGATAGTAGCGTGAGCTTAGCTCCAGACTTTCATTAGACACCGGAAAGTCAGAGCCCGACGATGCTTTCAAGCCTAGCCCCATGATCTTCTCCACGTCCTGCTGTACTCGCTCTTTCGGAACCGCATTAACGCGATCGATATATTGTGAAAGGCTAAGGGAGTGCAGTTGGACTCCGATCTTTTTCCGCATCAGAAAAGGGTCCGCGGCGAGGTCCACAAAGCCCGGGGCGTGGGTGCCGATAACACCTACTTTGGCGTGCTGCAGACCCCTGACAGTTGTTGCAAGCGAGATTGCGCGTAATAGATCGGCCTGAACAGAAACATCTTCGCTGTCGCCGTAGACGAGTTCAAAAGGATGCCCCGCTTGCCGAAGAATGGACGCAAACAGGTGCGCTCCGACCAAAGAGCAAGAACTTACATTGCCATCTCCGGGCCTCTCAGGGGTCGCCCAAAGAACAATGGGCCCCGACCACTGCTGCATGATCGATAATGCCAACTGGCCATCTGCGATAGAAGGCTGAATGATGACAAGCGCATCGCACTCGGCCTGCTCAATCGACGTCAAAGCGGTTCGGATTGTCGGATTGTCGAAGACAAGCGTATCGGCACCGATCGGGTTCATGCCGAGCGTATCGAACACACCGAGCGAGCGCGTCCTGACGATCTTGCTCCAGTCTTGATCGAAGCCCGGCCGCTTTCGGCTGAACACGAGTACCCCGATCTTTTTCTTAGAATCACTATGCATCTGGAGCTCCATTTTTCGATAAATTCCTATGACTTGGGTTGTAGTGACGAGTGATGAAAGCACTCCGGCAGATCACCGACCAGCGTAGAAACGTAATTGATGAAACTTTGGTTGACCGCGATCGGTCCATCGGAAAGCAGGTGTGCGGGAATAGTGCGTTCCGTGCCGGCGACAGCGCTCAAGTCGACGAGATCGTAATTTTTCTCCCCAGACCTGGAGAGCGGCAGAAGAGCAACCATCCTGTCCGAATGACCCAAGGTGAGTGCATAAACTCCCGCTCGTCCTACCAGTTCTGCGTCAGCGAGGTCGTGCTCTGAGACGTGGGCCATGGAGGCTCGCCCAAGGAGCCCTGGCTTTTCACTCCGACAGCGGATACGCAGACGGTCCGAGACGATCCCGGCGAGAAATTCTCCGACCCCACCAGTGAGTGGCCGCTTCAGCGCGTCAAACTGGGACGGATTGCTCGTCTGATAGACCAGTTCCCCCCCAACATCACGGACCCCTTCGGCGACCACAACAACGCCCCAATCCTGTTTGGCAAGGAGGCTCTCCAAGTCGCTCAGGAACATGTCCACACTAAAGGGGCGTTCGGGCACGTAAACGAGGTGCGGCGCATCGTCCTCACAGCGCTTTCCAACAGCCGAGGCGCCGGAAAGCCAGCCTACATTTCTACCCATCGTCTCCAGAATCGAGACGGGCTGGGGAAGCGAACGCACATCCAGGCCAAGGTCCCGCGTAGACTGCGCGACATAACGTGCGGCACTGCCGAAGCCAGGGCTACGGTCCGTGCCTGCGATATCGTTGTCTATCGTCTTCGGTACACCAATGATCTGGAGCTCATAGCCAGCTTTCCGACAAAAAGTCCCGACCGCCTCCGCGCCGCGCATCGTCCCGTTCCCTCCAATGAACAGGATGCTGCGGACAGTAGAATTCCGGAGATGGTCGACCATCTTCTCAAAATCTGCCTCGCAAGGTTTGTACCGCGAGGTGCCGAGGACGGCCCCACTAGTCACGCGCAAAAGTTCCAGATCTCGCGAGGATAGCCCCCCGATTTCGACGTAGTCACCACGAACCAGGCCCAAAAGACCCGACTTTGCTCCAAAGATGCGTCCAAATGAATTAAGCCGCGAAGCTTCCGAAATGATGGCGGACAGGCTCGCATTGAAAACAGCGGTTGGTCCTCCCCCTTGAACGATGAGCAAGTTTCCATTCGTCATCCGTTGCACCTTGCTTTTCGCATTAGCGGAAGGTCACGACATCCAATGTCCTTCGAGAAATTCGCGAAGTCTATCATCCGAGCCGGGCCGAAATCGGTATTGGCTAAGTTGATTTTCTGGCCGACTTGACCACGAACCCCGGGATTTA
>Ga0210383_10005309_pt1 | contig 11327 bp, 7 predicted proteins | sample IncBWC14OmetaG_FD_160072 | JGI IMG/M metagenome (GOLD analysis project Ga0210383, IMG submission 160072) | Forest soil microbial communities from Barre Woods Harvard Forest LTER site, Petersham, Massachusetts, United States - Inc-BW-C-14-O ...
CAATTTTGATGGTCATGGAGCAAGAGGCCAATGCCAAGACTTGTGCTTCGTTGGTGCTGCGATTGAAGGCCAAGCCCGCAATGTGGAGCGAAGCAAGAGCGGGGCGCGGACGCGAAGCGGGGCCTGGTAGCACCGGCTTGTCCAGAGAACCGAAGGGCATCTTTGCTGGCTCTTCGCGAGATCTGGTGAGGTATCCGTTTGCGCGGCTCTTGAAAGGATTCGAGCTGGGCGCGGATGTAGTGAGATCGCGTGTACAGTGCGCGAAAGATTTGCCATTGGCAAATGAAAATGTAGCGAATGAATTTGCCGCGAGAGGCGCGCCGAATGGAGTTGAGATTTTTGAAACGGCGACGATGTGGAGCGATTGAAGTGTCGCATTTCGCGGCTTGTTGTTGTCGTGTTTGATCATTACGCATGGGCCTCATTTGGCTCTAAACCCCGCCCTCTCGGAGAGGGCGGCTACAGGACTTTTTGAGCGATTGAGACAGTCATTCGCGTTTTTGCGATTGGGCCCAGAGAATTATGTCTTTTGCTTGCATTTATATTCCCGACTTTATGGTGCAGTCCGTGGTGCGTGCGGAGCCGGCGCTACGAGGCGGCGCGCTAGCGTCGTCCGGAAGGGCGTTGGCATTGCCCGGAAGGGCGTTGGCATTGATCAGCGGGAAGCCGCCGTTGTGGAGCGTTGTGGCGGCGAATGCAGCCGCAGTGCAGGCCGGAATTCAGTTGGGCATGACCAAAGCGCAAGTGGCGGAATTTTGCACCGTGGAGATTCGTCATCGCTCGGAAGCGCAAGAGAAGGCCGCGCACGCGGCGCTATTGGATGTGGGATGGAGTATCTCTCCGCGCGTGGAAGACACCGCCGCGGATACCATTGTTCTGGATCTCGCGGGGCTCGCGTCTTTATTTGGAACTGACGAAAACATCGCGCGTGAATTGGCAGAGCGCGCTTCTCGCATTGGTGTGATCCCGCACGTTGCGGTTGTTTCCAACATTGAGGCGGCCGTTCTGGCCGCGCGAGGGTTCGCTGGAATCACGATCGTTCCTGCGGGCGAGGAATGCGCACGCCTGGGCGGATTGCCAATTCGCACGCTTTGCACGGATGCGGAAGTGCTGGAGACGTTGGAGCGCTGGGGCGTGAATTGTTTATGCGAGCTGGCGGCATTACCGATTTTGCAGCTTTCCGAGCGGCTGGGGCAAAACGGAGTCCGGTTGCACGAATTGGCGCGTGGCGCGCGGGTACGTTCGTTGGTACTGGCGGAAGCCTGTTTGCAATTTGCGGAAGAAATGGAGGTGGAGGATTCGGTTGAAGAACTGGAGCCATTGTCATTTTTGCTGGGACGCTTGCTAGATCAACTTTGCGCGCGGCTGGAAGCCCGAGCGCTTGCGGTGCGCACCGTCCGCATACGATTTGAGCTGGAGCCATCGTTCGAAAAAGATGTGCAAGCGTTGAAAGATGAGTCCCGGAAAAAGACCGCGCCAAAGGAATACACAAAAGTTCTTACCCTGCCCTTGCCCATACGTGATTCCAAGGTGCTGCTGAAATTGGTGCGCTTGGCACTGCAGGGGGATCCTCCGAAATCGCCCATCCAGAAAATTGAAATGGCGGCGGATGCTGCGCCTCCGCGCGTGGCGCAGAGCGGGTTGTTCGCGCCAAAGGGGCCCGATCCGGAAAAACTGGAACTGACCATCGCGCGACTCGCGAAGCTTGTGGGGGAGCCAAATGTTGGCGTGGCTGAATTGCTGGACACGCATCGCGCGGAAAATTTCCGGGTGGCGCGTTGGGCGGACAGCACGAATTCCCCGTTAAAAAAGACAATTAAAACTCGGAAAAAAGCTGCGGCGCTGACGGACGATGACGAGTCTCAAGAAGCACGCCAACCCGCATCTGGATTTCGAGTAATCCGACCGGCAGTGACCGCGAGCGTGGAAATAGACGAAGAACGGCCGGTGCGCATTTGTTTCTCGGGAATGCAAGGCGATGTAGTGGCGGCGTCGGGCCCGTGGCGTAGTTCCGGGGAATGGTGGCAGGAAGACGGCTGGGATCAGGACGAATGGGATCTGGCGATAGATTTTGGATCGCGTGGCGGGCTGCACGACAAGAGCGCAAGCCCGTGGCCGCAATACGGCGTGTACCGGATTTATTACGATGCGCCGCGGCGAAGCTGGTTTGTGCGGGGATTCTACGATTGATGTACACCGAACTGCATGCGCGGTCCGCGTTTAGTTTTCTGGAAGGGGCATCCATACCCGAAGAGATGGCCAGTGCGTGCGTCGAGCGCGGCATGACGGCAATGGCGGTGCTCGATCGCGATGGCGTCTATGGAGCGCCACGGTTTTACCAGGCAGCCAAGAAAAGTCGCATACGCGCACACATCGGAGCGGAAGTCACGTCACTGTTCGGCTGGCGCTATGCATTGCTCGTGGAATCCCGCGAAGGCTATCAGAATTTGTGTCGCGCGATTACCCGCATGAAGTTGCGCGCCAGAAAAGGCGAAGGATACATCGCGGCCGAAGAACTGGCGGAATTCAAGGCCGGGCTGATTTGTCTGACCGGAGGCGAAGAAGGCCCGTTGGCCTACGCGTTGAAGAAAGGAGGGATCACCCGAGGAATCCAGTGTGTTCGTGAGTTGTGTGAAATCTTCGGCCGCGAAAATGTCTACGTTGAGTTGCAGCGGCATTTGTGCCGAGAAGAAGAAGCGCGCAACCAGGCGGCGGTCGAAATCGCAAGGAAGTTGTCTTTACCATTGCTGGCGACGAATGGAGTGAGTCACGCACAGCCACAGCAAAGGGAACTGCTGGATGTCTTTACGTGCATTCGCAACCATCGCTCTCTGGCAACGGCAGGACGTTTGCTGACGCGCAATCCAGAACGCCATTTGAAAACGCCCGCGAAAATGCAGCGGTTGTTCGCCGATCTTCCGGAAGCGATTGCGAACACGCAGACACTTTCTTCCCGCTTGCAATTCACGCTGAAAGATCTGGGCTACGAGTTCCCGAAGTATCCAGTTCCCGATGGCGGCACGCAGATGCAGTTTTTGCGCGAGCGCACGCGCGACGGAATGATTTCGCGCTACGGCTCGGAAAACAAGAAAGCCCGTCAGCAAATCGACCGCGAGCTGGCGTTGATCGAAAAGCTCGATCTTCCTGGCTATTTCCTGATCGTGTGGGACATCGTGCGATTTTGCGCGAAGAAAAACATCCTGGTGCAGGGGCGAGGATCGGCGGCAAACAGCGCGGTCTGCTATGCGCTGGGAATCACCGCAGTGGATCCCGTCGGCATGGGGCTTTTGTTCGAGCGCTTTCTCTCGGAAGAACGCGGTGAGTGGCCGGATATCGACCTCGATCTCCCCAGCGGCGACCAGCGGGAAAGCGCGATCCAATACGTGTATGAACGCTACGGAAAATTAGGCGCAGCGATGACCGCCAACGTGATCACATACCGCGGAAAATCGGCGGCGCGTGAAATCGGCAAGGCCATGTCTTTCGATCCGGAAACGGTGGCGCGTTTGGCAAGCCTGGTCAGCGCGTGGGAATACAAAGATGCGAACGACACGCTGGAACGCCATTTTCAGGATGCGGGTTTCGACCTCAAGCATCCGAAGATCCGCAAATTTTTCGAGCTCTGCGTGCAGGCGCAGGATTTGCCACGGCATCTGGGACAGCATTCCGGCGGGTTGGTGGTGTGCCAGGGGCAACTGGATTCGGTGGTGCCGCTGGAGCCGGCGACGATGCCAGGTCGCGTGGTCGTGCAGTGGGACAAAGAAGATTGCGCGGACATGGGCATCGTCAAAGTGGATCTACTCGGGTTGGGCATGATGGCGGTGCTGGAAGAAACCTTGCAAATTATTCGAGATAAACACGGCGAAGAAGTTGATCTGAGTCGTTTACCCGCGAACGATCAGAAAGTTTACGCGACGCTACAAAAAGCGGACACCGTGGGAATGTTTCAGATCGAAAGCCGCGCGCAGATGGCGTGTTTGCCGCGGCTGCAGCCAGTATGTTTTTACGATATTGTCGTGCAAGTGGCCATCATCCGGCCGGGACCCATCGTTGGAAAAATGGTGCATCCCTATTTGAAGCGGAGGCAAGGCCGCGAGCCCGCGGAATGCCTGCATCCTTCGCTGGAGCCGGTGTTGGAGCGCACGCTGGGAGTGCCGCTATTTCAGGAGCAACTGTTGCGCATGGCCATGATCGCTGCGGGCTTCACGGGAGGGGAGGCCGAAGAGTTACGGCGCGCGTTCGGCTTTAAGCGCTCGGAAAAGCTGATGAAGGACGTTGAAGTAAAGCTGCGCCTGGGAATGGATCGCAACGGAATCACCGGCACGACGCAGGACACCATCGTCCAATCCATTACATCGTTTGCGCTCTACGGATTTCCGGAATCGCACGCTGCGAGTTTCGCGCTGATTGCCTACGCCAGTGCCTACCTGAAGTGCCATTATCTCGCCGCATTTACCGCGGCCATGCTCAACAATCAGCCGATGGGCTTTTATCATCCGGCAACGCTGGTGAAGGACGCGCAACGGCACGGCCTGCGCGTTCGCCCCATCGATGTGATGCGTTCGGAATGGATCTGCACGATTGAGAAAATCGGCGGCGACCATGTTCTGCGCGTGGGCTTGCGCTACGTCAAGGGTTTGCGCGAAGAGGCCGGCCGCGAAATCGTTCGCCAGCGAGAGACCGAAGCGTTTCGCTCCGTCGATGATTTGAAACGGCGCGTTCCAGGATTGCAGAAATCGGAGCTGACGGCGCTGGCGGAAATCGGCGCCTTGAATTTCGTCGGCAGCAAATCCGGTTTCCACCGCCGCGATGCGCTTTGGCAGATCGAGCGCGTCGCGCGCCGTCCGGGTCCGCTTCTGGAAGCATGTGAAGAGGAGCCGGAAGCCGCGCAAAACGCATTAAATGCGGGCCATTCTCCTTTACTGCAGATGACTGCCGAAGATCGTCTGGTCGCTGACTTTCGCAACACCGGTATGACCGTCGGCCCTCATCCGTTGAGCTATCACCGCTCGCAATTGAAACGCGAAGGCATTCTTTCGGCGGCAGACTTGCACCGTTTGCGCGATGGAATGGAAGTTCGCGTTGCGGGTTCCGTAATCGCGCGCCAGCGGCCCGGCACTGCGAAGGGTTTTGTTTTTCTTAGCCTTGAGGATGAAACAGGAATTTCCAACGCCATCATCACCCCGCAGATTTTTCAGCAGCATCACGTGGTGATCGTGAATCAGCAATTTTTGCTGATTGAAGGAAGGCTGCAAAACCAGGACAACGTGATTTCCGTGAAGGCCGAACGCATCCGCCCGTTATTCTTAACGCGAGCGCAAACTTCGTCTCACGATTTTCACTGAGGGTCGCGAGGAACCGCTCAACCTTCCACTCCACCAGGGTCTCTCGAGCGAACGGGAATTGTCGTCAGTGGAGCGCGGGCAACGATCGCAAGAGGGCACTGACTCCGTTCCACAAAATCTGCACGCCAATGCAAACCAACAAGAAGGAGGAAAGCCGCATGATAACGCTCATGGCCGTAGCACCCAGAAGCTTTGCTAAACGGTCCGCGAAGCCATAGCAGAGGTATATGCTGACTCCAAGAAGCGCCGAAGCGACGATGATCGATAAAATTCCCGGGATATTAATGCCGGGAAGCCTGGCAGCATTCGCGCCCAATGTGATGGCCACGGATATGGAACCGGGACCTACCGTGAGCGGCAAAGTGAATGGATAGAATGCGTGGCGATAAATGTCTTTTGGATCCACGTCGTGGTGCACGCCGCTACCGCGATCATCATCGTCGTCGGTGCGGTTGAGCATGTCCCAACCGGCGGCCACGACGATCAAGCCGCCTCCCACTTGCACGATGGGCAGTGAAATTCCGAAGAACGTCAGGATGTGGGTGCCGATCAGACCCGATGCAACCAGCAAGACGAAGCTATTCATGGCGATGCGCTGCGACAGAAGCCTGCGCTCCGGGGGAGTATAGTCCCCGGTGAGCGCTAGAAAAATGGGGCTTCCACCGAGAGGGTTCACGATCGGGAAGAGCGCGCTGAGAAGTAGAAGCGTGGTCTTGACTGCTTGGAGCAAGGCGTCCTCCGGACGGGCGAGTATATCTGAGCACCATGCAGGCGCAAGTGTTCAGGCGCGCTGGGCGGCGATTAACTTTGCTGTGGTGATTGCTTGGCCGACGTGACGCTGCGTGTGGTCGGCAACGTGAACAAGCAGCCCGCCGACTGTCGTTGGGAGGGCTTTCTTTCCGACCGCTCGCGATTGTTGCAGATCAATCTTCGCCAGGTTGCGAACGCGTTCGGCGCTGCTGGTGAACGCCGTGGTGAGTTCAGCAAACAACGCTTCTCTCGTGGTGTCGGGCTGCGCCTCATTCTTCAGCGCTTCCATTTGTTCTCGCGTCAGCGCACCGCCTTCCGCGTAGGTCAACAATCGATCGAGGCTTCGCGAAATATGGCGAATATGAAAGGCGACTGCCGGTAGATCAGCGGGACGCCCGTTCAATTCATCGCCGGTAAGCGGCCCGCACCATTTCTGTAAGTCTTCGGCGGCGAGTTCCAGAGCGTGGAGCACCGCCCGCGGCACCGCAGCGATTTCCGTCAACGTGCCGCGCAACCACGGTTCGGGCAACGGGGGACCGGCAGTTTCCGCAGGCTGGTTTGCATTCATTTCAGGCTCCTCTGGTTAGAGCACCGCAATCCGGCGCCATCCAAAAATTTGATTCTAGAACAGAAGTCACACCTTGCCGAACGGTACGCTGTAGGCTAGAGTCTCGGTTCCACGAAAAAAGGGCAAATCATGGCAACGAAAGCAAAAGAAGCAAAAAAACCGCAACCTAAGGGCAAAGGCGGGGAGAGCGTTCGTATCCTGATTTCCCGCGCGCGGCTGCAGCGCCGAATCACCGAGATGGCACGGGAAATTCGCAAAGATTTTCCGGGGGAACCGCTGCACCTGGTGGGCGTGCTGAAGGGCGCGGTGTTTTTTCTAACCGATCTGGGAAAGCAGATTCCGGGTGAAGTGTCGTTTGATTTCATCGCCGTTGCGAGTTATGGACTCGGAACGCATTCCTCGGGGCAGGTCAGGCTCACTCGCGACCTGGATTCCAGCATTGAAGGCAAAACCGTTATCGTGGTGGAAGACATCCTGGACACGGGCATGACTCTGCAATACTTGCTGCGCGTTTTCGAGCAACGCAAACCCAAGCGTATTCGTGTGGCGGTGTTGCTGGACAAGCCGGAGCGGCGGATTGCCGCGGTGCACGCCGACTACGTGGGTTTCACCATCCCCAATGAGTTCGTGGTTGGCTTTGGGCTCGACTATGCGGAGCGCTACCGCAATATACCTGACGTGGGCGTGCTTTCCCTGGGTCCCGACGGTGCCAAAAGCGGGAAACCCTAGCGACGATGCAAACGTCGCACAAACGTTTCGCAACTTCTTCGCGGAACTCCTTGCGCCCTCACCCCGCCTGCTATAATAGTCTCTTGAATGAATTCCACCGACGCACATACAGGGGCAGCTACCGAAAGCGGAAGCCCAGAAGCTTCCGCCGAAGTTCTGGCAACACTTGCTGAAATCGGCGAAGAGGTAAATGCTTCGCTCGATCTTGACGAGGTGCTGGCGCGCACGGCTTCGCTTATCAAGCGGCACATCGATTACGAGATTTTTGGCGTGTTGATGTTTGAGGGAGATGGATCGTACCTGAAGCATCGTTTCTCGATCGGGTATCCGCGCGACCTCGCGGAAAACCTGCGGATCCCACTGGGTCAGGGGATCAGTGGCACGGCGGCGGCGACGGGACACCCCGTGCGCGTGGGCGACACGGCAAACGATCCGCGGTACATCAGCGCGATTGATAATGTAAGGTCGGAGCTCGCCGTGCCACTGATGCTTCGCGGCAAGTGTGTTGGCGTGCTTGATATTCAGAGCCGTCACCCGAATTACTTCACGCGCGAGCAGCAAAGCATTTTGACTTTGCTGGCCAGTCGGCTTGCGGTTGCGGTGGAGAATGCCAGGCTCTTTCAGCGTGTCCGCGCGCAGGCGGAAACGCTCTTGCTGCTGAACGAGGTGGGGCGGGAGACGAGTTCGATCCTGGATGTGGAAGAGTTGTTGCGCCGCGCGGCGGAACAAACCAAGCGCGTGATCGACTATCAGATTCTGAGCATCATGCTGTACGACGAGGAACTGAAGGTTTTTCGGCACCGCATCGACGTGAAGCATGGTCATCGTGTGCAAGGAAAATTGCGGGCGGCGGCGAGCGAAGGAATCGTCGGCGCAGCAGCGACGCTGAAGGAGCCGGTGCTGGTTCCCGATGTCACCGTCGATCCACGCTATTTAATGGCGAATCCGGAAACGCGCTCGGAGCTCGCCATTCCCATGATTCATAAAGGTCGCGTGATTGGAGTGCTCGATCTGGAAAGTCCGCAGCTGAATTATTTCACCGAAGATCACGTGCAGACGCTTTCGATTTTAGCGGCGAACTTTGCGGTGTCGCTGGAGAACGCTCGCTTGTACGAGCAGGTCGCGCGGGATGAAGCGAGGCTTGAACGCGATCTTCAGGCGGCGAAGCGCATTCAAGGCGCGTTGCTGCGCTCGGTGCCGACGGAGGATTTTGGGTTGGATATGGCGGCGCGCTATCTTTCTGCGCGCGAAGTTGGCGGCGATCTCTACGAATTCTTGCGCTACGGCCCGCAGCAGCTTGGGATCGCGCTCGGAGACGTCAGTGGCAAGGGAACGGCGGCGGCGTTGTACGGCGCGGTCGCCATTGGGATTATGCGCAGCCTTGCGCCACAAAAACTGCAGCCTGCGGAGATGCTGCGGCAGATGAATCAGATTGTGGGTGAGCGGCGCATTGAAGGACGATTTATGACCGCGTGTTTCGCCACGTACCAGAAAGGGCGGAGTAAGTTGCGCGTCGCGAACGCAGGGCAGTCGCAGCCTCTTTTGTACAAAGAGGGGCGTTGCGGCAAGGTGGAGCTCACCGGCTTTCCATTGGGGATTTTTGAGGAAGTCACCTACGACGAATGGTCGGTTACGCTGTCTGTCGGCGATATTCTGGTGTTTCATTCGGATGGCATCGCGGAAACGGCGAACAGCGAAGGCCAATTTTTTGGGACGGAACGGTTGCGCAAAATTATTGAAGACCAGCACGAGCTGACGGCAGCCGAGCTGACGGATCAAGTGTTCCGCGAGGTGGAATGGTTTTCGCAAGGCGCGCCACTGGCGGACGATCGCACACTGGTCGTGCTCAAAGTGCGATGAGCGGAGCGGCCGAGGCCTCTTTACGAAAGCACGTGTTCGTGGATCCTGCCACATTTACTCCTCATTTTTCCTGGAAGAAATTAGGAAATAGCGCATCCGGCGGAGAATTTGTCGCTTGCGAAGACGTGCGTTTAGTGGACGTTGCGGAGAAGATCGGCACGCCCGCTTACGTTTATAGCCGCGCCGCGATTGATGACGCGCAGGCGGAGTTACATCGCGGTCTTGGATCGCTTCCACACACTCTGTGCTTCGCGGTGAAATCAAATGGGAACTTGTCGATTCTGAAGCATGTGGCGAAACGTGGGAACGGTTTCGATATCGTTTCGGGTGGCGAACTTGCGATGCTGCGGGGCATTGGCGTGCGTGGCGATCGGATCGTTTTTTCCGGTGTTGGGAAGACGCGCGAGGAGATGCGCGAGGCGCTGGGTTATCCATCTCGGACCAGCCGCGGGCGTGGCCGGCGAAGTCGGAATGGGATTCTCCTCTTCAATGTTGAATCGGAGGCGGAGTTGGAAGTTTTGTTAGAAGAATCGTCGCGCCATGTGAGACGCGGTGACGGGGCCCCTTCCGTTTCGATCCGCGTAAACCCGGATGTGCAGGCCGGCGGGCATCCCCACATCGCGACTGGACGACACGAGCACAAGTTCGGGCTCAACTGGGAAGAGGCGCGACGATTGTATCTTGCGCAACGGGAATCGAAGTGGATTCGTTGGCATGGCATCAGCGTGCACATCGGGTCTCAAATTGTCGCGTTGGATCCATTTCGCCGCGCGCTGCGGCGGCTCGCCGGCTACGTTGACGAATTGCGCGAGAATGGCATTTCGCTCAAGTATCTGGATTTTGGCGGAGGTCTGGGAGTTCGCTACACGACAGAAAACCCTCCGGGGCGTGCAGAGTACGCACGCACGGTGGCGCAAATGCTTCGGCCGCTGGGACTGCACCTTTTGCTGGAGCCGGGGCGCACGATCATCGGGCCCGCGGGTGTGCTCCTTACGCGTGTCATCTATGTGAAGGAGAGCCGCGGCAAGACGTTCGTTGTTGTGGACGCGGCCATGAACGACTTGATGCGGCCGGCGCTCTACGGTGCGGTGCATCCGATTACGAGAGTTACGAGGGACGAAGACGACGACACGCCGCGTCAACGGGTGGATGTTGTTGGTCCTGTCTGTGAGACCGGGGACTGTTTTTTGCGCGATTGGCCGCTGGGACGAGTGGAAACGGGCGACGTTTTGGCGATTTGGGTGGCTGGGGCGTATGGGATGAGCCAGTCGTCGAATTACAACGCGCGGTGTCGTGCGGCGGAGGTCTTCGTTGAGGGAAACAGTTTCCGGTTGATTCGGAAGCGGGAAGCCCCTGCGGATCTGCTTCGAGGACAGGTGCTTCGCTAGGTTGCTGTGGGTGCTTTCGTTTTGAGGACCGCAGAGCTTGGATATGAGCCCTCCCCCCTAGTTTTTCTTTCAACGATTTGAAAACAAAGGAGATTCGCTACGGTTTGGCGTAGTGATTTGATTCTTAGGGGTTTAGTCGAGCTGCTGTTGGAAAGCACTGGCAAATTGGGTTTTATGCGTTGAGTTAAGCGGTAGAGTCCTCATCTTCTACGGGCTGTGTATGTGGATTGCGTTCTGCGGGAGCTGAATGGTTTTTGCTGAAGGGGACACAGACAAGAGTGTCTATGCTACTCGGAGATATAACAGCACTTGTTGATATCGTAACACAGTAGTTAAAACAGTCAAATAAAATCGCTGGTTGCTGTTGGCGGGGCGTTGCGGTTGCGAGCTGCGAATGCTGGCTAGGCTTCGCCCCATTTGAGTTTGCTGTGTAAGATCTCGAAATAGGATTTTTTTTGGGGTTGGATCAGCTTCAGGCGTTCGGGGGCGCGGGTCATGCGCACTCTGTCGGCTGGTTGCATGGGTATGCCGGTTTGCCCGTCCAGAGTTAGGAAGACCGATTCGGTGCCGGCGGATAAATCGATTTCTACCTGGGAAGAATCGCGGATTACCACCGGGCGATCGCTCAGGGTGTGCGGACAGATCGGAGTGATGATCCAGGATTCGACGGATGGGTGCACTATGGGG